>Ga0065721_10004472_pt1 | contig 54506 bp, 53 predicted proteins | sample Mesricmetagenome_FD_59108 | JGI IMG/M metagenome (GOLD analysis project Ga0065721, IMG submission 59108) | Mesophilic microbial community from rice straw/compost enrichment Sample: eDNA_1 v2 (version 2) | ecosystem: Engineered > Solid waste > Grass > Composting > Bioreactor | place: USA: Davis... | reverse complement strand
GCTAGTTGAACTAGCCTGATCACAAGACAGTTGCTGATGAGCCCTGCTGTTGCGGCCCCATCCATGTGCCGCAAAGCTGCCGGAAGAAGCCAGGACCCTCCCGACGCCGCCGAAAGGTCACAGCAGCGTTGCGCGTGACTCTGCTCCGACCACCAACCCCCAACGAAAAAATTAGAGCTCGCGCTTTGTCGCAACGGCCGCTCTGGCGACGTTGCAGCGATGCTTTCGGGGCGGTGGCTGTCGGGGGTCTCGGGAAGTTCGCAACCACCGTGACTCGGCCACCGCCGCCATTCGAGCAAACCGTTGCACGCTGGCAGTACAAATCACGCCGCGCGTTGCAGCTCGCAGCGCGTTAGCGCGTCAAGGGCGAGCGACACCGCCGGTGAAACGGCCACTGCCCAAATCATGCGGCAGCCATCGACGCAAAGCCCGCGACAGTAAAGACGCTCGCGAGTTTCCCGAGACCCCCGACAGCCACCGCCAGGCCACCGACGCTCTTACGACGACGCGCGCCCACTCCCCAAATCACACGGCAGCCATCAAACGCAAAGCCCGCCAACAGTAAAACGCTCGCGAGTTTCCCGAGTCCCCCCGACAGCCACCGACGCTCTTATTCGGAACGCTCAACGACCGATCGAATGCTCTGAATCAGCAAAGACGCCGCCCAATACCGACACGCGCAGCCGAGCCACGAAAGCGAGGCTCTCGATCACGCTCGATGATACGGATGACCTTTGATAATCATCACCGCGCGATACAGCGCCTCAGCAACCACCACGCGTGCGAGCGCATGCGGCAAGGTCAGCGCGGAGAGAGACCACTTGAAGTCCGCACGGGCATCGACTTCAGGCGCCAGGCCTTCCGGGCCGCCGATGCAGAACACCACATCGCGACCATCGCGCGCGCGCTGCTGGAGAAATTGAGCGAGCTGTTCGCTGGAAATGTTCCGCCCCCCCACCTGCATGGCGACGACGTACGCGCCTTGGGGAATGGCAGCGAGCATCTTCTCGCCTTCTTTGGCGATGGCTTGCGCCGGGGGGCTGGACCCGGCGCGTTGACCGAGCGCGATTTCTTTGAGTTCTAGCTTGTAGTCGCGCGTGAAGCGGCCTGCGTAATCCTGGAAACCGGCGTTGACCCAGTCAGGCAGCCTGGTTCCAGCGGCTACCACGATCAACCGCATGAGTTGTTCACAGGTTCGGGTTCAAGCGCTCTGCTCGGCCGCTTCGCGGCGCGCGGCGCTCACGTCCCACAGGCTTTCGAGGCGGTAGAACTCGCGCACCTTCGGCAGCATGATGTGGACGATCACGTCGCCCATGTCGACCAGCACCCATTCGCCGTCGCGCTCGCCTTCCACGCCCATCGGGCGGAAGCCCGCCTTCTTGGCATGTTCGACCACGCGATCCGCGATCGAGCGGACGTGACGATCGGAGTTGCCGCTGGCGATGACCATGGTGTCGGTGATGTCGGTGAGCTTGTTCACCGCGAGCACTTTCACGTTCACCGCCTTCATCTCATCGAGCGCGTGCTCGACCACGCTGACCACCGGCTGCCGCTTCGGGGTTGCGGCCGCGGGCGCCTTGCTCTGAGCGGCTTTCTTCTTCGCTGCCGGCGCCGGCCCCTTACTCGCGAGCTTCTTCCGGGCGGTGCTCAGCCTGGTGACATTGGCTGGCGCCTTGGCAGCCTTCTTTTTGGCGGACGGGGCTTTGGCACCGGTACTGGATCGGGAAGTTTTCGCTCGCTTGACGGCCATGCTCACCTCTTGGGTTGCGATTTGTAACAGCCGGTCTGCTCGATGATCGCCCGGACCGAATCGGGCATCAGATAGCGCGGATCGCGGCCCATCGCGATCAGCTTGCGCACTTCGGTGGACGAAATCTCCAGCTGCGTCACCGCGTGAATGTAGATGCACCCGGCGCGCTGCTCGTGCAGATCGTTGATGCGGCCGGTGCCGCGATCGACCAGCAGCTCGCCCAGCGGCCCCATGCTCGGGGCGCGCCAGCCGGGGCGGTGGGCTACCACCAGGTGCGCCAGCTCCAGCAGTTCACGCCACTGGTGCCATTTCGGCAAGCCTAAAAATGCGTCCATGCCGACGATCAGGCACAGCGAGTGGTCGGGAAAGTCCGCTCGCAAGGTCCGCATGGTATCGACCGAATAAGACAGGCCTTCGCGGCGGATCTCGCGATCGTCGACGGTGAAGCCCGGCTGGCCTTCGGTCGCGGCCCGGACCATGGCGAGACGCTGCTCGGCATCGGCCACCGTCGTATCACGATGCGGAGGCGTGCCGGCCGGCATGAAGCGCATCTCGTTCAGACGCAGCGCTTGCAGCAATTCGAAGGCGGTGCGCAGATGGCCGAAATGAATCGGATCGAAGGTGCCGCCGAAAATACCGATCGTGGTCATGGGAGAGTCATGCAGCTCAGGCGGCGGTCGCGAGCCTGACGCCGGCCAGTCCTGCCACCAATCGTTCGAATTCCAGCCAGGGATTGCTGCGGATCACGCCCTTGATCATGCGATCGGCGCGTTCGGCGCTGAGCAGCAGCTCGCGCACGGTCTGCGGCTTGAGCCGTGACAACGCATGCTTCATGGCGGGCTGACGATTGCGCCATACGTAGAGTGCGTTCATTGCGCTGTCGGCGCTCTGGCCCCGGCGCATCAGGTGCTGGCAACGTGCGATCCACTGCAAATCCTTGTTCAGCGCCCAGAGTACGATCGGCGGCTCGACGTCTTCGCCGCGCAGGCCTTCCAGGACGCGCAGGGCTCGGGCCGCGTTTCCTTTCATCGCCGCGTCGCCAAGTTGCAGAACATCGAAGCGCGCGCTGTCGGCGACCGCATCGATGATCGTGTCCGCGGTCACCGGGCCCGGCGGCAACAGCAACGCCAGTTTTTCGACTTCCTGATGCGCGGCCAGCAGATTGCCTTCCACTCGCTCCGAGAGCAGCGCCGCCGCCTCGGCGTCGGCTTTGAGATTTTGTCTGGCGAGGCGATCGCGGATCCACGCGGGCAGGCGCGCCAGCTCCACCGGCCAGATCTGCACCACCACGCCATGCTTTTCGATGGCGCTGACCCAGCGCGAGCCCTGCACGCGGCCGTCCATCTTGCCGGTGACGATCAGTACCAGATTGTCGGCCGAGGGCTCGTTCGCCAGCTCGATGATGGCATCGGCGCCCTGCTCGCCCGGGGTCGGATTGGTCATCCGGATCTCGATGATCTTGCGCTCGGCGAACAGCGACATCGCCTTGCTGTTGGCGAGCAGCCCCTGCCAGTCGAAGCCACGCTCGACCACATGCAATTCACGCTCGATGAAACCCTGGCTGCGGGCCCGCGCGCGCACGGCATCGGCCGCTTCGTTCACCAACAGCGGCTCGTCGCCGGAGATCAGATAGATCGACGAGAGCTGTCGCGACAGGCTGGCCGCGAGGTTGTCGCCGGAGAGTTTCACAGCGCGGCGCCGGAGCACCGGCTTGAAGTTGCGGCGGACACGGAGGGAACGGTCAAAAACACTCGCGCCAAAATGAATTACGTGAGGGCCACGGCCTGATTGCGACGCCGGCGATTATGGCCCAAGCCGGTCTGCCAGCGCCAGTTGCGCCCTCCCCCAGGTGCCCGATCTGCTCAGGACAGGGTCCGTCACCGGGGGTATCGTGCTTGGCAAGGGCCAGGGTCCTCCGTTAGCTTACGCCGCTGAGGGTTGCCACCCTCATGGTTTCCACCGGCGCCATGTCCATCTTCCATTTCGCAAGGAACCCGCCTGCATGGCTGCGAGCTGCGCTCGTCTGCCTGCTGCTGGCGTTTGCGGTGGATTCGGTCGCGCACGTCGTCCACCAGCACGATGAAACGGTCAAAACACTCGGCGCGCATGGGCCGGCGTGCGGCTACTGCGCCGCTTTCGACGGCCTGATCGATGCGCCAAAGCAGAGCTTTGCGGCCGTCAGCGCCGTAACCGCGACGACTTATGTAGCGCCCGTCGCTGAGATCTCTGTTTCTTTCCATCCCCTCGTCACCGCGCAACCGCGCGCGCCGCCTCGATAACTCGCAGTCCGTAGCCCTCCTCACCGCGCCGGTCCTGCGCATCCGTGCGCCCAGCATGGTGAGGCCGTTCTCGTGCGACTGAAGTCCAGCATTGGACCGTCGTGCGAGCTCGCTGCAGTTATTCAGGAATGTTTCCTCATGCGTCGTTCTCATTCGTTGCGCGTTGCCGTGGTCGCGTTGCTGGTCAGCCAGGGCGCTTTGTCTCAGGAATCGAAAACCGAGGAAATCGTCGTCACCTCCTCGGCTTTGCGCGAAAACCCGCTCGAGGTCGCTCAGCCGACCACGGTGGTGTCCGGCGATGATTTGCGTCGGCAGATCGCCAGCAGTCTGGGCGAGACCTTGTCGAGCGAGCTGGGCGTCAGCTCCACGTACTTCGGCCCGAGCGCCAGCCGGCCGGTGATTCGCGGCCTTTCCGGCGATCGCGTGCAGGTCCTGCAGGACGGCCTGGCCTCGCTGGATGTTTCCAGTCTGAGCCAGGATCACGCGGTCACGCTGGAATCGGTGGTGTCGCAGCAGATCGAAATCATCAAGGGCCCGGCCGCGCTGCTCTACGGCAGCGGCGCCGCGGGCGGCCTGGTGAACGTCGTGAGCTCGCGTGTCCCCTCCGAAGTACCGGCCAAGATCGTTACCGGGGCCGCCGAGGTCCGAGGCGACACCGCCAGCGAGGAACGCACCGGCGCATTCAGCCTCGATGGCGGCACGGGCAAGTTCGCTTTCCACGCCGACTATTTCAACCGCGAGACCGAGGATGTCGAGATTCCCGGCTACGCGCAGTCCGATGCCCTGCGCCGTCAGCTGATCGAGGCGGGCGAAGAGCCCGACAACGTTCGCGGCCACATTCCGAACACGGCGGCGGAAGCGAGCGGCGGCGCGATCGGCGGCTCGTATATCGGCCAGAACGCGCTGGCCGGGCTGTCCTATAGCCGTTACGACACCAAGTACGGCATTCCCGGCGAAGAACAGGCGTTCATCGACATGCAGCAGGACCGCATCGACGGCAAGGCCGAGCTGGACCTGCAAGGGGTGATCAACAAGCTGCGCCTGACCGGCGCGTACAACGATTACACCCACACCGAGTTCGAAGCGCCCGGCGAGCCCGGCACGGTGTTCAACCAGGATGCCTACGAGCTGCGCTTCACGGCCGATCACAAGTTCGGCAGTGGCTGGCGCGGCACCACCGGGCTGCAATACGTCGACGTAGACTTCCAAGCCATCGGCGAGGAAGCGTTCGTGCCCAGCTCCAAGACGCGGGCCGTGAGCCTGTTCGCGTTCGAGGAGCGTCACTTCGACGCCTGGACGCTCGAGCTGGGCGCCCGCGCCGAGCAGCAGAAGATCGATGTCGCAGGCGACCTGCCCAGCTTCGACAAGACTGCGGTCAGCTTGTCGGCCGGCACGGTATGGGACTTCGCGAAGGATCACGCACTCGCCTTGAACCTGACGCGGACCCAGCGCAATCCGCAGGCAGCCGAGCTGTACGCCGACGGCCCGCACATCGCCGCGCAACGCTTCGAAGTCGGCAATCCGAATCTCAAACAGGAAACATCGGTGACCGCCGACCTGTCGCTGCGACATACCGGCGAGGGCATCAACTGGACGTTGAGCGCCTACTACAACGACTACAGCAACTACATCTACGCCTCTCCGACAGGGGACATCGAAGATGAGCTGCCGGTCTTCGTCTATTTGCAGAACGGCGCGAAATTCCACGGCTTCGAAGCCGAGTTGAACGTGCCGCTGATCGATGACGGCAATCGCCACCTCGGCCTGCGTCTCGCCTCCGACTATGTGCGGGCCAAGCTCGATAACGGCGAAGATCTGCCGCAGATTCCTCCGCTGCGCTTCGGAGCCGGGCTGCATTACGATCAGGACGCGTGGCACGTGGGCGCACAGGCGTTCTATTACGCCAAACAGGACCAGGTCGCTCACAACGAGCTGCCGACCGACAGCTTCACGCTGGCCGAAGTGGATGCGAGCTATCGATTCCCGGTGGGCTCCACCAGCGTGTTCCTGTTCCTGCGTGGCACGAATCTGCTCGATGAAGACGCGCGCCAGCATGCGTCGCCACTGAAGGATATCGCTCCGCTGCCTGGCCGCTCGTGGCACATCGGCGCGCGCGCGGAGTTCTGACATAGCCGGATGCGGGATCGGTCGGGCTCATCGGCCGCGAGCGCGCGGATGCACCGCCCCAAGGACGACTAGGGGAAGGCCTGATCCGGCACCCGCCCGAGCCGAGAGCCGGACCTGGTGCCTCGAACCGTATAGACTCTCGCGCATGCGATTTGACCTGACCGATCTCAAGCTGTTTCTGCACGTCGTCGAGGCGGGCAGCATCACCGCCGGCGCGGAACGTATGCATCTGGCCGTTGCGGCCGCCAGCACCCGAATCCGCAACATGGAAATCGAGCTGGGCACGCCGTTGCTGAACCGCGAGCGCCAGGGCGTCCATCCGACTCCGGCGGGGCGCACGCTGGTTCACCATGCGCGGCAGATGCTGCAACAGGCCGAGCGCATGCGCGCCGAGCTCGGCGAATACGCCGACGGGCTCAAAGGTCACGTGCGACTGCTGTCCAACACCAATGCGCTCACCGAATTCCTGCCCGAGCCGCTCAGCAATTTTCTGACATCGCATCCGCAGGTGAACATCGACCTGGAGGAGCGGTTGAGCGACGAGATCGTTGCCGCCATTGCCGACGGCAAGGCCGACATCGGCATCGTCGCGGGCACCGAGGACGTGACCGGCCTGGAAGTCTTTCCGTTCCGCGTGGATCGTTTCGTGCTCGTGACTTCGCCCGCGCACCCGCTGGCCCAGAAAACGAAGATCGCGTTCGTCGAGGCGCTCGACAGCGACTTCGTCGGCCTGGATCGCGCCAGCTCGCTGCAACGGTTTCTTTCCGACAAGGCCGAGCGCATCGGCCGGCGTCTGAAGCTGCGCGTGCAGCTACGCAGCTTCGATGCGGTGTGCCGGATGGTGGAAGGCAATGTCGGTGTCGGTGTCGTACCGGAAACCACCGCGGCACGAGCGATGCGCAGCATGAAGCTGCATGTCATCGAGCTGAGCGATGAATGGGCGCTGCGAAATCTGATGATCTGCGTGCGCAGCCTGCGGGATCTGCCGATCTATGCGCAGGACCTGGTCAAGTCGCTCGCGCAGCCGCTCGACATGGAGATGTGGGTCGCCAAAGCCTAGGCGGTGACCGTCACCGGACGTTCCGAGCGGCTGGTGATCCACACGCCCAACATCACGACCAGCCCACCGACGATGGCCCGCACCGATAGCGGTTCGCCGAGCACGATCACACCGCTGAGCACGCCAACGATCGGAATCAGGTTGGTATAGACGCCGACCTCGCTCGCGTCCAGGTGGTGCAGCGACGCGTTGTACAGCAGATACGCCATGCCCGACGCGATGGTCCCCAGATAGAGCAGCTCCAGCCATCCGATCGCCGGCAACGGCGGCAAACCCTCGCCCGCAAGGTTCGCCGTGACGACTTCATATCCGGCCAGCGGCAGCAACAGCAACGCCCCCGTGCCGGTCACGGCCGTCGTGATCACCAATGAATCGAATCCAGCAGCGCGCTTCGCGAGCGCTGTATACAGCGCCCAGCACACCACCGCGGCAAACATCACCAAACTGCCCAGCAGGCTCGATTGGCCCGCTTCCGAGCCGCCGCCCGAAAAAACGATCATCACCCCACCGACCGACAGCGCGATGCCCAACCAGCGCATCGCCGAGGCGCGCTCTCGCAGCCAGACCACAGCCACGAGCGCGGTCATGGCGGGAATGGAAGCCTGCACCAGCGCCCCCTGTGACGCCGACACGTGCACCATCGATGCATTGAAGGCGACGTAGTACAGCGCCACGCCGATCAGGCCCATCATCCAGACGATGCGCCACGGCAGGTGATCCCCGGGACGATGGCGGAACCAGGCGAACGGCAGCAGGACCAGGGTGCCCAGCGTCACGCGCACGAATGCCAGCGTGAACGGCGGCCACAGGGCGATCAGCTCCTTGGTGACCATGAAAGTACTGCCCCATACGGTCATGGTGAGCAGCAGCAGGAGCATGGATCGGGTGTGGCTCGCAACTGGCATGGCGCTCATTGTGGCACGTGCGGCGCTTCCCTATCTGCCCGCGAGGGTCGAGAATCAATCTTTCCAACGTTGGTCCGTCGGAGCTTGAATGGCTACGAAGAAGCGCAAAACGACTCGTCGCATCGCCCGCACCGCAACCCCTGCCAGCAAACAACGCAATCACGCCCGCCATGCGGTGCTGGCCAAGCGCAAGCGCCCGGCGAAAGCCGGCGCCGGACTGCGTACGTTGTATCCAGCGATCAAACCTTACAACTCCGGCATGCTGCGCGTCTCGGACCTGCACGAGATCTATTACGAGGAATGCGGCAATCCCAACGGCAAGCCGGCGGTGTTCGTGCATGGCGGCCCGGGCGCGGGTTGTGACAATCGCGCGCGCTGTTTCTTCGATCCCGACGCCTATCGGATCATCCTGTTCGATCAGCGCGGCTGCGGCCGGAGCAAGCCGCACGCCAGCCTCGAGGACAACACCACCTGGCACCTGGTCGAGGACATGGAAAAACTGCGCAAGCACCTCGGCATCGAGCAGTGGCTGGTGTTCGGCGGCTCGTGGGGCTCGACGCTCGGCCTGGCCTATTCGCAAACGCATCCCGAGCGCGTCAGCGAGATCGTCCTGCGCGGCATCTTCATGCTGACGCAGTTCGAGCTGCGCTGGTTCTATTACGAAGGCGGCGCCAGCGCCTTGTTCCCGGACCACTGGCCGAATTACGTCGCCGCGATTCCACCCGCCGAGCGCGGCAACATGATCGAGGCGTTCTACAAGCGGCTCACCAGCGAAGATCGCCAGACCCGTGTGCAAGCCGCCCGCGCCTGGTCGACCTGGGAAGCGGCCACCAGCTACCTGCACATCAACGAAGAAAATCTGCACAGATGGAACGAAGAGGACTTCGCGGTCGCGGTGGCACGCATCGAATGTCACTACTTCATCAATCGCGGCTTCCTGGAATCGGAAGATCAGCTGATCCGCAACGTCGAGCGCATCCGCCACATCCCCGCGGTGATCGTGCAGGGCCGCTACGACGTGGTGTGCCCGATGCGGACCGCGTGGCAGCTGCACCAGGCCTGGCCGGAAGCGGATTTCCACGTCGTGCCCGACGCCGGCCACTCAGCCTTCGAACCGGGCAACACGCATCAATTGATCATGGCGACGGATCGGTTCAGGTAATCGCCGGGCGGCCGTTAGCGCGCGGAATTTTTTCGCCAGGTCGGCCGCGTCTCATGGTCGATGATGCCGCGGTCGAACAGCCAGGCGCGCGCGTCATCGGCGTCCTGCTCGAACCACGCACGCGCCGAGCCCAGCCGGAACGTGTAACCCCACGCGTCCATATCATGGAACATGCGCTCGCGGCCCACCCCGGGCAGCTCGCCGGCCAGCACGATCTGCAGGTAACAAACGCCGTTTTCTTCGTCGTAATCGCCGCCCGCGTCCTTGTTCAACTGCTCGCGACGCGCCTCGCTCATGCAGATGAAATGACAGGCTTCGTGCAACAACGAGTGCAGCGGCGTGTCGGTGCGCCAATAGATCTTCGAGCCGACCAGCCCGGCTTCGCTGTCGCCCCAGTAGGAACCGGGGATGGTTGCATCCGGGCCGAGCGGCACGCATTCCAGCCCAAAGCGTTCGAGCAGCCCGGTCACGACATCCGCACCGATGTCCGTGACTTTCAACACCTCCGCCATCAGAGCGCGGCGAGCCGCCTGACGACCTGGCTCGCCAGGTCGCGAGCGAGTGCCTCACGCAGAATCGACTGTTCCTTCTGTTTCGCGAGCACGGCCGTTTCGTCGTAGCTGTAGTCGCGAGTGAGCTCGATCTTCTCCGGCGCGATCAGCTCCTCGGTGCGGCCGTTGACCGAGTACTCGATGGTGTAGAACACCTCGTATTCCTCGGGCGTGTTGCGGCCGGACACGGTCAGCACGCGCTGGCCGCTCTCGTCCTTGATGATCTTCACCACCGCGGTCGCTTCGCTCTCGATGTTGGTCAGCCGCGCTCCGGAGGCCTGCAGGCTGTCCCGCAGGGCGCGGTTGAAATCAGTGTAGCGATCCTTGGTATCGACATACGTCGTGGCCATGACCGGCGAGAGCTTGGCCGTGCCTCGCAATTGCCAGCCGCAGCCCGCCAGCACCGAAGTCAGGCAGACGGACAGCAGCAACCAGCGAACCGGGGCGGAAACAGAAGGCGTCACAGATGACACGCTCGCGAGGCCGAAATGGGGCCGCCATGTTCGCGGGCCCCGCCCTCGCGGTCAATGTGTCGGAACCGGGAGGCTCAGCGGACCGCGGCAAATGGCTGGAAGGAACGCATCGCAGCCGGAGTTTTCAGCACGCATTCGCTGTCCACCACGTAACCGTGACGGCAGACGATACCCGCATGAGTGGCCACGCTGCGCTGGACTGCGGCCAGCTGCTCGTTGCCTGAATGACCCGGACAACCCCGGCAGTGCTCGGCCACATCGAGCATTTCGCTCGCCTCGACTGCCACGCTGTCCGCGCCGTCCCTTTCGAGCGCCGCGACTCCGTAGCTGAAGGCGAGCGGCACCGTCACGCTGCTGGCATATCGGCTCAGCGCCAGCATCATGCGTTCCTTGATGAGTGGCACGTCGGTGATCCCGGCCTCGGGCAGCACGACGGCGAAGACCGCGCCCACCGGCGACTCCAGCCGACCGATCCAATCCACGTGCGCGCGCACTGAAGCGTCGATCGCCTGGACCACGCATCTCAAGGTGGTCGCATCGGGAACGCAGTCATCCGCCGGCTCACCTTCAACCCGCACGCCCAACGTCAACACCGCAAGCTGGCGACCGTAACGTTGCCCACGGCGGATCTCCGAGAGCAGACGGACCTGCAATTCACTGTGCGAGAACGCGCCCGATTCGACATCGATGCTCACCGACTGCTCCATCACCGCCTCCTGCGCCTCGCGCAACGAGCGGCGCAGCGCCAGCGTGTTGAACGCGGCGTAGATGCGGGCGAACAACTCGGGATCGGACACCTGCTTGGTGAGGTAATCGTCGACGCCGGCGACATAGCCCTGCTCGAAGTCGGTGCTCGCGTCGCGCATCGTCAGCATGATTATGTAAGTATCGTCGGCGCCTCGCTCGCGCAGCGTCTGGGTGAGCGCCAGACCATCCATCACCGGCATCTGCCAGTCGGTGAGCACCAGCGGATACCACTGGCGCTCGAGCGCTTCGAGCGCCTCCTGACCATTGCCGGCAGGGTCGACTTCGAAACCGGCGGCAGTCAGCCGCCGCATGATCAATTCGCGATCCTGTTGGTCGTCATCGACTACCAGAATGCGTGACGGCAACGCACGCTGCAGCACCGACAGCCGCGTTGCCATGACACCCGCTTTCATCCGTGGCTCTCTCGAAACCGTACAAAATTTGCACTATGCGCGTTGCTTTATCATTCGCGAATGAAGGTGGCAACCGCGGTTTGTACGCTACTCTCTATAGCCCGGATCGAGACGGTCCATTTTTCGCAATAAAGCCGGCCACACCAGTCCAGTTCCGGCACCGCGCGTCACCTGCTTCATGTACTCCGGCACGGTCGCCAGCACCGATTCGGGAATGGCGAGCAGCTCGGCGCCGCCGGCTTGCGCCATGATCTGGATCTCACAAGCGCGTTGCAGGCTGTACATCATCATGAAGGCATCGGAGATGCTGCGACCGACCGTGAGCAAGCCGTGATTGCGCAGGATCATGTGACGCGTATTGCCCAGATGCGCCTGCAAGCGCGCCTTCTCTGCCGGGTTGAGCGCAATACCTTCGTAATCATGGTAGGACAGACTGAGCAGAATGAACGTGGCCTGCTGCGAGATCGGCAGCAAGCCGGCGCGCTGCGCCGAGACCGCGATGCCGGCCATCGTATGAAGATGCAACACGCAGCCGGCGTCCTCGCGCACCTCGTGGATGGCGCTGTGAATCGTGTAGCCGGCCGGATTGATCTCGTAGGGGCTCGGCAATGTTTTATTGCCGGCGAGGTCGACACGCACCAGGTTGGATGCGGTGACCTCTTCGAACATCAGGCCATAGGGATTGATGAGAAAGTCATGCGTGCCCGGCACGCGCGCCGAGATGTGCGTGAAGACCAGATCGTCCCAGCCAAAATGCGCAATGAGACGATAGCAGGCCGCCAGATCCACTCGCGTCGCCCATTCCTCGGCCGACACCTGAGCACGCACGTCCGCGACGCCACGTTCTGCAGCTGACATATGGAGTCCCCCGGTGAGTGTCACCGGAGGCTAACGCCGCCGCAGCGAACGGAGCAAGTCCGCCACTCTCCCGCGGAGTCCCTCGGCTGAGCTCTTTCGAGCTCCGGCTGGGTCTCCCGCGGGATTCCCTCGGTTCAAACCACGACGTTGACCAGCTTGCCCTTCACCACGATCACTTTGCGGACCGGCTTGCCTTCGATCCATTTCTGCACCGTGGAGTCGGCCAGTGCCGCCTCGCGGATCTGCTGTTCCGTGGCGCTCGCTTCTACGGTGATCTGGCTGCGCAGCTTGCCGTTAACCTGTATGACGACATCGATGCTGTCGCGAACCAGCGCGGCCGGATCGGGCTGCGGCCAGGGATGATCGATGAGCGGATCGGAGTGGCCGAGCGCTCGCCACAGCGCGTGTCCGGCGTGCGGCACGATGGGCGACAACATCTGCACCACGAGCTCGAGCGCTTCCTGGCGCACGGCGCGCCCTTGCGGCGACTGGTCCTCGAACTTCGACAGCGTGTTCATGAATTCCATCACCGCGGCAATCGCGGTGTTGAACACGCGACGACGACCGAGATCATCGGTGACTTTCTGCAATGTGCTGTGGGCCGCACGACGCACGTTGCGTTGCTCGTCGGTCAATTCGCCAGAAACCGCGCCGCTGACCAGGCCCGCGGTCACGTGCTCGTGGACCATGCGCCACAAGCGACGCATGAAACGCGACGCGCCTTCGACGCCGTCATCCGACCACTCCAGCGTATCTTCCGGCGGCGCCTTGAACATCATGAACAAGCGCACGCTGTCCGCGCCGTACTGCTCGACCAGCTTGGTCGGATCGACGCCGTTGTTCTTCGACTTCGACATGGTGCGCATGCCTTCCCACTCGACCGGCTGGCCGTCCGAGTTCAACGTCGCACCGATGCGCGCACCCTTCGCATCGACCTGCACGGTCACATCCGCCGGGTTGAAATATTCGATCGCGCCTTCGCCAGTGCGTCGCGAATAGATGTCATTGAGCACCATGCCCTGCGTGAGCAGGTTCTGGAACGGCTCCTGCACCTTGACCAGTCCCATGTCGTGCATCACGCGCGTCCAGAAACGCGCATACAGCAAGTGCAGGATGGCGTGCTCGATGCCGCCGATGTATTGATTGACCGGCGACCAGTAGTTGGCGCGCTCATCGACCATCGCCTTGTCGTTCTTGGCGGAGGCGAAGCGCAGGAAGTACCACGAAGAGTCGACGAACGTATCCATCGTGTCCGTCTCGCGCCGCGCCGGGCCGCCGCACTTCGGACATTTGCAATCGAGGAACGACGGCGTCTTGTTGAGCGGATTGCCGCTGCCATCGGGCACCAGCCCTTCGGGCAGCACCACCGGCAGATCTTCTTCCGGCACCGGCACCACGTCGCACTTCGGGCAGTGAATCAGCGGAATCGGGCAGCCCCAGTAACGCTGCCGCGAAATGCCCCAATCGCGCAGACGCCACTGCACGTGCTTGTCGCCCAAGCTCTTGGCCTTCAGATCGGCGGCGATGGCGTCGACGGCCTGCTGGTAATCGAGCCCGTCGTACTTGCCGGAGTGGATCAGCGTGCCGTGCTCGGCGTACCAGGGGTGCCATTGCTGATCGGTGAACGCCGGCTCCGCGCCCGCAACCTCGATCACCTGTTTGATCGGCAGGTTGTACTTCAGCGCGAACGCGAAATCGCGCTCGTCGTGCCCGGGCACGCCCATGACGGCCCCTTCGCCGTAAGTCATGAGCACATAGTTGCCCACCCACACCGGCACGCGCTCGCCCGACACCGGATGGTCGACGAACAGGCCGGTCGGCATGCCCTTCTTTTCCATCAGCGCGATCTCGGCTTCCTGCGCCGTGCCGCGTTTGCATTCTTCGATGAAGGCCGCGAGCTGAGGATTCGACTGAGCGGCATACGTCGCGAGCGGATGCTCGGCCGCCACGGCCACGAATGTCACGCCCATGAGGGTGTCGGCGCGCGTGGTGAACACGCTCAACAAACGCTGCTCGCCACCCAGTTCATACGGGAAGCTGAGGCGCACGCCTTCGCTGCGACCGATCCAGTTCGCCTGCATGGCACGCACGCGCTCCGGCCAGCCCGGCATGTCGTTCAGCGCATCGAGCAGGTCCTGCGCGTAATCGGTGATGCGCAGGTAGTACATCGGGATCTCGCGCTTTTCGACCGGCGCACCGGTGCGCCAGCCGCGGCCGTCGATCACCTGCTCGTTCGCGAGCACGGTCTGATCGATCGGGTCCCAGTTCACGACGCCGGTCTTGCGATACGCGATGCCCTTTTCCAGCATCTTCAGGAACAGCCACTGGTTCCAGCGGTAGTACTCGGGCTGACAGGTGGCCAGCTCCCGGTCCCAGTCGAGCGCGAAGCCGAGCGACTGCAGCTGGCGCTTCATGTAGGCGATGTTCTCGTAGGTCCACTTGGCCGGCGGCACGCCATTCTTCATCGCGGCGTTCTCGGCCGGCAGGCCGAAGGCGTCCCAACCCATGGGCTGCAGCACGTTGTAGCCCTGCATGCGCAGGAAGCGCGTGATCACGTCGCCGATGGTGTAGTTGCGCACGTGCCCCATGTGCAGCCGGCCGCTGGGGTACGGGAACATGCACAGGCAGTAATAGCTCTGACGGTTGGGATCTTCCTTGACGGCAAAGGCGCGGCGGTCGGCCCAAAAGGCCTGCGCCTCGGCCTCCACGACGGAGGGTTCGTATTGGGGCTGCATCGTTGTGACGGTATGGGGCCCCGCGGGCCCGGTTGAAAGGCGCGAAGGATACCAGGGATATCCCCATTTCCCAGGATATCAGCACATCTTTGGCGAAGATGTCCCGCCGGGCGCTTCAGTCCATGCCGCGCAGGGTGAAGCGGAACTCCGCGCCCCGGCCGGGGCTGGCCTCGGCCCAGATCGTGCCGCCGTGGCGCTCGATGATCCGGCTGACCGTGGCCAGGCCGATGCCGGTGCCCTCGAATTCATCCTGCCGGTGCAGGCGCTGGAACACGCCGAACAGCTTGCGGGCGTAGCGCATGTCGAAGCCGACGCCGTTGTCTCGCACGTAGATGTATCGTTCGCCCGGCGTGGCCGTGGAGCTGTTATCGCCCCCTTTCACCACGCCCGTGCCGATCTCGATGACCGACTTGGGCCGCGGCCGCGAATATTTGACGGCGTTGCTGATGAGGTTCGCAAACACCTGTTGCATCAGCTCCGGGTCGCAGCTCATTGCCGGCAACGGGTTCAGATGCCATTCGATGTCGCGCCCCTGCGCTTCATGGCTGGCGCGCTCGACGGCATGCTTCACGATCTCGTCCAGGGAGCAGGGCTCGCGGCGCATCTCGACATGGCTGACTCGCGACAATGCCAGCAGCCCGTCGATCAGCGCGCTCATTTCCCGGGCGCCGCGCTGAATCTGTTCCATGTGGATGGCTGGCTCGCGCGCCCCCGGCGGGCCCTTGTGCTCGCGGAGCATCTGCACGTGGGCATGAATCAGCCGCAACGGCGCACGCAAGTCGTGCGCAACCGAATATGAAAACGCCTCCAGCTCGCGATTGGCGATCTCCAGCTCGGCGGTGCGTTCGGCGACGCGCTTTTCCAGGTCCTGGTTCAGGCGCCGGATCTCGCTTTCCATTTCGGCGCGCCGGTCGATTTCATCCTGCAGCGCCTGGTGCTGAAGCGCGTTTTCATAGGCCACGGCGACCTGCACCGCGATGGCGCGTGCCACCGCCAGATCCTCCTCGGTGAACCCCGGCAGGCCGATGCGATTCAGCACGCACAGATAACCATACGACTTCGTGACCGACGCGATCGGCACGCCCAGCATGGAGACGAATTCGCCGCGTTGAGGCAGCTCGTCGTGCGCGACCGATTCGTCCGGCGACATCGGATACAGCGCCGAGCCGCCGGCGTCCAACGACTGCACCAGATCGCGATACATGTGCGAGCTGAGCAAGCGCTCCATCTCCTCGCCGGACAAGCCGCTGGACGTCGTCGATTGGCGCGCGCCGGTGTCGGTCACGATCACGATCTGCGCCATCTGTGCCAGCAGAATGTCGCGCGCGGCGTCGCAGGTGGATTCCAGAATCACCGCAGGATCGGTCTGACCGAATACGCGGCGGCTGAATGTCACCAGCGCACTCAATCGCTCCTGCGCTCCGCCGTTGACCGACAACGCCGGTGGCGCGCTCGTGCCGGCGGGCGGCTTGGTCGCCAGCGCCGCGGTCACGGTCTCGCGGACGATTTCCAGATCGTACGGTTTCGACAGGGTGCTGCGAACGCCCAGCGAACGGGCCATCTCGCGCACTTCGCGCTCGTGGTACGAGGCTGAACAGAAAATCACCGGAGTGCCGGACATGCTTTCGTCCTGGCGCAGCTTGCGCACCAGTTCGTAACCGTCCATGCGCGGCATGACGATGTCGGTGATCAGCAGGTCCGGATGCTCGGTGCGCAGCAGATGCAGCGCCTCGATCCCGTCGGCTGCCTGCAACAGGTCATAATCGCCGTCCGCGAGCGACAGCATCAGCAGCTCGCGCGCCTCGGCATCATCTTCGGCGACCAGTATTTTTCCGCCCTTCGCCACGTCCCGTTCCCCGTGGCCAGACTCGAGCGGCCATCGTTGAAATGAAAATCGCCACAAGCTGGCGTCCCTTGCCATCGAACGCAATCAGTACGTTTCACTGCACAACCCCGTTCCTACTCTAATCCTCTGATACGGGGATAGGGCAATCCCTCAATGCTCCCGGAACGTGGCTCCGTTCACATTGGCCCGCGGCTGTCCCAGACCGTTCTACCTTGGGATGGGCCGGTGGCCTACAACGTGCGTCCAGCCCTTTTTGTTTCTTGAAATATCGGCCGGCGGGCCTGGGGTTCGATTCGAAGCCGCAAACGAAAACGCCCGCCGATCGTTGCGACCGGCGGGAGCGGTGAGCTCGAATGAATCCACTTGGGTCAATCGCCGAGCGCCGTGCGCAGCGCGCTGATCTCCTCGGCGCAATCCCGCATCACGTGCACGCACTTCTGGTTGTCGAGACCCAGGCGCCAGAACGATTTCACGCCCTGCATGTTCAACTCCAGATCGGCCTCGTGGCCGAAGAAGCCGGCCATCATCACCGCCACGGTCAGCACGTCGGTCACGTCGCGCTCATCGTTGACGCGCTCGATGTTCTCGTGCTCGCCGATGGCTTCGGCGATGTGATCCGGAAAACCCCAGTTCTCGACGATGGCTTTGCCGACGTTTGCGTGCCAGTCGCGCAGCAGCTGCTGCAGCGTCGCCGGCTCTTTGAAAAATGGATGTTTGTGCGCGCGAGCCAGGATATAGATCTTGCCCACATTGTGCAGCAGACCGGCCAGCATCGACTCGTCGGCGTTCACGCTGGTGCGCGAAGCCACTGCATATGCGAGCGCAGCCACAGTGGTCGCTTCCTGCCACAGCCCCTCTAGCTCCTTGGAGATGTGTTTCAGCTCGCCCGCCTTGCGCAGCTGCGCGATCGCGAACGACACCGCCGCGGTACGCACGTTGTTGTGGCCGATGCGATTGACTGCCGTCTTCAGATCGGAAACCGGGCGGCCGCTGCGATTCAACGCCGCCGAATTGGCGAGCGTGAACACGCGCGCCGCGAGGCCCGCTTCGGAGCCGACCACGCGCGCGATCTGGTCGTTGGACACATGCTCATCGGCCAGCACCTTGCGGACTCGCACGGCAACATCGGGGAACGAGGGCAGCTCCACCTTGCCGGTGGAGACTTCCTGGGCCAGCTCGCCGACGAACGCAAATGCGGCGGCGTGATCGGAGGCCGCGGTCATTTGTGCCTGTTGGGCAGCCTGATAGGCGTTATGAGGAGTGCTCATGGTCGCGTACTGAGTCGGGAGAATCTGTACGCACTTTACTGCGACGTGCTTCTCACGATCTGCGGCGCCGTTGGCATTTCTGAACCTGAAAAGCGACCCGATCCGATTTCGTGCATCGGCCGCTCGAATGAGCGGCCCGGGCGGGGCGAAAGCGGACGTCGACTGTTCAGGCGTCAGGGTTTAGCCGTGCGCCATCTTGCCGTTTGGATGATCGGCGGTGAGGTGCAATACCTCAGCGGCCACCCGATGCAAAGGCAACACGTGCTGGGCGCTGCCCAGTTTCACGGCCGCGCCGGGCATGCCCCAGACCACGCTGGTCGCCTCGTCCTGGGCGATCGTCGGCGCACCCGCCTCCGCCATTTCCTTCAGACCGCGGGCGCCGTCGTCACCCATGCCGGTGAGAATCACGCCCACCGCGTTCGGACCGACGTTCTGCGCCACCGAACGGAACATCACGTCGACGCTGGGCCGATGACGATTCACATGCGGGCCGTTGCTCAGTCGACAGCGGTAACGCGCACCGTCGCGCTCCACCAGCAGGTGCTGATCGCCAGGCGCGATATAGACGTGGCCCGGCAGGATGTACTGGCCATCGCTGGCCTCGCACACCGACATGGCCGAGCAGCGGTTCATGCGCTCCGCAAAGGGTTTGCTGAAAGCCGCCGGGATATGTTGAGAGATCACCACGGCCGGCGCATCCGGCGGCAGCCCTTCGAGCACTTCGCGAATGGCTTCGGTGCCACCGGTCGAGGCACCGATGGCAATGATTCGATCGGTCGTACGCAATACGCGCTTGGCCTGCGCTGCCGGCAACACTGCATCGGCGCTGTTGCGTTGCTCTGTATTCAACGATTGCAGCACCGGCGGCCTGCGTGCCGATGACGGCCGTGCGCTCACTCGCGCGCTCGCGGCCACCTTCACCTTGGCAATCAGTTCCTCGGCGTAGTTCGCCAGACTCCCCGCGACGTCGACCTTCGGCTTGGTGACGAAATCGATCGCGCCCAGCTCCAGCGCGCGCAATGTGACATCGGCGCCCCGCTGCGTCAGCGACGACACCATCACCACCGGCATGGGCCGCAAACGCATCAGGTTCTCGAGGAACGTGATGCCGTCCATGCGGGGCATTTCCACGTCCAGGGTGATGACGTCCGGATTGAGCTGCTTGATCTTCTCGCGCGCCGCGTATGGATCGGTGGCGGTGCCGACGATCTCGATGTCGCGGTCGTTGCCGAGCATTTCGCTCAGCAGCTTCCGGACCAGGGCCGAGTCGTCGACGATCAGGAGTTTGATGGCCATGATCAGGTCTGCCCTCAGAACAGATCGATTTCGCCGGCCACTGGCGTCTTCTCCAGGCCTTTGAGGAAGCGCTGTTCCTGCGAAGCCACGTCCCGGGTATGGCTGGAGGTCAGATGACGCACCCGGACGCGGCCAGTCAGCGGAAAATACTGGATGTGGCGCGGGCAGGTGTCGCCCACGTCCTCGGAAGTCACGCGCAAGCCTTCCTGCTTGAGGAACTCGCGCACGAAAGTCACATTGTGATCGCCGACATCGGTCAGCGTCTTCAACACCCGGCCGCCGCCGAAGATCTTCACTTCCAGGTCGGCGCGCGTGCCGCCCGCCTTGAGGATGCGGTTGATCAGTTGTTCCATCGAGGCGCTGCCATAACGCGTGGCGCGGCCGGTGGCACCGGTCTCCCAGGCGTCGTGACCGTTGCCGCTGGGACGCGGCAGCATGAAATGATTCATGCCGCCGATGCCGAGCTTCGGATTGCGGATGCATGCCGAGACGCACGAGCCGAGCACCGTGTCCAGCACTTCATCGTGCGTGGTCACGTAGAAGTCGCCCGGCAGCAGCTTGGCGATCACCTGGCCGTGCACGTTGGTGTAACGGCGGATGTTCTCGAAGCCGGGCAACACCCTGGCCAGTGCCGGTTTCTCAGCCATGGGCGCCACCGTTGCGGCGGTAGATGGTTTTGCCGACGAGTTTGAAGGGGGCGCTGCCTGCATGAATGGATTCCGAATGGCCGATGCACAGATACCCGCCGGGCGCCAGCATGTCGCTGAAGCGGTTCACCAGCTTCTCGCGCGTCGGTTGGTCGAAATAGATCATCACGTTGCGACAGAAGATCACGTCGAACGGGCCCTTCATGGGCCACGTGTGCAGCAGGTTGAGCGTGCGGAACGTAATCATCGATTTGAGATCCTGGCGCGCGACCGCACAGCCGGCGTGCTCGCCATGACCTTTCAGGAAAAAGCGCTTCAGGCGCTCGGGCGTCACGCTCGACATGCGATCCAGGGGATAGATGCCCGAGGACGCGGCGGCGATCACGTCGCTGTCGATGTCGGTCGCGAGAATTTTGAAATCGAAGCGTGGCGAGGCCGGCAGCACTTCGGCGGCCACCATCGCGATACAGTGCGGCTCCTCACCCGTCGAGCAGCCCGCCGACCAGATGCGCAGGCGCCGGGACGCGGCGTTGCGTTGCATCGCTTCGGGCAGCATGTACGAGGCCAGCGCCTCGAAGTGATGATTCTCGCGGAAGAACGCAGTGACGTTGGTGGTGATCGCGTTGATCAGGCCGACCAGCTCTTCGGGGCCGGCGTCGCGCAGATATTCGCAGTAAGCCTCGTAGCTCGGCAGCCCGAGCTCGCGCAGGCGCCGCGCCAGGCGGCCCTGCACCAGCTGGCGCTTGTTGGGGCCGAGCACGATACCGGCGTTTTCGCCGACCACGTGCCGGATGAAATTGAACTCGGCATCGCCGAGCTGAGGTCCATGATGCGCGGAGTCGGCGGGCGAAGCGGATGAAGCTGGAGTCGGCATTGGACGGGTTCGCATGTGATCAACGGCTCGCAAGGTGGCCCTCGCGAGCCGTTACTCACATCTCATCGATCAGGCTGCAGGATTGAGCGCCACTCCCGTGACGTCCGCGCCGATCAGTTGATCGATGTCGAGCAGCATCACCATGCGGCCCGACACAGCAGCCAATCCTTCGATGAACTCGGTGCTCACGTGCGCGCCGAACTCCGGCGCCGGCTTCACATCGTTCGCCGCCACGTCGATCACGTCGGAGACGCCATCGACGACCACGCCGAAATCGCGGCGGCCGAGCGGCGACTGCACCGACAGCACGATGATGACGGTGAGCGGAGTGTATTCGGCATGCTGCAGGTTGAAGCGCATGCGCAGGTCGACGATGGGAACGATCGAGCCGCGCAGGTTCAGCACGCCGAGCACGTGGCTGGGCGCCTGCGGAATGCGAGTGACCGGAGACCAGCCACGGATTTCCTGCACTCGCAGGATGTCCACGCCGTAAGTTTCGTCACCCAGGGTGAAGGTCAGCACCTGGTTGGAACCGGCAGCGGCGGCATCGATCTGCGCGGCAACTTGATTGGTCATGAAACGAGTCTCCTACTGTCCGTCGGTTGCGCCGGCGACCCGCCAGCGTCATCGACAGCGCTCAAGATATTTATCGGCGTCGCTCTGCGCAGGATGAGTAAGACATTTGCTGCATCAGTGCTGCGCCGGCTCCGGGCGCCCCGCCACGGGGCGCCCGGTGCTGTCGATTAGAAATCGCTCCACTGGCTGTCATCGCCGCTGGCGCGGGCCAGGGGCGCCGGCGCGCTCGACGCCACCGCTCTCGGCTTGCTCGCAGCAGCACCGACCTTGCGGGCAGGCTGCGGCCGCTGCCGGGTGACCGGAGCTGCGGCACGCACGACTTCAGCCGTCGAGTGCGAGCCCGAGCCCGTGATGCCGCTGCCATCGGCGCGGCGGAAGTAGCCGATCTGCGCGACCAGCGTACCGGACTGCTGCTCCATGGACTTGCTGGCCGCCGAGGCCTCTTCCACCAGCGCGGCGTTCTGCTGCGTGACGTTGTCCATCTGGCTGACCGCGTTGTTGACCTGCTCGATGCCGGCCGACTGCTCTTCGGACGCGGCCGCGATTTCGGCGACGATGTCGGTGACCTTCTTGACGCTTTCCATGATCTCCGAGAGCGTCTGGCCGGACTCGTCCACCAGCTCCGAGCCGACCTTGACCTTGTCGACGGAGTCGTTGATGAGATCCTTGATCTCCTTCGCGGCGCTGGCGCTGCGCTGTGCGAGGTTGCGCACTTCGGTCGCGACCACCGCGAAGCCGCGGCCCTGTTCGCCGGCGCGCGCCGCTTCCACCGCTGCATTCAAGGCCAGCAGGTTGGTCTGGAACGCGATCTCGTCGATCACGCTGATGATGTCGGCGATCTTGCGGCTGGAGTTGTTGATCTCGCCCATCGCGCCGATCGCACGCTGCACGACCGCTCCGCCCTTCTCCGCCTGCTCGCGAGCACCGACCGCCAGCTGATTCGCCTGGCGCGCGTTGTCCGCGTTCTGCTTCACGGTCGCAGTCATCTGCTCCATGCTGGAAGCGGTCTCTTCCAGGGCGGCAGCCTGTTCCTGCGTACGCTGCGACAGATCGTCATTGCCATGTGACAACTGGCGAGCCGCCGCACCGACCGCGTCGGCGCTGCCGCGCACGCCGCCGACGATTTCGACCAGCTTGCTGTCCATGCGCTTGAGCGCTTCGAGCAGACGACCCAGCTCGTCCGTGCTTTCGACGCGCACGTCGTTGCCGAGCTCGCCGCTGGCGATACGGTCGGCGATGTTCACCGCCGTGTTGATGGTGCTGACGATGGAACGAATGATCAGCAGCCCCAGCACCGCGGACAGAGCGATGCCGACCACGATGGCGCCGATGATGAACGCGCTGGACTTCTTGAAGGACGCGTCCGCCTGGGTGCGCATCTGCTGCGCCACTTCGATCTGCGTCCTGAGCAGGTTGTCGCCGGCGGTGTTGAGCTTCTCGTAGGCCGGACGGGCCTTCTCGATCAGCGTGCTTTCAGCGACGCTGAAATTGCCGGACTGGCCCGCGAGCAGCGCCTCCTGCACCAGGCCGAGCACCTCGCTGCCATGCGTGCGGAACTGCCCGACGATCTCGCGCTCCTTGTCGGTGAGCTCGGTGGCATCGAGCTTCTGCAGCAGCTCCTTCACCTCGCCCTGGCGCTCCTGGAGCAGATCGAGCGCACCCTTGACCGCCGCGGCATCCTGACGGATGACCACTTCCTCGGCCTTCTCGAGCACCGCGCGCTCGTGCGTCTCGATGGTGCCGACCCAGCCCGTGGGCATGAATCGATTCGAGAAAATCGCATCCAGATCGGCATTTGAGGATCTGGTGCCGTTCAGGCCGATGACCCCGACCAGGATCAAGACGACCCCCGCCAGTGCCAAGGTGGCGAACAGCTTGGCTTTCACCGAAATATTCCACGTGTTCATGACATCGATTCCTTAGCTCGCTTTGTGAGCCCCAACTTGCTCTTGTGAACCCCAAACAATCCAATGCGCGCGCCCGTGCAGTCCGTTCAGGCGCGTGCGCCCTCGTGCTGAAGGGCGCCCGTGTCGGTCGATCCCGCCGCGAACCGCCCGGCCAGGCGGTGTGCCAGCCGGCTGCATCACGCAGCCAGTCTTTGCGTCGCGACGCGGATCAATCCCGGCACGTCGAGAATCAGTGCCACGGCGCCATCGCCCAGGATGGTTGCGCCGGACACACCGTCGACTCGACGGAAATTCGTTTCCAACGATTTGATGACCACTTGCTGCTGGCCGAGCAGGTCGTCGACGAACAGGCCGACTTTGCGGCCCTCGCCTTCCACGACCATGATCAAACCTTCGTGCAGGTTGGTGGTGCGCGGCTCCAGGCCGAACACTTCATGCAGACGCACCACCGGCACATAGCCATCGCGGAACCAGAACACTTCGCCCTGGCCGGCGACGCGATTGACCATGCCCTGCTTCAACTGCAGCGACTCGATGATGGTGATCAGCGGCACGATGTAGGTTTCGGTGCCCACGGCCACCGACTGGCCATCGACGATGGCGAGGGTCAGTGGCAGCGTGATGATGAAGCGCGAGCCCTTGCCGTACTCGGAGCGCACTTCGATCGTGCCGCCCAGCTCCTTGATGTTCCTGCGCACCACGTCCATGCCGACGCCGCGGCCGGAAATGTCGGTGGTCTGCTCGGCGGTCGAGAAACCGGCCATGAAAATCAGCTCGTAGATCTGCTCGTCGCTGAGCACGTCGTTGGCGCCGATCAGATTGCGCTCGCGCGCCTTCTTCAGGATCTTGTCCTTGTTCAGACCGCCGCCGTCGTCGCCCACCTCGACGGTGATGCTGCCGCCCTTGTGATAAGCGTTGAGATACACGGTGCCGTTCGGCGTCTTGCCGGCGGCCGTGCGCTTGTCGGGCATTTCGATGCCGTGATCGACGCTGTTGCGCACCAGGTGCACCAGCGGATCGCCGATCTTTTCCATGACCGTCTTGTCGAGCTCCGTCTGGTCGCCCGTCATCTTCAGCTCGACCTGCTTGCCCAGGCGCTGACTCAAGTCGCGCACCATGCGCGGAAAGCGGCTGAACACGAAGCTGATGGGCAACATGCGCACGCGCATGACGCTTTCCTGCAGCTCGCGGACGTTTCTTTCCAATGTCGCCAGGCCCGAGCGCAGCTGCTCGGCGGCGTGGCCGGTGAACTTCGAGCCGAGCTGCGTCAGCATGGACTGCGTGATCACCAGCTCGCCAACGGTGTTCATCAGCTCGTCGATTTTCTCGGTGCTGACGCGGATCGAGCCGCCGTCGGTGGCGCCCGCCTTCGGCAGCGCTTCGGCCGCGGACGGATGATGCGCCGGCTCGGCGCTCGCCTTGGGCGCTTCGGCAGCAGGCTTCGCATCTGCGATGTTCACGACGTTGGACGGCTTCGCTTCCGGCGCCGGCGCGGCGTTGGCCACAGCGGCAACGGGCGCGGCCTCTTCTTCGATCTTCAGATCGCAATCGCCTTCGGCCCAGTCGAACACGCCATTGACCATTTCGCGCGAGGCTTCGGTATCGAGCGTCAGGTCCCAGGCCAGATAGCAGCTTTCCGGATCGAGCGCTTCGAGCGACGGCAACGCATTGCCATCGACCTTGACCGTGAGCGCGCCGAGCTCGCCCAACTCACGCAGCATGCGCAACGGATCGTTACCGTGCACGAACAACTGCGGATACGGACGGAAGCTGATACGCCAGCGATGCCCGGCGGCCGGCTTCGCAGCTTCAGCGGGAGCCGGAGCGGCTTCGGCGGCCGGAGCGGCAGGCGCAGCAGCAGGCTGATTCTTCTGCGCGATCGCGAGCTCGAGATCGAACTGCAGATCGGCGACCCTTTGCGCGTCGATCGCTTCCTTGCGCTGCACGGAACGCAGCATCTCGCGCATCACGTCCACTGACTTCAGCAGCAGATCGGTGACGTGACGAGTGACCTGCATGCGATTGGCACGCAGCTCATCGAGCAGGGTTTCGCAGGTATGCGTGAACGAGGCCACGTCGGAGAAGCCGAAGGTCGCGCTGCCGCCCTTGATGGAGTGAGCGACGCGGAAGATCGTGCCGATCAGCTCCGGTTCGGGCGCGCCCGGGTTGAGCTGCAGCAAGGCCGCTTCCATCGAGTCGAGCGCTTCGAAGCTCTCCTCGAAAAATGCTTCATGGAATTGGGCGAGATCGATGGCCACTTGCGATTACCTCAGCACGCGATGCATGGTTGCCACGAGTTGCGCCGGATCGAACGGTTTGACGATCCAGCCCGTGGCCCCGGCGTCCTTGCCTTCTTTTTTACGGTCCGGGCCCGCTTCGGTGGTCAGCATCAGAATGGGCGTGTGGCGATACGCCGATTCGGCGCGCAGGGCGCGAATCAGCTGGATGCCATCCATCACCGGCATGTTGACGTCCGAGAGCACCAGGTCGAAGCCCGATTGACGCGCAAGATCGAGCGCTTCCTGGCCGTCGCCGGCGGAAGTCACATCGAAGCCCGCGCTGGTTAGCGCGATGCGCACCATGTCGCGCATCGAAGGAGAATCGTCGACGGCCAGTATCCGCGTCATGCGGCAACTCCTTTTGTCTCGAAACCGAGCAGCGCGCCGACGCCGAGCAAGCGCACTGCATCCTGCAGGGCCTGCGACTCGCCGCGCCAGCTGACACTTTGGTTGCGACCGCTGCGGTCACGCACGAAGGCGCACAGCAACTGCATGGTCGCGGTATCGACACGTTCGACGGCGCTCACGTCGAGAGTCACAGCGTCGCTGTGATTCGAGAAAGCGCAAAGAGAAGTCTTGAGCGCAGCGGCATCTTTCACGCTGCAGTTGGCAGCGAGCACCACGACGGGCTCGCCGACGACGACCGGTTCGGCCGTTTCGGTAGCGGCGGCTTCGACGACCGGTTGGGCGGCGGCTGCGGCTGTTTCGGTTACAACTGTTTCAGCGGCGGCTGCGGCCGTTTCGCTAACAACCGTTTCGGCGACCGGTTCTGCGCCCGCTCCGGCCGATGCAGCAGCAACGGTTTCACCGACCGATTCAACGGTTTCGGCGGTTTCAGAAAGGACTGCCTCGGCGCCAGCCTCGGCGACCACTGCTTCCTCAGACGGACCGACCGGTTCGGCGCCTGCGTCGGCGACCACTTCAGCCGTGTGCTCGATGGCAACATCCGCCACCGGCTCGACCACGAGTCCGGCCGTCTGCTCGACAGCGGCATCAACGGCGAGCTCGGCTGCAACTTCAGCAGCCTGATCAATCGAAGCGTCGGCGGCCAGCTCGGCCGCAACTTCAGCAGCCTGATCAATAGAAGCGTCGGCGGCCAGCTCGGCCACGACTTCAGACGTCAGCTCAGTAGCGACTCCGGCGGCCGGCTCGGCCGCAACTTCACTCGCCTGCTGGATAGAAACTTCGCCGGTCATCTGGGCTACAACTTCGGCCGTCTGCTCGATCGAAACTTCGCCGGCCAGCTCGGCCACGCGCCCGACTGTCTGCTCGACAGCGGCATCAGCCGCCAGATCGGCTACGACTTCACTCGGGTGCTCGTTCGAAACACGGGCCGATTGCTCGATCACGAGCCCGGCGGTGTGCTCGACCGCGGCATCAGCGGCGAGCTCGGCTACGTCTTCAGCTGTCTTATCGATAGAAACATCGGCAGTCGCCTCGGCGACCACTTCGGCCGTCTGCTCGATAGAGACTTCGGCGACCAGCTCGGCCACGACTTCCGCCGTGTGCTCGTTAGAAACATCGGCCGGGTGCTCGAACACGAGTCCGGCGGCCTGCTCGACCGCGGCATCAGCGGCGAGGTCCGCTACGACTTCAGCGGTCTTATCAATAGAGACGTCGGCGGCCGGCTCGGCGACCACTTCACCCGTCTGCTCGATAGAAACTTCGGCGGCCAGCTCCGCCACCGCTTCACGCGCATGCTCAATAGAGACGTCGGCACCTGACTCGACCACGACTTCAGCCGTGTGCTCAGCAGACACTTCGCTGGCGACAGCGACGGCGTGCTCGATAGAAACGTCCGCCCCATACTCGGCGACCGCGTCTGCATCGACCGACTCAGCAGCAACAGCAGACTCCGCGATCATCTCGCCGCTCGACTCCAGCACCGGCTCCGCGACCAGCGCCTCGACAGCGGCCGGGCTCAGTTCGGTAACCGGCGCCGCGAGCGTTTCGAGAGCGGGCTCAACAGTAGCGGTCATTTCAGCGTGAATAACGTCCGCGCCCACTGTCGCGATGACCGATTGGGCTTTGGCGGAACGTTTACGCTTGCTTTTTTTCATGACGCAGCTTGCAGGCTCGTAGTACTGATTTCACAGATTCGGGATTCATATCGGCATATGAGGGGTCAGCTTTAGGTGAGCCACGTCGCACTACTTAACGTCGGCTCGCTCAAGCTCCGGGATTCCCTGCCGTTAAATTGGTGAAGCAGTTCACGTTGCAACTGCACGCCGCACGAGTGACTCGTTCATGCGTATCGACCTGGTGGACTTTCGCAGTACCAGCCCGGCCGGGAGCACCAGCCCGAGCCTGCTGTCGGAGTGGCGCGTCGGCGCGCTCCTGCAGGTCATTGCCGTGCGCGACGCTGCCAGCGGTCAGCTGTGGCTCGATATTGGCGGTCAGCGGCACAACGCCCGCCTCGCCTCCGGCAACAGCGCCGGTCCGGTCAACGGGGAGGTGTTGAATGTCCGCGTGCTTCGTAACAGCCCGGTGCTGGCCCTGGAGACTCTTTCTTCCTCCGCAGAGGCCGATGCCGAAGCAACCGTGGTCGCCGATGCGATGCGTCGCTTCGTGCCTCGACAGGAAAGTCCGGCGCTCATGCTCGCCAATCTTTCCTGGCTCGCCCAAGGCAAGCATGGCGCGGAACAATTGCCCAAGGCCGTGACGCAGGCCGCAGCACAGCTCTGGCAGGCTTTGCCTGATGCCGAATCGCTCGGCGACCCTGAAACGCTGGCGAGCGCCCTGCGCCGCTCCGGGACTTTTCTCGAAGCGAATCTGGCCGACGCGTCACGCGGCACGACCGATCCGAAAACACTCGTCAATGATCTGAAAGCGTTGATGCTCACATTGAGCCGCACGCTGCGCGATAACGGCGCACGGCCGAACGCCGCGCATTCAGATGTCGCGATGAATGCAGCGCCCCCCACGGCTCGCGGTCCGCTGACGGCACTGAATGCAGCGCCGGCAACGTTCTCGATGCTCGAAGGCGCCGAGCAGCAGCTCAATGAATTGTCACGTCAGACGGAAGGTGCGATCGCACGCCTGACGACCACACAGATCACAAACACGTCGGCGGATCCATCGGTGCAGTCGATGCTGATCGAACTGCCGGTGCGGCATGAGGATCGGGCGTCCACGCTGCGGCTGCGCGTCGAACACGATGAATCCCGCAAGCATCAGGGCGGCGCAGATTGGTGGAGTGTCGAAGCCGCGATGGACCTGGGTCAGGTCGGCGCGCTGCATGCGAAAGTGACTTTGGCCGGTCATCGCATCGGCGTGCAGTTGCGCGCCGAGTCGCCCGCTATCGTCAACGCATTGTCCGCGCGAGCCGGCGAGCTCGAAGCCATCCTGCGTGAAGCCGGGCTTGAGATCGACCGCATCGTTTGTTTGCATGGCATGCCCGCCGGCGACACCGGCGCTCGTGCCGCGCGCTTATTGGACGTACGCGCATGAACGAACGTCCTCGCGCACCGATCGCCGTCGCGCTCCACTACAACATCAACGGTGGTGGTGCGCCTCGGGTCGTCGCCAAAGGCGGCGGCGAGATCGCCGAAAAAATCATCGAGACCGCTCGCGAGCACAACGTGCCGCTGCAGGAAGATGCAGCGCTCGCGGGCGCGCTGTCGAAACTCGATATCGGACGAGAGATTCCGAAAGACCTCTACGTCGCCGTCGCGCACGTACTTGCTTTCGCCTGGTCGATCGCCGGCAAGGGCCCGCCGCCAGCGAGCTCGCCCCCTCCGGAAGAACAGACCGCCAGACTGCCCGCGCTCAGTTATTCGCCATCGCGATGGTGACGGGCTCGGCCCGCCCACGTTCGCTACCTTTTAGCCGACCACACTCAACAGCGAGCCACGCTTGCGGCCCGTCGATTGCGGCGGTTGTTGGGAAACCTGCGCGACCGGTTGTTGCTGAGCTACTTGCTGGCGAGCCTGCCAAGCGGCCACCTCCGGCTGCGACTTCGCCGCATGCAAGCGGGTCAGCAACTCGGCTTCGTGGCGAGTGATACCGCAGTTCGCGACGAGGTCTTCAACGGCCGAGCCGTTCTTGGCCATGCGCAGCGCCAGGTCGTAGCCGCGCGCTTGCCCGGTGGCGACAACCGCCGGCAGCTGCGGACGACGTGAATCCGTTTCGACGCGTTCGCTCATCGCTTCGATGCGGGCGCTCATCACCGTCACGGTTTCGTGCAGGCTGCGCACTTCGTTGAACGCACGCTCGAGCTGATCCCGCAGCGCCTGCGAGTCCCGCTCGTCGGCTCGACGCCAGCGGGTGAAGGCCAATGCGAACACCCAGAATGCGCCGATCAGCAGCACGGCACGGCCCGCGATCAGCACGGTCTCCAGCGAGGGATTGGGCAGAATCTCAAACATCGCGACTCCCGTCAGATGGCGTCAAACCTTTGGCGCGAGCCGCAGGTCCCGACGGGATAGGAGCAGGATGCGTGCCAGCGGCCCTCGAATCGCCCGGGTAGCACCGACAGCAGCGCGAGCTTTTGCGAACGGGTTAACGTTCTGCGGCTACGGCCGATCGAGCTCCGCCCACAGCGCCGCCTGGAGCGCATCGAGCTGGCCGGCTTCGTTCCGGGCGAGCGCCAGGTCGTCGGCGCGCGCCGCCTTTTCGATGGCGCCGGCGCATTGGCCCAATGCAATCGCGCCGACATTGAGGCTGGCGCCCTTGAGCGCATGCGCCTCGCGAACGACCTCGGCCACTTCGCCCGCCTGCAACGCCGCCCCGAGTCGTTCGAGGATGCCGCTGGCGCTGGCGTGGTAGGTATTCAGCAACTCTTGCTCGAACTCCGCGTCGCCATCGGTCAGTTGGAGCAAATGAGCTCGGTCGAGCACGGGAGCATTGTTCATCGCGTTGACAAATCGCCAGCAGAAACCGCCAGCAAAATCGCAACGCGCGGCGGACGCCATCCTGGACGTTACTTATTGGCTGCCGCGCCCGGCTTGATCAAGCGCGGCCCGCGCTTCAGCGCGCGCCCGTTGCAGCTCGCGCCGGATGACAGCGAAGTTGCTCTTGCCACCGTGCTGCTCCAGGTGAGCGAGTGCCGCGTCGGTGAGCTCGATGGCGCCGTTGAGATCGCCCATGCGGCGCTTCAGATGCGCACTGTCGACGGCCAGCTGCAGGAAGTCGTAATCGAATTCTGCGGGAACGTCCAGCGGACCACGCTGCGCCAACGCACCGCGAGCCGTGGGCAAATCGTTGTCGGCGAGCGCGACATTGATGACTGCAGCGAGATAGGAATCCGACTTCTGCGCCGGCACGCCATAGAACGTCGGTAGCTCGGCGACGTGCTTCAGCTCGGCTCTGGCAGCCTCGACCTTGCCCTGCAAGGCCAATGCCCGGGCACGCAGGGCGAAGTAATGAACGCCATTGGGCACGAAACGCTTGCCGAATTCATACCAGTTACCGAGGTACGGTTCGAGCACAGCCAGCGCCTGCGCGGGACGTCCTTCGTCCAGCAAGCCGTGCGCCTTGTAGACCGCGGTGTCGAACTCCACCGCCGTCGGATTGGCGACGTGCTCGGGCGTGAGCACCAGATCGAAATACTGGTGCGCCTGTTCGATCCTGCCCGCCTGGTGCAGGGCCCGGCCGTACAGGCCCAGATGAATGCGCGTATAGATCGAAACGTCGCCGGCATGCTCACGCAGCAGCTTGATGCCCTTCTCGTAATTCCTCAACGCATCGTCGACCCAGCCAAGCTGCATCTCGCAGAAGGCCGCCCACGCATAGCTCGAGCCCAGATCGCTGTAAGCCTGCAGCCCCGATCGTTGAAACACTTCGCTCGCGGCCCGGAAATCCTTGACGGCGGCATGCATGTCGCCCTGGGTCCGGTGCAGCTGACCGAGCGCGAACACCGAGTTGAAATAGCCCGGATCTTTCGGATAACGCGTCTTGAACAGCTCCACGGCCGCGCTCATGAGCTCGATCTCCCGCCGGGGATCGGCGGAGAACTGTGCGATCGTCGTGCCGAGGGCGCGGGCCCGCAGCAACGACGTTCGATCGTTGCGCGCATCGAGCACCCGCAATGCCTCCTCGCGCGCTTCGGCCGCCTCCTCGCCCCGGCCCAGCAATCGGCCGGAGAACGCGACCCCAATCAACGCTTCGACGTACGCGTCGCTGTTGGTGAGATGCAGCTCGCGTGCGATCTTCACCGACTCCCGATACAACGTGCCGGCACGGTCGAACTCGTTGATATCGATCAACAGGGTGGCGACCGTGTTCATGACTTCCATGCGTACCGCCGGCGTGTCCGTGAACTCGTGCAGGACTTTGTCACCGGCCGCCACCAGCAGCTCGTACACAGGCATGTTCCGGGCCTTGAGCGCATCCGGCTGCAAGCGAGTGTTCTTTTCGAACAGCGCGGTCATGAACGACTGCACTGCGCGCGTCTTTCTGACCTCCTCCTGAGCGATGCGCGTCTGCTCGGCTGCGATGCGAGCCTGCCAGGTCGTAGTCACGATCCCCGCCACGAGCGCGAGCACACCCAACGACGCGGCCGTCACCGCATATCTGTGGCGACTGATGAACTTGGTAGTGCGGTATCGGAACGAATCGCCGCGCGCTTGCACCGGCATGCCATCGAGATAGTTGCGCAAGTCTGCGGCGAACTGATCGACGCTGACGTAGCGGCGCTCGGGCTCCTTGCGCAACGCCATGAGCAGCACGTTGTCGAGATCACCCTGCAAGGCGCGCCGGGCCCGCTTGCGGGCGAATTGCGCTTGCGGCGTCGATTCGCCTGCCGAGGTGCGCACCCGCGTTTCATTCACGGCCGTGCTCGGCTTGCTCAGCGGCGAATCGCTGAGAATCTCGACGGCCCGCTCGGCCGCGTTGTCCTCACGATAGGGGCTGCGGCCCGTCAACAGCCGATACAGCACCACGCCCAGCGAATACACATCGCTGGCCGTGGTGATGGGATCGCCGCGCACCTGTTCCGGGCTCGCGTACTCCAGCGTCATTACGCGTACGTGAGTCGCCGTCATATCGGAGGGCGCGGTCGCCGGCTCGGTCTCGAGCAGCTTGGCGATACCGAAGTCCAGCAGCTTCACCGTGCCTTCGGCCGTGACCAGGATGTTGCCCGGCTTCAGATCCCGGTGCACGACCAGGCGCTGGTGCGCGAAGCTGACCGCCGCGCACACCTGCAGGAACAGGCGCACCCGCTGCTCGATGCTGAGCTGGCGCTGTTCGCAATACACGTCGATGGGCTGACCGGCGATCAGCTCCATGACCAGATAGGGCACGCCTTCCTCGGTCGCACCGCCATCGATCAGACGCGCGATGTTGGGATGTTCCAGCTGGGCCAGGATCTGGCGCTCGGACCGGAACCGCCAGGCGACCCGGGACGCATCGTGATCGACGCGCACCAGCTTGATCGCGACGCGCGAGTGATAGTGATCGTCGGCGCGCTCCGCCTGGTACACCTCTCCCATGCCGCCACGCCCGATCAGCTCGATCAGGCGGTAAGGCCCCAGGCGCGATCCAATACGGAGCTTGGGAAAGATGGCTTCGGTCGACATGCTGCTGGAGGGCTGGGTCAGCCAACGAACTCCAGCGCGAACAGCTTCACCTGATCGCGTTCCGCCATTTCGATGAAGCGCTGGAAGTGCATGCCGCACTTCTGCAAGACCTGGATGGAGCGCTCGTTGTCCGGGGACGTGATGGCGAGAATGCGCGGCAGGCGATGCTCGCGATGGCCGTACTTGAGCACGGCGGCGGCCGCTTCCAGCGCGTACCCTTTGCCCCAATGCTCCGGCAGGAACGCGTAACCGATGTCAGGATCGGGCAAGGTGTCGCGCTTGAGCAGGCCGCACGAGCCGATCGCTTCGCCGGTGCTCTTCAGCTCGACCAGGAACATGCCGAAGCCGAACCGCTGGTACATGTCCAGGGGCCCGGTTCGCAGATAGTTGCGTGCATCGTCCAGGTTGCGCACGTGCTTGTCGCCGATGTAGCGCAGCCAGGCGGGCTCGTTGACCAGTCTGAGAATGAATTGAGCGTCGTCCAGCGTCAGACGCCGCAACACCAGTCTGTCGGTTTCCAGCACGCGCATGGCATCCCCCGCGGGTATGCGCAGTTCGAGGACTGCGCTGGGGTCATGCTACAGGCTTTCCAGAACGCGCAGCAATTCAGCCGCGGTATGCGTCCACGTGAACTGGCTGGCGCGCTCCAGGCCGGCCGCGATATTGGCCGCACGCAGCGCTCGATCGTTGAGCAGACGATCGATGCCGGCGGCGATGGCCTCCACCGACTCCGGGTCGACCAGCAACGCCGCATCGCCCGAGATCTCCTTCGTCCCGAACCGATCGGACGTGAGCACCGGACAGCCGCATGCCATGGCTTCCATGATGGGCATGCCGACAGATTCGTACAGCGAGGGCAACAGCAGGCCCTCGGCCATCTGGTAGAACGCCGGCAGATCTCTATTGTCGATCCAGCCCGGCCACCTCACCCACTCGGTGATGTTCTGACGCTTGGGCTCCTCCAGCTCATGCTCCGACAGGTACCGGTTGCTGCCGCCGGCGATCACCAGCGGCACGCCCTGTGCCGGACCGACCCTGGCGTAGGCCTGGATCAGGCGGGTGAAATTCTTCGGGGGATAAACGGCGCCACAGTACAGCAGGAAGCGCGGTGGCAACGAGAACCGCTGGCGGATCTGTTCGAGCTGCGCCGGGGGCAGGCGCGTACGGAAACTTTCGCTCAATCCGGAATAGATGGTGTGGATCCGCTCACGCGGCACCTGCAGGTACTTCTGCAAGTGGTCGGTCGTGACATCGGAGACCGAGATCAGGGCATCGGCCTTGGCGGCGTAGCGTGGCACGAGAAATCGATGACTGAGCCGATCGAGGAACTCCGACGCCTGCGGCATGGCGTACCAGTCCATGCCGTGGCACACCCATGAAGTTTTGCACTTCGCGCGCAGTGGAATGGAGTACTTGGGATTGAACAGCACATCGATGCCGAGCTTGTCGACGGCGCGCGGCACCTTGACCTGGTCCCAGTACAGAATCGAGCCGCCTTCCAGCAGCACCTCCTGCACGCCATCGACCCCCCGATAGGTGCCGAGCCGCTGCCGATTGCGAAACAACAGCACGATTTCATGCCGACGATTGAGCTCGATCAGCGAGTGCACGATCTCGCGGGTGTAGACCTTCACCCCGCCCTCGTGCTGATCGAAGTGACGCAACATGATCCCTAAGCGCATGGCATGCCACTCATCCCGTGCTCGAGCCGCGGTAAGCCGTGAATAGCTCGCGATATTGCGGCAATGACGTCGCGTAGAACGCTTCGGCATAGCCGCCTCGAGAGCCGGGGGGATTGATCAGCCCCGCCGAGCGGTGTGCATTCAAGCCGATGCTGGCATGCAGGTAGTCGCACTGTGCGAGCTGGCTGGCATATTCCTGCAGCGCCTGTTTCTTGATCTCCACCGTGGCGTCGATCCGCACCAGACAGTTCGGGAACAACGGCGTCCACACCTCGTAACCCATGCATTGGAACTGCAGTGACGTGCCGGCCACCGCATCCAACAGGACCCGGCTCGCGGCCCGATGATCCGGATGCTCTTCCAGGTAGAACGGCAGGTACACCAGGTCCGGCTGCTGTCTCAGCAATACGTCGCGCAGCTCCTGCGCCACCCAGTCGCATTTGTCGAGCGCGCCATCCTCCGCATCCAGACAAATCATCCGATGGACCCCGAGTCGGTGGAGTGCCGCCCGTGCTTCAGTAGTTCGCAAGTCGATGAGCTCCCGCTGTCTGCGCTCGCGCTCCTCGCCGTACAAAGTGTTTACCTCACTGCTCCCGTTGCGCCCATCCGTGAGAAACACCACTGTGATCTGCGCTCCGCGTCGTGCATGCAGGACCAACGTTCCACCGCAGCCAATCGTTTCATCGTCCATGTGAGGCGCCAGCACCACGATCTTTCCCGCGCCCGGCTGCCACACCATGGCCGAATGGTTGTAGACGCCGGAAACCTGCAGCAGCCCCGACGATTGCAGATAGGGTCGCGCGGCGCGACTGAGTCGTTTCAACAGCACCTTGGTCCACTGTTTCATGTCGAGCCCAGCTTCAGGTGGGTCCGGAGCGTTCTCCGGCGCAGCGTGCCGAACAGGTTGCCGAAATAGAGGAAATCCACCAGCAGATACGAAGCCACCAGCGCCCCGATGGTGGCGTGGATTCCAAACAAAGGTGTAAAGCCAACCGTCAGCAGGATGCAGACCAGGGTGCCCAAAGTGATCCGCACCGCGCGCGCCACATTCAAATTCGCTGCCAGCATCAGTCGGCCGAGCACGATCTCCACGCCTTGCGCGAGCACGATGGCGGCCATGGCCGCGATGATCGGTTCAGCGCCGGCGAATCGCTCGCCGAGCACCGGCACCAGCAACGGCGGCACCAGCAGATACATCGCCAGGGCGAGAACCGCCGCGAGCGCCATGCCGATGACCAGCCCCTGACGGGTCAGTCGTTGAAATCCCACCGGCTCCGCGAATGCCTGGCACAAGCGCGGATAGGCGGCCACGCCGATGAAAACGAGCGGCAGACAGGCCACTTCGACCAGTTTGAGCCCGGTCGTATAGATACCGGCGGCCGCGTCCCCCACTTGCAGCGCCAGCGCGATCACGCCGATTCGATTCAACAGCTGCCCCAACAGCCCCACCGCGGCGAACGACCACAACCTGCGCGTGCCCTGGAGCACGTTGTCTGTGCGCAGATTGGGCCACAGCCGCGCCCGGAACGAAGCGGCCGAGCGCAAGGCCAGCGCCAGCATCAGCACGCCGCCGCAGGCGAACGCCATCGAGGCGGCGTGCAATGACCAGTCGAAGCTCCAGATCAACAGGCCGGTGACGACGAACGCGAAGCCCCGGCCCAGCAGGTTGATGAACGCCGGCGGCAGCATCTGCTGTTCGGCCATCGCCGGCACGAACAGGGTCGCCGAGAACGCCGCGCCCAGCTGATAAAGGGTCATCGAGCCAATGATCAGCAGCATGTGGGGCTCGGGATGCGTCATCCACAGATACCCGAGCAACACGAGCATCACGACGATGGCGATGCAGAGCTGCGCGCCGAGCAGATTTGAAATCAACGTCGGGCGGCGCTCGGCGGGCTGACGCAAGTACTCGCGTACGCCGTATTCATCGATGCCGAGGGTCGCCGAGTAATACACCAGGCCGGCCAGCGCGAAAGCGTAGCCATACTCGCCCATGCCCTCCGGGCCGAAGCGCCGGGACACGACCAGGAACAGCAGAAAGTTGAGCAGGTCCGCCCCGATCCGGCAGGCCAGCAGCGCGAACGCATTGCGCCCGGTGTTATGCCCCAGCGACTTGGGGGAAGAAGGTGATGTCATGGACCCGCTGTGCCTGAGTCGCTGCCGCGTCTTATCCATTTGTTCCGCGGCCAAGCACGCGGATTGGGCAGTTAACGCACCGCGTCGGCGGTGGTTCCAGCGGAGGGTTACAGAAAGTTCATCTGCCACCCGACGGCAGCGGCACTGCTGTGATCGCAGGCGTGGCTGACTCGGCTCGGGCGGTCGTGACTGCGGGTTGCGGTTGTTCCTGTGGCGGTTGCGGAGTCGGCGTGATTTCCGGCTGGCCCCGCTCGCCGGCGTACTCGCCCTCGGGATTGCCACTGCCGCTCAGGATGACCAGCAGCACGCGCCGATTCAGGTTCCGGTTCTGCTCGGTGTCGTTCGGATAGGCCGGCCGATATTCCCCCAGCCCCACGATCGCCAGACGATGCGGATCGATGCCAGCGTCGGTGAACAGATGGACGACGCTGGCGGCCCGCGCCGCCGACAGCTCCCAGTTCGAGGTGAACGCCGCCGACTTGATCGGGCGGTTGTCGGTATGGCCTTCGACCCGAATCGCGTTCGGAAACGGCTGCAACGTCAGCGCCAGCTGCTTGAGAATGTTCTGCGCTTCCGACGACAGCGTCGCCACGCCGCTCGGGAACAGAATGTCGGTGCGGATCTCGACTTCCACCCACACGCCATGGCGGCGTACCACGATCATCTGATCGCGGATCAGCTCGCTCATTGCATTCTCGACTTCCGCGGCGACGCTCTCCAGCTCGGCCATTGCCGCGGCGGTATATTCGGCTTCGTATGCATTGTCGGAGGCGTGTCGACTGCCCTGGCTGACGACATCGGACACTTGCAGCGGTGACGGCTCGAGCATGCTGCGCGGCTGCCCTTCGAGCATGGCCTGCTGCACGATCGTCATGTTGATGTCCGCGCCCGAACCGACACTCTTCTCGCCGACCTGAATCGGCTGCAATGTGCGTGGCGAGCCACGGAACGCGGCCACGAGCGAGTCGGACAGAATTCGATACTTGCCCTCGTTGACCGAGGACATCGCGTACATCACGACGAAGAACGCCAGCAGCAACGTGACGAGGTCGCCATAGGGGATGGCCCACGCCTCGTGGTTCATGTGTTCCTCGTGCTTGTGACGGCGGCCCATGATGTTTGTTGGGCTCGCTAGTGCAGATAGCCCTGCAGCTTGGCTTCGATGCTGCGCGGGTTCTCGCCCTGCGCGATCGAGATCATGCCTTCGATCACCATCTCACGCGTCTGGCTCATGCCCTGGATCGCGACTTTGAGCTTGCTCGCGACCGGCAGGAAGAACAGGTTGGCGAAGCCGATGCCATAGATGGTGGCAACGAACGCCGCGGCGATGCCATGGCCGAGCTTGGCCGGATCGGCGAGATTCTGCATCACCGCCATCAGGCCCAGCACCGCACCGATGATGCCGAGCGTCGGCGCGTACACTCCCATGCCTTCGAATACTTTCGCGGCTCGTGTGTCCGCCTGCTCGCGAGTGTGCAGGTCGACTTCCAGCACGTTGCGAATGATCTCCGGCTCGCTGCCATCGACCACCAGCTGCAGCCCCTTGCGCACGAAGTCGTCGCGCTCGCGATCGATCAACGATTCCAGACCCAGCAGGCCCTGCTTGCGCGCCGTGTTGCTCCAGTCGACCATTTTCTTGATCATGGAGTCGCGCTCGACCGCCGGCGGAGCAAACACCCATGGCAGGATCGACAGCGCACGCTTCATCACGTGCAGTGGCGTCTGCACGCAGATCGCCGCGACCGTGCCGACGATCACGATCATGAAGGCCGCGCCCGACAGCAGCGAATGGATCCCGGCGCCCTTCAGCACGGCACCTACCAGGATCGCACAGGCCGCGAGCACCAGGCCGATGAGCGAAAGAATATCCATGGGGCGAGGTCGTCTTCCTTCTAACTATCGTGAGCGGTGCCTGCTGATCGCCCTTGAACAGCCGGCGCCACTCGCTACATTCCCAGTCCGGCGAGCAGCGAGTCCACGTCGCTCTGGCCGCTGACCGAAGGGCCGTTGTCGACGCCCGGCACCGCCGGACCGAAGCCACGAGACAGGCCGTCGCCGGACGGCTTGTCGAGCGCCAGCGCATGCGGGCCGGTGCGCGACAGGCGCACCAGATCCACCAGCGCGGTTTCGAGCTCGGCCACCAGCTTCATCACGCCGCGGATGATCTGACCCGACAGGTCCTGATAACCCTGGGCCATCAGCACCTCGGTCAGGTTGCCCCGCACCTTGTCCATGTCGGTGCGAGAGGCCACCAGAAACGCGTCGAGCTTGTGGATCATGGCGCGGAATTCGTCGATCTCGATCTTGCGGGCGCGAAACCGGGTCCACAGGTCGGTGATGTCGCCGGCGCTGCGGGCGGTGCGCTCGGCGAGCGGGCCGCACTGCTCCACCAGGTCCATGGTGCGGTGAGCCGCTTCATCGGTCATCTTCAACACGTGATCGAGGCGTGCACGTGCATCGGGTACTTCTTTTTCCGCCAGGTCCACCAGCCGCGAGTCGACGCTGAAACGATCCAGCGCGGATTGCAGATCGCCGGTCAGCTTGCGCAGCTCGGTGAACAGCGTGCGTTCGCGCCGGTGCACGAGCAGGTCCAGCTCGGAAAGGAACAAATGCTCGTCGCCGGCGGCGAGCGCACCGGCCAACGTGGCAACGCTCGATCCGTATTCGGTGCGTAACGCTTCTATGCCTGAAGTCATGATGTTCAGCTCGATGTTCGCCAGTGGCGTGCGCCCTTCAGGCCGCGCGCTGCTCCAGGATCTTGTCGATCTTTTCCTTGAGCGTCACCGCGGTGAAAGGTTTGATGACGTAGCCGTTCACGCCGGCCTGCGCCGCTTCGATGATCTGCTCGCGCTTGGCTTCGGCCGTCAGCATCAGCACCGGCAGCTTCGCCAGCTTCGGATCCGAGCGCACCGCCTTCAACAGGTCCAGGCCCGGCATGCCCGGCATGTTCCAGTCGGTCACCAGGAAGTCGATGCCGCCGGCCTGCAGGATGGGCAGCGCGGTCTGGCCGTCGTCGGCCTCGGTCACGTTGGCATAACCGAGATCGTTCAACAGGTTCTTGATGATTCGACGCATGGTCGAGAAGTCGTCGACCACCAGGAACTTCATATCTTTGCTCACGTACGCCTCTCCTACTCTTCAGATCCGGCTCTCGCCGCGGTCACGCCAATCCGCCAGCCGAGCCTTCAAACGCACCAGTGCCTGTCCGTGCAGCTGGCAAACCCGCGATTCGGTCACCTTCAACACCGCGCCGATCTCTTTCAGATTCAGCTCGTCGTCGTAGTACATCGACATCACCAGGCGCTCGCGCTCCGGCAGCTCCTTGATGGCACCGGCGAGCGCCACTCGAAAGCCCTGCTCGGTCGCATCCAGGAACGGATCGGCGCCCTCGTCTTCGACCCGTCCGAGCAGCGACTCCTCGTCGCCGCTGGAGTCATCCAGGCTCGTCACCCGGCAGCTCGCCGCGTCCTGCGCGATGCGGTGGTACTCATCGAGCGACACACCCATCCGGTCGGCGATCTCGCTGTCACGCGCTTCGCGACCGAACTCCGCTTCCAGCTCGCGTACCGCCGCGGCCGCCGCGCGAGCCTTGCGGTGAACCGAGCGCGGTGCCCAGTCGAGCTTGCGAAGTGCGTCGAGCATCGCGCCACGAATGCGGATGCCCGCATACGTTTCGAAACTCGCGCCACGATCCGCCGTGTAGTTGGACGCAGCCTCCAGCAGGCCCAGCATGCCGGCCTGGATCAAGTCCGATACTTCGACCGAAGCCGGCAGACGACCCGCCAGGTGATAGGCGATGCGTTTGACCAGCTCGGCATGACGGACGACCAGCGCATCGGTGTTGTTCGAGGGCGCGGCGCCCTTGTAAGCGCGCAAACCGCTCATTTCACCACCTCCAGGCGGACCTGGGGACGGCGCACCAACCGCTCCACGAAGAACTCGAGGTTGCCTCGCGGGCCCTCCGGCACAGGCCACTTATCGGCCTTGAGCGCCAATTTCTTGAATGCGCGCGACGCGGGACAGGCCGGGAACGCGCTCACGACGGGACGCTGTTCACGAATGGAACGGCGCAAGTAGGGGTCTTCAGGGATTTCCCCCACATATTCCAGGGTGACATCCAGGAAGCGGCTGGTGACTTTCTGCAGCTTCTCGAACAGCCCCGCCCCTTCGCCCGGCGCCCGGGCCATGTTCGCCACGACCTGGAACCGGTTCACACCGTGGTTGCGGCTCAGCACCTTGGCGAGCGCGTAGGCGTCGGTCATCGAGGCGGGTTCGTCGCAAACCACCAGCAGCACGTGCTGGGCGGCTTGTGTGAACTGGACCACACTATGAGCAATGCCGGCGGAGGTATCGACGATCAGCGTATCGAGCCGGGTGCTCAGGGCGCTGAACGCCTGCACCAGGCTCAGATGCCCGGCGGCGGAAAGATTGGCCAGCTCGGCCACGCCCGAGGCTCCCGGCACCACCTGAATGCCATGCGGCGATTCCAAAATGATTTCTTCCAGCGTGCGCTCGCCGTTCAGCACGTGCGCCATCGTGTAGCGCGGCGACAGTCCGAGAAACACATCGACGTTCGCCAGACCCAGATCGCCATCGAGCAGCATCACGCGCCGACCGGTGCTGGCCAGCGCGGTCGCGAGATTCACCGAGACGCTCGTCTTGCCTACGCCACCTTTGCCGCCCGTGACCGCAATCACCTGCACCGGCCCGGGATTCGCGGCACGTTGCAGACCGATCGATTGAATGGATTCCATAGTTATTTGATCAGCGATGAGAAAATGAAAAAATCGTCAGGCTCAAGCGATGGCGTGCGCCACGGTGCCGAAACGGCGCCGTAACAGATCCTCATCCGCTGAGGCACCCGACTTCCGCGACAAATCGACGGCGCGCGCAATCAACTGGTGCGCACGCGCGGGAGTCAGGTCTTCCGGAACGCGCTGACCTTCGCTGACGTACGTCACCGGCAGGCGCGCGCGAATCAAAGTGGAGATCGCACCGCCCAGGCTGGTCGCTTCGTCGAGCTTGGTCAGCACGCAAGTGGTGGGCTTCGCCGGTGCGAAGCGCTGCACGGCCTCTTCGATCGCACCGGCCTGCGCGGCGGCAGACAGCACGAGCGTCGTTTCCATGCGCTTGTTCGCGGCCGCCAGCAATGTGAGCTCCTGCTCCAATCGCGGATCGCGCGGGCTCAGGCCGGCGGTGTCGATCAGCACCAGACGCTTGTCGCTCAAGTGATCGAGCACATCCACGAGCTCCGCGGCACCATCGATTGCATAAGCCGGCACACCGAGCAGGCGACCGAGCGTCTGAATCTGTTCCTGGGCACCGATGCGGACGGAGTCCGTCGAGATCAGCGCGATATCGCGCGGACCATGACGCAGCACCCAGCGGGCGGCGAGCTTCGCAATCAACGTGGTCTTGCCCACGCCGGTCGCGCCAACGAGCGCAACGACACCGCCGCCATCCATCCAACGCTCGCCGGTGGCTTCGATCTTGCGCGCCAGCAAGGCGAGCGCGAGCCGGTTCGCTTCGGCCAGTTCCAGACGCGTCGGCATCTGGGTCACGATCTCGGTCGCCAGATCCTGCGCGAGGCCAAGTTGAGTCAACTGCTTCAGCAACTCGGTCTGGATCGGCGAACGACGCGACAGATCGTTCCATGCGAGCGTCGCCAGCTGCGTTTCCAACATCCGGCGCAGCGTGCGCAGCTCTTCGTTCACATCGCTGTTGGCACCGACCAGATCGATCTGGGACAAATCAAGATCGCGCGACGGCTCGGCCTCGACGGCGTAACGTGCGCGGTCAGTCGAGCTGGCGCGACCCGTCGCAGCGCGGTCGGAGCGGTCATTGGCGGGCACGTGCTGTCCGCCAGCGGCGCGACTGTTTGCTGGTCGGCTGGCGCGCTCGTCGACCATGTATCGGTTCGCAATCTGGGTGCCGCCGGTCTGATCGTCCGTTGCCATGTACCGGTTGGCGACCTGGCTGCGCTCGCTCGCGAACTGACGCGTCTGCGTGGCGCGTCGATCGGCGCCATACGTATCCACGAGATCGCTCTGAGCGAGTTGCTCCGTCGCTGCGTCTTCGCCGTCGTAGTCGATGGCGGCGACCACTTCGACGCCCCCCTGCACGCGACGGCTCGACAAGATCACCGCGTCGGGACCCTGAGCGTCGCGCACCTGGCGCAACGCCGTCCGCATGTCGGCCGCACGATAATGTTTGATCTTCATAACCTGCTAACTCTCAGCGACCCACCGCGGTGACCAGGCGCACCTTGCGGTTGTCCGGAATCTCGTTCCACGCGAGCACATGCATGTTCGGCACGATCGAGCGCATGAAGCGCGCCAGTGTCTGGCGCAGCTGCGGCGGCACGAGCAACACCGCCGGCTCGCCCGTCAGCTCCTGACGCTGCGCGGCTTCCGCGAGACGACGCTGCATACGTTCCGCCAGGCCCGGCTCCAACCCCGGTGTCGCGGCGTTGTTACCCGAGAGCGAATTCGTCAGCAGCTGCTCCAGATCAGGCTCGAGCGTGATGACGGGCAGCTCGGTCGACATACCCGCGATGTCCTGCACGATCTGACGACCGAGCGCGACGCGAACATGCGACTGCAACTGCACGGGATCCTGTGTACGCGCAGCGTGTTCCGCCAAAGTTTCGACGATGGTGCGCATGTTTCGGATCGGCACGCGCTCTGCCAGCAGACCTTGCAAGGTGCGGACCACAGTGCCCAGCGGCAGCAGCCGCGGAGTGAGATCTTCGACGAGCTTCGGCGCAGTCTTCGCCAGCGTGTTCAACAGGTGCTGCACTTCTTCGTGACCGAGCAGCTCGTGCGCATGCGTCTGAATGACATTGCTCAGATGTGTCGCAATCACGGTGCTCGCATCCACTACGGTGTAACCGAGCGTCTGTGCGTGATCGCGCATCGAAGGCTCGATCCACACTGCTTCCATGCCAAACGCCGGATCGCGCGTTTCGATGCCGGTCAGACGACCAAACACTTTGCCCGGGTTGATGGCCAGCTCGCGCTCCGGATAGATGACTCCATCGCCCACCGGCACGCCCGCGAGGTTGATGCGATACGAGTTCGGCGCGAGGTCGAGGTTGTCGCGGATGTGGACGGTCTGTACGAGGAAGCCGAGATCCTGCGTGAGCTTGCGACGCACGCCGCGAATGCGCGCGAGCAGATCCCCGCCCTGTGCTTTGTCGACCAGCGGCACCAATCGATAGCCGACTTCCAATCCGATGATGTCGACCGGCTGCACGTCATCCCACGTGAGCTCCTTCGACTCCGACGCCGACGGCGGCGGCACAGCGGCTGCTGCGGCGGCGGCCATTTCCTCTTCGGACGGTTGTTCCTTCGCGCGACTGAGCATGTAAGCGCCGCCACCGCAGATCGCCGCCATCATCAGGAACGGCAGGTTCGGCATACCTGGGATGAGGCCCATCACGCCCAGCAAGCTCGCGGCAATCGTCAATGCCCGCGGCTGACCGAACAATTGCTTCGACAACTCGCCGCCCATGTCCTGCGCACTGGACACGCGAGTCACGATGATCGCAACCGCGGTCGAGAGCAGCAGCGCCGGAATCTGCGCGACCAGGCCGTCACCGATCGCGAGCAATGTATATGTGCGAGCGGCGTCGCTGAACGACATGTCGTGAGCCATCATGCCGATGCCCAGGCCGCCCACCATGTTGATGATCAGAATCAGGATGCCGGCCGTCGCGTCACCGCGCACGAACTTGCTGGCACCGTCCATCGAGCCGTAGAAGTCCGCTTCCTGACGCACTTCGGCGCGGCGGGCGCGAGCATCTTCCTGCGTGATCAAACCGGCGTTGAGGTCGGCATCGATCGCCATCTGCTTGCCGGGCATCGCATCCAACGTGAAGCGCGCCGTCACTTCGGAGATACGCCCCGAGCCCTTGGTCACGACGATGAAGTTGATGATGGTGAGAATCGCGAACACGATCACACCGACCGCGTAGTTGCCGCCGATCACGAACTCACCGAACGACGCAATCACCTTGCCGGCCGCGTGGCCGCCGGTGTGACCGTGCAGGAGCACCACACGCGTCGAAGCGACGTTGAGTGCCAGTCGCAGCAACGTTGCGAGCAACAGGACCGTCGGGAAAATGGCGAACTCGAGCGGCCGCTGCACATAGAACACGACCATCACGACGATCAGCGACAAGGCGATGTTGAACGTGAACAACACGTCCAGCGCCATCGGCGGCAACGGCAGGATCACCATCGCCAACGTCGCCAGCACGCCCACCGGCACTCCGATACCGGAGCGCAACAACGCTTTCACGTCGAGCTTCGAGGCAGTTGCAGTGGCAGTGGCCATTCGTCGTCAAAAATCCGTTGTCTTGATCTGGCGTCGGTATTCCGGCGCACGCCCCATAGGTGCAACTCCCGGACCACGAACCCGCCCGCCCGGCGGGCGCTGGTCACACTTTGAAAAGGAACCACTCAGGGGACGGCCCAAGGAGCCGATAGCGGGCCGCGGCTGGCGGAGGGAATGTGATGTGGATCACGGGCAGCGCACTGCAGCGATCCTCCGAGAGCACCATCTGCAGGGCATAAGGCCCTTGAAAGCCCGCTATCTATACACACTGCGCATCGCCCCGCCGCTAGCATCCAGCCCACCAAGGGACATGCCGGAGGGATTCTGATGCCAAAGGAAAGAACCGTTACGCTCGCCCCCACTGAGCGCATTGCGCAGTCGATCATCGTCCTGCGCGGTCAGCGAGTACTGCTGGATAGCGATTTGGCTGCACTATACGAGGTCGAAACGCGGCGGCTCAACGAGCAGGTCCGCCGTAACAAGAGCCGATTCCCGGCGGATTTCATCTTCGAACTGACCGGGGAGGAGTTCACCCACTTGAAGTCGCAATTTGCGACATCAAGTTGGGGCGGCCGCCGCAAGCGACCATTCGCGTTCACCGAACACGGAGCCATCATGGCCGCAACGGTGCTCAACAGCCCTCGGGCTGTCGCAATGACCATTCACATCGTTCGAGCCTTTCTGCAGCTGCGTCACCTCCTCGCATCCAATCGACAGCTCGCGGAGAAATTCACGCAGCTGGAACGGAAGGTTTCGTCCCATGATCAGGCGATAGTGGGCATCCTCAAAGCCATTCGTGGGCTGATGCGCCTGCCCGAGCCCAAGAAGCGGCCCATCGGATTCACCGCAAATCTCGACGAGTAGACGGCGACACTGGCGAGATATGTCATTGACGCAGCACGACACGTCATAACTCAAAAATATTTCAAATAAACTCCCTGCTGTGCGAGGGAAAAGTGTGACCGTTGTCGCTTTATCAAGCAGGAACGGCAGTTCTACAGCAGGAGGTCGACTGTCGTTCCAAGGAAGCGCGAGTCGTGCAGGGACGCACGCGGGGGTCATGAGCCGACATGGACTTGGCAACGGCCCTCGCCGCTCGGGGCGAGCGGGCTCGCGAACCTTCCTGAAGTCGATCACGCATCACTCCCCGGATGCGTGACGGCTTCCCACACAGGGAAGTGACTCAACGAGAACAGGAAGAACACCGGATGCGCACGTCACGCACGAGCCAGGAAGGCGAAGGCGGTATGCAACCGCACTACTCACACTTGAGTCGCGCCGCGGGTCGCAAGGAGCAAGCCCGCGGCGATTCCATCTCTGAACCGGCCTATTCCTCGACCGTCACATCCGGTCGCGGCGGCGGCTGGAATCCGGAACGCGTGGCCACGCGCAGCTGGAACACGTACGTCAGAACCTGGGCGACGGCCTGATACACGGCCGACGGAATCTCGCCGCCGATATCGACGTTTCGATACAGCACACGCGCCAGTGGCGGCGCTTCGAAGATCGGCACATTGTGCTCCGTCGCGATCTCGCGGATGCGAGCGGCGACGAGATCGACGCCCTTGGCGACGACGATCGGTGCGCGCATGCGCTTCTCGTCATAGCGCAAGGCGACGGCGAAGTGCGTCGGGTTGGTGACGACCACGTCGGCCTTCGGCACGTCCTGCATCATGCGCTGACGCGCGAGCTGTTGTTGCAACTGACGAATGCGCCCCTTCACTTCCGGCGAGCCCTCCGCTTCCTTGTGCTCTTCGCGGATTTCCTGGCGACTCATCTTCAATTGCTTGGCGTGCGTGTACAGCTGATAAGGCACGTCGATGCCGGCGATGATCAGCAGACCCGCGGTGATGGCGATCAACGCTTTGCCGCTCAGGCTGATGGTGTGAGCGATCGCTTGACTGAGCGGCTCCTGCCCGAGATTCAGCAGCGTGGTCACGTCGTTCCAGAGCACGAGCACGGCAACCAGGGCGACGACGCCGAACTTCGCCAGCGCCTTGACCAACTCGATGACCGCACGGCTGGAAAAGATGCGCTTCACGCCTGACAACGGATTCAAGCGGTTGAACTGCGGCATCAGCGCTTCGGTACTGAAGGCCCAGCCGCCGAGCGCGAGCGGCGCAAGAATTGCGGCGAGGCAGATGATGCCGAGCACGGGCGCGCACATCTTCAAGCCATCGAGGGCTGCGCTGGTCAGCATCGGAATCATCTGCGAGGAATCCAACGACTGCTCGCGACTCAGCGTCAGACTGCGCTCCATGAATCCGTACATCTTGCCGGCGATCTGGCCGCCCATCATGTACAGCGCCGCCGCGGCCGACATGGTCACTGCCGCCGCACTCAATTCCCTGGATCTCGGGATCTGACCTTTGCGCCTCGCTTCCTCGAGGCGCTTGGGAGTGGCACGTTCGGTTTTTTCCTGTGCGTCATCACCCTCTGCCATGAGTCGCTCCCCTGGCTAGATACGCAGCAGCGTACGGATGAGACCGAATGCCGCTTCGAGGGATTGATTGAAAGCGGCCAGCACCGAAGGCAGGCCGATGTACATGATCACCAGACCCGCGATCAGCGAGATCGGAAAACCGACCGCGAACAGATTGAGAGTCGGCGCCGCACGGCTCATGACGCCGAACGCGAGGTTCACGACCAGCAGCGCGGCCATGCCGGGCAGCGCCACGATCAATGCGCCCGCGAACAGCTGAGTGCCCCACTGGGCCACGCGCCAGATCATTTCGCTGTCCAGACCCGTCATGCCCACCGGCAGTGTGGTGAAGCCCTGCACCAGGATCTCGAGGAGCACCAGATGGCCGTTGATCGCGAGAAACAGCAGTGTCACCAGGATCATGTACATCTGGCCGAGCACCGGGGTGCTCACGCCGCGCAATGGATCGACGTTGAAGGCGAAGCCCAGGCCCATGGTGTTCGCCAGCAACTGGCCGCCCATGGCGAGCGCATCGAAGATCAGCTGCAGTACGAACGCACTGGCGAAGCCGATCAGCAATTGATGAATGGTCACGATGACCGCGGCGAACGAAAACACTTCCACGTTCGGCGGCGGAATCAGCGGCGCGATGATGAACGTGATCGCGCCGGCGAGAAACAAGCGCACGCGCGGCGGCACGAAACCGGCACCGAAGATGGGCGCCATCATGAAACAGGCGCCGATGCGCAGGAATGGCCACAGGTACTGCGCCAGCCAGGCTTCGAGCTGTCCCGTGGTCAGATGTATCATCGCCCGGTATCAGCCGATCAGTCCCGGAATGCTTTCGAACAGCTCGCGCGTGTAGCCGACGATCAGCTTCAGCATCCAGGGCCCCGCGATCACCAGCGTCGCCGCCATGCCGATCAGCTTCGGAATGAACGACAGCGTCATTTCGTTGATCTGGGTCGCCGCCTGGAACACGCCGACCAGCAAGCCGATCGCCAGCGCGGCGAGCAGCAGCGGCGCCGCCAGCAGCATCGTGATCTCCAGCGCGTGGCGGCCGAGGGTCATGATGGTCTCGGGCGTCATGTATAGAAGCTCGCTGCGAGCGTGCCCATGATCAGGCTCCAGCCATCGACCAGCACGAACAGCATCAGTTTGAAGGGCAGGGAAATCAGCACCGGCGAGAGCATCATCATGCCCATCGACATCAGCACGCTGGCGACCACCAGATCGATGATCACGAACGGAATGAAGATCAGGAAGCCGATCTGGAACGCCGACTTCAGCTCGCTGGTCGCGAACGCCGGCACCAGGATGCGCAGCGGCACGTCCTCGGGCTTCTCGAAGCCCTGGCCGCCGGAGATGCGCACGAAGGTGGCGATATCGCTTTCACGTGTCTGATCGAGCATGAATCGCTTGAGCGGCTCCACGCCCGTGTTCATCGCCGTGGTCGCGTCGATCCTGCCTTCCATGTACGGCTGCACGGCCACGGTATTCACCTGGTCCACGACCGGCCCCATGACGAACAACGTAAGAAACAACGACAGCCCGATCAGCACCTGGTTCGGCGGCGCCTGGCCGGCGCCCAGCGCCTGGCGCAGGATGGCCAGCACGATGACGATGCGCGTGAACGCGGTCATCATCAGCACGATGCCCGGCAACAGCGTGATTGCCGTCATCAGGATCAGGATCTGCAGTGTCAGCGAATACTGCTGACCGCCGCCCGGCGCGGTAGACACCGTGACCGCCGGAATGCCCTGAGCGAACGAAATGAACGGCGCGAGCAGCAACAACGCCGCCAACGCATACCGCGCGAGCCCTCGGCCGCGCAGCTTGTCGAAAGCGCGCATCACAGTCCGAGGCTCCGCTTCAGGATGGACTTGAAATCGGTGGGATGCTGCGGGGTCGAGCCATCCGTAGGAGCGACTGGAGTGTTGGGATTCTGCGGAGTCACAGGCTCATCGAGAACGTGCAGCGTGCTCACGCGGCCCGGAGCCACGCCGACCAACAACTGCTGCTTACCGACCTGCACGAGCACGACGCGCTCTTTGGTGCCGACGGCGATTTCGGTAACGACCTGCAGAGCGCCGCCGCCAAACTTGCCGAAGCCACGCAGTCGACGCGTGACCCAGGCCGCCGCGAACACCACGCCCAGGACGAGCAACAAGGACAGCGTCACCTGAGTCAGACTGCCCGCACCGACGGCAGCAGGCGCTTGCGACGCTTCGGGAGCCGCGAATCTCTCGGCGGCGAACACCATCGGTGCGGCTAAACACAAAACGCCGATCACGGCCGTAACGGCCAGAGCTCGAATGGCCACGCCACGAATGACGGACAGCATCAAGGTGCGCGGCAGCAGAACTTTGGCCTGGCTCACGTCGACATCAACTCACTTCAGCTTGCGGATGCGCTCGGACGGCGAGATCACGTCGGTGAGACGGATACCGAACTTCTCGTTGACGACCACGACTTCGCCGTGCGCGACCAGCGTGCCGTTGACGAACACGTCGAGCGGCTCGCCCGCGGCGCGATCCAGCTCGACTACCGAGCCCTGATTGAGCTGCAGCAGATTGCGGATCGGAATGCGCGTGCGGCCCACTTCCATGGACAGCGTGACCGGCACGTCGAGGATGACGTCCAGGTTCACATCGCTGGGCGCGCCGCTCGGCAGGCTGGGCTCGGGCGCAGCGGCCGCGGCGCGCTGACGCTGCTCCTGCTCCAGCAGCTCGGCAAACTGGGCGGCCTGGGCCGCCTCCATCGCTTCTCTACTCATGCTCATGGGTTCAAACCTTCGCGTTCAACACGTCCAGCAGCCGCGGACGCACACGGGAAATCCGCTCTTCGATCTGCACGGCCTGCTGGCCGTTGGAAACACCGAACTTGCCCCTGAAGATGGGCACGTCCTCGGCCATGATGGTGGCGCGGCCGTTGAAGTCGCACGGCAGGATGTCACCTGCCTTCATGTCCATCAGCTGACGCATCGTGAGCCGGGCGCGACCGAGCAGCGTGGTCAGCTCGACGTCGGCGTCCTCGATCTCTTCCTTCAGTGCGCTGACCCAGCGCTCGTCGTGCTCGACGCGGTCGCTCGCGACGCCCGCATCCAGCAACTCGCGCAGCGGCTCGATCATCGCGTACGGCATGGTGATGTGAATGTCGCCGCCACCGCCGTCCAGCTCGACGTGGAAGCTGGTGATCACCACGATTTCCGTCGGGCTGACGATGTTGGCGAAGTGCGGGTTGATCTCGGAGTTGATGTACTCCACGTCCAGCCGCTGCACGTGCGACCAGGCTTCCTTCAGGTCGGCGAAGATGTGTTTGAGCAGCATGTGAATGATCCGCTGCTCGGTCGCGGTGAACTCGCGGCCTTCGATCTTCGCGTAACGGCCGTTGCCGCCGAAGAAGTTGTCCACCGTGGTGAACACCAGCTTCGGATCGAGCACGATCAGGCCGGTGCCCCGCAGCGGCATGATCTTCACCAGGTTCAAATTCGTCGGCACGTGCAGCGAGTGCACGTACTCGCTGAACTTGAGCATCTTCACCGGCGCGACCGCGACTTCCGGCGTCCGGCGCAGCAGGTTGAACAGGCTGATACGGAACAGGCGCGCGAAGCGCTCATTGATCATCTCGAGCGTGGGCATGCGCCCGCGCACGATGCGAACCTGATTGGAGAAATCGTAGCTGCGCGCCTCGCCGGGCGCGGCGGGTGCTTCCGTCTTGACGGCGCCGCTGTCTACGCCATGCAGCAGGGCATCGATTTCGTCTTGATTCAGAATGTCACTGCCGGACATGTCTCAATCTCTTCGGTGGGAGGTGCCGTCAGTCACTGCATCACGAAGCTGGTGAAGTACAGCTGCTCGACCTTCTCGGCCTTGCCGCCTTCGGCCGCGATCACGTCCGCGACCGCTTTCAGCGCCTGGGTGCGCAGCTGTTCCTTGCCTTCGCGCGAGCTCAAGGTCTCGAACGTCTGGCCACCGAGCAGCATCAACAGGTCGTTGCGCAGCTTCGGATCGTGCTGCTTGATCATGTCGGCCGTCGCCTGGTCGCGGGTCATCACTTCGATGCTGACCTGGAGAAAGCGCATCATGCCCTTGTTCTGGAAGTTGACCACGAACGGCGGATCGAACTTGCTGTAGATGGCCGGCTGCTTGGCCGCTGCAGTCGCATCCGCGGCCGCATGCTCGTCGCCGTTGTTCTTCGCGGTCATGAAATACACGCCGCCGCCCGCCGCTCCCGCAGCCAGAATCGAGCACAACACAATCACCAGCATCTTGGATTTGCCGGGCAGCGCCGCGGGGGCGTCACCGGCAGGAGCATCAGACATCGCGCATTCCTCGAAGACTTCGTCGCCGGCCAGTAAGAGCAAGCGACGTGCCACGCTGCCCGGCGCGCACGCAAGTCGTTAATTCAGAACGGAAATACGCGAAATCTACAGTGTGAACTGCGACACATCGCAAAGCCGCGACGGAATCTTGGCGCGGGCAATTGTGACGTGCTGCTCAAGTGCGCGTCGGTGCGCTTCGAGCCAGCGTCAAAGGCTGGACGCGGCTTCAGCCGTCGGTCGGATGCAGCGGCGTCTGCAAGGTCAGCTGATAGAACGCCAGATCGAGCCAGGTGCCGAACTTGAACCCCGATTCGCGGATCGTCCCGGCGTGCACGAAGCCGAGCTTCTCATGCATGGCAATGCTGCCCGCATTGGTGGCATCGATGCCGCCCACCATCACGTGCAGATCCTGCGCACGAGCCGCTTCTATCAGGCGTTCCATCAACGCCAGACCGAGACCCTTGCCTCGGTGGTCCTGATGTACGTACACCGAGTGCTCGACGGTGTACTTGTATGCCGGACGTTCGCGGAACACACCGTACGTGGCGAATCCCATCAGCGTGCCGCTCTCGTCCTCCACACCGATGACCGGGTAGTTCCTGGCCTCCTTGGCCTTGAACCAGGCGACCATGCTCTGCGGCGTGCGCTCCACATACTCGTACACCGCGGTCGAAGTGCGGATCTGCTCGTTGAGGATGTCCAGAATCGCTGCGCCATGGGTGGCCAGCGTGCACGTCACGAACTTCATCGTCTGTCCTCAGGTCACGCCCCGAGCCGTGACCCCATAACCCAGCCATGCGACCAGCAAGCCAACCACGATGCTCACGACCACGTTGGCCAGCGCCACGCCCGCCTCGCCCCGCTTCAACAGCAGCAGCGTCTCCAGTCCGAACGCCGAGAAAGTAGTGAATCCGCCGAGCAGTCCGGTGAACAGCAGGAGGCGCGCTTCCGGTGTGAACACATCCTGCTTCACTGCCATGCCGGCCAGCAGTCCGGCGATGAAACAGCCGATCACGTTGACCGCGAGCGTGCCGGCGGGAAAGCGCCAGTTCGGCGTCGCATGCAATACCCAGCCCGACAGCTTGAACCGCGCCATCGAACCGATGGCACCGCCGAGCGCGACCAGCAGCATGTGTTTCAATTTCTCACCTCACGGCAGCGCGTTATCGCAGCCGTTGCTCATTGAATCCGTCGTGTAACCCTTCGGCCCGCCGCTCGCGTCGAAACGCCAGACAGGGCATCTTCCGTCGAGGACGCGATGTTTCAGCAATTCGGAGCGGGCGCGGCTGGCGCAATTCTATTCGCTTGCGGATGGCTGAGCATTACCAGTTGCTCGGCAGGCGAAACCCGCGGCGCCAGCACTGCCGCGGGCGAGGCTGCAATCGGTCAATCCACGAAGGCCGCTCTGCAGGGAAACGCCAGGCTCGCCGCCTCCCATCTGCGAGCCGTGCCGCCGAACAACTTCGCCGGCAAGGACATCACCTACCGTCAGTGCATGCTTCAGCGCTTCGGCACCAACGCCGCGCCTCCTGCACGGCCGGATGTGGGCGATCCATTCGTGAGCGAGGTGCTTGGCCTGTACCAAACCTATTGGTGGCACTCTCTCATGTCGCCACCGGAGCGCGACAGATACAGTCGCGAGCTGCAGCGCGACCTCAGTAGTGCGCTGGGCGAGTCGACCGTGATCGAGGATTGGGACGAGCTGGATGAGCGCGTCGCCGGCGAGCTGCGCGCGCGAGGCTACTATTCGCAGCTGGGAAATACTCCGCCGCTGCGCGAGTTGATGGTCTGGCGCAAACAGGTCTCTTCGCTGCACGAAGTCGAGCTGCCCGAGCGCACCTATCCGGTGCAAGTCGAAGTCCTGGATGACTTCGTGACCCGCGGATGGAGCTCCTACGCCCGCTGCGAGCGCAGCTCGAATGGCGGCTGGGCCACCGACGAACGTTTATATGCCGTCGGCCCGGCGTTTCCGCAGGGGTTGGACAGCGAGGCATTCCGCGCCAGCTTGCTTGGTCACGAAACCCAGCACTTCGCGGATCTCCGGCAATTCCCGAGCCTGGCGCCCTGGGAACTGGAATATCGCGCGAAACTCACCGAGCTGTGGATGGCCCGGGACTCGCTGCGCTTCCTGCTGGGCAAGTTCAATCGCGATCAAGGCGATGACGAGCAGGCGCCGCACCTGTTTGCAAACAAACGAGTGCTACGCGATCTGCAGGCTCACTTGTCCGCGCACGGCTCGACACCCGTCCGAGATGATCTGTCGGACGTGCCTGCGGATCAGCTGCGGGCCGCCGCAGCAGCAGTATTGGCTCGAGACACTCGCATCAGAGAGCAC
>Ga0065721_10048977_pt1 | contig 54515 bp, 44 predicted proteins | sample Mesricmetagenome_FD_59108 | JGI IMG/M metagenome (GOLD analysis project Ga0065721, IMG submission 59108) | Mesophilic microbial community from rice straw/compost enrichment Sample: eDNA_1 v2 (version 2) | ecosystem: Engineered > Solid waste > Grass > Composting > Bioreactor | place: USA: Davis... | reverse complement strand
CCGAGTTGGATGAAAAAGTCTGGTTATTGATCTTAAAGTACAAAGTCTTGCTCCAGTTTTTCAGATCGGTGCTGCTGATAATGCCCACCTTGTTGCCGTTCGATACGTCGGCATATACCAGGTAATAAGTACCGCTATGCACGGTAAGGCCGGGGCCATGGGCAGTGAACACCTTGTTACCATTGGATGATACCGCAACAGGATTGCCCCAGTTATTATCATTCCTGTTCTGGTCGTAGCTGGCCATCATCAGCATATTATTGCTGCTGCCAGTGGCAGCCTTATTGATAGCAATATACAGGTGGTGCCCGTTTTGCAGCAGGGATGGTGTGCTGTTGCTCACAATATCATTGTCCATTTTATCATTTCCCGTCCAGCTATAAGCACGCATTGGTGAAGCGCCTATCTCTTCTGAATACATCAACTGCAGGTTGGCATCAGCAGGCATGCTTTCGTATTGCGCCCAGCTGGGGAATGAATAATATCTTACCTGAATAGAATCTGACGGGTTCTTTCTTTTAAAATCGAATACAGCGCATGCATGATAGAAGAAACCATCACCGTCTACCGGTGGTTGTACATTATCCGGTGCATAGGGAACGATGGGGTAATCATTGTCGTAAAAGCTGGTTCCGTCGCTGTTGGTTTGCGGTACTTCATAGCTGCTGCTGCCCAGCAGGCGGCCTTTTGCCAGCCCGAAGATGCCTTCCTGGTAAATAGCAAAGCTGTGTTCATGGCCCCAGTACCAGGCTGCAATCTTATCAAAGTAAGGAGAGAAATAACTATGCAGGTAACGGTTGAAAAAAGGTTCCACATCACTGTCGATCATATTATTGGCATCGCGCGTAAACAGCTGGTGGTGCGACATCATGATCGTTTGGCCGCTAAAATTGGTAAGCTTGTCCTGGTGCCAGGCCAGCTCGCCATGGCTGTCGCGATCGCCCATCAGTTGCGGGGCAAACGGCGACAGGGCTGTCACATACGGGTTGTTATCGTCCTGACCCGTGTCCATGCCCAGGAACTGCCATTGGTTATCGGCCGTACGCAGGCAGAAATAGCTACCACCCTGCCGCTGATCGCTGCTGGCATTCATTTTATCGATCAGGTAATAGAACCCCTCGCCCATTGAATAATATTCGTGGTTACCGGGAATAGTAAATACAGGCACCATGGGCTTGCCCAGTTCCTGCGCCACTTGCTGGAAGATGTTGTAAAAATTGTTGTCGCATTCTTCTTTGGAACCCGAGTAATAAATATCACCCAGGTGTACAAAAGCGGCAGGGTCTTCCTGGAGCCATATGGCTTTCAGTAACTGTTTGCAATCATCGTTACTCGTACCCCAGTCGCCCAGCATTACTACCCTGGCATCATTCGGTAATTTCCAGGCAATTTTGGAAAAGTTCAGTCCGGCCCCCTGATCGTGCCATTTACGGTAGGTGATAATCTTCTGTATCTTTTCATCGGAGCTTTGAAGTGCCCACTGGGCGCCCAGCAGAACTGCGCCCACCGGTGAGCTATTCATAATAGCTTCTGCTATTTCCTGGTACCAGGGCGCATTAATGATCTGCTGCGCGTTCATGTACTCCCACCAGGTAAGGGCCAGCCACACCCATGCGCTATCTTCATCGCTATAATTGCGGGGATCGAGACCTTTTTCCGCTACTTCTTTTGTTTTTGCAGTGCCTGTGTCAGCAGTGGGAACCACCGTAGCGGTTTGCGCCAGCGCATAAAAGGTCTTCGATTTCTCCACAAGCAGGGCGGCTTCCGGCTTTAGTTCGGGTAGCTTTTTTCCCTGCGCTTCCTGCACATGCGCATAGATGGCCTGCATAAAAGGCAACCGCCGTATTTCAGAGGTGCTCATGTCTTTGTGGATGAATCGCTGAAACGATTCTCCCAGGGTTTGCCATAGGGAAAGCTTTCGGTCACGTGTAGTAATGATGGGCGGTTGTTTCATGATTTTTTGGATTAATGATTATGGTGAAATAAAAAAGGCCGGTATAAACGTTTGCAAAAAGGTGGAATTTATTTCAGACGGAATGAACGTCTGGAATCATAATCCCACCAATGTGATGGCATGCTGTAGTTATTGACTTAATTTTTCGGCAGGGGTATTACCCGTGGAGCTATTCGTTTAGGTATACCTGATGTAGAAGTTAAAAACAGGAAAAGCGAATCAATTCCAATACACTTCAATTCCCTCATAGTTCTTGAATTATGGGTAGAAAAGAAGTGAAATTTAGGAATAGAAATTTTTAATTCTTCGAATACATAAGTTAATTTAGTGAATGATTTCCTGTAAAGTCGAATGTGGCATTCTATTGAGTAAACTGTTTTAGTTACTACTTCCGCCATTCAAAATATTTGTAAAAGAATCAAAAAAATAAAAGCAGGTATCTCCGGGCTTTTACTAAAAAAAACTGCTTCATAGTCCATATTCGTGCAGTTATAAGACAAAAGCGCGCAGTTTTGCCCTTTTTGATTTGCATAAGTTGATTTTTTGTATAAACCTATTTCAGGACAAGACAAGCAGCATAACCAGCTTTTATTTGAGGCCACCGGCAAGTTGGGCTGTTACGTTTGATGTGGAAGTACAGGGGCTTATTTAATGTACCTCGGGATATCCCTTCAATACGGGCGCCAGGAAGGTTCCCCGTTGCTAACCTTCTAATTAATTGGCAATTAATTTCTTAATAAATTTTTATAAAAACCTGAATTTCTCTATTTTTGCACCCCGCTTGGGGAAATATGCCCGCAGGCGGAGATAATTTGGCGGGATAGCTCAGGTGGTTAGAGCGTTGGATTCATAACCCAAAGGTCTCGGGTTCAACTCCCGATCCCGCTACAAAGAGATAAAACAAAAAGAGCTACAAATTCATAGCTCTTTTTGTTTTATAATCCGTTTCATTATGCCACCGTTTTAGGGGTAGGACCCGGGTGAACAAATTGCAGGTGTCGCAACCGCAACCACCCCACCTAAAAATTTCAACACCACTTTGCTGAACAAACAGCCTCCACATTCCAAACAAGCCCCCACTTTGCTGAACAACCGGCACCACTAAGCCTGCTTTCAGGTTCACCTAAGTTTTTTGCCCCCTTCAATAACAGACTAAACACACACAAAAACTAAGATTGCCCCTTCAAATAGCCTACATGCAGACATCGCGAAGCTACTATATACCTCACTCAACCTGATTTAGCCGGAAAAAACCAATTTATACCCTCCAGGTTTTAGAAAAAGACAGATGGCGGGGATGGTGCAACCGATATTACACCCCTAATGGGGCGGTTATATTACGGACCGGTTGTTTGCTACCGGTATTACGCCCCTATCGGGGCGGTATGTTGTTAATTCTTCAAAATTTTAAACTCTACCCTCCTGTTCAATTGCCTGTTCTCATCGGTATCATTCGGCGCCACGGGCATTGTTTCACCATAACCCTGCGATATGATGCGCTCTTTCGGTATACCCTGCGAAATAATATATTCCATCACCGACCTGGCACGGTTTTCACTCAGGGTTATATTATACGCATCGGTACCATACGAATCGGTGTGCGCACTCATTTCGATCTCTATTCCGGGGTTATCCTTCAATAATTTCACCACCCGGTTCAACTCTATATACGACTCCGGACGAAGATCCCATTTGTCGAAATCGAAAAACACGTTGTTTAACCGAACGATCTGCCCTATCTCTATCGGCACCAGATATAAATCTTTATGAATTTCCTTATACCCGGCCTTCACCAGCGAATCCAGGTTCAGGTTCTCCGATTGGGCAAAGAATTTATCGGCACGTGCATGAATGCTGTAATTCTTATCGTAGGGCAATACAATTTTAAAGGAACCATCCACAGGGTTCGATATGCCATTACCGGCTTCGGCGCCATCGGGCAGGGTTTCATATACCAGCGAAGCACTGATGGGTTCTTTGGTCTTGGCATTGTATACATTACCATGCACCAGCACCACGGGATCGGGCTTCTCGCGCTCCAGCAATTTTACACGCACGATGTCGCTCTCGCCATAAGAATTGATATTGCTGGTTAAATAAGCATACTCGCCGCCGGCATCCAATGTAAAAAAGGCATCCCAGCCCGCAGTATTAATGGGAGCACCCAGGTTCACGGGCGTGCTCCATTTTTGCCAACTTTTGTCGAGCCGCTTCGTCATCCAGATGTCGTTGTCGCCCAATCCGCCGGGGCGGTTGCTGCTGAAATACATGGTAACGCCATCGGCGGCCATATAGGGCGTCATTTCATCATAATCGGGCAGGCAAATGGTTTTACCCAGGCTTTTGGGCTCGGTCCAGCTGCCGTCGGGCTCCAGGAAGCAAACGTAAATGTCGTTTAAGTCGCTGCCTGCCTTTGGCGTCATGTACAGCAACAGGGTTTTACCATCGTGCGCCATGGTAGCGCCGGAAGTAAGACCGCGGTCGTATTTATGATAATTTTTAATACGCAACATGATGGGCTCGCCCCAGCGGCCATCGGCATCACGCACACTCATGCTTACACCTTTACCCATATATGCGCCGCCGTTTAAAAAGGCGCCCCGCACCAGGATGCGGTTATTATCGGGCGATATCCAATACACGGCATTGTATTGAACGGTGTTCAATGGGTAACCTAAATGCCGCGCTTCGCTCCAGTTGCCCGCACTGTCGCGGGTAGCATACCAGATATCCTGCGAATTGGGTACCGAATTGTACTTGGTATTGGCGGGGTGGTTTTCACAAATAAAAAACAAGAGGTTGCCATCGGCCGATATCGTGGGCCGCAATTCGGGCAAATTGGAATTAATATTGAGCCCGAGGTTCTCAATTTTGATGATGGTGGAAGATTTGATAACAAGATCCTGCTGCGGCACCAGCGCAACGGTATCTGCACCGGCCGATGTTTGGGCACGGGTATGCAGTGTGCATACCAGTATGGCTATCAGGGGTACAAGTTTTTTCAAAAGGTCTGGATTTTGTTGTATGTATAACGTAGAAATGATTAAAATAATATGAACCAGACACAGAATTTTCCCGCCCCCCATAGCAAATACGGTGGTGAAAATGATGGTCTTATACCCGCCGCAATGCTTATTATCTTGCACTCCGGCGCCTCTGTTATCTATACAATTCAAGCGGAAAACCCCTTGAAAATTGCTGCTAATATGATACATTTAGTGCAGGCTTTAAGCAACCCTTACCTTCCAATTCCCAGTATAGTTGTTGATGATCGTTTGCCCTGGCTGCATATGGTAAAAAAATGGCTGACATATCTGCTTTGTGTTACCGCATGGGCTGTGGCTATACCTGCCTGGTCGCAAATTCAAACCTGCCCGGTGAATATCGATTTTTCCGCCAGGGACCTCAGCATGTGGTCTGCCCAAACCGGGTTGGTAGGCGGCGGCACGCAGAGCTATCCCGGCTCCAATGCCGGCAGGGTTACCATACCGGAGTATACCATGCAAATCAACGGCATCCAGGTAATCACCAATTCCTTTACCGATCAGTTTGGCGGCTTTCCTACCATTCCCACTATTAATGGTTATGCATACAATTATTCCGTACTGCTGGGTTCTACTGCCACCTCCCACGATCTGAACAGCGGCAGCCGTGCCCCCGGCGGATTTACCAGGGCCATTACCTATACCATCAATGTGCCGCCGGGTCCCAAAGACATTCCGTATACCATGACCTATGCCTATGCCATGGTACTGGAAAATGGCACGCACAATAGCAATCAACAACCTTTGTTCAAAGCCATTCTAAAAACCAACGACAGCATTATTACCTGTGCCTCGCCCGAATACTACCTGCCCACTTTCAACGATGCGGGCGGTGGCGGCGGCTCAACAGGTGCCACCCTGGATTCGGCCTCTGCCATTGCCAACGGATTTACTAATAGTCCCGTTCCCTTTTTTAGTTATGCAGGCGGCGGTAACCAGGGCGGAAGATATTTGTATGATGTATGGACCAAGGGCTGGACCGAAGTAACCTTCGACCTGGCGCCCTACCGTGGCACCCAGGTTACGCTCACCTTCGAGGCAGATAACTGCACGCCCGGCGGTCATTTTGCTTATGCCTATGTAGCACTGCGTAACACCTGCGCCGGCCTGGAAGTTAGCGGCAGCAAGGTGGCCTGTACCAATAACCCGATTGAATATTCCATTCCCGCGCTGGCCAATGCCACCTATACGTGGACCGTACCCTCCGGCTGGACCATCAACTCGGGCAGTAATACCAATGTGATCAAAGTTACCCCCGGCGCCAACGGCGGACAGATAGCTGTTCGGCAGGTAAACAGTTGTACCGATTTGAAAGCCACCATCGATGTGGTGACCACGCCGCCCACCGTTGCCGGTAGCGTCAATAGCGACAATACCGTATGCGCAGGCGATAACATGACACCACTTACACTCACCGGGCGTTCGGGTACCGTGTTGAACTGGGTGTCGTCAACAGATGGCGTCAACTGGACACCAGTTGGCAACACCAGCGATAGTTATACCGCGCAGAACCTCCATACCACTACCTCCTATGCCGCAGTAGTACAAAACGGTCCTACCTGCCGAGTAGATACCAGTGCTGCTGCAGTGATCACCGTTGATCCCCGGTCGGATGGCGGCAGGCTGGCCCCCGCCAATATGACCATTTGCGCCAACCAGCCTGTAAACACGCATCTTAATCTGGTGGGTAATACCGGCGCCGTGGTGAACTGGTTGCAATCATTTGATGGGGTGAACTGGAATACCATCCATCATGAAAACCCGGCCTACGATGTGGTCAATGTCACCACCACCAACTATTACCGGGCTGTTGTGAAAAGTGGTGTATGTCCCGCCGATACCAGCAACCGGGCAACCGTACGATATGCCAATGTGCTCTATCCCCAGGCCGATATATTTCCCGATTCGTCTTTTATTTGTTATGGCAAAAGCACAGAGCTACAGGCTACTATCAACATAGGCACATCCTATGCATGGAGCCATCCGCAATCCGGAACAGAGGGCAGTACGGCCATAGCAGGTTTCAGGCCTTATGCTATCAGCACGACCGTAGCGCCAAAAACGACAGGCAATTATTTGCTGTCTGTGTATAATGATGGGTGCCCGAATGCATTTGTGGATACGTTTTATGTAGAAGTTACCCCGCCTATACTCGTCAACGCAGGCAATGATACATCGGTAGTCATTAATGAACCTTTGCCTTTTAATGTCATCGTAAATGATCCGGCGGCCAACAGATTCAGCTGGACACCCGGATATGGATTGAATTCTACCACCATACAGAACCCCGTGGCCTTGTATGGCGCTTCTGCGCCGGCAGCCATTACTTATGTGGTGGAAGCCACTACGGCTGCGGGTTGTACCGGCACCGATACCGTAACTGTGAAGATATTTAAAACAGGCGCGGATATTTTTATGCCTTCGGCATTTACGCCTAATGGTGATGGAAAGAATGACATCATCAGACCGATTTGCGTGGGTATAAAACAACTGCATTTCTTCCGGATTTATAACCGTTGGGGGCAGTTAGTTTATCATACAACGCAGCTGGGCACCGGATGGGATGGGCGTATTGGCGGCAGTACGCCGCAAACAGGCAACTATGTGTATATGGTGCAGGGTGTGGATTATTTGGGAAGAGTGGTAAAAAAGAAAGGCAGTGTGGTGTTGGTAAGATAAATCAACTGAACAACACCTGAGCGAAACCTGTTCACCTCAACCAAATTTAGGTTCAGTCTATCTTTTAAATTTTTAAACAACGGTTTTCCTGAGCCAAGAACAACAGGATGTACCGACAGGCGATAGATATCTATAAGATTATTTTCAATAAATGTGGTAATGAGCCTTGCCCCACCGTATAACCAGATATCCTTACCCTCCTGTGATTGTATTTCACGAACCCTGGTGGCAATATCAGTGCTTATATAATGATCACCCTTTGGCTGGCTGGAGAAAACGTATTTCTTTTTTGAATGAACATTTTGCCAAAGCATTTTTTCTGCTTCGCCGGCGTTGTCATCGGGTTGATAGTTACCCCATGCATCGTAACTTACGCGGCCGTAAAATATGGTGTCGATGGAATTGAGGAACTTATCGAACCCCATATCATCGTCCATGATGCACCAGTCTGTTTCTCCGTTCGGGCCTTCAATAAATCCGTCGAGGGTAATGGCGAGGTCCAGTATTATTTTTCGCATTTATGGCTGTTTTTCTTCGGTGGCAGGATCAGTTTTCACTATGAAAATTATCCTGTATCCATTCTATCTTAAATTGAAACAGAATGTCCTTTTTATAGATGATGATGGGAGCTTTCCTGTTATCAACAGGTACTATAGTAACAGATTCACCTTCCGGGGAAGTGCGGTATGTTCCGATAAAAAGATTTCGATCGCGATCAACAAAATAATACAAGGAGGCGGTGTAAATAGGTTCATTAGGTTTTATTCTTCTCAAACCCGTCCACAGCCCAAACCTGCTTTTATTGTATCGCGGTTCTAAAATATCACCCTTGATATTTAACAGGCATTCAGCTTCACCATGAGTAGCAGAATCGGGTTCGTAGGTCACTAACACTAAGTTGCCGTTTATTTCCACTATGGAACCGGCAGTATGCTCGCCGGAATATATTTCGGGATTTTTATCGGCTTCGGTATAATAACAAAGCTTTCTGAGGTGCTTTGGTTCATTCCTGGTATATACATTTCTGGGTTCCCGTATTATACCGTGTAAAAGCTCATGCTTATCAAGATACGCTTCCAGTTTATTATAATCATCTATCGAACTTGGTTTACTACCTGCCTTCCATTTGTAAATCTTATCTTTATTGATGCCTGTTTCCCTGGCAATATGAGTCACTTTGGTTTTAGTTACTGCCAAAAAATACTTCAACCTTTTTATAATCAAATCATCCATTGACTGTAATCAATAATTTAACCAAATTCGATGCAAACAATTACACTTTGGAATACTTTCCATACCTTTGTCTTCACAGCATAGTAATTACAACCACCTAAAGTCAATTCACTCACTTATAAATAGTGAATGCATTTGCCTCATAAAACGGATATGCATTGCATTTACCTGGTGCATAGTACATTGCTGTGTGAAAATAAAGAAAGAATTGATACTAATATAGTGATCAATTAAGCTTTTTATGTTCTGATCATAAAACCGGTTGAACATATAAAAAAAACACGCGGCAGGGCTTAGCCTGCCACGTGCCAACTACTCTGATAATAAATCATAAGAGTAGTTTTATTCAGAAATTACACTTTTTCCGTCAACGGGTAAGTTCAACTTCCCGATGACGGATGCGAGGCATGCCATGTAGCTCCACATATGGCATGCCTTAATTATTAAACAGTTCATCCCGCGATATGTACTAAACGAATTTGAAAAAAATTTATCAACATTAAAGGCTTCCTTCCTCACCCTGTAACCGTTCGCCCCATACGAAGCAGGCAGAAGATACTAAATCAAGGCCCGCCACGTTATTAGCATATAATAAATCCATACCCATGAATCCCCAATCCCTCTGTGCCGGGTAACTGGCATGCATTATAACCGGATTGGCATCCTGCCATACCTCACAATCAACTACATATACAAAAAAGAATGCAACGCCGCCGCAAACCATTCAACTGCCCAATGTATCACAACAACTAGAGGTGGAAGTAGTGGAGGGAAAGAAAGAAAACAAGTAAAGTAATATACCTTACTTTAAAGTTATGGGTAGGCAAGCGCCCTGCCCTATGCCGGCATCTGCTTCACCACCTCGCGTGGTTTCAGCATTTCGTATAAAATTTTAGTGCTTTCTTTTTCGGAGTTTACCAGGTCGTAGAGGGTAACGTTGTTTAATAATTGATCTAATGTATACTGGATCATCTGCCATAGGGAGCGGGCAGAACAATCTACAGAATTGGTGCACAGCTTCAATGCACCGGTATGAATACCACAGAATTCTTCATTGAACATGGGACCGCCAAGGGCTTTCAATACGTCGTTGATCACAATTTCCCGGGAAGGTTTGGCCAGTACATAGCCGCCTTTATTGCCAGGCGTACTGTTGATGAATCCTTTCATACGCAGAATGCGGGTAAGTTTGGCAATGTAGTGCGCCGTGAGACCTTCCGCTTCGCTCAATTGCGTAATGGTCATGCCGTTACTGTCTTTGCAGGCAGCTAAACGAATGAGTAACCGTAAGCCGTATTCTTCCTGTGCGGTAATCTTCATGGTAGTTTTTGCATTGCCCGCCGAAGCTTTACTGCCCTCGCCAGGGCTATGGCAGCTAAAAGCGCAGGCGGGTTGTTTATATGTTTGCTATTCCTGTCCGCCTTCGCTAAAGCTACGGCGGGTGAGGCCCGTTCAATTCATCCCTATAAAAATCCCAACTGCAACTGCGCCGCCTCCGACATCATACTTTTATCCCAGGCCGGTGTCCACGTCACGGCCACATGCACATCATTCACCCCCTCAATTTCACGCACCTTCTGATCTACTTCTACTGGGAGGCTTTGCGCAGCCGGACAACTGGGGGCCGTCAGCGTCATCACAATCTGTACATTGTTGATCGGTAAAATATTCACCTCATATACCAAACCCAGTTCCCAGATACTTACCGGTATCTCGGGATCGAAAATGGTTTGTAATACGTCGATCACCTTTTGTTTCAATGCTTCATTATCCATGGCTTATTTCACTTTTAACTTTAAAGGCCAATGCGTAATTCTTCATTTGCTTCACCATCGACAACAGCCCATTGCTGCGGGTTTGCGCCAGATGGGTGGTCATGCCAATCTCCTGGATAAATCCCAGCTTCGCATTTATGATCTCATCGGGCGTGTGCCCGGTAAGCACCCTGATCAGCATGCTGATCAATCCTTTTACGATCACAGCATCGCTATCGGCCTTGAAATAAACTTTTCCGTCTTTGTATTCGGCTACCAGCCACACGGTGCTTTGACAGCCGCGTACGCGGTTCTCGTCTTTCTTATGCTCGGCTTCCAGCCCGGGCAGCCTTTTACCAAGATCGATAATGTATTCATACTTATCGTCCCAGCTATCGAACAAAGAAAATTCTTCTACGATCTCCTGTTCTATTTCCTGGATACTCTTCACTATAATAACATTTTTAGTGCTTTTTGCAAACCGGTTACCAGTTCATCCACTTCTTCCTTCGTATTGTACACGGCAAACGATGCGCGAATGGTGCCCGGAATGCCAAAGCAGGTCATCAGCGGTTGTGCACAATGGTGGCCGGTGCGAACGGCAATACCGCGGTTATCGAGCAAAATGCCTATATCCTGCGGATGCGCTTTGTTCACCACAAACGACAACACACTTACCTTGTTCACCGCCTTTCCTATAACCCGTAAACCGGGAATTTGTTCCAACTGCCCGGTGGCATAAGCCAGCAGGTCATTTTCATGTTTACGTATCTTGTCTTTGCCTATCCCATTTACAAATTCGATGGCGGCTTTGAATGCCACTGCATCGGCGATGTTGGGCGTACCGGCTTCGAATTTATAAGGCAGATCGGCATAAGTGGTTTTTTCCAACGTTACTTCCTTGATCATTTCTCCACCACCCTGGAAGGGCGGCATGGCCTCCAGAATTTCTTTCTTACCATATAAAATACCGATACCGGTAGGGCCATACACTTTATGAGAAGAGAATGCAAAGAAATCGCAATCCATGGCCTGCACATCTATGTCTAAATGCACGCTGCTTTGTGCGCCATCTACCAACACCAATGCGCCGGCTTTATGCGCCAGCTCAATAATTTCTTCTACGGGGTTCACGGTACCCAAAGCATTGCTCACATGCACAATGCTTACCAGTTTGGTTTTTGGACCAAGCAGCTTCTTAAATGCATCCATCTGCAACTCACCCTCACCATTGATAGGGATCATCTTCAACACGGCGCCTTTTTCTTCGCACAATATCTGCCAGGGAACAATATTGCTATGATGCTCCATTTCAGATATGATGATCTCATCGCCCGCTTTAATATTTTGCCGGCCCCAGGTATAAGCTACCAGGTTGATACCCTCGGTAGTACCCCTGGTAAAGATCACCTCCTCGCGCGAGGATGCATTGATGAACTGGTGCGCAGCATCGCGTGTAGCCTCAAAAGCAGCAGTGGCTTCCTCGGCCAGCGTATGTATACCGCGATGCACGTTGGCGTTCATGGTGGTATAATAATCCATCAACGCATCCAGCACTACCTGCGGTTTTTGCGATGTGGCGGCATTATCAAAATACACCAGCGGCCTGCCCTTCACCTGGCGCTTTAACACCGGGAACTGCTGCCTGATGGCATATACATCCAGATCCTTTGCAATGGTTTGAGTACTCATATACTAAAATTCCAGTCGTTCAGAAATCAATTGGTCTACATAGTTACGAATGGGCTCCAGTTTGATCTTCTCCAGAATGTCTACCGCAAAGCCATGCAATAACAGGGCGCGTGCGGCGCTTTCGGGGACGCCTCTCGAACGCAGGTAGAACAAACTCTCCTCGTCGAGGCGGCCGATGGTACAGCCATGCGAACATTTTACATCGTCGGCAAAGATCTCCAACTGAGGTTTGGTATTTACGCTGGCCTGATCGCTCAGTAATATATTCTTGTTGCTCTGGTACGCATTGGTCTTTTGCGCATCGGGTTTTACAAATATCTTTCCGTTGAATACGCCGGTGGCCTTTTCATCCATGATGCCTTTATATAACTCGTTGCTTTCACAATGCGGCTGGGCATGGTCTACCACGGTATGATTGTCTACATGGCCTTGTCTGCTTTGGAAATACAAACCATGCAGGTCAGCCTGGCAATACGGCTCATCCAATACAATGTTCAGATTATTGCGTACGATGCCGCCATTGAGTGTAATGGTAACGGTATGCGTTACGCTTTTACCTACCTGATGCAAATGTGTGGTGCTTACCAGGCTGGTAGCGGGGGCATCGTTTTGAATTTTGTAGTACTCGGTAATGGCGTCGCGCTCTACCACAATCTCTATTACCTGGTTGGTAAAGCTTTCCTGGCTGCCCACGGTCACAAAGGTTTCTACAAAGGTTACCTGTGCGGCCTGTCCTACATAAACCAGGCTGCGCGGCTGTGCAAATATATTGGCCGAGCGGGCATCGGTAATATTATAAATGTATACAGGATGCTCCACTACCTGGCCCTTCTTAATGTATACAAAGGCGCCGTCCTGAACAAAAGCGGTATTCAATGCATTGATACCATCTTTCAGGTAATTACTGCTGTGGCCCAGGTGTTTTTCCACGATATCGTGGTGTTCATTTCGGGCGGCTTCTTCCAGCGACATCACCTGCAGGTTCGCCGAACGGATGGTTGACAAAGGCTTCGACAAACGGCCATTTACAAATACCAGTTCATTCGCCAGCTCATGACCCGGCAGCCGCACATCATCTACATCGCATTTACCCAATGCAGGCTGCTGGTTAAGGGGATACTGATATTCTTTATTAAAGAACCCACTGATGCGGGTGTATTTCCACTCCTCGTGACGGGTAGTGGGAATACCCATTTTATTAAATGCTTCAAACGCCTTTTGGCGTAAGGCGCCCAGCCCATTAGTTTCTTTTACCGATGGTAGTTGATTAAACCGTTCTTTAAAATATTCTATCGTGTTCATTTTTGGTCTTTAATTTAGGCTTCCACATCTACTTCGTTCTTAATAAAATCGTATCCCTTTTCTTCCAGTTCAAGCGCCAGTTCTTTGGGGCCTGATTTTACGATACGCCCTTTATACAATACATGCACAAAATCGGGCACGATATAATCCAGTAAACGCTGATAGTGGGTTACCAGTAAGATGGCGTTGTCTTTACTGCGCAATTTGTTTACGCCATTGGCCACAATACGAATGGCGTCGATATCCAAACCGCTGTCGGTTTCATCAAGGATAGCCAGTTTGGGTTGCAACATGGCCATCTGAAAAATTTCATTGCGTTTCTTTTCACCACCAGAAAAGCCTTCATTCAGGGAGCGGCTCAACAGCGATTGATCGATGTTCATCAGCGCCATTTTTTCCTTCATCATTTTCAGGAAAGCCACGGCATCCAATGGTTCTTCACCACGGTATTTGCGTACTTCGTTCACGGCCGTTTTTATAAAATTGGTAGTGCTTAAACCGGGTATTTCTACCGGGTATTGAAAACCAAGGAACAAGCCTTCGCCGGCTCTTTCTTCGGGCGATAGTTCCAGCAGGTCTTTACCAAGGAACTCCACAGAACCTTCTGTTACTTCATAATTTTCGCGACCGGCCAGTACAGAGGCCAGTGTGCTTTTACCCGAACCGTTAGGCCCCATGATGGCGTGTACTTCACCGGGTTTTATTTCGAGATTGATGCCTTTCAAAATGTTCTTTTCTTCAATGCCTGCATGCAGGTTTTTAATGTTGAGCATGGTTTGTGATTTATAGCTATTCGAGATTCTTATAACGAAGTATGAGGTAAGAAGCAGGAAGTAGGATTTTTCATACCTCCTACTTCATACTTCCTGCTTCCTCTATCCTACACTGCCTTCCAAACTAATCGCCAGCAGCTTCTGTGCTTCCACGGCAAACTCCATGGGCAACTGGTTCATCACCTCTTTGGCAAAGCCGTTGATGATGAGCGCTACGGCGGTTTCAGTATCTATACCGCGCTGGTTGCAGTAGAATATCTGGTCTTCACCTATTTTGGAGGTGGTGGCCTCATGTTCCACTATGGCGGTATTGTTTTTTACTTCAATATAAGGGAAGGTATGCGCGCCGCATTTATCGCCCAGCAACAACGAGTCGCACTGCGAGAAATTACGCGCCCTGGTGGCATTCTTACCCACATGCACCAGTCCGCGATAGCTGTTATTGCTGAAGCCGGCCGAAATTCCTTTCGATACAATACGGCTGCGGGTGCCCTTGCCCAGGTGCATCATTTTGGTACCGGTATCTGCCTGCTGGCGGTTATTGGTTACGGCTACGGAATAGAACTCACCCACAGAATAATCACCTTTTAGAATTACGCTGGGATATTTCCAGGTAATAGCCGAGCCGGTCTCTACCTGTGTCCAGGATATCTTCGAGTGTACGCCCTGGCAAATTCCGCGTTTGGTAACGAAGTTGTAAATACCGCCGTTACCATCCTTATCGCCGGGATACCAGTTTTGCACGGTGCTGTATTTGATCTCGGCATTGTCCAATGCAATCAGCTCCACCACGGCAGCGTGCAATTGATTTTCGTCGCGGATGGGGGCGGTACAACCTTCCAGGTAACTTACATAGCTGCCTTCTTCGGCCACGATGAGCGTACGCTCAAACTGACCGGTATTTTCGGCATTGATTCGGAAATAGGTAGACAATTCCATAGGGCAACGAACGCCTTTTGGAATATAACAGAACGACCCGTCGCTGAATACAGCCGAGTTGAGGGCCGAGAAATAGTTATCGGTGATGGGCACTACTGAGCCCAGGTATTTTTTAACCAGTTCAGGATGTTCCTGGATGGCTTCGCTCATGGAGCAGAAGATGATGCCCAGCTCGGCCAGTTGCTCCTTGAACGTGGTGCCTATGGATACGCTGTCGATCACCGCATCGATGGCCACACCGGTAAGGCGTTTTTGCTCATCAAGAGAGATGCCCAGCTTTTCGAAGGTTTTACGCAGCTCGGGATCAATTTCGTCGAGGCTTTTGGGGGCCTTTTTTTGTTTGGGAGCCGAGTAATATTTTATGTCCTGGTAGTTGATGGGATCGTATTTGACGTTGGCCCATTTGGGCTCTTCCATTTTGAGCCAATGATTGTAAGCTTTGAGTCGCCACTCCAGCATCCACTGCGGTTCGTTCTTTTTGGCAGAAATGAAGCGAATGATGTCTTCATTCAGGCCCGGAGGGGCCTCATCTGCTTCTATTTCTGTTACAAAGCCGTACTTATAGTCGCTAAGAACCGTTTGTTCAATAGCACTGAGCTCATTATTCATAACAAATTCTTTTAATTTGATCTTTTTCTTTGATTCCGGGCACAAAGGTACGGGAATCTGTACTAAAAAGTATAAACAGCAGGCGATCAATTATTGTTATTAACTGATCGTTAAAATCGATGAGGATAAAAGAAAACTAGTAAGAATTGAAAATCAACCAGGAGCGACCTTTTGGAAAAGATGGGTTCCGGTGATTATGTACAGTAGCATATTATAATTGTGTGTTAATCTCCCACTACATTTCCGCCTTCTCCCCCACCTCTTCCTCCACCACCACCTCCTTCCTCTTCCCCAATATCACCCTGATCGCCGCATCATAACTCACATAATTCCACATCCAGTTAATCAACACCACCAGCCTGTTCCTGAACCCGATAATCGATATCAAATGAATAAACAACCAAATCAACCACGCCAAAAAACCCTGTGTTCTGAACTCCCTTCCCAACAACTTCACATCCGCCACCGCCCGCTTGCGGCCAATAGTGGCCATGGTGCCTTTGTCTTTATAATGGAAGGGACGCATAGTTTGGCCTGCGGCCAGACGCATGAGGTTGCGCGCCAGTAACCGGCCCTGCTGAATGGCAGGCTGTGCCAGCATGGGATACCCATCCGGCGTGTCGGGGGTGATCATAGCAGCAATATCACCAATAGCAAAAATGTTTTCATAACCTGTAACACGATTAAACTCATCAACACGTATGCGGTTGCCGCCTACAATACTATCGCTACGCAATCCCTGTACCGGGGCGCCGGTTACGCCGGCAGCCCATATGAGGGTACGGCTTTGCAGCTTTTCACCGGTATTCAACGTTACGGTATAGCCGTCGAAACTTTGCACACGGCGGTTTAGCCAAACGGTTACACCGGCCTTTTGTAAAAAGTCAAGGGCTTTGCGCGAGGCGCAGGCCGACATGCCCTTCAGTAGCTGATCGCCGCTTTGTACCAGGTGAATGTCCATCTTCACAAAATCCAGCTCCTTATAATCTTTCGGAAATACATGTTTGCGCAGTTCGCTCAGGGCGCCGGCAATCTCCACACCGGTGGGACCGCCGCCTACAATCACAAAGTCCATCAGGCTGTTCATCTGCTCTTCATCACATACCTGCAGCGCCTTTTCGAAATTGGTGAGAATGGTATTGCGCAATGTCAGCGCATCTTCAATATTCTTAATAGCAATGGCATGTTCTTCTATCAGCTTGTTGCCATAAAAATTGGTAGTGGCGCCGGTGGCAATCACCAGGAAATCGTAATGCACCAGGCCAATGGAGGTTTCCACCAGCTTTTTGTCGGTATCGATGTACTGTACTTCGGCCAGTCTGAAATATACATCGCGGGCATGCTTCAGTATTTTTCTGAATGGCTGAATAATGGACGTGGCTTCTACGCCCGAGGTGCCCACCTGGTACAATAAAGGCTGAAAAGTGTGGTAATTGTATTTATCAATCAACACCACCTGCAGGGGCGCTTTGGCTAATGATTTGGCCAGCTCAATACCGGCAAAACCGCCGCCCACGATCACTACCTGCGGATGGTGGGAAGAAGGTATCTTCACTAATGGTAATGCCATTGTATTACTTATTCAGGGCGGTCTGTAATATCTGCCATACATTTTTGGCAACAATCTTATGTCCTTCAGGGTTGGGATGAATGCCATCGGGCTGGTTCAGTTCAGAAATGCCGCCCACATCCTCCAATAAAAACGGAATAAGCAGGGTTTTGTTCTTTTGGGCCAGTTGCTGAAACACTTGCCTGAACTCGCTGGCATATTTACGGCCCATATTGGGTGGCACCTGCATACCGGCCAGTACAATGGTGGCCTGGGGATATTTGGCTTTCACGCGGTCGATAATCGTTTGCAGGTTTTTGGAGGTTTCGGAAATGGGAATACCGCGCAATCCGTCGTTGCCGCCCAACTCCAGCACAAATATATCTACGGGTTGGCGCAGTATCCAGTCTATGCGGCCCACGCCACCGGCAGTGGTTTCGCCGCTCAGGCCGGCATTCACCACTTTGTAATTCAGGTTCAATGAATCGATGATATGTTGTACCAGGGCCGGAAAGGCTTCGGAGGGATCTACGCCATAACCGGCGGTAAGACTATTGCCATAAAAAACGATGGTCTTTGATTTTTGCGTACTGTCGGCAGCGGCCTTTTCCCCGGTCTGCTGCTCAGCCGCAGTATCGGATTTTTCATTATTATTCCCGCAACTCATTACGAATAACAAACAAGCTAAATATACGATCCTGCGCACCATGATAAAAAGTTTTACAAACGGTCACATACACATTCAACCGTTCACGAAAATAACAGTAATTTAAGCAACTTTATCACCGGTCATCTGTAATACCAGTTTTTAGCACATACATATGGAAACTATACTCAACGTTCAGCATGTTAGCAAAACCTACCAGGGAGCGGGGCAACCATTGACCGTACTGGACAATATCAATTTTTCGGTGGAGGCGGGCTCCACGGTATCCATCGTGGGCCCATCGGGCAGCGGCAAAACCACCCTGCTGGGGCTTTGCGCCGGGCTGGACAGGGCCAGCAGCGGCTCCGTAGAACTGAATAATATACGCCTCGATACGCTTACAGAAGACGAACGCGCCCAGGTACGCAACCGCTATGTGGGCTTTATTTTTCAGAACTTCCAGTTGCTGCCCACCCTTACGGCACTGGAAAATGTGATGGTGCCCCTGGAGTTGCGGGGCGAAAAAAATGTACGCAACCGGTCGGTGAGCCTGCTTGAGAAAGTGGGGCTTAGCCATCGCCTGCACCACTACCCCACCCAGTTGTCGGGCGGCGAGCAGCAGCGTGTATCGCTGGCCCGCGCCTTTGCCAATAATCCCAGCATTTTATTTGCCGACGAACCCACGGGCAACCTGGATGCCGAAACCAGTGATAAGGTGATTCAATTATTGTTCGATCTGAACCAGGAGGCCGGCACCACCCTCATTATTGTTACCCATAACCTGGAACTGGCCGCGCAAACCAACCGGGTTATAAAAATCAAAGGCGGAAATATTGTAGCAGACGAAAGAAACTAACAGCATGGACAAACCCGTATTCAAATATAAACGTCAATTGCGCCTGCGCTGGCTCATCACCATGGCCTGGCGCGACAGCCGCCGCAACCGCTCGCGGTTGTTTTTGTTTGTATCCTCCATCATTCTCGGTATTGCCGCACTGGTAGCCATTTTTTCCCTGGGTGATAATGTGCGCAACGATATCGACAAACAGGCCAAAACACTGGTAGGCGCCGACCTGGTGATAGAAAGCAATAAAAAACCCAATAACCGCATTCGTCCGCTATTGGATTCACTGGGCAGCCAGCGTTCCGAAGAAAGGTTGTTTGCTTCCATGATCTATTTCACCAAAAGCGGTGGCACCCGACTGGTACAGGTGCGCGCACTGGAAGGTGATTATCCTTATTACGGATTGCTGGAGACCTCGCCTGCCACCGCCGCCCGTAGCTTTCGTAATAATAAGGAAGCACTGGTAGATAAAACCCTGATGCTGCAGTTCAATGCCCAACCGGGCGACAGCATTGAAATTGGCGATCTGACCTTTGTGATTGCCGGCACCCTTACCAGGGCTCCCGGCCGCACAGGCATTTCCACCACCGTGGCGCCGCCGGTGTATATTCCTTTACGATACCTTGAGCAAACAGGGCTGGTGCAAAAAGGCAGCCGCATAGCTTATAACTTTTATTATAAGTTCAGCCCGGGCACGAATGTAGAGCAGGTGATCGCAGACATTGCACCCCGCCTCGAAAAGGAAGGATTGCGTTACGATACCGTTGAAGAAAGAAAACAAAATACCGGCAGGGCTTTTAACGACTTCAATGAATTTCTTACGCTCATCAGTTTTATTGCCTTGTTGCTGGGCTGTATTGGTGTGGCCAGCGCCATACATATTTATATTCGCGAAAAAATAGCTTCTGTTGCCATCCTGCGTTGCCTGGGTGTGAACTCCACACAGGCATTCCTGATATATCTTATTCAAATACTGGGTATTGGCCTTATTGGCTCTATGCTGGGCGCTGTGCTGGGCATCATCATACAACAACAATTACCCATTGTACTGGAAGATTTCCTGCCGGTAGATGTATCCACGCCCATTTCATGGAAGGCCGTGGGCCAGGGTATTGCATCGGGCATACTCATTTCGCTGTTGTTTGCCATGCTGCCGTTGGTATCGGTAAGAAATATATCGCCGCTGTATACACTTCGGTTATCGTATGAAGGGTTTCGCCTGCGCGATCCGCTCAAATGGTTATTGTACCTGCTTATTGGCGTGTTTGTGGCCCTATTTACCTGGTGGCAGGTGCATAGCTGGCAACAGGCCATTGTGTTTACGCTGGGTATTTGCATGGCCTTTTTATTACTGGCAGGTATGGCCCTGTTGCTGCGCTGGCTGGTGCGCCGCTTTTTTCCGGCCTCTTGGAATTACCTGTGGCGACAGGGTTTCGCCAATTTATACCGGCCCAATAACCAAACCCTGATACTAATCATCACCATCGGGCTGGGCGCCATGTTTATTGGTACTTTGTATTTTATTCAAGGCCTCCTCATCAACCGGGTTACTTTATCGGGCAGTGGCGGACAAGCCAATATGGTGCTCTTCGACATACAGAGCAGCCAGAAAGACAGCCTTGCACAACTTACGCGCGCCTATCAACTGCCCGTGATGCAACAGGTGCCCATCGTGACCATGCGGGTAGAAGAAATCAATAAAGAAACAGCCGCACAGGCCCGGGCCGATTCAGGCGCCAATATCAGGTCGGAAGCCTATGAATGGGAATTCAGGGTTACCTATCGCGATACACTGACCGATTCGGAAAAACTCACCGCCGGTAAATTATACGGACCGGTAAAATCGCCCGACGATCCTATTTATATTTCCATGGAAGATCGCTACGCCAAACGTATACATGTAACCGTGGGCGACAGAATTATATTTAATGTACAGGGAACGCTTATTCCCACCATCGTGGGCAGCCTGCGCAAGGTAGACTGGCAACGGGTGCAAACCAATTTCAGAGTGGTGTTTCCCACTGGGGTATTGGAAGAAGCACCGCAGTTTCATGTATTGGTAACGCGGGTGCCCTCGCCGGAGGTATCGGCCAGGTTCCAACAGGCAGTGGTAAAACAATTTCCCAATGTATCGGTCATTGACCTGGGATTGATATTAAGTGTATTGGATGAAGTGCTGGATAAAATAGGATTTGTAATTCGTTTTATGGCGGGCTTTAGTATCATCACCGGGTTGGTGGTATTGATAGCCTCGGTGCTCATCAGCAAATACCAGCGTATGCAGGAAAGTGTGTTGCTGCGCACATTGGGCGCCAGCCGTAAACAAATTTTGGCCATCACAGCTTTGGAATATTTTTTCCTGGGAGCGCTGGCGGCAGCCACCGGCATATTGCTGGCATTGGCAGGAAGCTGGGCGTTAGCAAAGTATAGTTTTGATGCGCCGTTCACGCCGCAATGGCAGCCTATTTTAATATTGTTTTTTGCTATTGCAATATTGACGGTGGTGATCGGCTTGTTCAATAGCCGCAGCGTATTGAATAAACCGCCGCTGGAGGTGTTGAGAAGGGAGGTATAGGTATCAACCCGCTTCGCCATCGTTGATCTCACTGCCCACGCCCCGGTCGTTTTCAGGATTGATCTTTTTATCCTTTATGTTTTCGTTTGCCCGTGGATTGGGGTTCACGCTGATTTGCTCCGCTGGCTTTTTTTCCTGCTTTTTATCGTCGGCAGGTGGCAAACAGGTTTCTTTTTGTTTGGGATCAAATGCCATAAATTTTTCTATTAGTGGTGAAAAGGCTATGCCCCCACGCTGCTGAGGAAATTCCTGCGCAATATGTAGCAGCCTGTGTAGGTGAATGCCCATCGTTTCAACGGCTGTTGAACAAGCTTGGCTTATTGCGAGTGGGCAGGCCTGTTTGCCCGGTTGCGGGCTTCGATGGTTTTTGAATAATAAGCCACCGGCGCCGATAGCATCACCACTACAATTTCCAGCAGTCCCAGCATCACGTGCGGTATATACACCTGGCCTTTAAAATTGAAAAGCCAGGGCGAGGCAGCCAGCAGTATACCCGAACAAAAGTCTATGACCAGGTGCGTTTTAAAGGGTAATAACTTTATGCGGCCCAGTTCGTAATTGGTGATCAAACTGTATAAAAGGGTGGCAACGCCTAAAATTACCGGCACCCAGGTTTCAGCGCCACCTTGCGCAAATCCCGCCAGCCAGGGAATGATGATGAGTACAATCCCTACACTATAATCCAGCACACCATGCACTTTTGAAGAAATGATTCGCATAAAAATGGTTTATAATTAAGCTATTATTTACGTGCCGGGGAAACGTTCAAAAAAAACAGGGAACATCGAAACCGATATTCCCTGCTATTGGTGAATGACCAACTTATTGTTTGGTTGAATTGCTTGTAAACGGAGCGTGGTTCACCTGCGCACCATGAACAACCATTACAGCGGATCGTGATCCTTTGCTTTAAACTTGTAGTCGTCAAACATGGGAAGCGGCTCTTTGTTAACTGCCGGCTCACTGATAACCGGGATAGACGCTTTCGACGGCCCGGATTTTTTCGACGCATTTCTTTTTTTGCGCCTTGTTTCCCGATCGTGATTTTTATAGGCTATCCGCAGTGAGGGCAATTGGGTTGACTGTTCGGCTATTTGTTGATTCATGAGCAGATTTTTTTAATTGTATGGGGGTTACATATATTAAAAAAAGCAGACCACGTGTATTTGCTAAACCTGTTTCAGCCAACCTGAAACTATGTTGAGCTTTTTCCTCAACTTATATTTTATATGAAAAAGGCTTCCCCAACTCGTGAAAAATAAGGCGTTATAATCTTTTTGCAAGCCCGGTTTCAGAGCCTGATTTCGTCTCCTACCCGTATAGTTCCCTGCCTGCTAAACAGGAGGTTTTGACCAAAATAGATTTTGTTGTTCCGCTGGCGGTAGGTACTCAGGGTTTTCAAAGGCTCTTTGGCCCTTTGGGCCGTTTGCTGGTCGGTGGTGGTAATTACACAACGGGCGCAGGGTTTTACGCCGTAGAAGGTAATATTTCTTATGGAAAATTGTTTCATCTCATCTTCCTGGAAGGGCGTTCCGCCGCCAAATACCATATTGGGCCGGAAGCGGTTCATGGGGAGTGGTTGTTCCAGTCGGCTGTTTAAATCGTCCAGCGATGCCTGGCCAACCAACAACAGGGGAAAGGCATCGGAGAAACTGGTGATCTCATTATTGGTGGCATAACGGCCATCTACCCGCCGCCGGGTGGCCTGGGGCATATACACGAGGCGGCAGGGAATATTGAGCTGAGCCGAGAACCAGGCATCAGCTTCGGCGCTTACCGGTTGGGCGCGGCAGCGGTCGCTCCAAACAGAGACAATGATGGTTTCGGTAGTGGTGGGCTCAAAGGGGATGAGCAGGCTTACACCGGGTTTGTTTTTGTGTTGCACAAACAAACCCTGCTCGTGCAGATGCACCTGCAGCAGAGCCATACCGGGCAGCTCGCGTTGGGATAGAAATCGGTTACCGCCGTCTACCAGCATCCATCTTCTGTCGTATTCAAAACCCCGGTCGGTGAGAGTGGCTTCCGTGAGGGATATGCCACCGAGTGATTTAATGGGATAGATGAAAAGTTCGGTGATGGTGAGCATGGGGGTAAAATTACATCAGATCCGCCTACGATAAAGCCCCGGCGGATAAACAAAAGCCACTAAGCTCATCTTAGTGGCTCCCTCCGACCATTCGGAGCAGATATTTTGATGGAATGTACCCCGGCTAGGCGAAACCAACCGAAAGTGTCCATGAACGATCTGTAGATTTCATGAATACCTCCTTTTCTTTGATGAATCATAAATATACAACAAAAACAGTTACCATCACCTTCCGCCAATCATACACTGCAAACTGCCGGCATTAAAAGCTGCGTAGCCCGCCTGGTCGTTATCAAAATAAACATATACATCACGCCCTTCCCGTAACCAGTTTCGGCATCGCACTGCCCAGGCAGCCAGCGTGGCATCGGGGTAATTACCCTGGTATTTGGCGCCGGGACCATGCAGCCGCAGGTATACAAAATCGGCAGTTATCATTATCGGCGAACTGTGCCCGCCCAACTCATACACACAAAAAGCACAACGATGTTTTTTCAACAAATCATACACTTCCTTATTGTACCAGGTGGTATTCCTGAACTCAAAAGCATACCGATAACCGGAAGGCAATTGTTGCAGGAAAAAAGCCAGCCTTTCTGTATTCACATTCCATTTGGGCGGCAACTGGAACAGTATGGGACCAGCTTTTTCTTTTAACTTTTTTACACTATCAAAAAATAGCCGGATGTTCTTTCGTTGAATATTCAACTTCTTCATGTGCGTGATAAACCGGCTGCCCTTCACAGCAAAAATAAAATCATCCGGTACCGATTTCCGCCACGCTGTAAAGGTTTTGGGATTGGGCGATTTGTAAAAAGAATTGTTGATCTCCACTGAAGAAAAAAACTGCAGGTAATAAAAAAGCTGGTCGGCTTCCCTGATATCCTTTGGGTAAAAGGTACCCTTCCAATGTTTGTAATGCCAGCCCGATGTGCCGATGTATATTTTTCCTTTGCGTTTCATGATTCCCCCGATCGCCTGTCGGTCGCCTCCCTGTCGCTGCTCAATGTTCTTTTCCTGATAAACCGCCAAAGTTGGTTGTGCCAGTTCATGAGGTTGCCAATGATAAATGCATCTTTCAGGCTGTTGCGAATACCGCTGCGCATCACCCGCACCACCACGTCTTTTTCCACCTCGCCCAATTCTTTCACCGGCACCAAAAATTCAAGAGCTATAAATGCCAGGAAAGCGCCAATGGCAAACAAAAAGTTCCACTCGTGCAGTTCTACCAGATGCAATGTTTTGGTAAGATGCGGCCCGCCCCAGGTAGCAGTTAAACTCAAATGGCGATGTATAAAATAATCGGCCAGCAAACCGCCTATCAGCGGGGCTATGGAAGAAAAGGCAGAAGGAATGATATTCTTTACTGAGAGGTATACGATGGCCTCCTCTTTGGGCGCCAGCTTCAACCCGATATTGGTAAGCGACAAATTAATGCCGGCAGTGGCAAAACCGGTAACCATATAAATAATCACCAGCAATACCAGGTTTGCATAAAAATTGGTGTAGATGCCTACAAAACACCAGGCCACAATGCACAGGATATACAAAGGCGCGCCAACGGCTATGATGGTTTTGTTGCTGTACCGGTCTGCATAAATACCCCATAACCTGATGGTGAGTATACTGCATACCTGGCTTAATATGCCCAGCCCAATGATATAAGATAATTCCATCTTCATGCTTTTTAGCAGGAACACCGTAAAAAAAGGCGTGGCCAGGTTCAATGCAAAAACCCAAAATGAATTGAATATAAGCAGGCTGCGGAAATTGCGGTTTTGCAGAGGCCGTTTGAACAAACGGAAAACATTTTCTTTTACCAGGTACGATTGCGGCTCCGGTGTTTTGGCCAGTATCACCGAGCCCAGTAATCCTACAATACTACCTATGCCGAACATGGTGGCATAGGTGGCCAGTTCGTATTGCGGGTATTGTTTTTTGATATAATCCACCACAAAGGCCAGTGACAAGCTCATCACCACATTTAACGTTTGGGTATAACTGCTGCGCCGGGAAAAATAGGCCCCCAGTTTTTTTTCAGGAACGAGGTCTTTCATCCACGAATTCCAGCTGGGGCCGGCAATGGATCCAAAAAAATAATGGAAAAAAAGAAAGAAGATGACCAGGCTAACTGCATCTTTCGCAAAGAACAATACCAGCACACTTACCACCAGTAAAGGTAAACGGGCCAGTATACCACAAATGACGCTGATGGCGCGCCGGTTATTATACTGCCGCACCAGCCAGATAGATAATAACTGGAATACATTGGTGAAGGTAGGAAGGGCAGCCAGTAAACCAATCTGGAAATTGGAAGCGCCCATCAAAATGGCCATAGCCACCAAGAAAGCGCCACCGGTAAGTGTTGTCATTGCTTCTGCCGCAAGGCCGTCGCCAATAACCAGTTTAAGGCCGGTATTGATCTCCGCTTCTGTCAGTTCTTTCTTTGGCCGTAAATTCATAAACGATGCTGCCGCGCATTTATGGAATGAGGATGCTGTTCATAGCAACAAAGCGGCAATGATTATACCAGATTAAAAAAATACTATCTCACCAAATTATTTGCATTCAATGGGTTAATGCCCCATTTTGCCGAAATAAGAAACTGGTATCAACTTTGCATAGGCACCGCAACAAGCAATCCGTATGTAGCACAACTTTACGTAAACTCGTTCGTCTATGATCACTACGCCATCTGCGCAGAACATCTGCTACACTTGTGGTGTGCGATACGGTACTTTTTGTAATTCCCAATATTTGTGAAATATGTGCCGACGAAAGGCAGTATACCGGCTTTTCGGGCCAGATATGGATCAGTTATAGTGAACTGGCTGCCAAAAGCTGTATTCGTTTCTCTCGGTTACAGGCAACTATATACGATTTGCGCATCCCCCCGGCCTTTGCCATTGCGCAAAAAGCACATCTGGTACTCTCCTCATCCGGCAATATTTTATGGGACTGCATTCCCTTTATCGACGATCAAACTATTGCATATATCCGCTCGCTGGGCGGCATCAGGGCCATTGCCATTTCGCAACCGCATTATTATAGTTTGATGCAGGAATGGGCTACCGCCTTTGATTGTCCTATTTATTTACACGAGACCGATAAGGAATGGATCAAGGCCCCGGTGGTTATATAGCGTTATGGCAGGGCAACAAAAAAGAGCTTAGGGACAATATCAGCATTGTGCATGTAGGCGGTCATTTTGCCGGCAGCACCGTGTTGCATTTACCCGATCATGGAAAGGCCGGCAGCCTGCTTACCGGCGACAGCATTTATATAGGTCCCAGCCGGAGGCATATGGCCTTTATGTATAGTTATCCTAACCATATTCCTTTGCCTGCGAAAGATATTGCGTATATACGCGAACAGGTGCAGCCGCTGGCCTTCGACGCCATGTACGGCGCTTTTGAGTGGATGAATATTGCGGAAGGCGCCAAACAGTTATTCGAAAAGTCGGTTTGCCGCTACATGGAGGTATTCGAGGCCTCCTGAAAAATACGGTGGAACAAGGTAAAGTACTTAGCGGGAAAACGGGAAAACACTTAAGCGTTTATTGGATATATTTTTGTAAACTTGCGAGGCTTTTGAATTTGCTTTTTATTAAGCGGATTGCGTTCAGTGATCCATCCACTTTCTGCCCTGTACTTACATAGCAACTCTTTACTGGAAAACGGGATGTTCAGCGTGTCTGTTGTGTCACTTTTTTTGTGTACAAGCCCTATCTTTATGGGTTTTGAAGCACAAGAGCAATTTGTAATCAGCGATACAGGTTCGCCGGCATGGTTTAAAATCATTATTTTGAAAACCCGATGAAGAAGAAATACCAGGATAAGGATGATTGGATTATAGATTTCAAAAAGGGGGATACTCGTGCTTTTCAGATCATTTTTGAAAACTATAATAAATTGCTGTACGCCTCAGCAGTGCAGATTGTAAAGGATAAGGAGCAGGCCGAAGATATTGTAGCAGACACCTTCGCCAAATTGTGGCAACGCCATGATACATTCGAGACAGAGGAGCATGTAAAGGCGTTTCTGTTTGTCACTACCCGCAATGCCAGCCTCAACCATGTGCGGCATGTACAACGCAAAAATGCTTCACAATCTGAATTATCATACCTGCAGAAAGATAAAGACGACCAGGACGTGATCAACGGTATGATCGAAGGCGAATTGCTGAAACGGATTTACCCGTTGATTGAAACCCTGCCTTCAAAATGCAGGACCATCTTCAAACTCATTTATTTCGAGGATGCCAGTACCGACGAGGTGGCTGAAAAGCTGAGCATATCGCCACGTAATGTGCTGAACCAGAAAGCCAGGGCTATTCAATTGTTGAAAAAGAAATTGCTGGTGGCCGTATTCATCATCCTGTGCTCAAATGAATCAATTGTTTCTCAACACAATACATGTAAGAATTTGTCTAACTGTAACATTACTCCGAAAACGTTGGAAATTTAGTGCAAAATCTTTTTGTCAAAGTCGACCATTGGTTGTTTTTATATAGTATCAGATTCAGAAGGCAATGGAGGAATGGGAAATTTTTTTAATACCACTACTATGCAGGAAAAGGTAAATAGGATCACCAGTCTGATAGAAAAGTATCTGGAAGAACAGTTAAGCCCTACCGAGCAACAGGAGTTGAACGAGTGGTTAGCTGAAGCTGAGTCCAACCGCCTGTTTTTTCAGCAGATCACCGATAAGGAGATGCTTCGGGAAAAAATGAAACTGTATGCCAGTGCCGACAGTGCAGCTATGTGGCAAAAGACCCTGCAGAAAATGGATGGTGGTAAACTGGTTACCATGTACCCTCAAAAGTCTTCTTTCAGAAAATATGCAGTCGCCGCTGCCGCAGCCATTATCCTGGTGTCGGCCGGAACCTGGTTCTATATGGATCAAAGGTCGAACAATGGGCTGGCGCAACATGAATCTGCAGACGGCACATCCCAATCACTGATAGTACCGGGCGCCAATAAAGCCACTTTAACGCTGGCCGATGGCAAAACGGTTGTATTGAATGGCGGAGAAGGGATGGTAGCCCGGCAGGGAGGCACCAAAATCAACAAGATTGATGGACGGCTAATATATTCCACGGAGCAACATAATGCAAATCAGGATATTGATCATGCATACAATACCATCACCACACCTCGTGGCGGGGAATATAGGGTGACCCTGTCAGACGGTAGTAAGGTATGGTTAAATGCGGCTTCATCATTGCGTTTTCCTATAGCCTTCGCCGGGAACGAGCGAATAGTAGAACTCACCGGCGAAGCTTATTTTGAAGTGAACCGCCAAACAGTTACCACGGATAATAAGGCGCTGAAAACACCATTTATTGTAAAACTCACCTCTTCTTCGGGGGTCAGCAGTGAAGTGCAGGTACTGGGTACCCATTTTAATGTGATGGCTTATGAAGATGAGGCAGCTATAAAAACTACCCTGCTCGAGGGTGCTGTTAAAGTTTCTACCGGCAACTCCTCCAAAATCATCCAACCCGGCGAGCAGGCACTATTAAACGAGGGTGAAATTTCTGTTCGAAACGTAGATGGTCAGGATGTAATAGCCTGGACAAATGGGTTTATACCTGTGGGCGGTACCGACCTGGATTATACCATGCGCCAGATTGGCCGCTGGTACGATGTGGAGATCGTGTATGAAGGCAGTATTCCGAATGTGGTATTTGAAGGTAAACTGCCCCGTTCAGCTGGTATAAAAGATGTGATCAAAGTGCTGAATGCGAACAACATCAGGGCCCGTATACTCGAGGCTGATCGAAAAATAGTGATAAAAAATTAATTTTCAATTATTTAGTAACAGAGAAAAATTAATCTCCCATTTTGGGAAGTCATATTCTTTCCCGTTAATCATTAAACCACATCTGACGCTGTTCTTCCATGAAAAAAAAGTACGGGCAGCGATCGAGCTACCCTGCGGCCATGAGCTATACGGCTCATGGCTCGCAGTAAGGTGGTCCCACCAAAACATTTCCCGGTTTCTTCTTCCTTCCATCACCCGGAAAGCGTAATTTTATTCGCCGGATGTAACTTGAATGTGGTGCTTATTAACTGAAAAATCTGTAAACCGCCAGCTTTAGCCTGATATTTTAGGTTGAGGGTGGCCGTTTTTGTTTTTTAGAGCAGGTTATAGTATCTTAATCATCACTTTGGCCCTGTACGTATGGAGGAAAGGTTCTGATTATGAAAAGAATAGCTGCTTCACTAGTCGTTGCTTGTTTGCTGCTTGGCGCGTCGGCGTTTGGGCAGCAAATCACTTTCTCCAACAGGAAAGCCACCCTCAAGAATATCAGCAAAGTACTTGAAAAACAAGCCGGTATAAGCCTCATCACCACCAGGGCCACCAATGCTGTTATTCGTCCCACCGCTGTTCATGTAAAGAACGTTTCGGTTGAGCAGTTTCTGGACGCCTTTTTTAAGGACCAGCCATTCCGCTACGAGATTATCGGCGATATGGTGACCATTGTGCCTCGGGAAAACCATTCCCGGATAGCCCCTTCCCAGGTGACCATCAGGGGTAAAATACTGAACGAACAGGGCGAACCCATCCCTGCCGCCACCATTCTGGTAAACGGCAGTAACAAGTACACCACCACCGACGACAATGGCGAGTTCACCCTCACCGGTGTAGATACCAATTTCAATATCGTTATCAGTAGCGTGAACTATGAGCCCAGAGAGCTGAACTGGCAGGGCGAATCGGAGCTGGATATCCGGCTAAAGCACCGGATCAGTGAATTGAATATTGTGAATGTGGTTTCGAACGGCTACCAGAAACAAACGCAGGCCAAGGCAACGGGTTCTTATGCCAGGATTGATAATGAGTTGCTGAACAGGCGGGTATCGACCAATATTCTGGAGCGGCTGGAGGGTGTGACGAGTGGGCTGGTGTTTAATAAAAATGTCAATCCCAACACCAATCAGTCTACCATTAGTATCCGGGGAAGAAGCACCATTTTTGCCAATCCCAACCCGTTGATTGTGTTGGATAATTTTCCGTATACAGGTGATATCAATAATATTAATCCAAACGATGTGGAGAGCATTACCATACTGAAGGATGCCGAATCGGCTTCTATCTGGGGTGCATTTTCGGGCAATGGGGTAATTGTGATTACGACCAAAAAGGGTAAGTATGATCAGCCACTGAAGTTGTCGTTTAATAGTAATGTGACGGTGGGCAAAAAGCCGGATCAGTATTATTTGCCGATGTTGGATTCGAAGGGGTTTATTGAGGTGGAGCAGTTTCTTTTTAATCAAGGATTTTATGATGGCCAGGATGCAAGTCCTTTCCGGCCTGTGATATCACCTGTTGTAGAAATTCTTCTTAAAATAAGAAATGGAGAATTGTCTGAAGCAGAAGCCGAATCCCAGCTGAATTTGCTGCGGCAACAGGATAAAAGGGATGATGTGGACAAATACTTGTACCGAAACAGCGTTAACCAGCAATATTCCATTAATGCCAGTGGTGGTGGCAACAATAACCATTACTATTTCTCCGCAGGATACGGCAAGAATCTTTCTAATTTGAAAAGGAATGATTATAACCGGGTAACCCTAACGGCAAACAATACGGTATTATGGTTCAAAAAGGCATTTGAATTAAATACAGGTATCATTTTTACTGAAACCAATCAACATAATAACAATATTGGCAATATAAGCCTTACATATCCCTATCTAAAATTAGCTGATGCACAAGGGAACGCACTTGTGATTCCCTCTGACGTAAGGCAATCTTATAAGGACACAGCAGGCGGAGGCCAATTGCTGGACTGGGATTTAAGGCCATTGGATGAATTAAAATTGAGTGATAATCGCTTTAAACAAACCGAATACCGTATTAATATAGATGCCAAACTAAAAATAGCAAAAGGCCTGGATGCGGCTGTCATATATCAGTACAACAGAGGCTTTGGAGAACAAAACGACTTCAAAAGCCAGCAAACTTATTACACAAGAAACCTGATCAACCAGTACACAGAAGAAACTCCAGACGGAAAACTTATTTACCATGTGCCCCTGGGTGGCATTTTAGACCAGCTGACAACAGACTACGAAGCACAAAACGTGCGTAGTCAGTTAAATTTCAATAAATCGTGGTTTAACAAAGGCAAATCAAAATTTCATGCTCTGACTGCATTGGCGGGAGTTGAGGTGAAAAGATTCGAACAGGAATATGAAACTATGCGTTTGTATGGTTATAATAAGGAGTTGCAAACCAGTACCGATGTGGACTATGAAACTTTATACCCGCTTTATCATGCACCTGCTCTCACAGAAAAGATACCATACGCCAACCTGCGACGAACCAATACAGACAGGTTTGTGTCCTATTATCTAAGTGCAAAATATATCTTTCAAAGAAAATATATACTGTCTGCCAGTGCCCGTAAAGATGAGTCGAATTTGTTTGGGGTGGAAACAAATCAAAAGGGCGTACCCTTATGGTCAGTAGGCGCCGCCTGGGAAATAAGCGAGGAAAAATTTTACCATGTACATTGGCTGCCGTTCTTAAAACTTCGGGTTACCAATGGTTATAATGGAAACGTAGACAAATCGGTTTCTGCTTATACCACTGCCTTTAAAGAAGGTTTAAAAAACGTATGGGGAGCACCTGTCGGATATATTATTAACCCTCCTAACCCATCACTACGATGGGAGAAAAATCACATGATCAACTTTGGCGTTGATTTTGCGACGAAAAACACCATATTAGAAGGTAGCTTTGAGTATTACTTGAGAAAAGGCACCGACTTGATAGGCAACAGTCCTCTGGATCCAACAACGGGTGTAACACAATTCAGAGGCAATACGGCCGATTTGAAGGGACATGGCTATGACCTGGTATTACGATCAAAAAATATCAACAAACAGTTGAAGTGGCTAAGCGTTTTGTTGGCCAGTTACACGACTAACGAAGTAACGAATTACAAAGTAAAACAGGCTGCTATATGGTATTACGGTGATCCCAATTACATAAGCCCGGTGGAAGGGAAGCCGCTTTATTCTATTTTTAGTTTCAAATTTATGGGACTGAATCCAAGTACCGGTACACCGATCGCTTACCTGGATGGAGATACCAGCACTATCTACAGCGCCATTTACGGTTCTAACAAACTCGAGAACCTGGTATATAACGGACCTGCTAATCCGACTTATTTCGGAAGCCTTAGAAATACCTTGTCTTGGAAACAACTGGAACTATCTTTCAACATCACCTGGAAATCGGGATACTATTTCAGAAGACCTTCAATAGAGTATTTTAACCTGTTCTTCGGTGGCTCCATGGGGCATCCTGACTATGAAAAAAGATGGCAAAAGCCAGGTGATGAAAAATTTACAACTGTTCCTGCGATGGTATATCCTGCAGACCAAGCAAGCCAGACAGTATATGCTTATTCGGATGTGCTGGTTGAAAAAGGCGATCATATCCGCTTACAGGATATTCAATTAAGTTACGATTTTGTGAAGAACAGAAATGAAAGGAAACAACCGTTTATAGCATTCCGTCTCTACGTTTATGCAAATAATTTAGGCATCATTTGGAAAGCAAACGATAAGGGTATCGATCCGGACTACATAAATAGCATTCCGAATTCCAGGACGATAGCCTTCGGGGTTCGATTCGATTTTTAAGAAGCCAGAAAACAGTATGCTATGAGGATGCATTTTTATTTTTTATTCGTGACATGGTGCTGTTTGGCAGGTTGCAATAAAAGTAAGTTCCTTGACGAAAAACCAAGATCGGATCTTTTTGTACCTACCACATTGGAAGACTTTCAACTGCTTCTGGATAATGAGACCATAATGAACGAAACCCCGGTTCTTGGAGAAATATCTGCTGATAATTTTTATACAACTTTTAATTTCTGGCAAACATTAGCCGTAAAGGAACAATTTGGCTATATATGGGCGCCGGATATTTACAGGGGAGAAGGTAATATTGGCGACTGGAATGTGCCCTACCAACAGGTTTTTACCGCTAATGTGATCCTGGAAGGGTTGCCTAAAATAAAGGTTTCCTCAGCTAATGAAAAACATTGGAAAAATACAAAAGGTTCGGCGTTGTTCTTCAGGGCTTATGCTTTTCACAACCTGGTTCAATTATTTTCACCGGTATTCGACGAATCAACCGCCATTAACGACCTGGGTGTTCCGTTAAGACTAAGACCGAACATTGAAGATGTAGTGTCAAGATCAAGCGTAAGGGAAACCTACCAGAGGATAATAGCAGATTTATCAGAAGCTACGCAGCTATTGGAGGATGTCTTCCATCAAAATAACAGAAACAGGCCTTCCAAAGCAGCGGCTTATGCCCTTCTTGCCAGAGTGTATCTCAGCATGGGGCTTTACGATAAAGCTGGCCTTTATGCAGATAGCTGTTTAAAGCGTTATGATACGCTCATTGATTACAATACGTTAAATTCAACCACCGGGCGCCCCTTTGACCGAAATTTCGGCGAAGCGCTATTACAAAGCAGGCTTCTTTCCACCACAGGCCTGATAAAAGCATCAACATTTGTATATTGTATCGTCGATTCAAGTTTGTACAACTCGTATAATGACAACGATCTTCGGAAACTGCTTTTCTACCAAATCAACAATGATGGACTACCTATACTTAAGTTTGGTTATAATGGATCTGCTCTAGGATTCAGCGGTCTTGCTACCGATGAAATGTACTTAATACGAGCAGAATGTTATGCCCGGCAAGGCAAAAAGGATCAGGCACTTGCAGACCTAAATAGCTTGATGCAGATGCGTTGGAAGAAGGACATGTTTACGCCCTTTACCGCTGCAACCGCCGATGAGGCGTTAAACCTTATATTGACCGAAAGAAGAAAAGAGTTGCCTTTTAGAGGGTTACGATGGACGGATCTTCGCCGACTGAACAAAGAGGGTGCCAATATTACATTAACAAGGATATTGAACGGAACTACCTATACTTTACCACCTAATAGCCGCTTGTATACTCTTCCAATTCCGCCTGATGTTATTCAACTAGGCGGAATTGAACAAAACATAAGAGAATAAAAAAAAGATAGGCTGCTCATCCAGCAACCTATCTCTCTATTTCAGGATTAATACTTCAAGACTAAAAAAGAGGATAATATGATCCGACATGACAAGGAGCATATGTATTTGGTTGTCCTAGTGGATCAGGTTTGTACCAGGTACAAATACCGCCAGAAACCATACAATCATAATCAACTCCAAATTCTCCTATCGGAACATACACCGTACCAACACGCATATACTGCGGAAAATGTTCACACTGTACACAAGGTTTCATAGCAAAGGCTCCGCCGACGCCGGCCAGAATTGCTGTAGCGATGAATGCCAATTTAATTTTGTTCATACTCATGCTTATTAATGGTTAAGTGTTGTGCCTACTTATTTCATCCAGGAGTTCGGCTTTGTCCTGCCCTAATTAATTCTGGCCCTCTTACTTATCCGGAGGTAAGCGGTTACAGAATAAACCCAGGGAAAAAAGTTCATCTTTCGTACCCTCTTTATGTATGTACTACAGCATTTTTCATTTGACTGCGCTTCAGCAAAATAATGCCCGCAATGGAAATCCCCACAAAAAATATATTGAAAACCAGATGCTGCGGCCAGGTAAGCCTTCTGATCACTCCCCCGCAGGAGCAGGGAATATACTTGAACGCATGCAATAATACGGCCGCAGTATATATGGTAAATGCCATCATCAAAATCAATGAAGCATATAAACCCGACAAACGGGTTTTGTCGAATATTAATAATAATGCTATGATTACCTCTATCGAGGGAATACTATAAACAAGCCAGGGCGTCATCCAATTCGGGAACGGTTGGTTGTTCATATCACCAATAAAGCTTTTAAAGGCAAACCATTTACTAAAGCTTGCGTACAAAAAAAGCAAAATCAATAAAGAAGATATTATCTCAATAATTATCTTTCTTCTCATAATTCCTATTAGGGTTATAAGAGGCGGCTAGAATATATTTTTTTGCATGGAAGCTATCAAAAACCCACGGTTTCCTACTTACGTTAGATAGATGTTGTAGAATAAGGCGCGCTCAGGGGGGATAAGGCAGGTAAAATTGTAGTGTTGAGGGCAAATTTGGTTACTGCTAAAGTTATAGACTAAAAAATTATGTTCAAAAAAATTCAGGAAAATAATATCTACTAGCTTAGTCTATGAGTAAACCATCATGCGAGCAAATGCATGCAAAAAGCAGACCGCAGTTAAAACTACGAAAAGAATAATTTATTGTTCATATAAAAAAATCGCTTTTCGGGGGCTATCCATTAAATTTTTTTATGGTTTGTGCCGCTTTGAGCGAAAAATTGGATGCCCGAACCATTCTTTTTAGCCTTTTTCCCAAAAAAAACGCATCCTAAAAAGATGCACAGCCATTTAATAAGCAACTAAGCGTTAACCTGTAGTGGAAGCGCCGGGAACTAACAATTGTAAGTATTACGGGTGTACCGGTGAAAAATACCCCTCGCGGCAAGGCGCCGGCTGCCCGTTTGCTGTATCGGTATAGTAATAAGTACAGGTGCCCCAACCATGCAAACAGGTATAATCAACTCCTACTCCCCTGCCAGGGAATACGTGTCATTGGCCGGAACGTATTGCTCCTGCTCCTCGCATCGAAAACAAAAACTGGTGGCAAAGGCTCCGCCAATAGCAGTCAGAATAGCCATGGAATTCAACAACAGTTTAATCTTTTTCATGATCAGGCGTTTAATGGTTTTTTGTAATTCTCACAGTTACCGGCAATTTTTTGAACAGCGAAAGCTATACATATCGTACAAACATGTATATGAACCAGCTGCTGGTCATATAGATGCCAATAGCATTTGATACCACACATGAACCTTGAAATGTACCGATGGAAAAGTCACAAATAAGAGATGGCCGATCGTTCGTTTCAATCAAACACGTTACAATCACGCCATGCATGCATGTGCATTCAAAAAAGCAGAAGCGCCAGCCCGTTTCAATTAATGATCGTCTGTTATAGGAACCACAGTTTTATAAAACTTAAGTAATACTTATGATAACTGTACCGATGCTTTTTTGGGGATTAGTTTTTGAACCAGGGAATCCGCTTAAAAATAAAAAGAAAAAATTGCGAATCAAAATAAACGGCGGCCATTATTTTCAACAGCAAACATGGAGTAAATTCCTTATAAAAAATGAGGGAATGTTTGAGTTGTAGTGGGAAAATAGTCTATGCGTTATTGTGATTTTCACCATCATCCTTATCCTTTTTTCCCAGCTGGCGAATGATGGCATTCATAACGGGGAACCGTATGAGCCGGCCTCTGGCAAACCAGATGATGATGCCCAGCAAACAATAAATACCGGCAACGATCAAAAAACCAGCCCAGGTATTATCCAGCCATTCGCTCAGGGCCCAGGCGCCGGCCAGGCTGCCGAATATCAGCACAAATACAAACATTACCATCACCACCAGCACGGCAATCAGGTTGGCCACTATCAACGATATCTTTTCCGCAACCTCCAGTTTGGCCAGGTCAATTCGCGTTTGTACATATTCCTTTACATGCCGGGTGAGTCCTTCGATTTTTTCGAAAGTTTCGTTCATGCCATACAAATTAATGGTGATGAATGGGGTTTGCCTACAAATCATTTTATTATAAAAAAATCATGCCTTTTGGAACCCGCTGCCTGCTATAAAGTTACCTTTTTGGCCTGCAATTTTCTTTGATAATGATCAGTATCTTAATAGTATATGAAAAAAAGCGCAGGCATTTTATTATACCGTTTGCACCATGGCGCACCACAGGTAATGCTGGTACACCCGGGCGGCCCCTTCTGGAAAAACAAGGATGCGGGTGTATGGTCTATACCCAAAGGCGAACCCAACGAAGGCGAAGACCCACTGGATGCCGCCCTTCGCGAGTTTCGGGAAGAAACAGGTATCCCCATCAAAAAAAGCACCTGTACGCCGCTCACGCCGGTAAAACAAAAAGCCGGCAAGCTGGTTCTGGCCTGGGCCATGGAGGGCGATCTGGATACCACCGCCATCAACAGCAATACATTCAACATGGAATGGCCGCCCCATTCGGGTAAAACACAATCCTTTCCCGAGGTAGACAGGGCGGGCTGGTTTGGCCTGGAAGAAGCCCGGGAAAAGATCAACCCGGGGCAGGTACCCCTGTTGAATGAACTGGAAAAAATAATAAAGCCCGGCCGCTGAAACGGCCGGGCATGTTTTCGCTTGTTAAGCGTGAATGCTATTTATCGGTTTCCCCCTTGCAATTGTATATGAACGCTTTTTATATTCAGGGAAGTGGTCATCGGTGCACGCGGCGCCGGTGTCTTTCATGTAGACCCACGTTCTATCAATTTTGCTGCAAGCTCTACCTGTGATTTTTGTAATTGTATATCTGAATTATCCAATTGCTGCATCAACAGTTCAACCGCTTTTTTGGCAATGGCCTCCACCGGTTGTTGTATACAGGTAATGCCTGGCGGATACAAACGGAAAAGATCATGATCGTCGAAACTGATCACGGCCACATTACCAGGTATGGTCATGTTCAGCCGGCTGATGCTTTCCAGCCCCAGTATACCCAGGTAGTTGGTGGCAAAAAACAGCGCCTCCAGCTCGGGGTTGTTCTTGAGCAGCATGGCAATGCTGTCCAACGCTTCTTCGCGCTGGTGAATAAAGGGGATTTTCAGTATCCAGTCTTTGTTCAGCCGCATGCCGTTTTTGGTAAGCGAAGTGAGGTAACCGTCGAGGCGTTGCTCCATTTGAATGGTATCCAGGTCAACGGTAACAAAGCCTATTTTCTTAAAGCCTTTTTCAAAAAGGTGCTGCATACCCTGTGCAATGGCATCGGCATTATCTACCAGTACACAAGTAGCTTCTACAGAAGGTAAATACCGGTCGATCAATACCACGGGTCTTTGCAATTGCACCAGTTGCTGTATATCCTGCTCCATATGCTGCACCGGCGTAATAAGATAACCATCTACCTGCCGTTGCGATAACATATTGATGAGCTCCTTACCCTTCGATGGATTGTTTTCGGTACTGCAATACACCACGCGGTAGCCATACTGCTCGGCCTCTTCTTCAATGGTTTTGGCCAGGGAAGCAAAAAAGGCGTTGCCGATATCTTCCACAATCAATCCAAGCGTTTTGGATTTGCCGGTACGCAAACTTACCGCCAACTGGTTGGGATAATAACCGGCCTTGTTGGCAATATCCAGTACCCGCTTCTCCACCATTTCGCTGATGCGCATTTGCCGGGCCTTGCCATTCAATACAAATGATACGGTGGAGGAGGCCACACCGGCCATCTTGGCAATATCTTTAATCGACAGCTTTTTCATATACGCTACATTATCGTTGTGATGCGGAAAATGAAAAAGGGTAAGCGGATGGTGAAGTACCCCTTGTTTTATCAGGAGTGTTGATCAAATCAAAACGAAGGGTGCCACCTTTCTGCAGATCATGATGATCGATCCAGTTTTTGGTATGCTTTACACCATTCAGCGTAATGTTCTTTATATAATAGGTATCCTTATCGGCTGCAGGCGCGTCGATCACCAGTTTCTTACCATTCTCAAAGGTGAGGGTCATTTTTTTGAAGTAGGGCGTACCGAAAACATATTGGGTGGTACCCGGACAAACGGGATAAAAGCCCATGCTTCCAAACACATACCAGGCGCTGGTTTGGCCATTGTCTTCATCGCCGCAATAGCCATCGGGTGTGGGACGATACAGTTTGTCCATTACCTGGCGAATCCAGTACTGTGTTTTCCAGGGCTGGCCGGCATAATTATATAAATAGATCATGTGCTGAATGGGCTGGTTGCCATGTGCATACTGGCCCATATTCATGATCTGCATTTCGCGTATCTCGTGAATCACGCCGCGGTAATAACTTTCATCGAAAACGGGTGGCAGTATGAATACCGAATCCAGCATGGCGGCAAATGATTGGGAACCGCCCATCAGGTTGACCAGGCCCTGTATATCATGAAACACACTCCAGGTATAATGCCAGCTATTGCCTTCGGTAAATGCATCGCCCCATTTAAAGGGATTAAAAGGCGACTGAAACTGTCCGTCCTTGTTTTTACCCCGCATCAATTTGGTGCTGGGGTCAAACAGGTTGCGGTAGTTCATACTGCGTTTGGCAAAACGGTTTATCTCTTCTTTGGGACGCTTCAGTGCTTTGGCCAGCTGATACACCGCAAAATCATCGTAGGCATATTCCAGTGTGCGGGCAGCATTTTCGTTGATGCCCACATCGTAAGGCACATAACCCAGCTCGTTATAATATTTCACACCCTTGCGGCCTACCGAACTCAGCGGACCTTCGTTCTCGGTATTTTTTAGGATGGCTTCGTACAGGGTATTGATATCGTATCCGCGGATGCCTTTAATATAGGAATCGGCAATGATGGAAGCCGAGTTGGAACCAATCATACAATCGCGGTGACCGGGGCTGGCCCATTCAGGCAACCAGCCGCTTTCTTTATAAGTATTCACCAGACCCTGCATGATCTGGCTGTTGAGGCTGGGATACATAAGTGTAAAGAAGGGAAACACGCCGCGGAAAGTATCCCAAAAACCATTGTCGGTAAACATATAACCGGGCAGCACCTGGCCATTATAAGGACTGTAATGCACTACCTCATTGTTTTTGTTGTACTCGAAGAAACGGCGCGGGAACAACAGGGTGCGGTACAAACAGGAATAAAATGTTCTTACCTGGTCTACCGTACCGCCTTCCATCAATATACGGCCCAGCTCGCGGTTCCAGATATCGCGGCCTTTCTTTTTGGTGGCTTCAAAATCATCGTTGCCTAATTCGCGTTGGGCATTCAGTTCGGCCTGTTCAAAGCTGATGAAAGAAGAAGCCACTTTCAAATGCACCTTCTCCCCTCTTTTGGTTTTGAAACCTACAATGGCGCCGGTATGATTGGCCTGCAGTTCCAGCGAATCTTTTACCAGTGTTTTGTCGCGCCAGGTATGGGCAATAGTGAAATCCTTATCGGCGTAAATAACAAAATAGTTTTTGAAATTGGCCGGCACACCGCCGCTGTTGGCAGAGGTATAACCAATGATCTTCCTTTCCTTCGGGAATATTTTTATGTAGGACCCTTTGTTGAAGGCATCTACTACAATGAAAGAACTGTCTGATGTGGGCCAGGTAAAACGAAATTGTGCAGCCCTTTCGGTAGGAGTGATCTCAGTAGTTACATCGGCGTCGGCCAGGTATACGCTGTAATAATAAGGGGTAGATATCTCGGTTTTATTGGAGAACCAGCTGGCGCGGCTGTTTTCGTCGAAACTCATTGTATTCGTTACCGGCATAATGCTGAACTGACCATAGTCGTTGATCCAGGGCGAAGGCTGATGCGTTTGTTTAAAACCGCGAATCTTTTCAGCACCGTACTGATAAGTCCATCCATTACCCATGGTATTGGTTTGCGGTACCCAGGCATTCATGGCCCAGGGCAGTGAAATGGATGGATAGGTATTTCCGTTCGACAAACTGGGTCTTGAATCGGTACCCATCAAAGGATTTACGTAGTCGACAGGATTGGTTATTTTTTGAACCAATTGTGCATTGGTAAAAACAGAAAAAAGCAGAATAGCCGGCAAGCAAATAAGGGTTCTCATTCCAGATAAGTTATTTTTATCTGGCAATGATAAGACGCTAAATCGATTTTTCAAAATAAATTTAGAATCCTAACCTATATCCTGCCCAATATTTAGTCTTTTACACACCTAAATCCGGTGTGTTCAAGACCCGTATCAGGAGAAGTTTTCATGCGTGCCGATACCCGGTAGCTGGCACAATAAGACTCATGGCAAAGGAAGGAACCGCCCCGCACTACCCTTTTGGGAACGGTAGGCTCATCGGGGTCGAAACTGCTGGCCGGGCCCTGGGGATTCTCGGTTTGTTTACCGGCCAGTTGCTGGTAATAATCGGGCGTATACCAGTCGGCACACCATTCCCATACATTGCCGGCCATATCGTATAAACCATAGGCATTGGGCCTGTACGAGCGTACAGGGGCCAGGCGTTCGTATCCATCGGTTTTGGTATTCTTATCGGGGAAATGACCCTGCCATATATTGGCTTTGGGCTGTCCCTGGTCAACCGGTTCATTGCCCCATGAATAGGTTTGATTGGCCATTCCTGCACGCGCTGCATATTCCCATTCGGCTTCGGTGGGCAATCGTTTACCGGCCCATTTGGCATACGCCATGGCATCGTCCCAGGATACATGCACCACGGGATAATCGTCTTTTCCTTCAATGCTGCTGCCGGGGCCCTGCGGATGTCTCCAGTCGGCGCCTTTTTGCCAGCGCCACCATTGGGCGGCATTGTTCAATGGAATGGGATGGCTGGAAGGCGTAAATACCAGTGAAGCAGCTACCAGCACACTGTCGGGTGGTTTGGGAGTACCCGGAGGTAATTGTTTTTTCAGTTCTTCCCAATCGGGTTTACGTTCGGCAGTAGTGATATAACCGGTCGCTTCTACAAATTTTCTGAACTGAGCATTGGTTACTTCGGTAGCATCTATCCAAAAATCATTTACCACCACCTGGTGCTGGGGATACTCATCGGGGCGGCCGTCTTTATCGGCAGCGCCCATTAAAAAGCTTCCGCCTTTTATTTTTACCATACCCGCATAACTGGCGCTGTCTGCCGGGCGAATATCCTGGCTGGATTGAGCAGCGGCAAAACGGGCAGGAAGATTGGATGAACAATGCGCCATCGAGTCGTTGTTTGCTATCTTTTTTTCTTTCGATGGCGTTTGGCCACAACTGATTATGGTACCTAATAATACACCTGCACCTATCCGGGTTATCCAATTCATGCCTTAAAAGTACTAATTGTTTGTTGCTTTTGTGAACAGCGGGAAATCCGGGTTTTCGCGGTGCTCCTGCTGCATGATGCGTTGAATGGCCTGCACAATTTGCGGATGGCTGGCGGCAATATTATTTTTTTCGCCGGGATCGGCCACCAGGTCGTATAATTCAATGGGCGCCTGGGGATCGTTGATCACATTCAACTTTACACCTTTCCATTTGCCCATGCGCACGGCCTGTTTGCCACCCTGCTCATGAAACTCCCAATATAAAAAGCGATGCTGCGGTGCATTTTTTCTTGACAGTAATACAGGCGCCAGTGAAATACCATCAACTCCCTGGGGCACCGGTTGGCGCACCAATTCTGCAAAGGTGGGCAGCAGGTCCCAGAAGGCGCCAATATGATCGGAAGTAACGCCTGCCTTGATGGTGCCGGGCCACCAGGCAATAGTCGGCGCACGAATGCCCCCCTCATATAAATCGCGTTTGATGCCGCGGAAACCGCCGCTGCTGTTAAAATAATCGGGATCGTGACCACCTTCTTTATGCGGACCATTATCACTGCTGAAAATAACCAGGGTGTTTTTATCGATACCTTTTTGTTTCAGCATGTCCAGCACCTGACCTACATAGGCATCGAGGCGGCTCACCATAGCAGCATAGGCAGCGCGGGGAAATGCCTGCGGTGCATAACCTTTGCCGTTCCATGCAGGCACATTCACCGGTTTTTCGTTGAACAGCTTTTTGTATTTCTCAAACAGGCTGTCGTTGGGTGTTTGCAACGCTGCATGTGGTAAAGTATAGGAAAGAAATAAAAAGAAAGGTTTGCCGGCCTGCTTATCGATGAACTGCAGGGCTTTTTGTTGAATGAGGTCGGCTGAATATTCGGTGAATGAAGTGGGTGTGTTGGATGCAAAGTCAACCCGCTGGTCGTTATCCCATAAATGATCGGGATAATAATTATGCGCCTTGCTTTGGCAATTGTATCCATAAAACTGGTCGAAGCCCTGTTTAATGGGATCGCCCGATGAACCCACAGGACCCAGTCCCCATTTGCCGAAATCACCGGTAACATAACCCGCCTTTTTCATGATCTCTGCCACGGTGATGGCCGAATCGGGTATGGGCCATTGTCCTTCAGGCGGCACACTTTTGTTCCCACGTACGGGTGTATGGCCTGTATGCTGGCCAGTCATAAACGATGAACGGGAAGGCGCACATACCGAAGTACCTGCATAAAACTGGGTAAAACGCATGCCCTGGCGGGCCATGACATCGAGATGAGGCGTTTGTATGAGTTTTTGTCCAAAACAACCCAAATCTCCATAACCCAGGTCGTCGGCCAATATAAAAATGATATTGGGCTGTGCCTGTGTTTGCTGGCCTGTGGTTGTTTTGGTGAACCATACCGAACAAAATAATAGAAAAACAGCAAGCGGATTAATGTACTTCATGCCGACTAAATTAACAGATTTTCATTGATCCACGCTGCCATTTTTTCTATTGGCAATATCTTGTCTACCGCCACCGTATCGATGGCCTGTTGCGGCATCACACCTACTTCGGCAGAACCGGGTTCCTGCACCATACAAATACCACCGCATGCTTTTATTTTTTGCATGCCCGCAGCGCCATCAATATTGGCGCCCGATAACAGCAAGGCCAGGGCGTTGGGGCCAAATGCTTCTGCCGCCGATTCAAAAGTTACATCTATGCTGGGCCGGCTGTAGTGAATTTTTTCCGATACATCCAGTGAAAAGCTATACTCCTTTTCTACCAGCAGGTGATAATCGGCAGGTGCTATATACACATGCCCCGGCAATATGGGTTCTTTTTCTTCGGCTTCTTTTACCACCAGCCTGGTTTTGGCAGCCAGCAGGTGTACGAGGATGTTTTCGCTGGCCGGTTTGCGATGCAGCACAATGATTACAGCAAAGGGCAATGAACCGGTTAGCTCAGGCAGTATGCTTAGTACGCCATTCAAACTGCCGGCCGAACCACCTATGAGTATGATACGGGATGGTTTTATATTTTCCTGCGCCATATCCGTTCTTTATTTTCCAGTTGCAGGTACCTGGGTGCAATGGAAGAAAATTTCAGGTTCTCACGCGCGCCCAGGGCCAGGAAACCCAACTGCTCCAGGCTTTCATCGAATAACCGGAATGCTTTTTCCTGTAACTGTTTATCGAAATAAATGAGCACATTCCTGCAAAGGATGAGTTGAAAGGCATTGAACGAACGATCGCTTACCAGGTTATGTGTGGAAACAATCATTTTCTCTGCCAATACCTCGTTGAACTTGGCCCATTCGTATTTGGCGGTATAGTATTGCGAAAAATCCTGTTTACCACCCGATACAATATAATTCTCCGAATATTGTTTCATGGCACGCAATGGAAATATGCCTTTACGCAATGTATCCAGTACACCGGGATTGATATCGGTTGCATACAACAAGGATTTATGCAGCAGCCCGGCTTCCTGTAACAGGATGGCCATTGAATATACCTCCTCCCCTGTTGAGCAACCAGCATGCCATATTCGTATCAGCGGGTGCGTAGATAAAACAGGCAATACTTTTTCGCGCAGGGCCAGGTAAAAAGAAGGATCGCGGAACATCTCCGTTACATTCACAGTAATTTCTTCTACAAAACGCGCAAAATACCGGCGATCGTTTTTTATGTGTTGGTTGAATTCGGCAAAACTGCTGAAACGATCGTTTTGAAACAGGCGGTTGATTCTTCGTTTCAACGAGGCACGGGAATAATCGGAAAAATCATAACCATATATTTCCATCACCTCGCTCAGCAGCCATTCCATTTCCTCGTCTGTAACCTCATTTCTTGTGTTCATGCCCGCAAATGGTTTTTCCGCATTCATGGTATTTGTTTTACTTACTGTCGTATAACCAAACCCGCAACAGCGACAGCAACTGATCTACATCTACCGGTTTGGTGATATAGTCCGATGCGCCGGCGGCAATACATTTTTCCCGGTCGCCGGTCATGGCCTTGGCGGTTACGGCAATCACCGGCTTGCGTTTAAAGCGTGGATCGGCCTTGATGCGCCGCGTACTTTCATATCCATCCATTTCGGGCATCATCATATCCATGAGTATGATGTCTACACCGGTATTGGCTTCCAGTTGTTTCAGGGCATCTTTTCCGTCCACGGCCGATATCACCTGCATACCGAAGGCTTCCAGGCTTTTGGTCAGCGAATAAATATTGCGCACATCATCGTCGGCAATCAATACAGTTTTTCCTTTCAGCACATCCCGTAATACACCCAGGTTTTTATGGGCAGGCATTTTGTCTTTGCTTTCCTTTTTTTCTTCCACCAGGTGCAGGAACAGCGACACTTCGTCGAGTATACGCTGGTAAGAATGCGCGGTTTTGATCACAATGGAATCGGCATATTGTTTTATCCGCAGTTCTTCGGTGCGCGACAGGCTTTGCCCCGTGAAAATGATTACCGGTATGTTTTCCAGCCCCGGTATCTTTTTTACTTCCTCCAGCGTTTCGTACGATTTATGGGCGGGAATACCCATATCGAGGATCACACAGTTCACAGCCTGTTCTTTCAGTGAATCGATGCCGTCCTGTACATTGTTTCTTATCTCGGTATTTACTTTATACATTTCCAGGAAATAAGCCAGGGCTTTGGCATGCATGGCATTTTCTTCCACGATCAATACTTTTCTGGGGTTGTAGTTCAACACGTATTCGATCTTCCTGAAAATATCTTCCATTCTTTCGAAGGCAACGGGCTTGTTGATAAAGTCTACTGCTCCTTTCATCAGACTTTTTGTTTTGTTCCCGAAGGCCGACATGATGTGCACCGGTATATGCCGCGTTTGCGGATGGCTTTTTAATTCTTCCAGTACCTCCCATCCGTCTTTTACGGGTAATTGAATGTCGAGCAGGATTCCGGCGGGTTAGTACTGACGGGCCAGTTCGGACGCCTCATCGCCCCGAACGGTTACTATGCCCTTGTATTTGCGCTGGCGGGTATAGTTCAGCAGGGCTTTGGCAAAGGAGGTATCGTCTTCTACAATCAGTATTAACTTATCGCGGGCGGTAATGGTATCGCGGTCATCGGGAATGGGCGCCGGGATGATATCTGTAACAAATCTTTCGGCGGCGTTTTTTTGCATGCGTTCCTGCAGCGGTTCTGTATTGTTTTTTCTTTCGGGCGCCTGTATGGCTGTAGCAGCCGCTTTTGAAACAGGGATGGTTAAAATAAATTCGCTGCCCTTATTAGGTTCGCTTTCCAGTTCAATATTCCCATTCAGCAGTTTGGCCAGTTCGCGGCTGATGGATAATCCCAGGCCGGTACCGCCATACTTGCGCCGGGTTGATCCGTCGGCCTGTTGAAAGGCTTCAAACACCAGTTGTTGTTTGTCTTTGGAAATGCCTATGCCGGTATCTTTTACGCTAAAAGCCATCCTGGCCGGTTCATTGGCCGGGGTAAACACTTTTAACCGTACATATCCTTTCGAGGTAAATTTAAGCGCATTGCTCAGCAGGTTTCGGATAATCTGTTCCAGCCTGGTTTTATCGGTTTCTATCATGCCGGGCGTTTGGGGATCTATTTCCATTTGCAGTTCTACCCCTTTGTCATCGGCCAGCGGCGCAAACAACGACTTCATATCATGCACGATCTCCTGTACCGATACATCGGCATAGGAAAGGTCCATTTTACCGGCTTCTATTTTCGACAGGTCGAGTATTTCATCTATCAGCGATAACAAACCCTGGCCCGAACTGTTGATCACGCGGGCATATTCTATCTGCTCTTCGTTCAGGTTGCGTTCGTTGTTCTCGCCCATCAGGCGTGATAAAAGCAGGATGGAGTTGAGCGGCGTACGCAGTTCGTGCGACATATTGGCCAGGAACTCCGATTTGTATTTGGTACTGATGGCCAGTTGTTCCGCTTTCTTTTGTATTTCCTGGTTGCGTTCAAATATCAGCATGTTCTTTTCTTCCAGCAGCCGTGCTTTTTCTTCCAGCTCCTGATTGGTCTCCATCAGTTCTTCCTGCTGTACTTTCAGCTCTTCTTCCGAGGCCTGCAGTCTTTCTGTCTGGGCTTCCAGTTCGGCATTGATGTTTTCCATTTCCTCGTGCTGAGCCTGCAGTTCTTCGGCCTGCGACTGGGTTTCTTCAAGCAGTTCCTGCAATCGGCGGCGGTTCTCCACGCTGTTAAGCATGGTGCCTATATTATGGGTGGCGGCTTCCAGAAATTCGAGGGTTCTTTTATCAAACTCCTTAATACCAGCCAGTTCAATTACCGCCACCACCATGCGTTCATGATATACCGGCAGGGTCACTATGTGCGAGGGCTTGATGGCACCCAGGGCATGCGTGATCACCACCAGGTTGTCGGGCACATCTTTCAGGTAAATCATTTTGCCGCTGCGGGCGCAATCGCCTACTACGCCTTCGCCCATGGGGATGTTGTCTAGTACAGAGGAACGGGTGATGCCCACGCCGTTGATAAATGCCAGCGTATCATCGGGTCTTGCCATGTACAATACGCCGGCCTCGCAGTTTACATATTCCACGATATGCCTGATCACCTGGTGCGAGAGTATGCCTATATCGTATTCGCCCAGCATTTTTTCATTCAAACCGGCAATGCCTGTTTGCATCCATTCCTTATCAGATAACTGGTTGAATGAATCTTCCAGCGATTGGGCCATCCTGTTCAGCGAAACAGAAAGTTCACCCAGGCCATCGCTGCCCGTATCGCTTACCCGTACGCCATAATCGCCCGATGAAATGGTATTGGCCACCTGGCTGATGATGGCAATGCGCCGCCTGATGTCTTCATCTTTTTCCATCAATTCCTGTTGCAATTGCGTGCGCCGTTCAAAATCGCCGTTTACACGTGTAAAAGAAACCACGGTGATCAGCAAGGCTAACAATGCAGCCACAGCAATGAGAATGGGTGTGTAGCTGGCAAAAGTATTCATGCGCGAAGTACGTTCTACCAGCATTTGCTGCTCGCGTTCTTTCATACCAATTACTATCTGCCGGGCATTTTGCATATAGTTGCGGCCATTTTCCAGGTCCTGGGGGTTGATGAGGCGGCCGCTTTTTTGTTCGTCTATCAGGCCTTGCAGGGTGCGCAATCGCATGATCACCACTTCCTGCAAAGCCCGGGCATCCTGACTTTGGGCATCGTTATCGCTGGTGAGCACTTTGATATGATTGATGAGCTTTAGTACGCTGTCGTAGGCATTGTGGTAAGGCTGCAGGTACATTTCGTCGCCACTGAGCAGGTAACCCCGTTGACCTGTTTCGGCATCTTTTACCACCGATATCACCTCTTCCAGTTTTTGCAATACCGCATTGGTATGGTCTACCATGCGGGCGCTTTTGGTAAGATTTTGAATACTGGTAAAAGAGGCAACGGAGCTGATGATGAGCAATGCCAGCGAAAGACCAAAACCTATCAGCAGGTTTCGTTTGAATTTTGTTCTGGATTCTTTGGGTTGCATAGGTTGTTATAGCAGTACTTTTATGGGGGTTGCCTGCCGCAGGGGCAGAATGATGATGAAAGTGCTGCCGGCGCCTTCGGTGCTACGGGCAGTTACCAGTCCATTGTGTTTATCAATGATCTTTTTTACAATGGCCAGTCCAATGCCGGTGCCCTCGTATTTTTCGCGGTTGTGCAGGCGCTGGAAAATGGAAAAAATGCGGCCGAGATAGGTTTCATCGAAACCAATGCCGTTGTCGCTGATCTGTATGCGGCAATAGCGGCCCTGTGGTGAAGCGGGGCTATCGAATGATTTATCCCTTACCAGTTCGGCCAGGATGCATATTTCGGGCGGCACATCGTCTTTGGAGAACTTGAGGGCATTGCCCAGTATGTTTTGAAATACCTGCCGCATTTGGCCGGCATTGGCTTCCAGGCCGGGAATGGCGTCTACCCTGATGGCGGCTTTTTTCTCCTGTATAAGCAATTCCATATCGGCTACAATGTCGTCGATGACCTGGTTGATGTTCACCATCCCGAAATCGCTGGCCACCGATAGTTCAGAATAACCCAATACATCGGTAATGAGGTCGCTCATACGCTGGCTGGAGCGAATTACCCGGTCGATATGGGAAAGTCCCTCCTGCTGGCCTATCAGGAATTTTTCCCTGATCATATGGCTGAACACCTGGATTTTTCTCAGCGGTTCCTTCAGGTCGTGGCTGGCTATATAGGCAAATTGTTGCAGTTCGTGGTTACTCGCTTCCAGTTCGCGATTGGCGTCCTGCAATTCACGGGTGCGCTCAATGACGTGCTGCTCCAGTATCTGGTTGGCCATGCGTTGCTCGTGAATATCGGCAAATATGCATACCCATTTAAAAATCCGGCCATTCTTTCGCACCGGAGTAAGGCTTAATAAATGAAAACGGTACTGGCCTGTTTCCAGGTGCTTGATACGCAGTTCCACCATTTGCAGCTCGCCGGTTTCCACGGCCTTTTTAATACAGTCGGCTACCGGTATATCGCCGGGGAATACCATGGGCATATTTTCCTTGATGGTGGAATAGCGGAACCAGTAGCGGTTTACGTATTCGATGCCCCCGCCGGCATCGAGGGTAAATGCTATGAGCGGGATGGATTCGAGTATCAGTTTCAGCTCCTGTACGCTTTGCTGCAGTTCCTGTTCTACCTGTTTACGTATCTCGATCTCTTCCCGCAGCATTTCGTGAATGGCGTTCAGTTCGCGGTTTTGTTCGTGCAGGCGGTAAAAGGTTTTTACTTTCAGCAGCAGGATGTCGGGGTCGAAGGGTTTGGTGATATAATCGATGCCGCCCGAGGCATAGCCCCTGGCGATAAAACGTTTTTCGGTGTTTACCGCCGAGAGGAAAATGATGGGGACGTCTTTTGATTTGGAGTACCCGCTGATGGCTTCGGCTACTTCAAAGCCATCCATCCCGGGCATTTGCACGTCCAGGATGATCAGAAAGTACGAATTCTTTAAAATTTTGCGCAGGGCCTCCTCTCCTGAATTAGCCGTATCAACCTTGAACTGGTGTAGTTCCAATAACTTCTGTAAAGAAAAAAGGTTCTCCTGGCGATCGTCAACAATTAGCACCATGAGTTAGCAATCAAGCAAATTGAAAATTTAATTAATATGAACAGATAGCATTGACCATGCTATCCGCCAGGTAAATCAGTCCTAAGGGGGAAAACCGGGTAAATATAGTAAAACTTGATACAGCAAGCGGGGTGCGCGTTTTTTCGCGGAAAAATACCCGATGCCGGTTTTCTGTGATAACAAACCGATGACGAGCTTTTCAAAAGAAAAAACCTCCAGGTTCGTGAAAACTGAACCGGGAGGCTGCTATACCAGGTAGTTAGGCGGGTACCTTATATACCGTTTCGTGGGTTCGGTATTTTCTTTTCAGTTTTCTGAGGCGCCGGCGGCAATTTCTCCTCGGGTTCTTTCCCGTCGCTTCCCGGCAGCTTATAAATCTTTTCAGATTTTTCTTCCACCGGTTCTCCATTGCCGTTATTTTCATTGGGTTTCGGTTTATCCTTGTTATTGACGTCGTTTGATTCGTTGTTTGAATACATAATATCCACTTTGGTGTTGCAAGTAATGATTAAAAAAACGGGCCAGCTGGGAATTAGCCGGTTAGGCTACCGAGGGGGTGGTATGGTGTGGCGATTTGTCTACACAGACATTCTTAAACCTGGTTACGGGTGGCAACGGACAGGCCGGGTGGCACCGGCGGGCCCGGGTGGCAACGGGCAGTCCAGGGTGGCGCACCCGGATGGCATCACGTTGCAACTGGTGGTCTGGGTGGCACCGGCAGCGTGGGTGGCGACTTGTGGCGCGAGTGGTACCCGGGTTGCATACGGAGGGCACCGCGTTGCACCTGTTGCCCCCGGCTGGCGCACCGGCAGCCCCGGGTGGCATCCGGGATTAGGATAGGACGTCCCTTCGTGACGGGTTGGTTGCAGCAGACCGGGATGTATTCAAACGTGCGAAACGCATGCGGTCGGATGAGTTTTGGGTATTTCTTTTATCTTCGGCATATGGCGTACAGATCATTTTTACTGGCTATTACCTGCATAGCCCTGTTTTCCTGCTCAAATGAACCAACCTTGAAAAAACTGCAAAAAAACATTGAATCGAAACTGGCCGAAACACAGGGCGATTTTGCCGTGGCGTTTAAAGACCTGTCTACCGGGGAAGAATTACTCATTAACGACCAAAGTTTTTTTCATGCCGCCAGCACCATGAAAACACCTGTGATGATAGAAGTATACAAACAGGCGGCCGAGGGCAAATTTTCCCTGAACGATTCCTTCCCGGTAAAAAACCTGTTTCGCAGTATCGTTGACAGCAGCCTGTACGCGCTGGATTCTGCCGACGACAGCGAAAAAGAGCTCTACCGCCACCTGGGTGAAAAAAGAACCCTGTACCAGCTCGTATACGATATGATCATCAACAGCAGCAACCTGGCCACCAATATGGTGATAGAACTCGTAGACGCCCGCAACGTTACCCAAACCATGCGGCAACTGGGCGCCAGACATATACAGGTGCTGCGCGGTGTGGAAGACAGCAAGGCATTCAGAAAAGGCCTGAACAATGTTACCAATGCCTACGACCTGATGGTGATTTACGAAAAAATGGCAAAGGGCGAAATCGTAGACAGCGCCAGCTGCCAGGCCATGATCGATATTTTACTGGATCAACAGTTTAATGAAAAAATTCCTGCCCTGCTTCCCAAAAACGTGAAGGTGGCGCATAAAACCGGCAATATAAAAGGCGTTGAACACGATTCGGGTATTGTATTTCTGCCCAATGGAAAAAAATATGTGCTGGTATTGTTGTCGAAAAACCTGGTGCATGAAGAAAAGGGCGTTAAAGCCATGGCTGAGATCTCGAAAATGATCTATAACTATGCCAGCCGGCCCTGATCAGCTTCTTTCAATCCTGGTATTCATATCTTCCCTGGTGCAATGCATGGTGTTTGATTCCAGCTCAATGGTGCTATGTTGCACCTGGTGATGCTCCAGTTCGTGTTTTAGTGTGCGCACCACTTTCAGCTTTTCATCAAAGGAAAGATCTTCCTGTACAATCACATGCGCAGTAAGCGCATTCTCGGTAGTGCTGAGCGGCCATATATGCACGTGATGTACATTCACCACATGCGGTACTTTCAGCATTACCTCGGTAATGCTGTCCAGGTCGATGCCCGTAGGCACGGCATCCACCGACATCTTCAGGCTATCGGTGAGCAGCGACCAGGTGCTGATTAATACCACGATCATGATCACCACACCAATAACCGGATCGAGCCAGAACCAACTGGTGCGTGCGATGATGAGCCCGCCGGCCACCACTCCCAGCGATACCAGGGCATCGGTGAGTAAGTGCAGGTAGGCGCCTTTTATATTCAGGTCGGTATCTTTCTTTTTAAAGAAAAGCAGTGCGGAAGCTCCATTGACGATGATACCTGCTGCCGCCACCCAGGCAATGGTATCGCCCTGCACAGCGGGCGGTTGTTGCAGGCGTTGGAACGATTCATACCCCAGCATACCGAGGGCTACCAGCAATATGATGGCATTAAAAAGCGCCGCCAGAACGGTTGTTTTTTTATAGCCATAAGTAAAACGGCTGGTGGCCTGTTTATGGGACAATTTAAAAGCGATATAGGAAAGCAACAGACTGGCTACATCGGCCAGGTTATGGCCTGCATCGCTGAGCAGGGCAACAGAGTCGTAGAGTATGCCCGCGGCCGCTTCTACCAGCACAAACAACATGTTCATGCCTATGCCCAGCTGAAATGCCCGCAGGCTGCCGGCAGTAAGAGCTACTGCATGCGAGTGGGTATGGTGTTCATGCGACATAATATAATGTTACAACTCCTGTTGCTAATTTGTTGAACGTCTGACGCCACTATTTCTACAACCCGGTTGCATACAAAAAAGCAGGTGGTAGAAACCACCCGCGAGTCACATGAGAAAAATTCTATTACCGCAACTATACTTGTTAGATCCAGGGATGAGTTGCGGCAGGAAAAAAACAAAAATCCCCGGAGGTGTTTTTATAATGCTTTGATCGTTTCAAAATGAATGGGCCAGGTAATAGTATCCCGTAAATTGCGTGCTTGCGCTGATACAAACAGGTTATATTATTTTGTAGACAGCCGGCAACAATTTTTGAGGATAAGGTCAGGATAAGAAAGAGGTTATTAACGAGCCGTTCGGGAATAATGCAAAGGGCGTTTATGCAAAATTTCCATTAGTAGTTCAAAGAGGTCTGATTCACGGTAATTGTATCTGAACTCAGTTTCCTTAACGTGCAGGTACAACGTGCTGCTGTTAAGTCCGCGGAATTTGATCAGTCTCGATTTCAACATTCCCCAGAATATGTCTATCTCATCGGCGTGAGATTTTGCCCTGGCCATATTCGGGATGGCGCCGTTGATACGGTATAACCGCACATTGTTGAAATCGGCAATGCCGCTGTAAATATGCAGGCGATGCTTTTCGATGATTTCCCTGTCACCTTCGGTCTTTCCTTTTAACCAATCGTACAACCAGGGCACATCGATATTTCCCATTTTATCGGTGTGAATGGCCAGATCGTTCTGAAAGATGCCGTAAAACGATTTCTTGATCAAAGATCCGTTACTGCCTGGGGCAGTTCCGTTTTCGGACGCAAAATAAGCACTGATACCATTGGTATAATGCAAAGGATTTTTTTCTTCGCAAAATTTTGCAATGTGAGTGCGGATAAGTTTAAAATAGGCATTCACTGTAATGCGACTGATGCCTGTAATGTTTGCGATCTGCGTTGCAGTCAGATCTTCTGCAAAAAGTTTAATAAGTTCCCTGACTTTCCGTTCGGAAAGATGGGCCCCCTTCAGGTATCTGTTTTTCATGGCTGCTAGGTGGTTTGAAGTACGTAACTCTACGTAAATAAGACAAA
>Ga0065721_10048976_pt1 | contig 54531 bp, 40 predicted proteins | sample Mesricmetagenome_FD_59108 | JGI IMG/M metagenome (GOLD analysis project Ga0065721, IMG submission 59108) | Mesophilic microbial community from rice straw/compost enrichment Sample: eDNA_1 v2 (version 2) | ecosystem: Engineered > Solid waste > Grass > Composting > Bioreactor | place: USA: Davis... | reverse complement strand
CAGAAAATCGTGATGTAGGCATCATTCTCCACCAACACCTCTTAAGCTGTCAAAGTTGAAATCATAAGAATGAGCGAGAAAACAGGAGAAAACATTACTTTATAGTGGGAGGAAATTACGTGAAAAGACTATTAGCCATGATGCTTGCGCTTGTTCTCGTCGTCACCTTGGTCCCTCCGGGACTTGTTCGCGTAGCGAATGCGGCTGCCGCGACTTATTTTATTCCTAGCATCTCTCAGCTACGCAATACGGCTACACTTGATCCGCTCGCGACATCCGGTGCTACCCAATTGACGAGAGACAGGGCATTCCCAGCTTCGAGCGGGAATCTGACGATTACCGGTACGTTCGCTTATGTAACGGCAGATTCCATGTCGGTCAAGATTGAACAAATGAATCTTAAGACATCTAATAATACGTGGTTAGTTGACGATACCCACTTCACCACGGGTACGGTGTTGGCGGACGCGGGCTCGTCCAACAAATTCACGGCTAGCAACCTGACGCTGTTCAGCGGGATGAACAAGATTACGTTCACCGGCAAACAGGGCAACATTCAGCGTTCGGATAGCTTTTACGTCATGTACGATCAAATCCCCTATCTTCAGAGTCTGAAGGTTACGAGCGGAGCTTCGCTGATCAGCCTTAATGAAGGTGCGCAAGTCGTCGTTCCTAACGCCTCTGTATCGCTTCAAGGGATCGCTAAGAACGCAACGAAGATAACGACAGGCATCAACGGCGGTACGCAAATGGTAACGACCGTCTATGACGACGGTTCGTTCTTCTCTCCGGCGATGACGCTCAAAGCCGGCCTCAATACAATTAATATGTCGGTCACAAACGGCTCAAATACGATTAACATCGTACGCCAGTTGTATTACTTTGATCCGTTAAACCCTTTCACAAGTGTTGACTTGATCCGTCAAGAAGGTACACCTACTCCTTCAGACAAGTTCTACCCGCTCAAAGATAACGTACCGACAATTACTGTTGGACAAAACAATGCGGGGAACGCGAACGAAACCGCGAGCATGAAGGTTCAGATGCTTGTTCCTTATGAATCCATCACATTCGCCGATCATGCGACTTATAACATTAGTACGGCAAGCGTAAGCGGTGCGGTATACGGTACAAGTGTTACTGGAGAGGTATACGGCGGTACGGGAGGAAATATGATCTCCGAGATCATTATTCCTGGACCGGACGGCGTAACGCCGCAGTATCGACTCGTTACGTTCAGATTGGACTCTACTTTAACGTCTACTTCGATCGCGCCTTTCAGATTATCGAAGGACGCAACGATGAACTATTTGAAGAACCAAAGATTTATTCTGACTGTCGAATACGGAACCGAATTCGCTGCTTCCTTCGATGCCAACTTTAAGTATTTTCCAGGCGAAACCTCGATTGTTAACATGGAATATTTGCCGGGCTATAACGGCACAGCAGCCATTACAGCCGATACGGACAGAGAACCGCTCAACAACGCAGAAATTAGGCTTCCGGACGGCCCGGACTTCTATATTCTGGTTAAGGGAAGTTCAACGAATAACACCGCTCTAAATGCGCTTAAGGGACGATTCCTTCCGCTTAGCGCTACGACCGTTACCATTGGCGATGCCTATAGTAACAACGCGACAAATACGCCAGGACGTGTAATTAGCGGTTTGGCAAATGACGAACGTATCTACAAAATCACTGCTTTCCCGAACGGACAGCAGAAGGTTGAATTCAACTTGCAAGATTCCTCGTCGACGTATATTGCTAATATCTCATACATCTCTAAGAGCTATATTTACATTGCGAATCTCTACGATGGACAGAAGTATTCGTTCAACTCTAAGTTGACCAACGAACTGGATGTCATCGGTCAATTTATTGGTTTCACCAGCGGAGTAGGCAATGCACAGTTCTTTATTAACGGTACGGATTATGACACGTTTGGGCTAGGTGATTTTGCAACAGAAGTAAACAGTGCGGGCAACTTCAATCTCACCTTGGACATTGACGACGATGGACCGCTCGTCTTCGGTGAGAACCGACTCGTGTTCAAAGGCGTAAATACAATCGGCGGGAACACACAGGAAATTACGAAAGAAATTCGAATCTACATCGAGGACTTGAACACCTCTAAGATTGCGAAATTCATGCCGACTTTGGATGTGAACACACGACAACCGTTTGTTTCATCGAATCTCAGCACCTTGGCTGGCGGAGGGTATACGCCTGCCGAGATGGACAAGATTTTCTCGGTGACGCCTGAATTCCTCTTGAAGGACGGCGCGTATGTGACGAGTCAGACCAGCTATGATCTCGTTATGCGCGGCGGCGGCGCTCACATCCTGAATCTGAAGCTCGGCTCGGAGATCATTCATACGAAGACGCTTCCGCCGGAAGGAACACCGGTATTGGAACCTGGTTTAACTTTCGTCCACAACGGCGTAACTTACACGTACGACTTCGCTGGGGACGAGAAGGACTTTATTTTCCGCGTAAGGTCCATACCGTTTGCAACACCGGGCACCCATGTGTACAGCTTACAGCTGATCAATAGCTCAGGATCGCCAACGGAACAGTCGCTCGAAATAACCCGTGAAGTATCGCCATATCGCGTGTTGTCTCCACAACCTACGATCGGCAATCAAATCATCGTCAACAAAAACTTCGTTCGCTTCGATATCGAAGCCGAAGGCGCAACTGAAGTAATGATCGGTAAAGAGAAAGCAACGAAACGCGGAGACATGAACGATCGATTCGTATTAGACTATGTCGGCTTGAAGCCGGATAAGCTGAACGACATCGATATTCAGATTAAACGCGCAGACAGCACGCTCAAAGACAAGATCCAAGTATTCTATTCAAGCACTGTACAATTGGACAGCCAGTTCATGGAGAAGATCGGCACGAAGCATTCCGTCTTTAACAAAGGTCTGCAGCTGACATTCCCTAAAGGAACAGTGCTTCAATCGGTAAGCCTTAACGGTCTATTGGCACCAAAGCTCTACACGGACACGAAACTGCTCTTCGGAATTGCGAATCCGGCTGATGGCGTCGTTGAGCGCAGGAATGACTACGGTAACATCATCAACGTAGATTTCGATGCTCGCTCTACCCAAGGGCAGTCTCAGATCATTATTCCAGACCGCATTGCGCTGAGGTTCGCCAATAATACGAATACGAGCAACTTCACTCGAATCTCGCCAATTTATTGGATCAGCGGCGGGATGGGCGAGCAAGGTAACCGAGGAGATGTCGGGTACAAGCCAGCTACGAATGGATTGGCGCCGTATTCTATTGAAGGGAATTTCACCGAATATGATGCGGGACGTAAAGTCAAGCCATCCAAACGCGGATCACTAACGTTGTCTTTCGACGATAGCGTCGTTGAAGCGGTAAGCTACACGGTTACGGTATTCCGTTATACGGATGCCGGCGTGTGGGAGAACGTAGGGGGCGAGGTCAATGCCAAAGCCCGTACGATCACGGTACCGTTCGATGAGTTCGGATACTACCAAGTCGTGAAGCTTAGAAAGAGCTATAACGACGTAACGAATCATAACTGGGCACGCAACATTCTTAACGGGCTGTATTCCAAGGGCATTATGACCAATATGCGCGTGGACGAATTCGGTGCGAACGATCAGACGACGCGCGGCGAGTTCGCAACGTTGCTCGTCAAAGGCTTGGATCTGCCGCTGAAAGGCGAAGGCAACCAGACGTTCTTCGATATCACGCCTGGATCCCGTACTGCAACATGGGATTACGAGCACATCGAGACCGCAGCCAGAGCGGGTATCGTCAACGGACTTAGCGAAGGATTCTTCGGTCCGGATATCCGAATTACGCGTGAGGATGCTGCCGTCATGATAGCCAAAGCGCTGCAGTTGAAGATGGGCGTTAACAATAGCAAGCTGGAAGCTAATCTAGCGAAAGCCTTCGTAGACTCTGGCAGCATTAATCTCTATGCACGTCCGGCAGTCGAAGCGGTCTTCAAGGCGAAGATTATGACCGGCAGCTCGACGACCATTCCAGGACAGAAGAAACCGCTTGTCAGCTTCAATCCGAAAGGGTACATGACACGTGCCGAGGCCGGCAAGATCACCGTCGCTCTATTACTGAAGAGCACGGATATCTTCCCTAAAAACTTAAGCTAGGTAGGGAACTCGACCATGAGGGAGTTGCGAAAGCGGCAGCTCCCTCTGTCGTTTCTCTTTCATTGGTTCAGCAGGTAAAGATTATACAATGACGAATGGCCTAGTCGCCGCTATACTAAAGAAGTGTTAGCCCTTACATAAGCGGACGGGAGTCGAAAGAGCGATTAAGAACAAAAAAAATTAAGGCGCAGTCGATTTATCCGCAACTTTTTTGCTTCTCGTGCGTTTAACATGATGAGCTTTGCGAGAGGGACCGTAGCCCTAATCTACTGATTGTTCTACTAAAATCCTCTTTACGCTTAACCGACGCCTCATGTATAATGGGGAAAGTGGCATATTTTACCCTGCCGTTTTTACGTCTCTATCTTTGTTTACGAGTTTCTGCGACATGTTTTTACTACATAGGCATGCAGCAGACATCAATTATAGACAATGCTCTACTCAAGGAAGGGGGTGAAACAACGATGAGAGATTCGAGCTATAATTCTTCCCATCAATCCAAACAGACATTTTCTCGAGGAGGAGAAAAAAAGGTTATGAAAAAGAGTTTATCCCTTTTGCTCGCAATTGCCTTGGTATTCGGAATGTTCTATTCCGTGGCAGCTGCAGCAACACCTACGCCAGCTGAAGCTGGTCAGCAATTGAAAGATTACGGTATTATCGAAGGTAGCAACGGCGACCTTATGGAAGGCTCCACTTGGTTGCGTCAAGACGCTGTAGTTGTTCTTTCCCGCTTGCTGGGCGTAGAAGCAGAAGCGAAAGCTCATGCTGATACGAGCGGCTTCACGGACCTTAAAGGTAAGTTCTACCAAGGTTATATCTCGTGGGCTAAAGAAGAAGGCTACATCAAAGGTAACAACGCAGCTGGTACGACTTTCGGTTTCGACAAGAAACTGTCGAACCAAGAGTTCGCTGCAATCATTCTTCGCGTATTCGGTATCGACGACTACGACAACGCAGTTGCTAAAGGCATCGAGTTCGGCATCCTGCCAGCTGACGCTAAAGCATCTGACCCTGCTACACGTGGCGACACGTTCGTAGGCATCGTTGCTGCCCTGAACGCTGAAGTTCCTGGCCTGGGCGTAACGCTTGGCCAACACCTGAAGCTTCCTGGCTTCGAACCAGCTACGGCTGCTATTAGCTCCGCTAAAGCAACTGGCGCTAAAAAAATCACGGTTAACTTCAACTCCGCTATCGATACGGCTAAAGCTAAATTCTCTGTATTGAACGGCGCGAATCCAGTTAACTACAAATCCGTAACACCTTCCGAAGACAAGAAATCCGTAGAAATCGAGTTCGCTTTGAACTTGGTTGAAGCTACCTACACTGTCAAGGTTGAAGATCTTACTGATACTGCTCTGACTGCTGATGTTAAAGTTGATGCAGTAAAAGTTGAAAAAATCGAATTCTTGGCTGACAAGGCTGCTCTGAACCGTGGCGACAACACGAAAGTAACTGTTGGTTACAATGTGTTGAACCAATACGGCGAAAAAATGAACAGCGAAACGCTGTCCGCAACTGCAGGTAAAGGTGTGGCTACAGCTGCTAGCGGAACACTGGAAATCGACGCTGATACTCCATTCGTTCTTGGCGAGAAACTGTCTGTAAGCTTGGTACACCTTAGCGGTGCATTCGCTACAGCTACGCTGGACGTTTCCTCTGCTGCTGCTGTATCTTCCATCGACATTGTTAAATTGTGGAACCAAGACAACAAAGAACTTGTTGCTGGCGACACTTCGAACACATTCGTTCTGGAAGTTGATCTGAAAGATCAGTATGGCTCGTCCGTAACTGACTTGACTTACCTGAACGACGGATCCGATGTTCTTGTATCGGTTTCTAACCCAACAGCTGCAACGTTGAATGGCTATGCTAGCAACAATGCAACATGGAGCACGACAACTGCAATCGACGGCAACAGAAAAGTTATTCTGACGCTTGCTAGCAACCCAACTGCTGGTACGTCCGTTGTGACTTTGATCTCTAAAGCTAACGGTGCCAAAGATAGCTTCGACATCGTTGTTAAAGAAGCTGTTAAAGTTGACACGTTGACTTTCAACACGCCTGCATCTGCTCCAGCTGGCGCAACGATCGAAATTCCGTTCACGGCTGTTGACCAATTCGGCGCTGAAATTGCTAACCCAACGAACGCTCAAGTTAACTCCATCAGCGTAACGAATGGTACGTATGGTACTGGCCATGGTTTCGTTAAAGACCATGTTAAGAACACGACTAGCTTCAAAATTCAACTTGGCTCTAAAGGCACTTCGATCGTAACGGTAATTACGGGTACGAACAAACATGCTTCCTTGACGATCAACGTTACGGATGGCCAAGTTCCTTCCCTGGTTTCCGGTATCAAAGATCTTGAAACTGCAGTTCTTGTCAATGGTGGCTCCGCTACATTGAACAAAAGCAAAGTAGTTGTTAAAGACCAATACGGTAATGATGTAAGCTCTCCGTTCCTTAGCGGCGACTACCGTGTTGCTGTGACAACGTCCGATGCTGGTAAAGTAAATCTTTCCGGTACGCACAGCGTAGTATCTGGTGTATACACTTATTATGTAGACGAATCTGGTTCTGTTGTTCTTAATGCAGCTGCTAAAGGTACTTCTTCGATCACACTGACGCTGCAAAAGAATGACTCCGGAACGTGGAAAGATGTTTCTAACAGCACGTACACATTCACTGAAAAAGTTGTAGAGAAAGCTGACGTTAAATCTTACACTGCTTCCGTAGCAGGTACGGTTTACACGCAAGGCGGCGACTATGACAAAGAATTGACTGTTAAAGGTACGTTGGAAGACGGTTCCACTGTAACGATCCCTAGCGGCTCGACCAACTATGTAGTGAATGAAGACACTGATGGTTTCAGCTACGCAGGTACTAAATTCAATGCAACTGGCGCGTTCCCATTTGCTTCTGCATCTGAGAACAACGGTGAAGCTGTAGCAATCGTAACGGTATTTGGCGCAAATGGCCAAGAAGTTATCCCTGTTACGGTTAAGGTTTCCAGAGCTCCTGCAGCAGTTGCAACGCTTGAGCTTGTATCTAACGGTACTGGAAAGAAAGAATCTGATGGCATCGCATCTGTAGCACTTGCTGATGTTGATACAGTTCTTGAATTCGAAACTTTCCTTGCTGACGTAATTAAATCTGTTGACCAATATGGAGTAGAGTGGAAAGCTGGCGGTACGAACCCTGAGCCAACTTACGCATACTACTTCGGCAACTGGCCAACTGGCAAGTCCGCTGTAACGCAACTTGCTAGTGGCGATAGCTTCACAGTAACTGCTCTTGTAGGTACTAAGGCTATCTCCTTCAAAGTAATCGTTAGATAATTTAATTGCTTAGAAAAAGAAGCCGAACTTTGTTCGGCTTCTTTTTTGTTTAAAGAAACTTTTTCCTATATACATACGTTAATATAGTATAGATATTTGAGGAGGTACAATCATGTCGTGGTTAAGGAAGAGCAAGCATCTACTTACATTAATGCTAATGGCGGCAATTGTTAGTGCATTGGCTATCCCAGTTGTGAGTGCAGCTACGGCAACCACAACTACCGTAAATAAACCAACGATTGGCCAGGTTAAGATTGGATCGAAAAGTTCGATTGCCGTAAAGAATGTACAACTAATGCCTAGCAATGATAAGCAAACATTAGCGTATACTCTGGAGTTCGTAAATAATGAATCTACAACAATTAGTTTATTTGATTACTGGAATAAGGTAAAACTAAGCAACGGAGTAATCGTCTCTCCTAAACAAACGAATGTGAGTTCGACTAAATCTGAAATTTCCCCAAAGACATCCGCGCAGTTTACGTTCGTCGCTACGGTGAGTAGAACAACGAAATTCTCAGATATCTCCATTCAGATGATCAAGTGGGATTTCAGCGCGCCTAATTACACAAGAGTACTAGGTACTGTGAAAGTTCCTGCAACATACAAGCCAGTAAATAATGAAAAAAGCGTTAGCGTAAATGATACGAAGTTAAATGTTAAAGTGGACAATTTTCGAACGTATCAACTGGATGATGAGAACAGGATTGAGTTTGATATCGTATACACGAATCAAGGTTATCGTGCGGTATCGATCCCACAGTACAAGTATTATTTTATGACTACTGATAAGTATTTATACGAAGTAGCTCCAATCAAGACGGATGAAGTGAAAGTCCAACCTAAGGCAAATGCAACATTGAAAATGAAATTGCTCGTGCCTAACACATTAAAAGTAACAAGCGGCAATATAAGTATCGCCCTTAACGATGAAGCTTCTAAGTTTGAGGTCCCGATCTTTACGACTGAAGTCAAAATAGGCAATACGGTTTCGACTGAAAAACCAGAAGCTCTTGGGGTAGAGAAAGCTTTTAGTGTAGAGGATACCAAGTATGCGTTGAAATTGGACTCGGTTCAACAGCTTCCATTCGAGAACGTAAACATCGTGTCGTCTACCGTTACCATATTCAATAAAACATCTGAGGTCGTTGCGATTCCTGACCTTGTGGGAACATACTATCTGGATGGAGTTGAGATTGCGGCTGAAAAGGTGAAAAAAGCACAACTCAGCAGTGGAGTGGGAATCCCGGCTAATGGAAGCATTCAACTCTCCTTCTATATGGATACGCCATATAACAACAATTACTCTAAGCTTAAACTTGAATTAAATAAACAAACGAAAACTTCGAGCGGTGAAACGATTAAAGATAAGATTACGACTTACGAAGTCTCAAAACTCGCATTCAAGCCATTCACGAAGGTAGCAGCAGGTAATAACGTGACGATTACAACAGAAGATAAATCGACCAACTATAAGATTCACAGCGTAGACACATACGAAGGTGGCAGTACTATCGTGTATAATGTCCTGCTGGAAGTGCAGAATAAGGAAAGCAGAGCTTCACTTCCAAGTGAAATCGTCGCATACTTCAAAAGTTATAACGGGAGTTACTTCCCATTGAAGATCAGTGAAGTCAAGGATAAGGTGAATCCGGACGGTAAGATTCTAATGTCGCTTGTCGCTACAATACCATTCTCTTCAAATACGGATGCCTTCAAGCTCGTCTTAGGTGAGATGATCGATGACAAAACGTACCTAGCAGCAACTGAATTCGATTTACCGGCTAAGAATTCTAGCGATACATCTGCATTAAAGGGAGTAAATATCTACCCATATGTTCTTGATATCAGCGCAATTACGATCGGTTTGGATCGCAATGCAAACGCTGAGATGTATTATAAGCTTACCAAGAATACAGAGTTCGATTCAGTTCCAGAAGGTCACAGTATTATCATGGAGCTTATTGATGGCGAACAGAAATATACAAAAGAGTTGAAGTTTGAATCAGATCTAGTTCTCGGAACGAATCTTATGGACATAGCATTCCCACTGAATATTGAGAACCCACAAGAAAAGATTCTGAATATTAATGGATTCCAAATTAATTTCTATGATCAATTTGAAGGAAAAAGAAAGTTTTTAGGAACAAGAATGGTATACGGACTATTCATTAAATAAATATTATTGGCGATCGCGGCATCGGGGGGATCTACCGATGTCGCGATCGCTTTTTTCTTATGTATATACAACAATACATACTTCTATATCCATTATTCGTGTGCTTGTTATAGACACATTCCAAATGTATACTTATACTGACAAGATTAATGAAAATTCGATAGGATTCGAAGATATTAAACAGAGGTGCAGATGATGGAGAGAGAAATTAGTTTGCGTGAGATCATTGATGTTCTATTGAAGCAGAAGTGGATAATAGTAATCGTGACACTAATATCAATCTTTATTGCTGCAGTCTACTCCTTGTTTGTATCGAAGGATACTTATGAGACTTATTCCATTGTGAATATACAAAGTACATCCGAAGAAGCAGTAAATGGTTCAAACAACATCAAATTGTGGGCAGAGAGATTAAAGAGCTCTTCGACTTTAGATGCATTAATCGAGAAAAACAAGCTAGATCGTAGTGTGTATTCGATTGCCGTACTAAATAGTATGATCAACATACAAGCTACACCGGAGAATAACTTAATTAAGATTTCTGTCACTAATGAGGATGCCGAGCGGACTTCTGTTGTTGCAAATCTGCTTGCATTCGAACTAGGCACAGTTATTGAAGTGAGCGATCGCTCTAGAATTATTGGTATCTCAGAGTCGAGATTGATAGAACTAACAGAAGAAATTGCAATAGCAAAATCGGAATTAACCGAGGCCCAAAAGCAGTTGAAAAATATAGATGAGTTTCAAGTGGCTAAACAGGTAGTGACAGATAATGAACTCCTTCGTTCCTTATTGCAAGAGAAAACGAATTCAAATGTGAAGACTTCTGCAGTATTTGAGATGGAAAGCCAACTCAGTAATCCAGCTTATACGAATATGCAAACTATGGTAGCTGAATCTGCAATTGCATTAGATTCGCTATTAACAGAACAGAATACGTTAAAAGAGAAAGTAGATTTAAACAAGACTCGTATAAATGAAATTATGGATGAATCTTTCGTAGATAAAATTACAACAAATACGACGGTACGAATCAATGACGGAACAAATATGATCGTGATAACACCGTCTATTAAACCTGAGATCCCAGTGGGTTCAAATACAATCATGAATGTTATACTTGCGACTATACTAGGATTTATCATTAGTTTACTAATTGCGTTTGTACGGCAATATTGGAAATCAACTCCTAGGAGTGGAGTGAATGCATAAATATGTACGATTGATTGCGTTGTTGGCTATCGATGCAATACTTGTTGTTTTCTCCGTATATGTTTCGTACTTGTTGCGATTTGATTTTACACTTAGACAAGATTTTAGAGATACTCTTCCTTATGTTTTTTCGTTGTTTGTATTTCTGAATCTTTGTAGCTTCTACTTGTTCAAGATGTATAAGCGAATATGGCAATATGCGAGTGTCGGTGACTTGTTCGCAATTGTTAAGGGTGCCCTTGTAGGCACCTGTGCTTCTTTTCTGGCTCACCATGAGTTCATTCATTACTACTACCCTGAAATAACTGTTCCACGCAGCATCTACCCATTGACATTGATCATTAGTTTTATAACAGTAGGCGGTTCCAGGATTATCTGGAGGCTTCTACGAGATAGTTATGGTAGATTAACACCGCATCATCGAAGAGCTCTGATCATAGGCGCAGGAGAGGCCGGGGTTATGGTCGTTAAGGAATTAAGACGCGCAGGTTCTGTACAGTACCCGGTTGCATTCGTTGACGACAACATACAGAAGCAGGATTACGAGGTAATGGGAATTCCGGTTGCAGGTACCCGCGAAGAGATCCCGAACGTTGTAAAGAAGTATAAGATTGACGAAATTATCGTAGCTATTCCAACAGCCTCACACGCGGAAATTTCGAATATCATCAAACGCTGTAAAGAAACAGGGTGTCAGATTAAGATCGTTCCGCGGATGAACGATCTCATTAATGGGAATATTACGGTTAACATGATTAGGGATGTTAGCGTTGAAGATTTGTTAGGCAGAGAACCGGTCAAGGTTGATATGGACGAAATAACAAGCTATGTAAAGAACCAAGTAGTTCTGATTACTGGGGCAGGCGGTTCCATAGGATCGGAAATTTGCAGACAAGTTGCAGCAGTGAAACCCAAGCGCTTGTTAATACTAGGACATGGAGAAAATAGCATTTACGAGATCGAAATGGAACTGCGTAAATCTTATCCCTCTCTTGAATTAGTACCGATAATTGCGGATGTACAGGCAATCGAGCGTATTGAACAAGTATTTCGCCAATATCGGCCGCAAGTTGTATTCCATGCGGCAGCACATAAACATGTACCTCTAATGGAGGCCAATCCACATGAAGCTATTAAAAATAACGTATTTGGCACGAGAAATGTGGCAGAATGCGCGCATGCATTCGGCACGAAAAGATTCGTCCTAATATCAACAGATAAAGCTGTTAATCCTACCAGCGTAATGGGAGCAACGAAACGAATTGCTGAAATGATCTTGCAGAATATCAACGCAAAGAGCAGCACGATCTTTACTGCGGTTAGATTCGGCAATGTTTTAGGAAGCCGTGGAAGCGTAATACCAGTCTTCAAGAAACAGATTTCCGAAGGTGGGCCGGTTACCGTTACGCATCCTGAAATGATTCGGTATTTCATGACGATACCAGAAGCCGTTCAGCTTGTCATTCAAGCTGGATCGTTAGCAACAGGCGGAGAAGTGTTTATCTTAGATATGGGACAACCAGTTAAGATCGCTGAGTTGGCCAATGATCTCATTCGCTTGTCCGGGCTAGAACCAGGTAAAGACATCCAAATCGCTTATACAGGGTTACGGCCTGGTGAGAAGCTCTTTGAAGAAATATTAACGAGTGAAGAGGGAGCTAGTGCTACCAAACATGATAGGATTTTTGTAAGTAAACAACCGGTAGTTTCTAATGATATTTTGCAAGGCAAGTTGAAAGAGTTTGAGAAGCAGACTTTGCAAGAACCAGGCGATCCAAAAGTGATCAAAAGGATGCTTAAACATCTCGTTCCAACTTACAAACTGCTAGAGGATAATCAACAGGTGCAGGATGAGGATGTAAGCGAACAGATTAGAGCTACATTGGAAATGGTTGCTTCGCTAGAAAATAAATAAATTTAAGGCGGTAGCTTTATGAGTAAGATTAGATTCTCCCCAAAATCGGATCAGGATACCTCTTGGATATTCTGGATCGTTATGTGCTTTGTATGTGGATCGTTTATCATTGCTCCATTCTATCGAGCAATGTTTAATGGTGGACAATATGTATTTGAACGCCCTATCTTTATTTTTACGACATGGTCGGCAGTGGCTCTTGTTGCCATTGCTTTCTATTTGTTCAAACATTGGAAGTTGAATAGTCAGACCGATCTCATGGCGTTAGCAGGTTGGCTTATTCCACTATGTTATTTAATATCTACAATAAACGCAGCATCACATTATTTGGCACTGCAAGAGGTATATCTTCATATTGCTTACGTCATATTTTTTCTTGTTGGAGTTTACTTCTCAAGAAGTAATTTTGGGGCCGCCATATTACAATACGCATTGATAGTAACAGGGTATGTTATTGTTATCCATGGGCTATTAAATTGGTTTGGGAATGTCCGATATTTCGAAGCCGTATTAGGAAATCAATTGGCTGGTGTCTTTCAATATCCTAATACTTACTCGGCCTTCTTAATTGGCATTCTGATTGTGTTGTTAATCTATATAAATAATTCGAATAAATGGTATTTAACTCTTCCTCATGCCTTAATGCTAGTTCCAATAGGAGTCTCCATCTTCTTGACTTTGTCGCGTGGTGGAATGGTCATTCTGCCAGTTGCTTTGCTCCTGTACATGATTTGGTTGCCATGGCGGAAACAATTATTCACGCTGCTCTATCTCATGATTGCTGTGGGAGTGGGACTCGCAGTCAATGATCGTTTGACATCAATTCAAGCTAAAATAAGTCATCAGTTTGTAGCGTCTGAGTCATTAAAAGGATGGGCAATCGTAATTATATTATCTATTATCGTAAGTGGTTTAGTTGTAGTGATTCAAAAATATATCGCATTTCCACAAGTACAAAAGCATCAAGAAAATAGGGTTTTTACTTTCAAAAACTTTGTAATTCCAATATCTGCCTTACTTCTCGGGCTTATCGGTTTGTATCTTGTTGGTAATCAGAGTGTTGTAGATAAATTGCCGAGCAGTATTGCTCAAAGAATTAATAGTATTAACAGTGATGACAGCAGTATTGCACAACGGGTCGAATTTTATAAAGATTCATTGAAAATCTTAATGGATTATCCGTTAATAGGTGCTGGAGGGGGCGCATGGGCAAGCTTATACAATCAATATAAAGGTTTCCCATATACGAGCGCTCAAACGCATACAGTTATTTCGCAAGTACTTGTAGATACAGGGATTATTGGATTTGTAATTTTTATATCGTTCCTAGGACTATGCTGGTTCTTATTCATTCGGTCAGTTAACAAGAGGCAATACTCTAATTGGAACGAGAAACAACTCGTTCTACCGCTATTTGGAGCGACGATTTTGCTTCATAGTTTGCTTGATTTTGATTTGTCATTTGTGTATTTATCTGCGCTCCTATATCTAAGTTTAGGTACATTGGTATCAAATTTGGATAAGGTAGAGATCCCGAATGCGTTGAAGGGAATTAACAAAATCTCAAAGGTATATCCGACTTTAGTTTTAATAATTGCCATAGTTGTTTTTGTTATATCATTTCAGTCATTTAGAGCTGACAAGTTCTTTAAACAAGCTCAAATAGCAGCGAATACCACACATAATTATGAGGATATTATCACGCCGCTGAATTCGGCACTAGAATTACAAAAGAATCATCCTTTTTATAATTTGTTCAAGGTCGGAATGTTAGTTGATTTGTATGGTCAAACGAAAGATGAGAAATTTAGCAGAGAGGCAGCGGAAATACTTCAAAAGGTACAGGAAAAAGAGCTAGATCATAGGCGAGTAATCGAGTTGCAGATTGCCTTGTTAATAAACAAAGGTGATTATGTTGGAGCAGCAGAATGGATCATCCCAAAACTAAAGACAAATCCATGGGATATTGGTCTTTATGAAAAAGCGATCACGTTAAATTTCGATGCAGGGAATCAAGCTCGTCTTCAAAGCGACAAAACAAAGATGACCTATTATTGGAAGAAATCATTAGAAGTTTTTGAGATGTTGACAAAAAAAATCAATGAATTTCAAGCATTACCGACAAGTCAAAAGACAGGCTTTACGTTTGATTTAACTTCGAGAATAGTGCTTACGATAGGGGAAATTCACTTTATTAGTGGTAACTATCAGGAAGCGACCCAATTACTACGCTCGAAGATGTCAGGTGATATCGCCAATCCTACAGAGAGAGAGATTACTCGGTGGTACATTGCGTCACAATTTAAACAAAACTTGAACGATGACACAGGATTATATCAACAACTTATTCAAGAAGATCCGTCAGAAGAAGAAAAGATTAAAAACATAACGAATATTAATCAGATGTAATGTAATCTACTCAAGACAGGTTGGTTATAAATATGTCATATTTAATCGCGAAACGATGTGTGGATTTCATCGTTTCAATTGTAGGATTAATAATTATATCGCCTCTTCTACTGATTCTTATTGTTGTGATTAAACTGGATTCAAAAGGTCCCATTCTTTTTAAACAAAAGCGTATAGGGATCCACAAGTCACACTTTAATATACTGAAGTTCCGTACAATGCGAATAGATACACCTAAAGACACACCTACGCATCTACTAGAGAATCCGGAACAGTATATTACTAGAATCGGAAAGTTTCTTAGGAAGACAAGTTTGGACGAAATTCCACAAATTTTCAATATCATTAAAGGTGAGATGTCTATAATTGGCCCAAGACCGGCGCTTTGGAATCAGTATGATCTGATCGAGGAACGAGATAAATACGGTGCAAACGATATAAGACCAGGACTAACAGGTTGGGCGCAGATTAATGGCAGGGATGAGTTGGCAATCGAGGTTAAGGCAAAGCTCGACGGTGAATATATCGAAAAGATGAGTTTTTGGTTCGACTTAAGGTGTTTCTTCGGAACCATAGTTAGCGTTGCAAAGAGCGATGGGGTCGTTGAAGGCAAGAAAGAGGCACGTCGCGATGAAAGGTCGGTTGAGGGTTGAAAAAGCACATATTAGTCGTGTCCCAATATTTCTACCCTGAGCAGTTTAGAATCAATGATATTTGTAGCGAGTGGGTAAATAAAGGCTACAAGGTAACAGTAGTTACCGGAATTCCGAATTATCCAGCGGGTAAATTCTTTGACGGATATAGTTGGTTTAAGGGAAGGAAAGAGTCATACAATGGTATTGAGATTATTAGAATACCTCTAATTCCAAGAGGGGGAAATCCCCTCATGCTGGCACTGAATTATTTTTCTTATATGATTTCAGGATATTTTTGGAAGATGTTTACCAAGGTCGAAGCAGATTTAGTTTTCATTAATCAACTATCTCCCATAATGCAAGCACTGCCTGGTGTTTGGTACGCCAAAAGAAAAAAAGTACCATGCTACATGTATGTCCAGGATCTATGGCCTGAGAGTTTGGAGATAATTACGGGGATTAAAAATAAATATGCTATAGGCGCAATCAGCAAAATAGTCGATTATGTGTACTCCCGATGCACGAGAATTTTTACAACCTCAAACAGTTTTATTAAGGCGATTGAAGAGCGTGGCGTACCTTCAGAAAAGCTGGAATACTGGCCTCAATACGCAGAAGATTTTTATATTCCCTTAGAAAAAGGGAGTCATCCCAGCATTCCCGAAGACTCGGCGTTTAATATTGTGTTTACAGGGAATATTGGCGTTGCGCAAGGATTAGATATCCTGCCAAAAGCAGCAATGATCTTGAAACAAGAAAGACTATCTAGAAAAATTCGATTTAACCTTGTTGGAGACGGAAGATACAAGAGAGAGTTGATCGAGATTGTAAATAGCAATCAAGTTTCCGATATGTTTAATTTTATTGATAAACAGCCTGCTCATCATATACCTGATATCTTAGCGGCATGTGATGCGGCATTTTTAAGTCTCTCGGACAGCCCTTTGTTTGCGGTTACGATTCCTGCAAAGATCCAATCCTATATGGCCTGTGGAATTCCTATCATAGCATCCGCTAATGGGGAAACAAGACGAATCATTAGCGAAGCCGATGCAGGTCTTTCGAGTCCAGCGGAAGATGTCATGAAACTGGTGCGGTGTATTATTGAGCTGTCGGAAAAACCGCCGAACGAGCTTAAACAATTAGGGATAAATGCGAGAGCTTATTACGATAAGAATTTCAATAAAAATATGTTGCTAAGAAAAATGGACTCATACTTTGGTAACAGCTCCAATTTCGAGGTGGGATGATAATGTTTAAAGATAAGACTCTCCTGATCACAGGCGGAACAGGTTCCTTCGGAAACGCTGTAATGAAAAGATTCCTCGAAACGGATATTAAAGAGATTCGCATCTTTTCAAGAGATGAGAAGAAGCAAGATGATATGCGGAAGCTATATAGAAATGAGAAACTCAAGTTTTATATCGGTGATATCAGGGATCTGGCCAGTGTCAAAAACGCAATGTATGGCGTGGATTACATCTTCCACGCAGCAGCGCTGAAACAAGTGCCTTCCTGCGAGTTCTTCCCTCTGGAAGCCGTTAAGACGAACGTTATAGGGACGGAGAATGTCTTGGTAGCCGCTGTAGAGAGCGGGGTAAAGAAAGTGATTTGCTTGTCTACTGATAAGGCAGCTTACCCGATAAACGCGATGGGAATCTCCAAGGCCATGATGGAAAAGGTGTTCGTTGCGAAGTCGAAGACGGTAGATTCCACCAGAACCTTAATTTGCGGCACCAGATACGGCAATGTGATGGCGTCCAGAGGCTCAGTAATCCCGTTGTTTATTGATCAGATTAAAAGTGGACAACCCCTTACGGTCACGAATCCGAACATGACTCGATTCTTAATGAGTCTGGAAGAAGCAGTGGAACTCGTCTTATTCGCATTCGAGAACGCTGAAGCCGGAGACATCATGGTTCAGAAATCTCCTGCTTCGACAATCGGTGACTTGGCCCAAGCGCTTAAGGAGCTTTTTAACGCTGAGAATGAAATTAGGATTATCGGTACGAGACATGGCGAGAAGTTGTATGAGACGCTTCTGACCAAAGAAGAACATGTCGTGGCCCAGGATATGGGCGGATTCTATCGAGTGCCGGCCGATCAGAGAGATCTTAACTACGACAAGTACTTCATAGAGGGCGATCAAAAGCTGTCTACGGAGGATGAATACAACTCCCATAATACGCGAATTTTGAACGTCGAAGAAATCAAGGATAGGCTGCTGATGCTGGATTACGTTCGAGAAGAGCTGAAGGGTTGGAACAATAGGTGAAGATTCTAGTTACGGGCGCACAAGGGTTCATTGGGAAAAATCTGATAGCTGAGCTTAGAAACCGCAAGTATACGGAAATATACGAGTATGGCAAACATTCTTCCGCATCCTCTCTTGACGAGTATTGCAGAGAAGCTGAATTTGTATTCCATCTTGCAGGCGTGAATCGCCCCAAGGATCCGTCCGAGTTTATGGATGGCAACTATGGACTGACTGCTGCGCTGCTGGAGGCACTGAGAAAGCACGGGAACGATTGTCCGGTACTGATCTCGTCGTCCATCCAGGCAGAGCTTAAAAACCCGTATGGGGAAAGCAAGAAGGCCGGCGAGGAACTGCTATTGTCGCACACGGAACAGACCGGTGCCAAGACGCTAATCTATCGATTACCCAATGTATTTGGCAAGTGGTGCAAACCGAACTATAACAGCGCCGTAGCGACCTTCTGTCACAATATCGCTCGCGATTTGCCGATCACGGTCAATGATCCTAGCGTGATGATGAACCTTGTATATATCGACGACGTTATTGAAGAATTCATTAACGCATTGAACGGCAAGGAGAAAAGAACCAGCGATTACTGTGAAATTCCCGTTAGCTATAAAATCACTCTTAAAGAAATCGTAGATTTAATCGCCTCTTTTAAAGAGAGTCGTGACAATCGGTCAGTTCCGAAAGTGACTGATCCCTTTACGAAGAAGTTGTACAGCACTTATCTTAGCTACCTACCGCCGAATGGCTTCAGTTATCCACTTAAGATGAACATTGATCATAGAGGCTCGTTTACGGAGTTTCTTAAGACGCCTGACAGAGGGCAGGTATCTGTTAATATATCCAAGCCTGGTATTACTAAGGGGAACCATTGGCACCATACGAAATGCGAAAAGTTTCTTGTCGTTAGCGGTAATGGGGTTATTCGCTTCAGAGGAATAGACTCGCAAAAAGTTATCGAGTACTTTGTTAGTGGAGAAAAACTGGAAGTCGTCGACATTCCTCCCGGATACACGCACAACATCGAAAATCTCGGCGATACGGATATGGTGACCATCATGTGGGTTAACGAGTTTTTTGATCCCGACAAGCCGGATACGCATTTCCTGGAGGTATAATCATGAAGAAACTCAAAGTCATGACCATCGTAGGCACGAGACCTGAGATCATTAGACTTTCGGCCGTCATTCATCAATTAGAGAAGTCGCCTGCGATCGAACACACTTTGGTCCATACGGGCCAAAACTATGATTATGAATTGAACGAAGTATTCTTTAATGATTTCAAGTTGAAAAAACCTGATCATTTCTTGAATGCTGCTACCGGAACAGCAGTAGAGACGATCGGCAATATCTTAATCAAGATAGATCCTATTCTAGAAGAGGTCAATCCCGACGCCGTACTCGTGCTAGGTGATACGAACAGTTGCTTGTGCGCAATTGCAGCCAAGCGAAGGCAAATTCCGATCTTCCATATGGAAGCCGGCAATCGTTGCTTCGATCAACGCGTTCCTGAAGAGACCAATCGCAAGATTGTAGATCATACGGCGGATATCAACTTAACCTACAGCGACATTGCAAGGGAGTACTTGCTGAGAGAAGGACTACCTGCAGATCGAGTAATTAAAACCGGAAGCCCGATGTTCGAGGTTCTTAACTCTCGTAAAGACGATATCGAGAGCTCGGACATTCTAAGCCGCCTGGAGCTTAAGGAAGAACAATACTACGTCGTTTCGGCTCACAGGGAAGAGAACATTAACTCGGAAACGAACTTCCTTGACTTGGTTGACAGTTTAAATGCAATCGCCGAGCAAATGCAACTCCCTGTCATCGTCAGCACTCATCCGAGAACGAAGAAGATGATTGAGGCTAGAGGAATCGAGTTTCATCCGTTAGTAAAGACGATGAAGCCGCTTGGTTTTAACGACTATGTTAAGCTTCAACTTAAAGCTAAAGCAGTGCTTAGCGATAGCGGAACGATCAGTGAAGAATCCTCCATTCTCGGGTTTAGAGCACTCAATATAAGACAAGCCCACGAAAGACCTGAGGCGATGGAGGAAGCGTCCGTCATGATGGTCGGGTTGAAGAAGGAGAGAGTCCTGCAGGGACTGGCGGTTCTTGAAACGCAAGAGAGGGATACGCTAAGACGCGTTGTGGACTACAGTATGCCGAATGTCTCGGAGAAGGTACTTAGAATAATTATTTCCTACACGGATTACGTAAATAGAACGGTATGGAAGAAGCAATAGAAAATCGGCTTGAGGGGAATGATGGTTATGACGCAAAGACAATATCAAGTGTGCGCGAATTGCGCAATGGACACGTCGGACTCTCTTATTCAATTTGATGAGAAAGGCGTTTGCGATCACTGTAATAACTTTTACAACAATATTTTGCCGAATTGGCATCCAGACGAGCGCGGATCGCAGGAACTCGCCAAGATCGTAGACGAGATCAAATCAAAAGGAAAAGGTAAACCCTTTGATTGTATCATCGGCATAAGCGGTGGGGTGGATAGTTCTTATCTGTTATATTACGCCAAAGAAGTGTTAGGTTTAAGGCCATTGGCATTTGCGGTTGACACTGGTTGGACGACGAACGTTGCAGTTGAGAATATTGAAAAGATTGTAAAAGGTTTAGGGTTGGAGCTATATACGGAAGTTGTGAATTGGAATGAGATGAAGGATCTGCAGCTTGCCTTTTTTAAATCGCAACTGCCAAATCAAGATCAACCGCAGGATCATGTCATATTTGCCTCGTTGTACAATTATGCAGCAAAAAACGGGATTAAGTATGTTTTGACGGGCGGGAACTATTCCACTGAATGCGTGCGGGAGCCGTATGAGTGGGTTTATTTGAACGACTTAAGACAAATTAAAGATGTCCATAGGAAATTCGGTTCCAAACCTCTTAAGACATTCCCGTTATGCGGGATGTTCAAATATCGGTTATATTATCGTTACTTAAAGGGAATGAAGGTTGTAAAACCGCTTGATTTGATTCCTTACAAAAAAGAAGACGCAATAGCTACGCTGGGCGAGAAATTTGGATGGCAAAGATATGCGAACAAGCATTTCGAAAGTATTTTCACTCGCTTTTATGAAGGATATTGGCTAGTAAAAAAGTTTGGCTATGACAAGAGAAGAGCGCATTTTTCAAGTTTGATATTAACCAAGCAAATGACCAGAGACGAAGCGCTCGAAAAGTTGGAGCAGCCTCCTTACGATGAGGAACTTGCCATGCAGGACTTGGAATACGTTTCCAAAAAACTTGGGTTATCACCTGAAGAGTTCATTAAAATGATGAACGAAGAGAACAAGACGTTCAAAGATTATAAATCTACTGCATGGATATCTAAACTTGCTATTAACACCGCTCGGATGCTAGGGCTTGAAAAGCGACAATTCAGATAAGGTTGGGGTAGGATGATCGCAGTAATCGATTATGGGATGGGCAACGTGAGTTCTATTGTAAACATGCTTAAGAAGATAGGCGTTACTGCGACTCTGGCGAATAATCGATCGGAGATCGAGAAAGCCGAGAAATTGATCCTTCCCGGAGTTGGAGCCTTTGACGCTGGCATGCAGAAGCTTAACGATAGCGGATTAGTTAACGCCATTCGAAACCACGCACTAGTTGAACGCAAGCCCTTGCTTGGCATTTGTCTAGGTATGCAAATGCTAGGTAGACAGAGCGAGGAAGGTAAGGCGCCAGGATTGCAATTTATACCGTTCGATACGAAGCGATTTGATTTCAAAGGTGACACAACGCTAAAGATTCCTCATATGGGGTGGGACTTGGCGTCTTCCGAACAAAAAGATGACCCTATGCTGCAAGGGCTTGACCCAATGCAAAGATATTACTTCGTACATTCCTATTACGCTGTCTGCGATAACGAAGAGAATGTGCTTATGCGGTGCGATTATGGTTATTCGTTTGCGGCAGCGGTTAAAAAGGACAACGTCTATGGCGTTCAGTTCCATCCCGAGAAGAGCCATAACTTCGGTATGGCGCTATTAGAGAACTTTGCGAGGAGGGTGTAAGGTGTATTATAGACCGAGACTAATTCCTTGCCTCTCCATACAAGAACGCGGCTTAGTGAAGACGACGAAGTTTGCTAACCCCCGTTACTTGGGTGATCCCATCAATGCGGTGAAGATATTCAATGGCAAAGGCGTAGACGAGTTGTGCATATTGGATATTACTGCGACGAAAGAAAAAAGAGAACCAGATTTCGAATACTTAAAGGATATCGCCAGCGAAGCTTTCGTACCACTTAGCTATGGCGGGGGAATTACGAAGCTTTCCGAAATAGAAAAGTTATTTTATATCGGGTATGAAAAAGTGGTTGTCAATTCGGCTTTTGTTCTTAACCCGAACTTGATTAGAGAAGCGGCAAACGTGGCCGGCAGCCAAAGTATCGTCGTCTCGATAGATGTTAAGAATGAGCTCTTAGGAAGAAGAGCTTGCTATATTAACGATGGAACAACGAAAGTTAAACAAGATCCAGTGAGCTTAGCTAAACAAGCTGAAGCGTTGGGGGCTGGAGAAATTTTACTGAACTCCATTACTTTCGATGGCATGATGAAAGGCTATGACCTAGAGCTCGTAAAAAAGGTATCGGAGTCTGTCTCCATCCCTGTTATCGCTTGCGGCGGGGCGAAGGATATCCATGACTTTAAAAGGGTAATTCAAGAAGCCGGGGCGCATGCCGCAGCCGCAGGGAGCCTGTTTGTATACTATGGGTCGCAAAAAGCTGTGTTGATTACGGCACCGGATGAAAAAGAGCTCATCGATATTGGGTTATATAAATAGTCGCATTAAGCGAGGAGTCCGCCAATGAAGCTTTTATTTTTTATATGGGCTAAGTTGTTTAAAAAGATAAGAGGAAGCTCTATTAAGCAGTCCACCATTCATAAGACATCAAAAGTGGAATCGGGAAGCAATGTAATCAATTCGACTTTCGCGAAATATTCTTTTTGCGGCTATGACTGCACAATCGTCAATTGCGACATCGGAGCATTTACTTCGATCGCGGATCATGTATCGATTGGCGACTTCAGGCATCCGATGGAGTGGGTATCCATGTCTCCCGTGTTTTATGAGGGTAGAGATAGCGTTAAGAAAAAATTCGCTACGCATAAAGTTGCCGGTAACGATAAAAGAACTATAATTGGAAATGATGTATGGATCGGCAAAAACGTACTTATCAAAGCCGGCGTCACGATCGGAGACGGGGCGGTTATCGGAATGGGCAGCATTGTCACCAAGGATGTCGCAAGTTATTCTATTGTGGCGGGCAGTCCAGCGAGAATGATCCGAAAAAGATTTGACGAAGCAACGATTAATAAGTTTCTACGAATCAAGTGGTGGGAGTTAGAGGAGGATAAACTGAGTAAGTTGGCTGATCATATAACAAATCCCGATGAATTTATGGCTAAGGTGGACGAAAAATGAGAATCTTGCATTGCTGTCTTTCCTGTTTCTATATTGATGATTTTACATACCAAGAAAATTTGTTGACCCAACAAAATGCGAAAGATGGTCACGAGGTAAAAATCATCGCGTCAACGGAGACGTTCATTAACTCAGAGCTTGGCTATGTAAAACCTTCCAAGTATATGACTAAGGAAGGAATAGAGGTTACTCGGATCCCATATAGAAAGATATTTCCTCACTTAATCGCCAAAAAAATTCGTTCATATCCTAATGTTTATAAAATGATCGAGCAATTTTCCCCGGATGTGATTCTATTTCATGGTGTTCCTGCTTATGAGCTTTTGACAGCGGTAAAATATAAGAAAAGAAATCCTAAAGTAAAACTTTACGTTGATAGTCACGAAGATTTTCATAATTCAGGAACTAATTTCATATCCAAACAGTTTCTCCACAAAACTTTTTATAGAGCCATCGTACAAAAGACTTTTCCGTATATCGATAAAATATTTTGTATAAACTATGAATCAATCGACTTTTTAAAACAAATGTATGGCATTCCCGAAAGCCTTTTGGAATTTTACCCATTGGGCGGCAACGTCGTGGAAGAGAGCGTCAGAGACGCTAAACGTAAACAGATTCGGGAAGAGCTGAAGTTAAACCCTGACGATATATTAATTGTCCATAGTGGAAAAATGGATAAACGAAAGAGAACTGAGGACTTATTAGAAGCGTTTACCGAAGTGACGAATGAGAAATTAAAACTGGTTCTAATCGGATCAATGCCAAATGACGTAAAAGAAAATTCGATGAGATTAGTATCATCCGATCATAGAATACGGTATTTGGGTTGGAAAAGCGGCGAACAATTAATCGATTATTTGTATGCGTGTGATTTGTACTTGCAGCCAGGCACGCAGTCCGCAACGATGCAAAATGCGCTATGCTGCGGTAGCGCTGCCGCTTTATATCCGTATCCAAGCCATAAATATTTGTTAGGTGATAGCGTATTTTACGTGGAGTCTACTCAAGACATGAGAAAACTGTTTGAGGAAATAACGGACAAACCGTATCTTATTGAAAATAAACGCGCTAAAGCAAGTAAAATTGCAAAAGAAGTTTTGGATTATAAAGTTTTAGCGTCTAGACTGTATAAGTAGCATTAAACGTTACAAAAAAGATAGAAGGTAGATTGCTTGTGAAACTTCGTTGGTGGATCCTAAAAACAAGAAATACACCTATCATTGTATTAGTATATTTGCTTTATAGAGTTGTGTTGGACATCTCTTACTTTTCATGGGTGTCCCCTTTTTTTGGGTATGATCCGTATAGCGGATTATTTGTGGATATGAATTATCTAAAATTAGCGATCTCCTATTTGCTTGTCTTTATAGTCGCATTGATAATCCCTAAAGGAACCAATAAAGTATCTTCGATGATCATGCAGTTGCATTTCATTGTCATGATCATTCCTTTATCAACGATTTATGCATTAGCCAATCATTCAACCAGCTTCTACTTGATGGTCTTGTTTTGTTTTTGCATGCAGATCGTGGTCTTGAAGTATCTGCCGCTAATATCGCTATTCAAAGTTAAAAATGCAAAAGTTATTCTCGTTAGCTTATTGAGTATTTTTACTGCTATAACATTCGCCTATTCATTAAAAGCGCATGGCATACAATTAACATCGTTCAACTTCTCCTCCATTTACCAAATACGCGAGGGGACGAAGACGAATGTGATTATGGATTATTTAATCACTTGGCAGTATAGAATTATTACGCCTTTCTTTTTTCTAATTACCTTTATTAGAAGGAAATACTTATTGTCGTTAATATTTGCTTTTATGCAAGTTGTTACTTTTCTAATCTATCCGCACAAAGAAATTATCTTTTCGTTAATAATAATTGTTTTTGCTTTATTTATTAAACGAAAAGAATTTAAAATCGATTTATCGTGGGCTACCTTCCTTTCGATTGGAACTATTGCAACCATCGTTATTCATCGTGTAATGGATATCGTGTTTCCGCTTCAAACCATAGTTAGGTTGTTATATGTACCCGCGGTCATTAAATTTCAACATTATATGTTTTTTTTGGAAAACCAAAAGCTTTACTATTCAGAGGGAATGGTCGGGAAGGTCCTCGGGATCGAATATCCTTACTCGCAACCTTCGGGGTTCTTAGTGGCCCATCCGGAGGTTAACAATAATACGGGATATTTCGCATATGCCTATGATAATGCCGGGTTTGCAGGAATGATTATCATATCGGTATGTTTTGTATGCTTGCTTGTACTAATTGATTCCTTGGTGAAGAACGAGAATAAGTTGATTATTTTAGCGTTCTTAATTTATCCGATGCTCATGTTGAACGATGGAGACCTGCTAACCTTGTTATTAACGGGAGGACTATTCATATTACTGTTGATCTTGTTTATTTTCAAAGATATAGACTCTCCTGTATCCTCTAGGAGGAAGGCGACATGAAGGCAAAAATCGGTTCTGATATCGTGTTAAATATTGCAGCCTCCATAATGCCGATTTTTGTTCTGCAATTTGTCTTCTTGCCATTGGTAGCTTCGGAAATAAGCGCTTCTTCTTATGGTCAATTGTTAACGCTGATCGGATTGATGAGTTTATCGGCTTCTACGTTAGGCAGCGTATTGAACAATATTAGACTATTAACGTTTAAGACTTATGAACAGTCGAGTGAAAAAGGCGATTTTAATCTTCTGGTTATACTGTTTAATTTCATCAATATTTGCATTATGACTATCTTTATTTTTGTATTTATGGAAGATGGCCTGACTTATAAGATTGTATTTCTGGCCGCTTCGATTTTGTTGCTTTTAATCGATTACGGAAGAGTCGAATTTAGAATCAACCTGAATTATATGAGGGTTTTCTATGAAAGCTCCTTTATCGTTGCCGGATATGGAGTTGGATACCTGCTTTTTAAATATACCGGGCATTGGCAATATATTTTTTTGATCGGGTATTTATCTAGTTTTCTGTATATAATAAGTAAGACGAAACTATTTAAAGAGCCGTTTATAAAAACGAACATGTTCAAGAGTACGAGCTCGCAAGCAGTGATTTTATTAGTATCGGGTTTATTAATAGCTACTGCGACTTACGTGGATCGCTTATTGTTGTATCCAACGCTTGGTAGTGAAGCAGTAGCTATTTATTATATTGCAACTCTATTAGGTAAATCCGTATTTTTAGTTATTCAACCAGTTGCCGGGGTATTGCTTAGTTATTTAGCGAGGCTGCAACGAATGGAAAATAAATATTTCTATTTATTGTTATTCCTATCGGCTTTAGTCGGTGCTGTCGGTTATTTCGTAATCATTGCGATTAGCGAACCTTTCTTGGCTCACTTATATCCCGATTACTATGAGGAAGCACTTAAGTATATTAAAGTTACAACATTGGCTTCCGTCATTACCTTAATTTGCAACGTTATAAACCCAATGATAATTAAGTTTTGCAACCTTAAATGGCAACTCGTCATCAATGCAACCTATTTGGTTAATTTCTTGTTGTTTTCATTCCTATTTATGCAGTTTTATGGATTAATAGGTCTTTGTATAGGCGTAGTGATTGCGAGCGCGGTAAATCTAATCGGAATGATAGGCGTGTACTATTTTTTCGGTATGAACGCTAAGCATCCAGCAGTATCCAGTTCGTGAGACGCAAACCAGAGGGGATAAAGTCAATCATGATTGAGTTAATTAACAAAATTAGTCAAAAAAGAGCTACACTAGGCGTAATCGGGCTTGGTTATGTTGGATTGCCTCTTGCTGTTGAAAAGGCCAAGGCTGGATACAAGACAATTGGTTTCGATGTCCAACAATCGAAAGTAGAACTAGTTAACCAGGGCATAAACTATATTGGCGACGTTGTTAACGAGGACTTAGAGGAAATCGTCCGATCTGGTTATTTAAAAGCCACGACGAATTTCGCGGAAGTCGCAACAGCGGATTGCGTGTGTATCTGCGTTCCTACGCCACTGGATCAGCATCAACAGCCGGATATCAGCTACGTAAAAGCTTCTGCGGAGAGCATTGTTCCATACATGCATAAAGATATGCTTATCGTATTGGAATCCACGACATATCCCGGAACCACCGAAGAATTACTTAAACCCATCTTGGAATCGTCAGGTTTAAAATGCGGCGAAGATTTTTACTTGGCGTTTTCTCCTGAGCGTGTTGATCCGGGCAACATCATTTTTAAAACGAAAAATACTCCAAAGGTCGTTGGCGGAGTTACGGCCGCATGTACAGATGTTGCAGCTGTCCTATACGAGAGCGTCCTGGAGGCGCCTATTCATCGAGTGTCTTCGCCAGCGATTGCAGAAATGGAGAAAATACTTGAGAATACATACAGAAATGTAAACATCGGTCTTGTTAATGAATTGGCCATGCTTTGCAATAAAATGGGGATCAATTTCTGGGAAGTTATAGAAGCAGCTAAATCCAAGCCTTTCGGATTTCAAGCTTTTTATCCAGGACCAGGTCTTGGGGGACATTGCATCCCGCTCGATCCGTATTATCTCTCTTGGAAAGCCCGTGAATTCGGTTTTCACACTTCGATGATAGAATCCTCAATGATAGTGAATGACAGGATGCCCGAGTATTGCGCGGAAAGAGCTAGTAAAATATTGAATCGAAGCAAAAAGGCAATGAATGGGTCTCGAGTTCTGGTACTTGGTGTAGCATATAAACAGGATATTAATGATTTCAGAGAAAGTCCTGCAGTCAAAGTTATAAATGAACTCGAAAAAGAAGGGGTTGAGGTTGTTTTCTTTGACCCCTATGTTTCGGAATATAGCGAACACGGAAAAATTAAAAAAGGCGAATCTGAATTAACAGCCGAGTTGGTTGCGAGCGCTGATCTCGTCATGGTGACGACTGCTCATACGAACGTGGATTATGATTTTGTTCAAAAGCACGCAAAAGTTATTTTCGATACTAAGAATGCTATGAAAAAAGTAGTACAAAGGGACAATATCGAGTTGTTATAATAGCGAATTCGATAAAACAAAGCAGGTGAAGAAAAAAATGAAATTGTCCGAGATCATTCGTCCTAATGCTGTGTTGATCAGAGATGGATCATTCGAGTCACTCGGACAGTGCACGGCTAACATCGGCAAAGACATGTTGACGTTCTTGGAAGATCCGGGCTATCTAAACCAATTATCTGCAAATACAAGCATTCGTTGCGTAATATGCACACCGGATCTTGTGAACCAACTTATCGATGCACCAATAGGAATCGTTGCCGTCGAACAGCCTAAGTTGTTCTTCTTCGAAATCCATAACAATCTTGTTAGCAAGAAAGAGATAAGATCCGAATTCGAAACTATAATTGGCGATAACTGCAATATAAGCCCATCATCTTGTATATCAAGAAACAATGTTAAGATTGGGGACAATGTCATAGTAGAGGAACACGCCATCATTAGGGCAAATGTGACGATCGGCAACAATTGTATAATTAGAGCAGGATCCGTTATCGGTGGCCAGGGCTACGAATTTAAGAGAGACAAAGAAAACGGAATTTTAAGAGTCGAGCATGTAGGAAGCACAATCATTGAAGACTACGTTGAAATAAAAGAGTTTTGCACGATTCATCAAGCCGTCTTCGAATGGGATTTCAGTCGAATCGGCGAACACTCCAAACTCGATGCACACACTCATATCGGTCATGCGACGAAGATAGGGAAACGAGTAATGATCGGATCCCATGGCAATTTAGCTGGGAATATTCAGGTCGAAGATGATGTTTATATCGGACCAGGCGTGACTATCTCGAATAGATTAACCATAGGAAGCAAAAGTAAAATCAGCATCGGTTCAGTCGTAACGAAGAACGTGGATAGGAATAAGGTTGTAACCGGTAATTTTGCTATTGACCATCATTTGTTCATTAAAGATCTTAAAGAAAAGAATCGAACATTGGAATAATGGTAATCTAGAAGGCTTGGAGTAAATCGAAAAATGGCTATCAACTTTAATCAGTTGATAGCCATTTGATGTTCTAAAACAGTATCTAAACTTTCGAACGGCTTTCAAATACGATTTTTTGTACATACACTGCGCAAGAGAGTTGACGTAATAAAAATACACTCTCAATAATGGGTTCAATTTTTTTCAAAAACTTTGCCATCGCGTCAGGACAAAACATGGGTACGAGTCCGCAATATTTTGACTTAATAACTTTACCACCGTTTTTATTGAACCATCGATCTAATGAATGAGGGAAATAAGACTTTTCATCGTGTTCGATATGGTATTTCGAGGTTTTTTCAATCACCTTAAGAACGGGATTGTAGCCATTCGGCTCAATGATTATGATTTCATCTGCAATTTTTGAAATGCTGCTGATCGCGCGCTCTACATCGTCTAAATGATGTAAAACACCTCGAACGATCGCAACGTCAAAGCGCACATCATTGTCTAGATTATAAATATCTCCGACCTCAAAGTGGATATTATCAAAATCTTGAGACTTTTTCCTCGCGCATTCTATTGCACTCTCAGCGGCATCGACGCCTAGTAAATACGCAGGTTTCTGCGCATATAATTCCATCGTATAGGTGCCGTCTCCACATCCAATATCGATAACTTTTTTTTTGGTAATGTTAGTCATCTGGATTACAGCATCGCTTAATCTTTTATTAGCGAGCTGACAGGATAGCTTATCTGTATTCGAATATAAATACCCATCATTGCTTTCTACGTCATGGTTGAATTCGTCAATATTTCTTTCGGTTGCCATATAAATCTCCTCATCTCTTATTTTTATACCCAATAACAGCTATGTTTCCGGTAGGCATATAAATAGGTGTTCGTCCTAAAATGTTTTTTTTCAATAGAGGAATTAACTTGCGTTTAGTTTGGGGCTTCAGCAGTGGAAGCAGCTTTACCCAATAGTAAAACGGATACTTATTATGAACCGTTCTAATTTCGATGTCTACAAACCCGGATTTCAGAAGTATCTCCTTGGCACTTTTAGGAGAAAACAACTGAAGATGCTCTATATCGAAGATCGGAGACTTCCGTCCCAATATTTTAGTAGATAAAGCTTCATAATTGTGACAAATGAAAAAAAATGCTCCTTTTTCCTTGAGTATATCATAAACGGAAGTACACAACTCAAGAGGATTGCTCACATGCTCGATCGTTTGAAAGCAGGTGACAAGACTAAGGGAGTTTGCGTTAAATTCAGCAGGATCGAATAACTTTTCTCTTATAAGTGGACGTATTTCTGCCGTGGCTGCTTTAATTGGGGCCTTGGAAGGCTCAACTCCTACAACTTCTGTAAACTCGTAGTCGATCAATTCCTTGAGGAACGATCCGTCTCCGGTTCCAATGTCTAATGCCCCGTGCAAATCAGGCAGTCTCCTTTTTATTTTGGGCAGAAAGCTGCTATAAGTCTTGCTCGCATATTTTGATTCGGATGAGCTATCGTAATCTGCTTCTTCATAATTTTCGCCTAAATGAACAGACGATGGCACTGGACTTGCATATACTAATTCACATGCAGAACATCGTATTAATCTATGGTGCATATATTCTGGAATCTTTCGCGATGCAAAGGCGAAACTATCCAATTTAGACTCGTCTATATTGGCAGCAGCATAGATATTACTAGCGTCGTGTGAATTGCAAATCGGGCAATTTCGACTTATCAGGTCAGGTTTCTGTTGTTGCATCGATAATATCTCCATTTTTAATAATGTGATTACGAATAAATAAAGGCCGTTGTTTTACTTCTTCAAATATCTTGGCGATATATTCTCCCAACAAACCAATAGCGAGTAAATTTATTGAACCGAAAAACATAACAAGTAATAAAACGGTGGTTAACCCCTTAGGGGCTAGATCGGGATACAGGAGTCTGCTTAATATTTGAGCTGCGCCTAAAACAATAGACAATACAAACATTAATGTTCCAACAAAGCTTAGCAAATTCAATAAAGTGTTGCTAAATGACAGAATGCCTTTTTTCGCCCAATTAATATTTTTAAATAAATTATTGGTTGATTTCCCAAACATACGCTCTGGTCTTATATATTTCACGCCGATTTGGCGAAAGCCGACATATGCTCGTATTCCGCGTAAAAAGAGATCTCTCTCGGGAAACTTCTTGATATGATGAACGACCTTTTTGTCCAGTAAAGAAAAATCTCCTGCATCTTTTGGAATAGATAAATAGGAAAAGTAATCAAACAATCTATAAAACAATTTGTAGGCAATCTTCATTAGAAAAGGGGCTTCTCTCTTAATACGTTCGCCATATACAACCTCATAGCCTTCACGCCATTTGACCATAAACTGTGATATAAGTTCAGGAGGATCCTGAAGATCACCGTCTAATAGGACACAAGCATTTTTGCTTGCAATCTCCATACCGCTTCTAAAAGCAGCCTGAGAACCAAAGTTTCGTGAATGAGAAATACCAATTACTTTTCTATCGCTCTGGGTAATATTCCGAATAACTTCCGCGCTGTTATCAGGGCTATTGTCGTTAACAAAGATAATTTCGTAGTCAATGTTCAACTCTTTAAAGGTGGTAGTTAATCTTTCATACATAATTGGAATAGCTAGTTCGTCTTTATAACAAGCAATAATTGCACTGATGCTGTATTGGTTATCTTCCGTGCCCAGTTTCGATGCATTCAGATAGTTTTCTTTATTGTCTAGGGTGCGAAACCACGATATTGTGCGATTCATACCGTCGCGAAAATTGGTTTTGGCAACCCAACCAAGCTTTTCTTTAGCTTTGCGGGGATTAGCAAACCAATTGCTTACATCCCATTTTCTATTTGACATGTAGTATGAAGGGTCGTGCTTAATATCGAACGTTTGCTTTGAGAATTGTGCAACTTCAGATATAGTGGTATTTACACCAGTTCCTATATTGAACGATTCACCATAGTCTTCTTCTTTCAATTGAAGCGCTGTGTCTATAAATGCTTCACATACGTCTTCCACATAGACAAAATCCCTTGAAATATCGGGGGACACAAAATCAGGATAGGAATTATTCAAACCTTGTCGGATCACAGCAGGGATTAACCTTGCCGAGTCTTCCATGGGTCCATAAACGGAGTATAATCTTAGATTAGCGCAAGGAAAGCGTTTCTTTTTTCCGTAAAAGCGAATTAAGTTTGCGCTCGCGACTTTGGATACTGCATAGTCGCTATTCGGTAAGAGCAACTCTGACTCTGATGGACCAGCTGAATTATCTCCATATTCGGATGAACTGCCCGAATGAACATAACAAGATATGCTTCTGGGAGACAGTAATTTCAGTAGTTTTTCTGTAAGCGTGAAGTTAGTTTTATAAATTAATTCCGAGTCTTCTTCAAAAGAATACGCACCATAGGAAATACAATTAAATATCGTTTTCGGTTGAATTTCATTAATAAGTGAGACTAGATTTGAATCAACTAACAAATCCGTCTTAATTATATTTGATGAAGGAAGTCCTTCTAATCTCCAAGCAGAAGACCTTGTTGTCCCGTAAACATCGGTTCTATACATTAACAACATTCTCAACAAATTTGCGCCGATAAATCCACTGCTTCCCAATACTAGTATTGGACCGCGTAGACTATTGATTTTATGGGAAACGACGAGTTCCAATTAACTCTCCTCCAATAAAGTAGTAATACTTTGCGGATCAAGAGAAGATTCCCTGCGATGAAAATTCTGTGACCCATATAAACCGGAAATATAGCCTAGAGCGCTTAGATGTGTCGTTTTCCCGTGAAAAAGCTGCTTTGTTAGTAACAAATAACCCAACATCTCTCCCAATCCGCCGTGTTGCACATGCTCTTCAGCAACAATTAAATGATTGGATTTTTTTAAATTTTCCAACAACGAATCCGGCATAGTGTCAACATCTAACGGCAGTTCAGTAACGACCCATAGATTGGGTCGTTTATATTCGTCGAGTGCGCTCAGCGGTTCAATTAAACCGCCAACTAATGGACCGATAACAATCATAGTTGGTCCATTGCCTGTAATAAGCCGGCGCCAAGGCGAGTATCTAGGGAGTTCAAAGTTTTGGGGTTTTTCACATTTTCCAAGCCGTAAATAGGCAGGATGCTGAATATCATAAAGCCGGTTAACGATAGAGGTTACGTCTTCATTAAACGCGGGTATGAATATGCGCATATTCGGTAAACATAACAAAGCTCCATAATCTTCAATAGCATGATGCGTACTTCCCATCACGCCGTAGGCATAACCCCCGCCGTTACCAATTAGTACCACCGGCAAACCGTGTGCGCACACGTCATTTCTTATTTGTTCAAAGGGCCGTGCATAAATAAAAGGAGCAATGCTATATATCCAGGGTTTCATTCCAGCCTTCGCTAAACCGGCACTAACCGAAACCATATTCTGTTCTGCAACTCCAGCATTGATAAATCGGGGCCCAAGAGCCATTTGTAGCGACTCAAGCGTCATAAAACCTAAGTCTCCTGTCATGAACACGAATTCAGGCTTGTTACTGAACTGAAGCAACGATTCCGCCAATACTTTCCTCATTGTTTGGAAACCTCTTCCACCGCACGTATGTACTGTAACTCTGTCATGGGCAGATAATGCCACTCCATCTTATTTTCCATAAATGATATTCCTGAGCCCTTTTTAGTATTTGCAACAATTGCGTTTAGACCGCGTTTGGATTCAGAAAAGCATTGTGATATCTCTAGTAAATTATGCCCGTCGATTTCATGAGTAGGCACTCCAAAGGAACGAAATTTATTCGCTATTGAATCCAGATTTGCAACCTCGCGCGTCGTGCCGAAACCTTGTAAGTGGTTTGCGTCTATAATGAACGTTAAGTTACTCAACTTATGATGCGCTGCAAAAATTAAAGCTTCCCAATTGGATCCTTCGTTCCATTCGCCGTCTGACATAAGACAATAGATTTGACCAGATTGTGACATTAACATCTTCCCGAGACCTAAGCCTGCAGCAAGAGATAAACCATGACCCAGGCTGCCGGTTGAAAAATCAATTTCAGGGATCCACCCTGAGGCCGGGTGACCGCTTAGTTTAGTTCCTTCTTTGTGAAACTGTTGCAGATCGGAATCCGATAATTTACCAATGGACCAGAGGGCGACATAAAGACTGCCGGCCGCATGCCCTTTGGACAAAACGAATCTATCGTCTTCCCCTAATACTCTATGAAACAAATATATCAACAAATCTAGAGAAGAAAGATTCCCGCCAATATGGCCTACTCCGCTTTCATAATGCATTTTTAGTAGGCGAAGCTTCGCTTTGCGTACCGCTTCTAGTAACCCATGCTGAATTTCCAATTCACCTAGCTTCAAGTTCGCCACCTCTTTCTTACCATGATGACTGTACTCAATGTCTATATTTATACCTGTTAATATAGCTTGAGTTCGAATAATATTATATCATTAATCACATTAACATAGTGAGAGAGAACTAGTCCTCAGTTTTAGTTTTCCAGTATCGAAAGGAGCCGAAAATGAAGGGAATCGTTCTTGCGGGTGGCAATGGTACACGATTGTACCCATTGACCATAAGTGTTTCTAAACAGTTACTGCCGGTATATGACAAGCCAATGATATATTACCCTATTTCCGTTCTGATGCTCGCAGGGATCAGAGAGATTCTGATTATATCATCCCCGCAGGACTTACCTAGGTTCAAACAACTATTAGGAACTGGTGAAAAACTAGGGCTGAGTTTTTCATATGCAGTACAAGATAAGCCTGACGGGATTGCTCAGGCATTTACAATAGGGGAATCGTTTATTGGCAAAGATTCTGTTGCATTGATCCTTGGAGATAATATTTTTTTTGGACAAGGTTTTTCGACCTTATTGAGAAAGTGTTCAACCCTTAAAGAGGGCGCAACGATTATCGGTTATCGCGTTCATGATCCGTCCAGATTTTGCGTCATAGAGTTCAATGAAGATCAAAGCGTTAAAAATCTCGAAGAAAAACCGAGCCACCCAAGAACTGACTTTGTTGCTACGGGGCTGTATTTTTACGACAACAATGTGATTGATATTGCTAAACATATTGAACCCTCACAAAGAAACGAAAGGGAAATTACGGATTTAAATAAAGTGTATCTCAGAAACAACCAAATTAAAGTGGAACTGCTAGGTCGTGGGTTCTCATGGTTCGATACTGGCACCCCGCAATCATTATTCGAAGCATCTCAATTTATTGAATCCGTAGAAAAACGTCAGGGATTTAAAGTTGCTTGTTTGGAAGAAGTTGCCTATTACATGGGTTATATTTCTGAATCTCAACTTATTAAGTTAGCAAAGACATTATCAAGAAATGACTATGGGAAATACTTAATGAAGCTAGCTAAAAAAGAAAGGCTTCATTACTTTTGGGATTATGAGGTCCTAAGGAGAGACTAGGGGCATGAAGGAAAGAGTTTTGAATATTATTTATGCATGCGTGTGCATGATAGTTTTTGTTGCAGTTGTATACTTTACGAATCACCGTTTGTATTTCGGGGCAGATTTTACAGACGAGGCGTTTTATAGTTTGCTGCCCTATCAATTTGCTTTAGGACAAAAACCATTTATTGACGAGATTAATATTCTTCAAACATCGGCTTTTATTATATATCCGTTTTTTAAAATCTTCGCTTGGGTAAATAAAAGCACGGACGGCATTATATTATTCAACAGATACTTATTTTTCATTTTTTATTTTGTAATTTCTTACATTGTTTTCAGAGTGTCCAAAAAGCTCATTGGCTGGCAGACTGCATTACTGATAGCATGCTCCTGTCTCGCATTTATACCTTTTAATATTCCGAGCTTAAGCTATAACACGTTAGGTTGTGGTTTTCTAACGCTTGGAATGATTGCGGGTTTCTCAGGAATACAACATAATAAGGATTCCAAATATTTGTTTTATTCGGGAATACTATTAGCTTTAGCTGTGATTTCCTATCCGACACTCGTAATATCAGTCGCTTGTTATGTGTTGATAATGCTGTTAATCATTCGTGAACACTATTGGCGGAATGTTTTGAAGTTTGCGGCTGGAGGAATCGTTGTATTGCTCCCGGTATTGTTCGTAGTGTTGCAAGCAGGAGTAGATAACGTTCTTCGTGCAATTGAATACTTTCAATCTTATGGAGTGCATGGGGGCGCAATTTCTAAGTTCATAACGGAATGGGATAAATTAATTGTGGCTATCCCGCATAAGATCCCTTTGCTTATTTCGATTGCTTTATATCTCTTGAGTTACAAACGATTTCCTATAATTGGTGTAATAGCACTTCTCTTATTTCCTGTTCTGCTTATTGATTCGAATACATTCGCCAGCATAACGGCTTCAATGTCGCTTCTCATTAACTACAGTCTAGTCGCTGTCGTATTGCTTTTGACTAATTTGAAAAATGACGCGGTGGCGCGTATATTTTGGTCACTCTGGCTTCCTTCTTTTATTGCCGGAAATATGTTGATGTGGTCTAGCAGTAACGGTTACGTTGCATCTGCCTTTGGACTCGTTCCGGCCAGCTTAGCTACTGCGCTAATGACAAGTATTATTATTTCAACGTCCTTTGGCGAAAAACATCGAGAACTTACGAAATACGCTCAAATCGTTAGTCCGATAGTAATTGTCGTTTTCTTACTGATCGTACAAAGGGAAAGCGTTTATAGAGACGAAGCCATAGATCAGTTAGATTATCAGGTAAAATCGGGGCCTTATTCTGGTTTGTACACTTCTATTCAGAAAATCGAGTTTATGAATAGTCTAAAGTCAGATATTAAAAGCGTTAGCGACTCAAAACAGACTGTTCTGTTTTACGAACATTTTCCCGCCGGATATTTATTCACGAAAAGCAAACCGGCAGTCAATACTGTATGGATTTCGAGCTTAAATGCTTATCCCCAAGTAGATCGCTCAATCATTGTAGATTATTATAAAACTCATCCAACGCCGGATGTCGTTTTTCAGATGAAAAAAGTTGTTTCTAAAAAGGGTGACGATATTGTGCTGTCTTATTACAACTCAGACGCGCTTAATAACTGGATTGAAATAGAATACACCAATATCTTGTCGAATGAGTATTACTCTATCTTTAAAATGAAATGAGATAAATAATAGCTCCGATAATAAACTTCAAGCATAAAGGAAGGGTTACATTGAGGCTTTTAGTTACTGGCGGTGCGGGGTTTATAGGAAGTAATTTTATCCATTATATGCTGAGACAATATTCGAATTTAGAGATTGTCAATTTAGATGCTTTAACTTATGCAGGTAATTTAGAAAATCTCAAATCAGTACAGCAGGATCCAAGATTAAGTTTTGTAAAGGGCGACATTAATGATAAAGCTTTGGTAAACAGCCTTTTTGATAAAGGTATTGACATTATTGTGCATTTCGCGGCTGAATCCCATGTTGACCGAAGTATCTTGGAACCGGATATTTTCGTAAAAACGAATATATTAGGTACACAAGTTCTTCTAGATGCGGCTAAGAAGAACAACATACAAAAATTCGTTCATGTGTCTACGGATGAGGTATACGGAACATTGGGCGATACAGGGTTGTTTACCGAATCTACCCCTCTTTCTCCCAATAGTCCCTATTCAGCTAGCAAAGCAGGCTCAGATCTACTTGTACGCGCCTATTATGAAACTTTCGATTTGCCGGTTAATATAACCCGCTGCTCAAATAACTACGGTCCTTATCAATACCCTGAAAAACTGATTCCGCTTATGATTTTGAACGCTCTTAACGATAAGGAATTGCCGGTGTATGGCGACGGTTTGAATACTCGGGATTGGTTATATGTTGAAGATCACTGCAGCGCAATTGACCTTGTAATACATAATGGGGTCAAAGGTGAGGTATACAACATTGGCGGCAATAATGAACGTAAGAATATCGATATAATAAAGATCATATTAGAACTGCTTGGCAAGCCGGAATCTTTAATTAAATATGTTCAGGACCGTATGGGACATGACCGCAGATACGCTATTGACGCTACTAAAATTACGCGGGAACTTGGCTGGCAGCCGAAGTATAATTTCGATACCGCTATCAAGAAAACGGTTGATTGGTACATAAACAATCAAGAGTGGCAGCAACGTATTTTGCCATAAAATGTTAGAGATATCGAACGACACCTCGCAACTTTCTCTCCACTAAGCGCGTAAAAGAGATAGAATCATGTCGAAACGGGAGAGATGGAATTGCAAAACACGAAAAAGTGGACGAAATGGGGAACGATTGCTGCTATTGCGCTTATCGTTAGTACATTTGCAGTATGGACGTCGGTGCAAGCAGATTCTCCTTCCTCCAATCCAGGCTCCGTCAACGATCCCCTCGTAACAAAGGGCTACGTCGATAGCGCAATCGCAAGCCTTGTTCAGCAAGAGATTGCCAAACTAGGACCGATCACCGGCGGCGGAGAAGCATCTTCGACGAAGATGGAAGTCGTTACGGTACCGTTCGGTTCGAAGCTAATCGTCGCGGACGGCGGGGAGATGATCGTTCGCTCGGGCAAAGCGATTGCCGTCAGCTCCGACGCGAATGGCTTGTCCGACTTGACCGACGGGCTGGACATTAAACCAGGCAAACCCGTAGGGAACAATCATTTGATCCTTAATCCTAGAGGTCAGCGCGGCGTAGAAGCGGATCCAAAGCAAACGAAGGGTCTGATCGTACTCGTTCGCGGGGCGTATTCGCTGCAATAGGTTATCCAGCTATCATTCCATACTGATACTCTTATAACTGTCGAAGCTCATAAGCTTCGGCAGTTATTTTTATATCCAATGGCAATAAGCCATCCACCGGAATATATATGTACGATGTGTAACGACAGGAAGCTCGAAGTAAAGGGTGACGCAAATTGAAATTACTTGTTACCGGCGGAGCGGGATTCATCGGAAGTAATTTCGTCCGCTATATGCTGAAGACTCACCCGTCATATGAGATCATTAATGTTGACCTGCTTACTTATGCTGGAAACTTAGATAATTTGGCGGAGGTGGGCACGGAACCGCGCTATCGTTTCGTTCGGGCGGATATCGCGAATCCACCGGAATTGGAGCCTCTGTTTGGTTCTGGAGTAGACGCAGTGATCAACTTTGCCGCCGAAACTCACGTAGATCGCAGCATCGTAAATCCAAGCATCTTCGTGCACAGTAACGTAGCGGGAACGCAAACCTTATTGGATCTCTCCAGGAAATACAAGGTCCGAAAATTCTTACAGATCTCTACGGACGAAGTGTATGGCACTCTTGGGGCGGAAGGTCTGTTCGCAGAAGAGACTCCATTAGCTCCAAATAGCCCCTACTCGGCAAGCAAAGCCGGAGCAGATTTGCTTGTTCGCGCCTATTACGAAACCTTTGGTCTGCCTGTTAATATCACTCGTTGCTCCAATAACTACGGTCCTTATCAATTCCCGGAGAAGCTCATTCCGCTAATGATTCGCAACGCGCTCGCCGACCAACCTTTGCCGGTCTATGGTGATGGATTGAACGTTCGGGACTGGCTGTACGTGGAGGATCATTGCAGCGCTATAGATCTCGTGCTTCATCATGGTCGCGATGGAGAAGTCTATAATGTAGGTGGGAACAATGAACGGACGAATATACACGTCGTGCGCACGATCCTGCAGCATTTAGGCAAGCCCGAAACCTTAATTCAATACGTCCAGGATCGACTGGGCCATGACCGCAGGTATGCAATCGATGCATCCAAAATAAAGACCGAGTTAGGTTGGTCTCCCCAATATCATTACGAGACTGGCATTAAAGCGACGATCGATTGGTACTTAGCGAACGGACATTGGATGGAGCGCATTATCTCGGGAGCGTACCGCCAATGAACGATGAATCGGTACGACCCTTCAAGATTGTCGTCACCGGAGGCGACGGCCAACTTGGCCAAGAGCTTATTCGGCTGTCTTCGGATGAATGCGTTATAGTCGGTCTGAACAGATCGCAGTTGGATATTACGGATCAAGAAAAATGTATGTATGTAATCAAGCGATTAAAGCCAGATGCCATCATTCATGCGGCGGCTTATACCGCGGTAGATAGAGCGGAGTCGGACCCTGACGGGGCATGGTTAGTGAATGCGAAAGGAACAAGTCATGTTGCTGCCGCAGCGGAAGCCATTAAAGCTAGTCTTTGTTATATAAGTACCGATTATGTTTTTGACGGTGAGGGCATGATTCCGTACAGGGAAACAGATATTGCGAATCCGAGGAATGTTTACGGTAAGACGAAGCTCGAAGGGGAGAGGCTCGCATCCTTAATATGCGTCAAGACATTCGTCGTGCGTACTTCTTGGGTGTTCGGGAATTGCGACAACCATTTCGTTGGCACGATGCTGCGGTTGGCGCGGCAACGTGCGGAGCTGAGGGTCGTGAACGATCAGACGGGGAGCCCAACGTATACGTACGATCTAGCTAAGTTACTTGTGGAATTGGTGAAAACAAACCAATATGGCGTATATCACGCGACGAACAGCGGACAATGTACCTGGTACGAGTTCGCAAGAGCGGTATTCGAGGAAGCGGGGATTGACCGCATCAACGTAGTACCCTGCACGACAGACGAGTTTCCGCGCCCTGCCCGAAGACCTAAGTTTTCGGTGCTTGGCAACCAAGCACTGCAAGATGCCGGAATCCCGCCGCTTCGACATTGGCGCGACGCCTTGCGCGACTATTTGAGTCGCGGAGGCCGTAATGATTAGAACATTTTACCCGAACATCCATAATCTCATACGCCTTGACTCCGTGATGCCGGCACATACTAAGGCCATCACACATCAAGGAGGCAACTAGAGCTTATGGCTAATCGCAGACAGAAAGTCGTTCCCGAGTGCGCTAGAGCGCTTGATCAGATGAAGTACGAGATCGCTTCAGAATTCGGCGTGCCGCTGAATCAGGGATCGGGTGACATGGATACCGAATTTGCCGGAGAGCTCGGCAGTGCCAGCGGCGCTAGCTTCGGGCAACAATACTTCGGGAACTTAACGTCGCGGGAAACGGGTTCGATCGGCGGGGAAATCACCAAAAGGCTCGTACAACAAGCGCAACAAACGATCATCTAATAAGGAAGAGGATCAAGGGCTTTACATTGACACCCCTCGACATATACGGTATCATTATTATTCGAAGGTTTGTCTTACAGCCTTTTCCAATCGGAAAAGGTTCATTTTTTGTATATGGGGGTTGAAGAAATTGTCGATTAAAGGACGGCATCTCTTCACATCCGAATCGGTCACGGAAGGCCATCCGGATAAAATTTGCGATCAGATTTCCGACGCGGTGCTTGACGCGTTCTTGGAAGCTGACCCGAACGCTCGCGTAGCTTGCGAAGTGTCAGTAGCTACAGGACTTGTACTTGTTATCGGTGAAATTACGAGTAAGGCTGACTATGTTGATATTTCCGCAATCGCGCGCCGCACGATTAAGGAAATCGGCTATACACGCGCTAAATACGGCTTCGATTCCAGCACTTGTGCCGTATTAACGTCCCTCAATGAACAATCCGCCGACATCGCGCAAGGCGTTAACGCTGCTCTTGAGACCCGCGACGGCAAAGATATGAAGCAAGAGAATGAAGATATCGGAGCGGGCGACCAAGGCTTGATGTTCGGCTTCGCGACGAACGAGACGCCGGAATACATGCCGTTGCCAATCGCGCTTGCGCACCGTCTGTCCCGCCGCTTGTCCGAAGTTCGCAAGAACGATACGCTCGGCTACTTGCGTCCGGACGGCAAAACGCAAGTGACGATCGAATACTTGGACGGGAAGCCAGTGCGTGTAGATACGATCGTTATCTCCACGCAGCACTCGGAAGACGTATCCCTTGAGCAAATTCAACGCGACATTCGCGAGTACGTTATCGCTCCTGTCGTGCCTGAGCAATGGCTCGACGGTGAGACTAAATTCTTCATCAACCCTACGGGCCGTTTCGTTATCGGCGGACCGCAAGGCGATGCAGGTCTTACGGGCCGTAAGATCATCGTCGATACGTACGGCGGGTACGCACGTCATGGCGGCGGTGCGTTCTCCGGCAAAGATCCAACGAAAGTCGACCGTTCCGCTGCTTACGCGGCGCGCTACGTAGCGAAGAACATTGTCGCTGCTGGATTGGCAGATAAATGCGAAATTCAGCTTGCTTACGCTATCGGCGTTGCACGACCAGTATCGATCAACGTCGATACTTACGGCACAGGTAAAGTCAGCGAAGAGAAGCTGGTTGACCTCATTACCCGCAACTTCGACCTTCGTCCGGCCGGCATCATCAAGATGCTCGACCTTCGTCGTCCGATCTATCGTCAGACTGCGGCGTACGGCCACTTCGGCCGCACGGATCTCGACCTTCCTTGGGAGCGTCTCGATCGCGTAGAAGCGCTGAAGCAAGGCGCTCTGGCATAATATCATAGCCCATTACAGAAAAGGCTTCCGCGTGAGCGGGGGCCTTTTTCGTCTTTCCGGGCAGAAATAGGACGATACGCCCTAAAATTCTCCATCCTCGAAGCCGACATATAAGGTACTAGTGCGATTTTGTCAGGAGGTAGTTCCCTTGCATCTACGAAGAATGCTGTTGCTTGCGCTTATCCTATCTATTCTATCCCAGCTATGGTGGGGCGCGGGGGCTTCCTTCGTGTCGGCAGCAGCTGCTCCAACGATACTGTCGCCTGCCGATAATAGTACGGGAGTCAGCTCTGGTGCATTAACGGCTACGATGTCGTTCCCTGAAGTGATGCACAAAGGCTACTCTGGTTCGATCATGCTGAAGAGAATGTCCGATCATGCGACTATTGATACGATCTTCATGGGTACTCAATCCGATCGGGTACAGGTGGATGGTACGGGTAAAATCGTCAGTATCTCTTTTACGGCAGCCCTCGCTTTGAATACGCAATATTACATTCTGGTCGATTCAGCGGTGCTTCTTGATGGCGCGAATAATCCGTTCGCCGGGATTGTCGATCCGAACGGTTGGAACTTCACGACGCTGGCTGCAACGGACACTACTCCGCCTTTAATTATGTCTATGTCACCGTCGCAGGGCAGCACAATTTCTGCGGTTGGCAGTCCTTTGACGATTAAGTTCAATGAACCGGTTAAGATAGGTAGCGGCGCGATCATTATTCAACGGCTCACGACACCATCAGGTTTCTTCTGTACGATTCCGATGACTTCCCCGGCCGTTACGGGCAGTGGTACGGACACGTTAACGATCAACCCGTCATTCCCTGCCCTCGGATGCGGGAATTTTACTCAGAATACGCAGTATTCCGTAACGATCAACGAACAAGCGATTACGGATATAGCGGGCAATCATTTCACTGGCGTTGCTTATGGCTCTTGGTTGTTCAGCATTATTTTTGATGCCGGAAATCCGGAGCTGATCAACACGACGCCTACCAACGGCAATAAAGCGGTAAAGACCACCGAGAAGTTCACGATGCAATTCAACGAAGAGATCATCGTTCAACCAGGGGCTATGGCCGAGCTTAAAACAGGCAGTACAACCGTTACATTCCCCATAGTTCGAGACAGCACAGATTTGAAGAAGGCGTACTTCGAGGTATCGGGCTTACGTGCCGCGACTTCGTATGTAGTCCATATTCCGAATAACGCCATTACCGACTTGTGGCTGAATCCTTATCCGGGAATACTCAATGATTACCGGTGGACGTTCACGACGGTCGGGACAGACCGCACTCCGCCGAAAGTGACCGGTACTACGATGGAAGGAAGCACGATCGTGCTTACCTACGACGAGGAATTGGATCCGAACTTCGTACCGTTCCCTGCCAATTATTATGTGACGGTGAGCGAAGTTCCGATGCAGGTGGACGCTGTCGCTGTCATTAGCAATACCGTGCGGCTGACGCTGCATTCCGGCATTGCTGCAGGACAAGTAGTCAAAGTCTCGTATACGGTCGACAGCCGCGCAGCGAACAAGCTGCAGGATTTGTCCGCCAACCTGGCCGCTTCCTTCAATGGTCAGTCGGTTACGAACGTGACGAATACAGCCAATGCTCGCCCGTCTAACGGAATCGTATCCGGCAATACGATCAGTCTGAATTTCAGCGGGGCGTTGCAGACCGCTTCACCCGCAGTTTCTCAATTCACGGTTAAAATCAACGGGGTCAGTCAGAACGTGACGGCAGCGAGTATATCCAATACAACGTTAACGCTAACGATGAGCGGTTCAGCGGCTAACGGGCAATCGGTATCCGTGTCCTACGTGCCGGGGGCATCGCCGCTTCGCGATTTGGTTGGAAATGCCGTCAGCGCGTTCGCCGACTTCTACGTACAAAATACGAATGACACGCAAGCGCCGACATTGTTGACGGCGACCGCCTCAGGAGCTCAAGTTAGGTTGACCTATAATGAAGGTCTCTCTCCTACGCAGCTACCGTCCAGAACCAATTTCATCGTGATCAGCGGCGGTAAAATTTTAACGGTATCAGGTGTTTCCATTGAGAACAATACGGTAGAGCTTACCTTGTCTCAAGCGATAGAATCTGGGGCAACGGTCTTTCTGTCCTACACTCCCGGAAATCCCGGAATCGTCGACTTATCGGGTAATCCAGCTGGCACGCTTAACGGTCAATCTGTGACTGTAACAGCCACGTCAGCGGATGTCGTAATGGCAGTCGTCATGAACAATGTACTTACGTTGTTCTACAATAGGGCTCTTAGTACGGCGACAATCCCGCAGCCTTCTCAATATATGGTGAGATCAGGGACGTCTTACTATGCGGTATCAAGCGTCAACGTACAGGGTTCTCAGGTGAATATGACGCTGGTAACACCTGTGCCTAGCGGCGTAGCCACGACTCTCAGCTATAATAAGGCGGGAACATCGCTTAAAGATACGACGGGCTTCATTTTCGATTCCTTTACGGACCTCAATGTCAATAATTCGGATTCGGGGACGTCGACTGGCGGCGGCACGAATACGGGAGGCGGAACGACGACTCCTTCGGGGCTGCCAGACTATCTCGAGTCGGACGGCAGCGGAGGCGTCAGGTTCGTCGTCTCCAAATCGACGACGACGGAATTCGGAACGTTGCCATCCGGCAGATCCGGCAACCGTTACGCTATCGACGGCACTAAGCTGCTGGCTGCATACGATGTGATTAGATCAGGTACGAGCTACGGGGTGTCGAATCCGGTATTGTCCGTAACGATTCCATCGACCGAGCAGAGCGCTCAAGTCAGCATACCGATTCGTTCGATGATGGACGCGGCGGCTAAAGCATCTAATGCTTCTTTGCGCGTCGAATTCGGGGAGATGCAATTTACTTTACCGCTCACTGCGATTAACTACGGCAAGGAATTGTATCTGGCTAACGCGGATTCCTCGAACGCCAAATTGGTCCTGTCGATCGAGAAGACTCAGGATGTTAACCTGTCTTCTGCGCTTAGCATTAACTCCGCGGAGCTGCTGGCGACGCCGGCCGATTTCTCTGCCGGATTGCTCGTAGGCAGTCAAGTGAGACCGGTTGAAGGCTACGATATGTACGTTACGCGCGCATTCACGCTGCCGTCCTTCACAGGGAATGTCGACAACGTAGCCGTCGTACGCTATGACAATGACGCAGGCGAAATGGTATATGTACCGACCCGGATCACGCAGTCCGGCTCAACGGCTAAGGTCGAATTCCTTCGCAAGAATAACAGCGTGTATACCGTCGTTCGTAAAAATATCGCCTATTCAGATATGACAAGCCATTGGGCGAGAAATACCGTTAACGCGTTGGCATCCAAATTCATCGTCGACGGGCCGAGCAGAAGCACGTTCGCGCCGGACAAGAACATTACCCGCGCGGAATTCGCCGAATACTTGGCACGTGGCCTCGGATTGAACGGAGACAAGGCTGCGGCCGCTAGATTCCCGGATGTCGGGGTTGGCCACGCTTCGGCTGGATACATCGGCGCGGTAAGCAAAGCGGGCATCGTCGAAGGAGGATCGGACGGCAACTTCCGTCCGAAAGCTTCGATCACCCGCGAAGAGATGGCGACGATGCTCGTTCGGGCGATGACTTATGCAGGCGTCTCAACCGTCTCGACTCCTACGGCTCTTAACGCCTACAAGGACAAAGGCAAAGTAAGCAGTTGGGCGAAGGAAGGCATGTCCATCTGCGTAATGGCCGGTTTCATTAAAGGCGCATCGGCTACCGAGCTGAAACCGCAGAACAATGCGACTCGCGCCGAAGCGACGGTCATGCTCGAGAGATTCCTGAAATACGCGGAGCTGCTATGAATCACGAACAACTGATGAAGATTGGATTGGCCAAAGCCGGGACGTCTCTTAAATACCCGTTCGATCCCGGCTTGCCCGTCTTGTACGTCGGCAGCAAGATGTATGCGCTGCTGGGTAGAACCGGAGCGGACGAGAGCGTAAATCTGAAAGCCGATCCTGAGGAAGCTTGGATGCTGCGCCAGCAATATCCGAACGCCGTTCTGCCCGGGTACCATATGAACAAGAAGCATTGGAACACCGTTGTGCTGAATGGGATTGTACCCGATGACGAAGTTCTCGCTATGCTCGAGCAGTCGTATCGTTTAGTACGATCGAAGCTTACGAAAGCGGAACGAGAGCTGCTCCAATCTTAGTAGAGGACTTAAGTCATAAGCCTTCTCGCCTATCGCGAGAAGGCTTATTTCATGCGGCCGCGCGAGATTAATAGTTTTATTTTTTCGTAGGTGAAGATGTGATTGTATTCTCTTATCGCTAGTAACTTTTCGCACCTAATGGAGTCTATTACTTTATACAGACAGAGGAGGCTGCAACGCTTCTCTCTTACAATATGAATTGACTCACGGGAGTGGAAATATGCAAGCAACTAGCAGAACAACGAAAACCACGAAACGCACGAACAGACTCGTCCTACCGATCATTGCTGGAATGCTCGTCCTGTCCACGCCGGCCACGCTGAGCTTGTTTCCGCCTGTCGTTCAAGCAGCAGCGGCTGCGGACAAAGCTGCCGTCACTTACAAATTAGTGAAGCAAGCGGAGTCGTTCGTGACTTCAGGCGTTAAGCAGATTACGTATTCGTGGGTGCCGTCCGACAAGAAGCAAGCGACCGAAGTGATGCACGTGCTCGAAGTCGACCTCACCAACCCGTACGTTCGGTTGGACGCCATGGGCGGCAAGGGCGGCAGCGTAACGGCGAGACAATCCGTCGGCGCGATGGCGAGAGAGACGGGGGCGGTCGCTGGCATCAACGCAGACGTCTTCCAGACGGCATCGACCAGCGAGGGCGCTCCGATGGGCGCGCAGATTACGTCCGGCAAGCTTCTCGTCAGCACGTCCCAGCTTCAAGGCATGTACGCTTTCGCGGTGACGAAGGACAGGAAGGCGTTGATCGACACCTTTAAGTTCACCGGCGACGTTACAGCCGCCGACGGAACGGTATTCGCTCTGGCGGGTATGAATAAGTCCGCATACCGTACGGAGCCGGACAAAGGCTACAGCCACAACAACGCGCTGTACATCTACACAAGCGCGTGGACAGGCGCCGAACGGCCGATGTCGAGCAGCATCTCTCCGGTGGAGGCGCTGATCGTAGACGGTATCGTCACGCAAGTGTCGACCGACAAGGCGCTCGACATCAAGACGATCCCCGCGAACGGCTATATTCTGCGCGGCCACAAAGCATACGACTCCGGCAAATTCATCGTGAATCGCCTGAAGGTCGGGGAGCCGGTCATTTCCCGCTATCAGCTTGAATCTCTTACGACCAAGCAAGTGTATACGGAATCGGACTTCGAAATGATGATCGGCGGTCATACGCTGCTGATGGATAACGGGCAACCGTCGAAGTTCTCCCGCGACATTAACGGCGTCAGCGGTTACGCGGATCGGGCCCGTACGGCGGTCGGTTATTCTAAAGATGGCAACACGGCCTACCTCATCACGATCGAGGAGAACGGCGGCAGGGAAGGCGTCTCGCTCAAAGAGCTTCAGAACATGATGAAGGAGCTCGGCATCTGGAAAGCCGTGAACATGGATGGCGGCGGTTCGACGACAATGGTCGCCCGTCCGCTCGGCGACTTCCAGGTTTCGCTCGCTCACCCGACCTTCTATGGCACGACGCAACGTCTTGTTACCAACGGGATCGGTGTATTTACATCCGCCCCGCAAGGAGAGATCCAAGGCATCGTTGCAAGCGGACCGAACACGCTGTTCATCGGTCAGCAGGCATCTTATTCGCTTAAAGCTTATGATACCTTTTACAACCCGATAGATCCGACCGGTCTTCAGCCTGAATGGAGTCTTAGCGACGCGCTTGGCCAGTTCCAAGACGGCGTGCTGCAAGTCGCAGCGGCAGGCAAGACGACATTGAACGTGCAGGCAGGCAACGCGAGCTCTAAATTGCCGATAGAGGTTGTCGGCGAGGCGCAAATCGCGCGGCTGATCGTGGAGCCAGGTTCGACCTCTCTGGGAGTAGGCAGCGTGATCTCACTCCCGGTTAAAGCGCAATTGACGGACGGACGCGTGCTCCCTGTTCCGGCCTCATCCATCTCTTGGGAATTCCGCGGACTGACGGGAACGATGAATAATGGCAAGCTAACCGTGGACAAGGTGGAGAAGAACATCGCAGCGGGCTATGCCATCGCCAGGTATGATGGCTATGGCGCGATGGCGGTTCTGACGCCGGGTACGGAGAAGGCACTCGAGGACTTCGAGAAGGTCAAATACAACATCGGCTTTACCGGCGCGCCGGCAGAGACGACAGGTACGGCTTCGATCGTGACGGGCGTACCGGGCAGAGAGAATTCCAAGGTGCTGGACCTGAATTACGATTTCTCGGTAGGCTCGGGCAAACGCTATGCTTATGCGATCTTGAATGACGGCAAAGGAATCGCGATCGATGGGACGCCAACGGCGCTGACGCTCGATGTGCTGGGCGACCAAAGCATGAGCTGGCTGCGCGCGGAAGCGATCGACGCCAGCGGGAAGACCGTATACCTGACGATCGCCGACAAGATCGACTGGTCCGGTTGGAAGAACATACGCATCGATTTGGCGGCAGCGGGATTGAAGGGGCCGTCCAAGCTGACGAAGCTCTACGTCGTGAACATGGAAGAGGACCAGGACGAGCGTCTGCTCCAAGGCGAGCTCGCGTTCGACAACCTGATGGTGCAGTACCCTCCTGAGCCGATCAAAGTGTACCACCCGACGATCGTGCTTAAGGTAGGCAAGACGAAGGCGACCGTCGACGGCAAAACCGTCACGCTGCCGGGAGCGCCATTCACGCAGAAAGGCACTTACACGAACTATTTGCCATTGCGGTTCGTAGCGGATCGACTCGGGGCAGATGTGAAGTGGGACGGCAATGACAAGCGGGTAACCGTCGTGCGCGGGGATACGATGCTGGAGCTTTGGTTAGGCAAGGACGAAATGACGGTTAACGGTGTACGAACTCCAATCAGCGTGCCGCCGATCATGGTCAAGAACAGCGTCTACGTGCCGGTTCGCGTCATCTCGGAACAGCTGGGGCAGAAGGTAGATTGGGAGCCTAAGACGAAGACGATTACCATTCATTAATTTTCTAATTAAAAACGCTATAACGCTCTCTCAACGCAATGACGATATATGTTATGATAAAGAGTGTATATTTATTCGGATAAGCGGTATCAAGCGGGGCTTCGGTTGCGCGTCTTTCATGCAAGGGAGTAGGTTAGATGGATTTCAGCACGGACCAAATCGACCGCGTCATACACAACGCGATCAGCGTCATGGAAGACAGCAAGATGCAAGTCTTCGAGATTTGCGAAGTTGCCCGCCGCGAGCTGCAATCGCTTAACCAAGAGCTTGAGCTCGTTCTGGAAGAGACGACCAGCACGATCGACAAGGTCGATCAGCTGGAACGCGACTACCGCTTGGCAAGAATCCGGCTTACGGAAGTAAGCCGCGACTTCGTACGCTACTCGGAGCAGGATATTAAGTCGGCTTACGAGAAGGCTACGCAGCTGCAATTGGATCTGATGGTTTACCGGGAGAAGGAACATTATCTTAAGACCCGCCGCGACGACCTGCAGAAACGTGCCAGGAACGTAGAGCAGTCGATCGAACGCGCGGACACGATCAACCTGCAGATGACCGTCGTGCTCGATTATTTGTCCGGCGATTTGAACCAAGTAACGCGAATTCTCGAATCCGCCAAGAACCGGCAGATGATCGGGCTCAAGATCATCCTGGCGCAAGAGGACGAACGCAAGCGCATCGCCAGGGAAATTCACGACGGACCGGCTCAATCGCTGGCCAACCTGGTGCTCAGGACGGAGATTGCCGAGCGGCTCCTGGATACGGGCGACCTTCAAGTCATTCGCAACGAGCTGACCGACCTGAAGTCGCAAATTCGCTACGGCCTCGAAGAGATCCGCAAAATCATTTTCAACCTTAGACCGATGGCCTTGGACGATCTCGGACTCGTGCCGACGCTTCGCAAGTTCGTGCAGGACTTCGAGGAGAGGACGCGAATCCGGGCGGTGTTCGAGACAGTAGGCAAGGAGAAGCGTCTTCCGTCCGCTATGGAGGCGGCGTTGTTCCGGCTCGTGCAGGAGGCGTTCAACAACGCCCTTAAGCATGCGCAGGCGACGTATATGTCGCTCGAGATCGCGTTCAGGGAAGATACGGTCGAGCTTACCGTGGGGGATAACGGCGTTGGTTTTAACCTCGATGCCGTAGTCGCCAAAGCCAGATACGATTCTCGTTTCGGGATCATCGGCATGAAAGAGCGAGTCGAGCTGATGCAAGGGAAAATCGATATTAAGTCAGCAAAAGGTCAAGGCACGAAGTTGAATATTGAAGTTCCGATCAAAGCAGATCCTGGAAAGGAGTTAATCGTTAGTGGAGACTAAAACAGCGGCCCGCGTAATTAAGGTGCTACTTGCCGACGACCATCAGCTTTTCCGCGAGGGGCTTAAACGCATACTCAACATGGAGAGCGATCTGGAGGTAATCGGCGAGTGCGGAGACGGCATTCAAGTGCTCGAGTTCTGCAACCGTCACAAGCCTGACGTCGTTCTGCTCGATATCAATATGCCGATCGAGAACGGCGTCGTTGCTACGGAACGGCTCCGCGATATTTTCCCCGACATTAAGGTCATTATTCTCTCGATACACGACGACGAGAGCTACGTGTTCGAGACGCTTCGCAAGGGCGCAACCGGTTATCTGCTCAAGGACATGGAAGCCGAGTCGCTCATTAACGCGATCCGGACGGTAGCGGAGGGTCATGCGTACATTCATCCGAAGGTGACGGGCAAGCTGATCAACCAGCTCCGCCGCATGACGTATCTCGACGAGATCGGCGCGACTTCCGGCGCCGCGGCTAGCCGCGAGACGGTCACGAAATTCGTTCCGCGCGGCAACAACCCGCTGACGAGACGCGAAGCCGAAGTGCTTCGTCTGATGGCCGAAGGCAAGAGCAACAAGACGATCGGCGAGAACCTGTTCATCAGCGAGAAGACGGTCAAGAACCATGTCAGCAGCATTCTGCAGAAGATGGAAGTAGACGATCGTACGCAAGCGGTTATCAACTCGATCAAATACGGTTGGGTCACGCTCTAATCGTAGCTACATAGGTGCAACGTGGACGGATGTTCTCCAAGGGGGAGGGCGTCCGTTTTTGGTTTTTGTTGGTGTGCCCCCCACCCGTGTCATCTGCCTCCGCTGAGCAATGTGCGTCATCCGTACGCTCTGCTCCCCACCCAGCGTGGTATATGATACCCCTCCGTACGCTCTGCGCCTCACCCAGCGTGCTATATGATACTTTTTATCGTATAAGTGGTTTGTTCAGCAAGTCCTGGTGATTATCTGATACTTTATATCGTATAACGGTCACAGGTGGCAGTTGAGCGCGAGGTTGCGAGGATTATGTGATAATTAATATCGTATAAATCGTCCTATGTGTCGGACTGAGCCGCTATCTGATATTTTATATCGCATAAACTAAGCGTCGTTAACTCAAATGTTCCTCAGTTACATGTTTAGTGACGCGGTAACGGGCAATTCTCCGATCTCCGGGTCCAACCGGCTCGAGGAGTCGCTTCTCCCTTAGTCCCCGAAGCCACTTGCGGGCGGTTTGCTGCTCGATTCGAAGCAACTGGCATACATCCGCAGGGCGTACCTCACCCCGAAGCCGGTAAGCGAGCCGCAAAATCTCTCTCTCCTCCAACGTCAGATTCAGACTCATCTTCGATAACGTGCCAAAGTACTTGCCCATGAACTGCTGCAGGATTTGCTGGCACATGCGAGGTTGTTCTTTCACGCTGTCATGGGAGAACCGAAGCACCTTCCAATCATCGATGACGAGGTGATTCTGGCGGATGCGATCATCGGAGAAGTCTTCCTTGCTGGCTTTCGTTCCGTGGCTTTCCCGACCGTCGCCCTCTACGTTCAGTTTGAGCGGCCCAGGCAGCCAAGCATAATCTAGAAAACGAGTGCCGTCGCGGAAATCTCTCACTTCGTACTCGGGGTGCAGGTCGTCGAAGTGACCGATCGCGGGCCACCATATATTCTGTAGAATCAATTTCTCCAAGTAACCATGACCATCGATTAATCTCCTTAGCCGTCTTCCCCTGCGCAGTCTCCGATGCTTTGTCATAAAAGCCTCATACGCCGTATCAAAGTCCATGCCTCATCTCTCCTCATCCAATAATAAAGCCGCCTACTCGGATCAGATTAGCTGATCGAATAAGCGGCTGTGTGCTTCGCATGCCGGTTTTATGAGAGAGTATAGCCGTGAGCGCAATCGGTGTCAATGGGCGACATGGCATTCGTCTGTAACTCCTCGCTTGCGTGCGGCATATATTGAGGCACAACCCTAAGGAGGTGGCCGCCGTGATTCCCGAGTTATTATGGATCATCGGCTTTTACGTCGCGGCTGCGGTATGGGCGCATTGGGCTTACGGGAGAAGCGCGGGCGCAAGCCGCCGTCACTACGTATTAGTCGCTGGCAATCATCAATTGCAGATCGAAGGCTATGTCAGGGCGCTTCAACAGTTCTCGCGACGCTCGGGCACCGATATTGGCATTACCGTCGTGTTAGATCGTTCGAACGACGAGACGGGTGCGATCGTGGAGCGGTTCTCGCGCGGTGCTACCGGTATCGAATGTGTGAGATGCGAGGACGAGATTGCGGCATCGAAGCTTGATCATTGGGAGCGCTCTCGCGAGGACGGGGCGGAACAAGTGGTGTGGGTCGAGCTTGAACGCAAGGAGCATCTAGAGAAGCTGCCGTCGTGGCGGCGTCTATAAAAGGGAGGGAAAGCGACGTTGTCGTCGGACTTAATTTGTCTTACAATAAGGGAAAGGATCAAGATCAGGTGAAGCACACCTCGGTCGCCGGACGGCGATTGGGAGTGTGCTTTTTTGTTTGCGAGGAGGCGATGTACGGTGAAGGCGGTTCTGTATGCGGTGAAGGTAAAAGAGAGGTGGACGGTGGAGTATTCGATTGCTTGGGACGTAGACGCGAATTGGTGGTTGGGGGAGCAGATGGTCAGAATGGTGGACATGCTTCCACTCGGAATAGCGGAGTTGGCTTGCGATCGCGTGAATAAGGAGCTGGAGGGTCGTAGTGCAAGTGTGCAAGAGGTGGGAGAGTTGTTAGGCCGCATAGCGAAAATAACCTGGGAGGAGCAGCTGGCAGAATACGAGGAGACTCCTTCGTTCGAAGCGGTTGAAGTGTCCGCTGCGGTTGCGGCGGACCGTGGGAGGTTGCGCCGCATAGCGGAGCTGGCGCGGGAAGCGGGCGTGCGCCTAGCGGGCCGGGCGCTGCTAGAAGAGGAGGCGCTGCAGCTGCTTGCGCCCGCGCCAGGCGGCGCTGATCGCTCCGCGTGCTGCGCTGCGCTGCAGCACGCCAAGCTCGCGGGCGCGGTGCGGCTGGTCGCCGCCGTCGCGCCCCGAGGCGTAGCCGAGCCCCGCCGGGGCTGGGGCTGGCTG
>Ga0065721_10048975_pt1 | contig 54554 bp, 48 predicted proteins | sample Mesricmetagenome_FD_59108 | JGI IMG/M metagenome (GOLD analysis project Ga0065721, IMG submission 59108) | Mesophilic microbial community from rice straw/compost enrichment Sample: eDNA_1 v2 (version 2) | ecosystem: Engineered > Solid waste > Grass > Composting > Bioreactor | place: USA: Davis... | reverse complement strand
GCCCCCACCCTCCCCACTTCGTGGGTCCCCTCCCTCCCCCGCTGCGCAGGGGAGGGTTAGGGAGGGGGCAAGACCGAACCGATTTGAGCCCGCACCGAGGAACCACCACCATGCCATTGCCCGGTTCCGCCATCATCAACGACACGACGCTGCGCGACGGGGAGCAGACGGCCGGCGTGGCCTTCACGCTTGACGAGAAGATCGCCATCGCCCGCGCGCTCGACCAGGCCGGCGTGCCGGAGCTGGAAATCGGCATCCCCGCCATGGGCGAGGAGGAGCGCGAGGGCATCCGCGCCGTCGCCGCGCTGGGGCTGAAGGCCCGGCTGATGGTCTGGTGCCGCATGCACGACGCCGACCTGAAGGCGGCGCTGTCCTGCAACGTCGGCTTCGTCAACCTGTCGATGCCCGTGTCCGACATCCACATCACCAAGAAGCTGAAGCGCAGCCGCGCCTGGGCGCTGGCGGGGATCGAGCGCACGGTGAAACAGGCCCGCGACGCCGGGCTGGAGGTCAGCTTGGGCGGGGAGGACAGTTCCCGCGCCGACATGGACTTCCTGATCGCCGCGGCGACGGTGGCGCAACAGGCCGGCGCCCGCCGCTTCCGCTTTGCCGACACATTGGGCGTGCTCGACCCCTTCCAGACGCGCGCCTGCATCGAACGGCTGCGCCGGGCGACCGACCTGGAGATCGAGATCCATTCCCACGACGACCTGGGCCTCGCCAACGCCAACTCCCTGGCCGCGGTTCTGGGCGGGGCGACGCACGTCAACACCACCGTCAACGGGCTGGGCGAGCGCGCCGGCAACGCCCCGCTGGAGGAGGTGGTGGTGTCGCTGAAGGTGCTGTACGGCGTCGGCACGGGCGTGGACACGCGCATGCTCGGCCCGATCTCCGACCTTGTGGAGCGCGCGTCCAACCGGCCGGTGGCGGTCAACAAGTCCATCGTCGGCGACGCGGTCTTCACGCACGAGGCCGGTATCCATGTGGACGGGCTGCTGCGCGACCGCGCCACCTACCAGAATTTCGACCCGGCCGAGGTAGGGCGGGAGCACCGCATCGTGCTGGGCAAGCATTCCGGCAGCGCGGCGGTGAAGATGGCCTACGGCCAGCTCGGCCTGCCCTGCGACGACGCGACCGCGCAGGCCGTCCTGCCGCTGGTCCGCGCGCTGGCCACCCGCGCCAAGCGGGCGCCGACGCCGGACGAACTGGTCGCCTTCCACCGCGACGCCGCACGCCGCTAGAGCCCTTGGAGGATGCCGTGGCCGCCATCGACGCTCATTCCTCGGACGTGAACTCTTCGGACGCGGACATGACGGAGCCCGGCCTCCGGCGGCTGCTGCGCGAGGACGTGGCCTGCGTGTTCGACCGTGATCCCGCCGCGCGCTCCACGCTGGACGTGCTGACCTGCTACCCCGGAATCCACGCGCTGGCGGCCCACCGGCTGGCGAACGCCGCCTGGAAACGCGGCTACCGCTGGCCGGCGCGCTTCCTGTCCTATCTGGCGCGCGCCCTGACCAACATCGACATCCACCCCGGCGCCACCATCGGGCGCCGCTTCTTCATCGACCATGGGGCCGGCGTCGTGATCGGCGAGACGGCCGAGGTCGGCGACGACGTGACGCTCTACCACGGGGTGACGCTGGGCGGCACCTCCTGGAACAAGGGCAAGCGGCACCCGACGCTGAAGGACGGCGTGCTGGTCGGCTCCGGCGCCAAGATCCTGGGGCCGATCACGGTGGGCGCAGGCTGCCGCGTCGGCGCCAATTCGGTCGTCACCAAGGACGTGCCGGACGGCATGACGGTGGTCGGCATCCCCGGCCGCGTCGTGCGCCCCGAGACGCAGCGGCGGCTGGCCGCGCACGGCATCGACCTGGACCACCACCTGATGCCCGACCCGGTCGGCAAGGCCATCGCCTGCCTGATCGACCACATCAACCGCATCGAGGCGCGGCTGGACGCCCACGCCGCGGGCGAGGCCGGACTGGAGGGCGTCGCCTGCCACGCCTGCGGCAATCTGTGCGACCAGGAGATTTGCGGCACCGCCGGCAAGACCGACGCGCGCGCCGACCATTACGTCATCTGAAGGGAAAGGACCCCGCCATGAGCTTCAAGGACGATCTGGAGGATCTGGAGACCGCGGAGGATTTCCTGCGCTTCCTCGGCGTCAGCTATGAACAGCGCGTGGTCAACGTGAACCGCCTGCACATCCTGCAACGCTTCCACGACTATCTGGCCGCCGACACCGGCCTGGACTCGCTGGACGACGAGGGCATGGCCGCCCGCTACGCCGTCCACCTGGACCGCGCCTACCACGACTTCGTGGTGTCCAACGCGATCGCCGAAAAGACCTTCAAGGTCCACAAGGAGGAGGCGCGGAAGATGGCCGACCGCTTCGTGCCGCTGGACGCGCTGCTCAGTCCCTCGGCGTGAGGCGACGGGCCGCCGCTGTCTGCAACGACAACGCCCGCAGCTCCGCCGCCACGCGGTCGAGCACCGGCTGCCAGTCGCCGATCCGCTGTTGCCGGAAGACGCGGGCGGTCGGGTACCAGGGGCTGTCCTCGCGGTCGGTCAGCCAGCGCCAGCAGCCGTCGAAGCGGGACAGCACCCACACCGGCACCCCCAGCCCTCCGGCGAGGTGCGCGACGGAGGTGTCCACGCTGATCACCAGATCCAGCCGGCGCACCAGCGCCGCGGTGTCGGCGAAATCCGCCACATGCCCCATCACGTCCAGGATGCGGCCGGCGAAGGGCGGCTGCGACGCCTGGGCCGCGGCGGCTCCCTTCTGAAGGCTGACCAGCCGCAGGCCGGGGATGTCCAGCAGCGGCGCGAAGCCGGCGAGCGGGATGCTGCGGCGGGTGTCGGCGTGGCTCCAGCGCGGGTCGGCGGCGTGCGGGTCGCCGGCCCAGACCAGCCCGACGTTCAGCGTCCTATCCCCCGCCGGCCAGAGCCCCGCGAAGCGCTCCTCCCCCGCCGCCGCGGCGTCCAGATAGGGGACCGCCGCCGGCACGGTGGCGAGTGTCGTGCCGAACAGGGTCGGCAGGTTCATCAGCGGGCAGATCAGGTCGAATTCCGGCGCCGCGCCCAGCGGATGGACCTCCGCCACGCCCTCCACGCGGGCGAACAGGCGCACCAGCGCCGGCAGGCATTCCACCACCACGCGCCCGCCGGCCCGCGCCACCAGCGGCGCATAGCGGATGAACTGGAGCGCGTCGCCGTGCCCCTGCTCCCCATACAGCAGCACGGTGCGGCCCTCCAGCGGCTCGCCCCGCCACCAGGGCCGGCCGCGGTCGGGAATGTGCACGTCGTCCTCGAACCGCGCTTCGAAGGCCGGCCAGCCGTCCTCGTAGCGCCCGGTGATCAGCAGCGCGTGAGCGAGGCTGGACCGCGCGTTCACGCGCTCGGGCGCCAGCCGGATCGCCCGCCGGAACGGAGCCACGGACTCCTCGTGCCGGCCGAGGTCGCCCAGCGTGACGCCCAGGTTGAACCAGCCGCCCAGCTCCGCCGGCTGTGTCGCCAGCGCCTTGCGGTAGAGGTCCTCGGCCTCGCCGAACCGCCCAGAACTCTTCACCGCGTCGGCCAGCGCGACACGCGCCGCGGTGTTGTCCGGCTGCCGTGCCAGCACATCCCGGAACACCGCCTCGGCGGCCGGCGCATCGTGCAGCGTCATGTGCAGTCCGCCGAGCAGCGCCGCGACCTGCCCGTCTGCGGGGTCGAGCGCCGCGGCACGGCGCAAGGGGGCCAGGGCTTCCGCCGCGCACCCGCTGTCGCGCAGCGCGAGCGCGAGGTTGCCCCAGGCCACGGGGTTGTCCGGCAGGGCGGCAACGGCGGCACGGTAGCAGGCCGCCGCCGCGTCCGCCCGGCCACGGTCGAACAGCGCGTCGCCCGCGCGGACCAGCGCTGGCCCGACCGCTCCGCCCTCCGCCCGCGCGGCCTTCGCGAGGTTGCCGCGAAAGACCGCGGAGGCCGGGTTGAGCGCCGCGGCTTGCGCGACCAACGTCACCGCTTCCCCCACCCGGCCGGTCTGCGCGCGCAGCACGCCCTGCAGGTGCAGCGCGTCTGGGTGCAGCGGCTCCGCCTCCAGCACGCGAGCGTAGACCTCCGCCGCCGCGGCCAGTTGGCCGGACTGGTGCAGGCGAAGCGCGTCGGGAAGCAGGGTTGCGGCGGACATGGTGGGCCGGCAGCCTACACGGTCCCCCCGCATCACGGCCAGAGTCCCTGTCGCGGCTCCTGTAGCGAAGGCGACAGGCCGGCCGTTTGTCGTCTTTACGACAATGCCTTGCGATGCAAAGAAATGTATAAAAACCATTGACTTACCGCACTTGCACAGTCCTGGCACGCCGCTTGCTGGTACGACCAGCACCGCTCCGCTGGACGAGCGGAGGACAGCAAGGAGAGCGGGATGCACATCGTTGTCTGTATCAAGCAGGTGCCCGACAGCGCCCAGATTCGCATCCACCCCGTGACGAACACGATCATGCGTCAGGGCGTCCCGGCCATCATCAACCCCTTCGACCTCTTCTCGCTGGAGGAGGCGCTGCGGATCAAGGATCGGGTGGGCGCGCGCGTCACCGTCCTGACCATGGGACCGCCGATGGCGGAGACCTCGCTGCGCAAGGCCCTGTCGCTGGGTGCGGACGACGCCGTGCTGCTGACCGACCGCAAGTTCGCGGGCTCGGACACGCTGGCGACGTCCTACGCCCTGACCTCCGCCATCAGGAAGCTGTCGGAGGAAGAGCCGGTCGATCTGGTCTTCTGCGGCAAGCAGACGGTGGACGGCGACACGGCCCAGGTCGGCCCCGGCATCGCCACGCGGCTGGGCTTCCAGCAGCTGACCTACATCGCGAAGATCGAATCCATCGACCTCGACGCGCGGGAAATCGTCGTGCACCGCCGCGCGGAAGGCGGCGTGCAGGTGATGAAGACGGCCCTGCCCTGCATGATCACCATGCTGGAAGGCACGAACAGCATCCGCTTCGGCAAGATGGACGACATGTTCCGCGCCGCGCGCCACCCGCTGAAGACCTGGACCAAGGACACGACCGGCGCCGACGAGACGAAGGTCGGGCTGAAGGGCTCCCCCACCGTGGTGTCGAAGGTCTTCGTGCCGAAGCCCCGCGCCGAACGGGCGAAGATGGTGGAGGCCGAGGGTGGCAGCCCCGACGCGCTGGCCGCCGCCGCCGTGGAGGCCATCTTCGGCGCCCAGCCGAAACTCGCCGACGACCTGCTGGCCCGCGCCGCCGCCGGGCTGTGACGCGCCGTCCCTAACAGACCCTTTTCGCCGGAGCAACCACCGATGAGCGAACCAAGCAAGCCGCAGGGGCGCAAGTTCCAGCTCCCCGAACACCTGAAGGAATACAAGGGCATCTGGGTGATCGTGGAGCAGGAACGCGGCGCGGTCCATTCCGTGTCGTGGGAACTGGTGGGCGAGGCCCGCAAGCTGGCCGACAAGCTGGGCGTGGAGGTCGGCGCCGTGGTGCTGGGCGCCGACGGCCCGGCGCTCAACGCCATCTGCGCTGACGCCTTCACCTTTGGCGCCGACGTCGTCTACAAGGTCGCCGATCCCGTGCTGGCCGAATACCGCACCGATCCCTACTGCCGGGTGATGACCGACGTGGTCAACGCCTACAAGCCTGAGATCGTGCTGCTGGGCGCCACCACGCTGGGCCGGGACCTCGCGGGCGCCATCGCCACCACGCTGGCGACCGGCCTGACCGCCGACTGCACCGAACTCGACATCCATATGGACAACCGCTCGCTGGCGGCGACGCGGCCGACCTTCGGCGGCACCCTGCTGTGCACCATCCAGACGCTGGCCTACAGGCCGCAGATGGCCACCGTGCGCCCGCGCGTCATGTCCATGCCGGAGCGCGACGGCGACCGCACCGGCCGCGTGGTGGAGGTGTTCCCGAATCTCCGCGAGGAGGACGTGATCACCAAGGTGCTGAGCTTCATCGCCGACCGGGAACAGACGGAGGCGCAGCTGGCCTACGCCGACATCATCGTCGCGGCCGGCAAGGGGCTGGGCAAGCCGGAGAACCTGGCGCTGGCCTTCGACCTCGCCAAGGTTCTGGGGGCGGAGGTCGGGGTGACCCGGCCGCTGGTCCAGGCGGGCTGGACCACCTTCGACCGGCAGGTCGGGCAGACCGGCAAGACGGTGCGGCCGAAGCTGTACATCGCGGCCGGCGTGTCCGGCGCCATCCAGCACCGGGTCGGCATGGAAAAGTCCGACCTGATCCTGGCCATCAACACCGACCCGAACGCGCCGATTTTCGACTTCGCCCACCTGGGGCTGGTCGGCGACGCGCTGACGATCCTGCCGGCCCTGACCGACGCCTTCGGCCGGCGCCTGTCGGTCAACCGGCTGGCCGGCTGACCCTTCGCGGACGAAAAGGAGCCACAGCGACATGGTCGAAAAGTTCGACGCCATCGTCATCGGGGCCGGCCCGTCCGGCAACGCGGCGACCTACACGCTGGCCTCCCAGGGGCTCAACGTGCTCCAGCTGGAGCGCGGGGAGTATCCGGGAGCCAAGAACGTCCAGGGCGGCATCATGTACGCCTCGGAGCTTGAAAAGATCATCCCGGACTTCCGGGAGGATTGCCCGACCGAGCGCCACATCATCGAACAGCGCATCTGGCTGCTGGGCGACGACAGCTATGTCGGCACCAACTACCGGTCGGACGCCTTCAACAGCGAGACGCCCAACCGCTACACCATCATCCGCGCCAACATCGACAAGTGGTTCAGTGAGAAGATCCGCGCCGCCGGCGGCCTGCAGATCTGCGAAACCACGGTGACGGAGCTGATCCGCGACGCGGCCGGCAAGGTGATCGGCGTGCGCACCGACCGCGAGGGCGGGGAGATCCTGGCCGACGTGGTCATCATGGCGGACGGCGTGAACGCCCTGCTCGCCAAGCGCGCCGGCTACCAGACGGAGGTGGCGCCGGAAAACGTGGCGCTGGCGGTCAAGGAGATCCTGTTCATCGATCCCGACCTGATCCAGCAGCGCTTCGGCCTGAAGGGCGACGAGGGCGTGGTCATCGAGATCATGGGCAAGGTGACCAAGGGCATGGTCGGCACGGCGTTCCTGTACACCAACAAGGAATCGCTGACGATCGGCATCGGCTGCCTGATCTCCGACTTCAAGCAGGGCGCCTGCCCGCCTTACAGGATGCTGGAGGATTTGAAGAACCACCCCGTCATCAAGCCCCTGATCGAGGGCGCGGAGATGAAGGAATACGCCGCCCACATGATCCCGGAAGGCGGCTACAAGGCGGTGCCGCAACTCTATGGCGACGGGTGGATGGTGGTCGGCGACGCAGCCCATTTCAACAACGCCGCCCACCGCGAGGGCTCCAACCTCGCCATGGCGTCGGGCCGCATGGCGGCGGAGACGGTGGTCGCGCTGAAGAAGGCCGGCAAGCCCTGCAACGCCGCCAACCTCGCCGCCTACAAGGCGAAGCTGGACGACAGCTTCGTCATGAAGGACTTGAAGAAGTACCGGAACCTGCCGGGCATCATGCACGGGAACAAGCAGTTCTTCGGCGCCTATCCCGACACGCTGACGGCGGCGGCGCACAACTGGTTCACCGTGGACAGCGTGGACAAGCGCACGAAGGAAAAGGAGATCATGAAGTCCTTCGTCAAAAAGCGCTCCGTCCTGGGGCTGGTCGGCGACGCAATCAAGCTGGTGAGGGCCGTGCGATGAGCATCATCGTCAAGATCGAAGAGAAGCTGTACCAGAACCGCTACATCGTCGACGAAAGCCACCCGCATATCCGCATCCGCAACGAGGATGTCTGCAAGACCTGCACGGCGCAGGCCTGCACCGTCTGCTGCCCCGCGGCCTGCTATACGAAGAACGACGCGGGCGCCGTGACGCTGGTCACCGACGGCTGCCTGGAATGCGGCACCTGCCGCGTGATCTGCCAGGACAAGGAAAATATTCAGTGGGACTACCCGCGCGGCGGATACGGCATCAGTTATAAGTTCGGCTGAGGACCGCCATCCGGGCGTAAGGCTTTTGCCGAATGCCCGACGGTCGGGTCCCTCTCCTATCCGCCAAGACTGAAGCCCCCTTCTCCGGAACCGGAGAAGGGGTTTTCTTTGCCACTTTCGGTCAGGGGCCACATCCTTCGTGCAGTGGTTTCCCCACCCCGCCACGCCCATACTTGTGCCATACGCGCTTCCCCGGGGGCGATCCCCGGCCGGGAACCGCAACGTGGGGGACAGGCCATGCAACTTCGCGTCTGCTTTGAAAACATGCGGTCCGTCAACGTCAACGACGCCGCCATGATGCGGCACTATGCGGAAAGCTACCTGGCCGATTTCCACCCCGAATGGGCCGGCTTCATCATGCTGCCGCACAACGAGACCCGGCGCGCGACCATGGAGCCGTCCTGGCAGATGTTGATCCGCAACGCGACCCCGGACATGGAGCGTCGGTTGCTGGAGTATGTCCAGTCCAACCCGATGGCCGCCTATCACGTTCACATCTACCGCAAGGAAACGGGGAACGAGGTCAAGATTCACTGACACCATAACCTTTGCGCTACTTTTCTGATGGGGACCACATCCTTTCGTTTTGTTTCATATGATAATGTTTGTATACAATATATGCAGAATTTTTACAGATTTTTCACAGAAAGATGACTACCGTCGCGCCGGCGATTCCACGCCCAAATGCGGCCCGAAGCCGCCGTTCCCGCGGGAGAGCGCGATGCGGTTCACCATCAAGGTCGTTCTACTGTCCGTGTTGTCCGTGCTCGGCGGCCTTCTTGCCTTGAGCGATCTGATCGGGCTCGGCGCGCTTCAATCCGCCAACCAGGGGCTGAAGACGGTCTATGAGGACCGCGTCGTCCCCCTGCGCGACCTGAAGATCATCTCCGACGCCTACGCCGTCTACATCGTGGACGCGTCCCACAAGGCGCGGAACGGCAACTTCGCGTGGGAGGAAAGCCTCGCCTCCGTGCAGAGGGCGAAGGGCGACATCGTGTCGCGGTGGCAAGCCTACCTCGCCACCTTTCTCAATCCCGAGGAGCAGGTGCTCGTCGCGCAGATCAAGCCGCAGATAGCAAAGGCCGATCAGGCCGTGGAGCGGTTGCTGCGCATCCTCGGCAGCAAGGACGCCGCGGCGCTGGACGCCTTCGTCAGGAACGAGTTGTACCAGGCCATCGACCCGGTCACCGACCGCATCGGCCTGCTGATCGAGTTGCAGGTGCGCGTGGCCGGTGACCGCTACGCCGACGCCCAGAAGGACTACGGCACCGCCCGCGTAACCGCCTGGGGGATGCTGGCCGCGGGCGCCGCCATGGCGCTGTTCGGCATCGCAATCGTCATCCGGCGCGTGGTTCGGCCGGTCGGCAGCCTGACCGCCATCATGAACCGGATGGCCAGCGGCGACTACACGGCGGCCGTGCCCTGCGCCGGCCAGCGGGACGAGATCGGCGAGATGGCCCGCGCGGTCGGTGTGTTCAAGGAAAACGGCCTGGAGAACCAGCGCATGCGCGCCGAGCAGGAGCGCCAGCGCGAACAGGCCGAGGTCGCCAAGCGCGCCGCCCTGGAGAGCATGGCCGAAACGGTGGAGCGCGAGACCCGCATCGCCGTCGACAAGGTGGCCGAGCGCACCCAGCGCATGGATGCCAACGCCGGCGCCATGTCGCAGTCGGCCGGTGCGGTCGGCGTGAACAGCCAGTCCGTCGCCGCGGCGGCGGAGCAGGCCCTGCGCAACGCCCAGACCGTCGCGACCGCCACCGAGGAGCTGTCGGCCTCCATCCGCGAGATCGGCACGCAGGTCGGGCAGGCCAGTTCCATCACCCGCCGCGCCGTGGAAAACGGCGATCACGCGCGCGAGACGATCCAGTCCCTGTCCAACGCGGTGACCCGCATCGGGGACGTCGCCCTGCTGATCCAGAACATCGCCAGCCAGACCAACCTGCTGGCCCTGAACGCGACCATCGAGGCTGCCCGCGCGGGCGAGGCGGGCAAGGGCTTCGCCGTCGTCGCGTCGGAGGTCAAGAACCTCGCCAACCAGACAGGCAAGGCGACGGAAGATATCGCCCAGCAGATCGCCGAGATCCAGGCGGTGACCGACAGCGCGGTCGCCGCCGTCACCCACATCACCGGCAGCATCACCGAAGTGGACGAGGTCGCCACCACCATCGCCTCGGCCATGGAGGAGCAGGCCGCCGCCACGCAGGAGATCAGCCGCAACGTCAGCGACACCGCCGGCGCCGCGCGGGAGGTGTCCCGCCGCATCGCCGAGGTGTCCCGCGAAGCGGGCGCCACCGGCGACCGCGCCGCCGACGTGCGGGCCATCGCCGACGAGGTGTCCCACAGCGTCGACGACCTGCGGAACATCCTGGTCCGCGTCGTCCGCACCTCCATGGCCGAGGTGGACCGCCGCCACGACACCCGCTACGAGGCCAACCTCCCGGCGCGGTTGGAAACCCCGGCCGGCGCCCGGACCTGCCGGCTGCTGAACCTGTCCACGGGTGGGGCGGCGCTGGAAGGGTGGTCCGGCGCGGTCACCGGGACCCAAGGATCGCTGCACATCGACGGCGTTGCCGTACCGCTGCCCGTCCGCGTGATCGAGGTCGAGCACACCCACTGCCACGTGCGGTTCGAACTGGCCGACGGAGCCCGCGCTGCGTTCGAACAGCGCTTCGCCGGGCTGGTCCGCGAACGGGGAATGCGGCCCTTGGCGGCCTGATACGGCCGGATGCCGCGGAGCTACGCCAGGCTTCGGATAAAGCTGGCGACGCGCTCCAGCTCGCCGCCGGTGCGCGTGACGAGGTCCCCGATGCCGTCAAAACGTCGGTCGACACAGGCCAGCTCGATGGCGTCGCCCACCGCCGCAAGGTCGCGGGCGCCGACCGTCCGCGAGGAGCCGGCGAGCTTGTGGGCGGCCTGCCGCACCTCCTCCCACTCCCCTGCGGCGAAGGCCTTGGCCAGACGCCCCTGCGTCACGGTGTTGGAGGTGACGAACTCTTCCAGCAACTGCCCGACGAACTCCGCGTCGCCGTCGAACAGGCTGGTCAGCGCGCCCAACTCGATGGGCGGAGCCACCGTTGGTTCGATGCGCGGCTGCGCCGCGGCGGGCTCCATATCGGCCGCACAGCCCTCCCGGGGTTCGGGCGACGGCAGGTAGCGCTCCAGAACGCGGCGAAGCTGCCCGATCTCCAGCGGCTTGGAAATGCTGGCGTCCATGCCGGCGGCCAGACACTTCTGCGCCTCGCCCTCCATGGCGTTGGCGGTGATGGCGACGATGGGCAGGCGCGGACGGCCGGCGGCCTCCTCCTCCGCGCGGATGGCGTGGGTCAGTTCGAAACCGTCCATCTCCGGCATCTGACAATCGGTCAGCAGCAAGGCGTAGGGGCGTCCGCGCCACCGTTCCAGCGCCTGGATGCCGTCCTCCGCCATCTCCGCCGCATGGCCGAGCAGAGTCAGCTGGCGCTGGATGACCTGCCGGTTGGTCGGATGGTCCTCCGCCACCAGGATCAGGCGACCGGCCGCCAGCGCCTGCTCGACCGAGGGCGCGGGGTGCGGGGGTGCGGCCGGTGCCGGCACCAGTTCCGCCGCCTCTTCGTCGGCGACGCCGCGGCCGGCGGCGGCAAGCACAGCGCGAACCAGACGCGCGCGGCGCAGCGGGCGCGCCACCGGAATCGGCCCACCCCGCTCCGGCGCTTCCACCTGCCGGGTCACCAGCACCCGCCCGCGCACCGCACCGCGCGGGTCGTCGTCGAAGGCCGCGAGATCCGCCTCGTGCGTGGCGACCAGCACATCGCAGGCGGTGCCGGACATCAGCGCCTGCATGGCCGCCGCCGCGTCGGGCGCGTCCAGCAGCAGCGCCCCGTCGGTGTTGAGGTAGCGGGCCAGGAATTGCCGCTCCTCCGGGTCGGCGGCGATCAGCAGCACCGACACGCCGGCCAGCGGCGGCACGGGTGCCGCGGCCTCCGCCGCGTCGGCGTCCGACGCCAGATCGGCGGTGAAGGTGAACCAGAAGGCCGCGCCCTGCCCCGGCTCGCTCGACACGCCGACCTCGCCGCCCATCAATTCGGCCAGACGGCGGCAGATGGACAGGCCGAGCCCCGTGCCGCCGAAGCGCCGCGTCGTGGACGCCTCCGCCTGCGTGAAGGGGCGGAACAGCCGCGCCTGGACCTCCTGCGAAATGCCGATGCCGGTGTCGGTAACGGTGATGCGGATGGTCGCCTTGCCGTCCTCGAACCGCGCCAGCTCCGCCCGGATCTTGACGGAGCCGGACGGCGTGAACTTCACGGCGTTGCCGGCGATGTTGAACAGCACCTGCCGGATGCGCACCGGGTCGCCCATCACCATGGCCGGCAGGTCGGGATCGACGAAAGTGATCAGCGACAGATCCTTCTGCCGCGCGCTGGGGGCCAGCGTGTCGGCCACGCCCTCCACCACCGCGGCCAGCGACACCGGCACCCGTTCCAGATCCAGGCGCCCGGCCTCGATCTTCGAAAAGTCGAGGATGTCGTTGATGATGGTCAACAGGGAGCCCGCCGAGTCGCGCACCACGGCCACCAGTTCCCGCTGCTCCGCCGTCAGGGGCGTGAATTCCAGCAGTTCCAGCATGCCCTGGACGCCGTTCATCGGCGTGCGGATCTCGTGGCTCATGGTCGCCAGGAACAGCGACTTGGCCTGATTGGCCGCCTCCGCCTCCGCGCGGGCGGCTTCCGCCGCCTCGGTCGCCGCGACCAGCTCGCGCGTGCGGTCGGACACTTGGCTTTCCAGGTTCCGGTTGAGTTCGGTCAGCTCCTCGTACAGGTGCACGTTGTCGAAGCCGACCGCGACCTTGGAGCAGAAAACCTCCAGCAGCCGCCGCTCGTCCTCGGTCAGCGGGCGGCGGTGGCTGAGGTAGAAGATCGTGTCGTGGTTCCGCGAGGCGGAGCGGAAGACCAGCAGGCTGTGCGCGTGTTCGTAACGGGCGCGCGCGTCGCCCAGCGCCTCGGCCACCGTCTCCGCCGCCTCGGCCGGAAGGGCGGCGCGGACGGGCTTGCCGTCGCAGCCCGCGAAGATGCCGCCGCCGCCCAGCACCATCGGTTCCCGCGGGGCGCCGCCCTCCCCGCCGGTCCAGCGGCTGCACAGAGCCACCCCGTCGCAGGGCGGGCAGATCGCGTCGATCTTCGCCACGGCCCCGCTGACGAATTCGGCCATCTTGCGCTTGTCGAGCAGCGCCGAGGACGCGTCCAGGATGCGTTCCAGCCCCTGGCGATGATCCTCGATGGCGGTGATGTCCTGATAGCCGCGCAACGCCGCGACCACGGAGGTGAACAGCTTCTGCGCCGTCAGCTCGGTCTTCGACTTGTAGTCGTTGATGTCGTAGTTGAGGATGACGTCGCGTTCCGGCGCCTGCCCCGGCTGGCCGGTGCGCAGGATGATGCGCACACGGCGGTTGTTCAGCTCGCTGCGGATGAAGCGGACCAGCCGCAAACCGGCGTCGTCCGATTCCATCACCACGTCCAGCAAGACCACGGCGATGGCGGGGTTCTGCTCCAGCAGGGTGCGCGCCTCCGCCGCCGTGCCGGCGGACAGGAACTGGGCCGGCCGCCCTTCGAAGGTGAAGCCGCGCAGCACCATCTTGGTGGTGGCGTGGATGGCCGGATCGTCATCGACGATCAGGATGACCCAGGGCTCCGCCGGTTCGGGCGCCGGCTCCTTCGCCGCGGCCGGTTCGGTGTCCACACCCGGCTCGTCGTCGGCGAAAAGAAACTCGTCGCTCATCCAAACCCTCCGACCCCATACGGCACCACCGCCCCACGCCTGGGCGAACATTGGCAAGCAATGGCGTCCGGGCGCGGGAAGATATCACAGGAGCAGCCGCTGTGAACAGCGTGGCTCCACCACAACACAACCGCGCAAAACTCCCGCACCTCTCCGGAAGGTTGCCGCGCCGGTCTCGCGTCGGTCAAGGACCTCCTTGTTTCCAGCCATCTCCCCTTCTGCGCGACGGCGAGCGTGGGCTTGACGGAAACGGTGGCGGCGGGAACAGTAAACCCGCCGGTCGGCCGCGGCCATGGTGAGCGGCCATGGCGAGCAGGCCGCCCGCAGTCCACGACGCATTGGACCGCCGTCCATGACCGATCTCTTCGCCTGCATCCACGACGCGGCCCCGATCATCTCGGCCCGCGATCCCGACGTGAACGACCTCTTCCCGCCGGAATTCCACGCGCTGTACGAGGTCCACAGCTTCCGCAACGCCGCCCGCATCCTGGCCCACGCCTGCCGGGACGAGTTCGACGAGATGATCGGCACGCTGATGGCGTTCCGCATCCGGACGGAGGAAGTCGTCACCTCCGGCGGTAACAAGTCGCGGATCGCCAAGAACATGGAGGATCTGCTCAACCCCCTGGGCTGGAACGAGACGCGGATCCAGGGCGACCTGTTCATCCGCAAGATCATCACCATTCAGGAGCCCAAGGCGGACAACGGTGCCCGCCGGAAGGGCCCGGCCGCCCGGCAGCACGAGGAGCTTTACAAGGTCGAGCGCTTCATCGACGGGCACAAGATCGACTTCGTGAAGGGCCGCGTGTCCTTCGACATGGAATGGAACAGCAAGGACCAGACCTTCGACCGCGATCTCTACGCCGCGCGCACCTTCTACGAATGCGGGGTGGTCAGCGCCGGCGTGCTGCTGACGCGCAGCGCCGAGCTGGTGCCCCTGTTCCAGGACATTGCCCGGCGCGTCGACATCAAGGAGTTCCACAACAAGTACGGCGCCAGCACCACCTGGATGCCGAAGCTGCTGTACCGCCTGAACGCCGGCCGGGGCGGCGGCTGTCCGATTCTGGTGCTGGGCATCCGCCCGGCGCTGGTTTCCGACTTCGAGGAATGGAAGAGGACCCACCCGGTCATCCGGCAGGCGAAATTCGAGGTCGGCGACGGCCTCACCCCAGAGACGACGGCGGAGACCGAAGAGGCCTGAGGCGGGGGAGCCCCGCCCCCCGGCCTCAATCCGCGATCACGTCGCGGTCGGCGGTGGAGTTGTAGGCGTAGGTCTTCCAGGTCGGCTCGTAGCTTTCGTCGGCCTGGTTGCCCCAGACCGCCCAGTTCGGGCGGGCGCCGCGGGCGAACAGCTCCAGGTACGGGCCGGGGCTGCAGGACTCGATCAACTCGTACTGCTCGTCGGGCTTGCGCGAATGCTCGCGCTTGCGGGTGCCGAGGTAGTTCACCTGGGTCCGGCCGGGGGCCAGCGTGCGGGCGTTCTTGCCGCGCACGCCGAACAGGATCAGTTCCGTCACGTTGCGGAAGTAGAAGCCCACCCCGCGCCCGTCGGAGCCGCCGTCCTTGCGCACCTTGTGCCAGACGATGTTGGTCTTGTACTCGAACCCCCAGGCGTTCATCACCTGAAGGCCCTCGGGCAGCAGGGCGTTGGGCACCCACAGGTAGAGATGCGCGGTCGGCGCCACGATGCCCGCGACGGGCAGCGCGCAGATCTCCTGCACCGTCATGGTGCCGTAGCGCGACAGCCGGCGGTGTTCCGGGGCTATCTTGCCGGTGCGGTTGACGAAGCGCCAGGGCGGGTCGGCCATCACGGTGGCGAAGCGCCGGTCCCTCGCGAACTCCGCAAGCTCCTTCACGGGGTCGGGAGTCCTGGTCTCGCCCATCTCTGTCTGACTTTCCCTGGTCTCGTCGGCAAGTGTCGTGTCGGCTTTCGGCGTCATAACCGGCGTCATTCCGCGCGCGTGCGCTGATAGTGTTCCCAAACCTCGACGAACAGCTCGTTCGGTTCAAGCCCGCGCATCGCGGCCGCCGCCTTGAATTGCCGTTTCACCTGGGTGGGGATGCGAACCTGCAACGGTTCCTTGGCAATCTCCGGGGCCCGTTCGGAGCCCTTATCGGGGCCGGAGTGACGGCGCGGCCCTGCCGCGGCGTCGCCCGCTTTTCCACCCGTCGTCTGCTCGCGCGCCGTTTCCATGCACGCATGCTTGCATGCAGCCCCGCGCACCGTCAAGGCAGCGCTTCGGCCTCGCAGCGGCCGACTCGGGAAGCACCCCGCCCCTGCGGCGATCTCACCGCTGGAGCGGTCAGTCGCGGTCCATTTCGCCGCCGGTCTCGTCGACGTGGCAGAACCGGCGCAACTCGTCCAGGTCGGCAACGGAGACCGTGCCGCCCTGCGTTTCCACCCCAACGCCGCGCAGCTTGGCCAGCGCGCGCGAGAAGGTTTCCGGCTGCATGCCCAGGCGGCGCGCGACCAGCGCCTTGTCGAAGGGCAGCGCGAACACGGCGGAGCCCGGCCCTTCCGGACAGAAGCGCAGCAGGAAGGTACCGACGCGCTGCGGCGTCGGCTGCACCTGCAACTGCTCGATCTGCTGCACGAGGTGGCGCAGGCGGATCGATAGGGAGCCCAGCATGGCGAAGGCGATCTGGTCGTCCTCCCGCAGGCAGCGGGCGAAGCCCTCGGCGGTCAGGGTCATGATGCGGGAATCGGCCACGGCCTCCGCGCAGACCGGGAACTTGCCGCTGGCGAACATGGCGGCCTCGGCGAAGGTCTCGCCGGGAGCGACGATGTTCACCACCGCCTCCGACCCGTCGCGGGTCAGGCGGTAGAGCTTCACCCAGCCGTCCAACAGCACGAAGAAGCGGTCTGCCTCCTCGTCCTGGACGAACAGGGTGGTGCCGCGCGGGACCTGCCGCACCTGCGCGGTGCTGACCAGCAGGGCGAGCGCGCGGTCGGGCAGGCGTCCGAACAGCGCGTTGGAGCGGAGCATGGCCGCGTCCTGCGGCCGGAAACCCGGCGGATCGTTCCTCATTCTTCCCTCACCTCTCTTCTTTTCCCCACCGGCCTTCTTCCCGCCGGCCTTCTTCCCACCAATCGGTGACGATCCGTCGCACCAGCGTTTGCCATTTCGCCCCGCCGGACTTGACCGCGATCAAGTCCGGCCACCACACGCGCCCCAAAGATGCACCCCATCACCAAAAAATACCGAACCGGGAATCGTATCAATGTTTTGCTATCAGTGCGAACAAACAACGCGCGGCACGGCCTGCACCAACCAGGGCGCCTGCGGCAAGGACCCGACCACAGCCGCCTTGCAGGACCTGCTGGTTCACGCCACGCAGGGCATTTCGCAGTATGCACACCGTTTGGGCAAGATGGGGATTCGCCATAGTGAGGCGGACGCCTTCACGCTGGACGCCCTGTTCACCACGGTGACGAACGTCAACTTCGACCCGGACCGGCTGGAAGGCCTGCTGCGCACCGCCGCCGGGCTGCGCGACGAGTTGCGCGCCCTCTACACGCAGAGCTGCGCCGCGGCCGACCGCGCGCCGGACGTGGTGGGCGGCCCCGCCTCCTGGACGCCCGCCGCCGACCGCGCCGGGCTGGTCGCTCAGGGGCAGGAGGTCGGCATCGACACGCGCATCGCAGCACTGGGCGCCGATCTCGCCGGGTTGCAGGAGATGGTCGTGTACGGGCTGAAGGGTGCCGCCGCCTACGCCTGCCACGCCCGCCTGCTGGGCCGTGAGGACGACTCGGTCTACAGCTTCATGCACGAGGCGCTGACCGCGCTGGCGGAGGACTCGCCAACCGTGGACGCCCTGCTCGACCTCAACCTGCGCACCGGCGCCATGAGCGTGACGGTGCTGGCCCTTCTGGACGGCGCCAACACGGGCGCCTACGGCAACCCGGTGCCGACGCCGGTGCTGATGGGGCACGTTGCGGGCAAGGCCATCCTGGTGTCCGGCCACGACCTGAAGGACCTGGAGGAACTGCTGAAGCAGACAGAGGGCACCGGCATCAACGTCTACACCCACGGCGAGATGCTGCCGGCCCACGGCTATCCCGCACTGAAGAAGTACGCGCATCTGGCGGGCCATTACGGCGGCGCCTGGCAGCGCCAGCGCACGGAGTTCGACGCCTTCCCCGGCGCGATCCTGATGACCACCAACTGCATCCAGCAGCCGGCGCCGGGCTACGCCGACCGCATCTTCACCTCCGGCCTCGTCGCCTGGCCGGGCGTGACGCACATCACCGGCCACGACTATGCCCCGGTCATCGCCGCGGCGCAGGCCGCCGCGGGCTTCACTGAGGACTCTCCCGTCCGCCATCACCTCGTCGGCTTCCATCACGACGCCGTGCTGGGTGTCGCTGACAAGGTCATCGAGGCGGTGAAGGGCGGCGCCATCCGGCACTTCACCCTGATCGGCGGCTGCGACGGGGCGGAGAGCGCGCGCAGCTACTACACCGACATGGCGGTGGCCCTGCCCCAGGACACGGTGGTGCTGACGCTCGGCTGCGGCAAGTTCCGGGTGATCGAGCAGGATCTGGGCACGGTCGCCGGCCTGCCGCGCCTGCTGGACATGGGCCAGTGCAACGACAGCTACTCCGCCGTCAAGGTGGCGCTGGCGCTGGCGGACGCGTTCGGCGTCGGCGTCAACGAGTTGCCGCTGTCGCTGGTCATTTCCTGGTACGAGCAAAAGGCGGTGGCGGTGCTGCTGGCCCTGCTGCACCTGGGGGTGAAGAACATCCGCCTCGGCCCGAAGCTGCCGGCCTTCGTCACGCCCGCCGTGCTGAAGGTACTGGTCGACCACTACAACATCATGCCGATCGGCACGGTGGAGGATGACCTGAAGGCCATGGGCCTCGCGGCCTGACCGGAGATTTTGGTACCGCCGAGCGTCCGCATCGCCGGCCGGTGACCACAAAGGCACCAAGAACACAAAGAAGATCACAAAGGGGTGTCGCCCGTTTCGCAGGAGAGCCGGCGTTGCGAGGAGCCCTTTGTGAAAATCTTTGTGTCCTTCGTGCCTTTGTGATCAATCTCCGCCACAGCGGAAACCAATACAAACAGCGACGCACCCGTCCACGGATGCATCGTTCATCGGCAAGCTGCCGATCGGAGTCCGGAAACGAACCGGGGCGCCCCTTGCGGAAGCGCCCCGGCTGTTCGTCTGGACCTTAGCGGTACTCGACCTTGCCCGCCTCGGGACCCTTCTGGCCCTGGCGGACGGTCACGCGCACCTGATCGCCTTCCTGGAGCGTCTGCATGCCGGAGCGGCGCAGCACGTTCACATGGACGAACACGTCCTTGCCGCCGGTGCTCGGCGTGATGAAGCCGAAGCCCTTGTCGACGTTGAACCACTTGACGGTGCCGTCGACCTCTTCGCCGCCGGCGTCGTTGCCCCAGCCGCCGCGGTCGTAACCGCCGCCGCCACCGCTGAAGCCGCCGCGGTCATAGCCGCCGCCGCCGAAGCCGCCGCCGCCCGTACGGGCCGGACGCGACGAACGGGTGGCCGTGGAGGTGTCCACGGACTGGATGGAAGCAACCTGCGGACCCTTCGGGCCGCGGGCGAGGTCGCAAACGATGGTGGCGCCTTCGTCGAGCGCGTCATAGCCCGCGGCCTGGACCGCGGAAACGTGCAGGAAGGCGTCGGGCGAACCGTCCTCGGGTGACACGAAGCCGAACCCCTTGGTGGGGTTGAACCACTTCACAGTAGCGGTGACGTTGGCCTTGGTGATCTCGGGAGCGCGGTAGCCCTGGCGGGGCGGGCGGTCGAACATGTGTCTTCAAGCTCATAGAGGATGCCGAATTATCTTTGTCACAGGCATTGGGCCATCCGTCAAGCACGCCAAAGGCCAGACGCCTACAACTGCGACATTCGGCCAGGGGGACGATACCGCCGTCCAGAGAGACAAGCCCATCAGACCAACGGCACCATGGCCGCCCATTCCGGCTCCAAAGGTCGGGTTCCGCCGGCCGGAAGGCCCCCGGCCAGACACATATTCCGTATAAATATTAAGGACTTAAGCGCTGACTGTTCGAAAACCGCGATATTTCGCCAGAGGGGTGGCGCGGCGATGCCGCGGGGTTGCGATTCGGCGCCGGTGACAAAATAGCGCCCTCCGCCTCAAGCCGCGGCCAACCATTCCCGCAGCTTCGACCAGCGCCCCCGGCCCTGGGTGCCGCGTACCGCCATGGCCAGCGCGCGGCGTTGCCCGACCATCACCACCAGCCGCTTTCCGCGAGTAACGCCCGTGTAGATCAAATTCCGATGCAGCATGGTGTAATGCTGGGTCACCACCGGGATCACCACGACCTGGTATTCGGACCCCTGGCTCTTGTGAATCGTCGTGGCGTAGGCCAGCACGATTTCGTCCAGTTCTCCGTAATCATAGGTCACGGGGCGCCCGTCGAACGCCGCGGTCAGCGTGCCCTCTTCCGGATCGATGGCCGATACGATGCCGAGGTCTCCGTTGTAGACTTCCTTGTCATAGTCGTTCTCGACCTGCATCACCTTGTCGCCGACGCCGAAGACCCAGCCGAATCGCTCGACTCGCAATTCGCCCGGCGGGTTCAGCACTTTTTGCAGTTCGATGTTTAGCGACCGCGCCCCCATGCCGCCCCGGTTCATCGGGCAGAGGACCTGCACGTCGCGCACCGGGTCGAAGCCGAATCGGCGCGGGATGCGCCCCCGCACGATCTCGATCAGCTTGGCCACCCCGGACTCCGGCGTGGCGGCGTCGACGAAGTAGAAGTCGCTGTCCTCCCCGCTCCCCTCCGCAGCCTTCTTCGGCCATTCCGGCATCTGGCCGGCGTTGATGCGGTGGGCGTTGACGATGATCCGGCTGGTCGCCGCCTGCCGGAAAATCTCGGTCAGCCGCACCACCGGCACGGCCCCCGACGCGATGATATCGCCCAGCACCTGCCCCGGCCCGACGGAGGGCAACTGGTCCACGTCCCCCACCAGCAGCAGCGCGGCCCGCGGCGGCACGGCGCGCAGCAGCGCGTTCATCAGCGGCACGTCCACCATGCTGGTCTCGTCCACCACCAGCAGGTCGCAGTCCAGCGGGTAGGTCTCGTCACGCTTGAAGCCGCCGGCCTTCGGGTCGGTCTCCAGCAGGCGGTGGATGGTCTTCGCCTCCAGCCCCGTGCTTTCGGTCAGGCGCTTGGCGGCGCGCCCGGTGGGGGCCGCCAGCGCGATGGAGACGTGCTTGGCCTTCAGCACCGTCAGGATGCTGTTGACCAGCGTCGTCTTGCCCACGCCCGGCCCGCCGGTGATGACCATCAGCTTGGACGCGACCGCCCGCCGCAACGCCTCCCTCTGCCCTTCGGCCAGGGTGATGCCGGCCTTCTCCTCCACCCAGGGGATGGCCTTCTCCGCGTCGATGGCCGGCCAGGACACGGTTCCGGAGGCCAGACGGCGCAGCCGGTCGGCGATCGCCAACTCCGCCCGGTAGAGCCCGGCCAGGAAGACGCAGGGCTCGCCGCCCAGCGTGTCGGCGACGACGATGCCCTCCGCCAGTTCCAGCCCCAGCGCCGTCTCCACGATGGGCGCGTCGATGTCCAGCAGCTTGGCGGCCAGCGGCAGAAGTTCCGCCGTGGGCAGGCCGCAGTGCCCCTCGTCCGTCGCCTCGGCCAGCGCGTAGCTGATGCCGGCGCGCGCCCGGATCATCGCCGTCTTCTCGATGCCCAGTCGGAAGGCGATGGCGTCGGCGGTCTTGAAGCCGATGCCGCGGATGTCGCGGGCCAGCCGGTAGGGGTTCTCCGTGATCAGCTGGATGGCGTCCGGCCCGTAGGTCTTGAAGATGCGCACGGCGCGCGAGGTGCCGACCCCGTGGCTGTGCAGGAAGACCATGATCTCCCGGATGATCTTCTGGTCGGCCCAGCCGGCGATGATGCGCTGCGCGCGCTTCGGCCCGATGCCGGTCACCTGCCGCAGCTTGTCCGGCTCCTGCTCGATCACGTCGAACACGGACTCGCCGAACGCCTTCACCAGCTTCTTCGCGTAGACCGGCCCGATCCCCTTGATCAGGCCGGATCCCAGGTACTTCTCGATCCCCTCCGCCGTGGTCGGCGGGGTGGCGCGCAGGAAATCCGCCTTGAACTGAAGGCCGTGGTTGCGGTCGTTGATCCAGACGCCGGACGCCTGCACGAACTCCCCCGCGCTGATGGAGGCGGAATGGCCGACCAGCGTCACGAGGTCGCGCTGCCCGCGCACCTTCAGGCGCAGCACGCAAAAGCCCGTCTCCGGGCTATGGAAGGTCACGCGCTCGACAAGGCCGGACAGCGGCTCGCGCTGCGGGGTGGCCGGGGACGGGGCGCCGGCGGTCATGCTCATGCCCCCAGAGATAGTCATTCCGGGCGCATTCGGGGATTCCCCATCGTCGCCGTCGCCTTCCGATCATTCGGAGGAAGACCGCAGCCGCGCGAATGTGTACTTTGTCGCCCGAGACCCGCCCCGGCCCCAACGGCCGGCCCGGCGGGGATGCGGTGAAATGACGTCAGCCAAAAACGACAAACCGATAAACCGCGGTGTTTTCGACTTCGGAAGGAACGAGCAACTATGGTGACGGAACGCATTCAGGTTGGCGGCTTGCAGGTTGCCACGGAGCTTCACCGCTTCATCGAGAACGAAGCCCTGCCGGGCACCGGCGTGTCGTCGGAACAGTTCTGGTCGGGGCTTGACGCCATTCTCCACGATCTGGCCCCGCGCAACCGTGCGCTGCTGGCCAAGCGCGACGAGCTTCAGGCGAAGATCGACGAGTGGTACCGCAGCCGCCGCGGCCAGCCGCTGGACCGCGCGGCGCACAAGGAATTCCTGAAGGAAATCGGCTATCTGCTGCCGGAAGGCCCGGATTTCGCCGTGACGACGGCCAACGTGGATCCGGAGATCTCCACCATCGCCGGCCCGCAGCTGGTCGTGCCGGTGATGAACGCCCGCTACGCGCTGAATGCGGCCAACGCCCGCTGGGGCAGCCTGTACGACGCGCTGTACGGCACCGACGCCATCCCGGACACGGACGGGGCGGAGCGCGGCAAGGGCTACAACCCCAAGCGCGGCGAGAAGGTGATCGCGTTCGCCCGCGGCGTGCTGGACCGCGCCGCCCCGCTGTCCGACGGCTCGCACGCCGACGCCGCCGGCTATGTGGTGGAGAACGGCCACCTCGTCGTCACGCTGAAGGACGGCCGCACCACCGGCCTGTCCGAGCCTGAGAAGCTGGTCGGCTACACCGGCGACCCCGCCGCCCCGACGGCGGTGCTGCTGACCAACCACGGCCTGCACCTGGAAATCCGCATCGACCGCGACCACCCCATCGGCAAGACCGACGCGGCCGGCGTCGCCGACCTCGTCGTCGAGTCGGCGCTGACCACCATCCAGGACTGCGAGGATTCCGTCGCGGCCGTGGATGCCGAGGACAAGGTGCTGGTCTACCGCAACTGGCTGGGCCTGATGAAGGGCGACCTGACCGCCACCTTCCCGAAGGGCACCGGCACGGTCGAGCGCAAGCTGAACCCCGACCGCAGCTTCACCACCCCGATCGGCGGCACCGTCACCCTGCCCGGCCGCAGCCTGATGCTGGTCCGCAACGTCGGCCACCTGATGACCATCAACGCCGTGCTGCTGAAGGACGGCAGCGAGGCGCCGGAAGGCATCCTGGACGGCATGATCACCTCGCTGATCGCGCTGCACGACCTGAAGGGCGCCCGCCTGAACAGCCGCGCCGGCTCCGTCTACATCGTGAAGCCGAAGATGCACGGTCCGGAGGAAGTGGCCTTCGCGAACGAGCTGTTCGGCCGCGTCGAGGACGCGCTGGGCATGGCCCGCAACACGCTGAAGATGGGCATCATGGACGAGGAGCGCCGCACCACGGTGAACCTCAAGGAGGCCATCCGCGCGGCGGCCGAGCGCGTGGTGTTCATCAACACCGGCTTCCTCGACCGCACCGGCGACGAGATGCACACGGCCATGGAAGCCGGCCCGATGATCCGCAAGAACGACATGAAGTCGTCCGCCTGGATCAAGGCCTACGAGGACTGGAACGTCGACACCGGCCTGCTGTGCGGCCTGAAGGGCCACGCGCAGATCGGCAAGGGCATGTGGGCGATGCCGGACCGCATGGCCGACATGCTGGCGGCCAAGATCGCCCACCCGCAGGCCGGCGCCAACACCGCCTGGGTGCCGTCGCCCACCGCCGCCACGCTGCACGCGCTGCACTACCACCAGGTCAGCGTCGCCGCCCGGCAGGAGGAGTTGGCCAAGCGCCCCCGCGCCAGCCTGGACGACATCCTGACCATCCCGATGGCCGACCGCCCCAACTGGTCGGAGCAGGAGGTCCAGCAGGAACTGGACAACAACGCCCAGGGCATCCTCGGCTACGTCGTCCGCTGGATCGACCAGGGCGTGGGCTGCTCCAAGGTGCCGGACATCAACAACGTCGGCCTGATGGAAGACCGCGCCACGCTGCGCATCTCCAGCCAGCACATCGCCAACTGGCTGCACCACGGCATCACCACCGAGGCGCAGGTCCTGGAGACGATGAAGCGCATGGCCGCCGTGGTGGACAAGCAGAACGCCGGTGACCCGCTGTACCGTCCGATGGCCCCGAACTTCGACGACAGCGTGGCCTTCCAGGCCGCCTGCGACCTCGTCTTCAAGGGCCGCGAGCAGCCGAACGGCTACACCGAGCCGGTCCTGCACCGCCGCCGCATCGAGGCGAAGGCGAAGTTCGCGCAGTAACCGCCACACCGCGCAGCACCGCCGCAAAACCCCTCTCCCCGCCCGGGAGAGGGGTTTTTTCTTGCCAGCGCGCCGCTCCATCCCAGGGTTGCGGCGAAATATTCGACATCACGACGCGCAAGACCCGCACATACCACTGCATCCGGACGTTTGTTTATGACGCACCGCGTGCCAATCATGCGGCAATAGGCCGCAGGCCGGAACACACCCATCAACTCAAGAGACGCGTTCGCCTTCGGCCTCTTCCTTTCATTGCATCCTTCTGAACATCTTGCCTCATCAACGGTGCATTAACGGGCGAACGCTATATTCTTCCGAACAATCTTTCCTCCGACGGCGCACCCAACGAAGGCTTGGCGCCATAGTGATTCCCGATTTGGAGAATGTTGATGGCCCTCCTGCACTCCATGACCATCAAGAGCAAGGCCACGGGAACGGCCTTGATCGTGGCCGTCGTCATGGCCGCGGCTGCGTTTCTCGTTATGCGGGAAATGACGACGCAGGAGGATTACCTGACGACCGTGCACCGGACGTCGGACGAGGTCAGCGAAAAGGTCGTGCCGCTCAGCGGGCACATCGCCGAGATGCGCTACGACGTCGCGCAGGTGCAGCAGTGGCTGACCGACATCTCCGCCACCCGCGGGCTGGACGGGTTGGATGACGGCGAGAGCAAGGCCGCCGAATACGCCGCAAAGTTCGAGGAGGCCTCCACCGCCGCCCGCGCCGCCGCCCAGTCCCTGGGCCTGTCGGACATGGTGGGAACCATCGACAAGGCCAGGGCCGCCTTCCCGCCCTACTACGACTTCGGCAAGCGGATGGCCCGCGCCTACGTCGAGGGCGGCTCGGCCGCCGGCAACGCGATGATGGGCCAGTTCGACACGGTCGCCGAGACCATGGGCGAGGAGATGGAACATCTGCTCACCGACATGAACACCCTGCGGGAACAGCGCCTGTCGGACCTGGAGGCGTCGGTCAGGGCGATCGAAGCTTCCACCGACCGGTTGCGTGACCTGTTCGCCGGTACCGCGCTCGTCACGATCATGATCATCGTGGCCTCCATCGCTTTCGTCCGCTTCGCGATCCTCGGCCCCATCGAACGGCTGCGCCGCACCATGATCACGCTGGCTGCGGGCGACCTGAGCGTCGAGGTCGGCTTCACCGGGCGCCGGGACGAGATCGGCCAGATGGCCCAGGCGGTCCAGGTGTTCCGCAAGGCCGGGCAGGACAACGAGCAACTGCGGCAGGATCAGGAGCGCATCCGCCTCACGGCGGAGGAGGAGCGCTGCCGCGCCCTGGCCGGCATGGCCGACACGGTGGAGAAGGAAACCCGCGCCGCCGTGGAACGGGTGGCCCGGCACGCCAACCAGATGTGCGGCAACGCGGAAGCCATGGCGACGTCGGCCGGGCTGGTGACCGACAATTCCCAGAACGTGGCGGCGGCGGCCAGCCAGGCGCTGTCGAACGCCCAGACCGTCTCCGCCGCGGCCAGCCAGCTGTCCGCCTCCATCCGCGAGATCGGCCGCCAGGTGTCCGCGTCGGTCGAGGTCACCGGGCAGGCCGTGGAGAAGGCGGGATCGGCCCGCACCATCATCGGCCAGCTGTCGGAAGCCGTGGAGCGGATCGGCGCGGTGGCCCGGCTGATCGGCGACATCGCCAGCCAGACCAACCTGCTGGCGCTGAACGCGACCATCGAGGCCGCGCGGGCCGGCGAGGCCGGCAAGGGCTTCGCCGTCGTCGCGTCGGAGGTGAAGAACCTCGCCAACCAGACCGCCCGCTCGACGGAGGAGATCGCCACCCTGATCACCGACGTGCAGTCGGTGACCCGTCAGGCCGTCGACACGGTGGCCGAGGTCACGACCACCATCCATCACGTCTCGGACATTTCCTCCTCCATCGCCGCCGCGGTCGAGGAGCAGGACGCCGCGACGCAGGAGATCGCCCGCACGGTCGCCCAGACCAGCGAGGTCGCGCAGGAGGTGTCCACGCGCATCGCCCTGGTGTCGGACGAGGCGGTCCAGACCGGATCGCGGGCCGACGGCGTGCGCAACGCGGCGACCGAGGTGGCGCAGAGCATCGACGAACTGCAGGGCGTGCTGGTGCGCGTGGTGCGCACGGCGACCACCGACGTGGACCGCCGCCGCAAGCCGCGCTATGGCGTCCACCTCCCCTGCACCATCGACGGCACCACGGCCGCCGCCCGCATCGCCAACCTGTCCAGCGGCGGCGCCATGGTGCTCGACACGCCGGCCATGGCGCCGGGAACCCGCGGCACGCTGCGCTCGGCCCGCTTCTCGCGCCCGCTGCCCTTCACCGTCAAGTCGCACGAGCACGGGCAGCTGCACGTCAAGTTCACCCTGTCCGACAGCGAGCAGGCCGATTTCGACCGCGAGTTTGCGGCGATCACCAAAGGCCTGACGCCTCAGCGCGAAGCCGCATGAGGCCTGGATCCCGCGGGCCCCGGCACCCAAATGTCGGAGCATCACACAGGGAAGCCTTGATCATGCGCCCCGCTTCACACATCACCGCCCTTATCATTGCGGGCAGCCTGCTTGCCGCCGCGCCAGCCGTTGCGGAGACGCCGGCCCCGTCCAACGGCCCCCTCTGCTCCGCCTCGGTGCTGACCGCGCTGACGGCCTGGGACGCCGGGCTGGCCACGGCCGCCAAGTTCGGCGACAAGGCCGTGGCCGTCGCGCGGGAAAAGGGCCGGGAGTATCTGCTGCCGCTGCTCGGGGTCGATCCGCAATCCACCACGCCCAGCGGCGACGACCGCATCGGCGCGATCGAACGCTTCCTGGAAGCCACCCGCCAGGACCCCGCCCGCCGGCAGGATCTGTGCATCGCCATCACCCAGGCGGTGGAAGACGCAAAATCCCAGGCCGGTGCCGGCCTGGACGCCCTGCGGCGCGCGCTCGACGGCCTGCGCCTGCCCGATCAGCTCCCTGGCCAGCTCCCCGGCCAGCCCCCCAGCCCGCGCCCGGCGCCAACCAGCCAGGATGGCGTGATCCGGATCTGACCGAGGGGCGCCGCTTCTCGGTCTCTGCTCAGGCGAAGAAGCCGGCCCCCTCCAGGGTCTCCCGCAGCCGGTCGAGCGGGATGCGCCACGTCCGGTCATGGGGCCAGACGGGCTCCCAGGGGCCTTGGATCTCGCCCAGCACGCAGCCATAACGCACCCCGCGCAGGTTGGACAGGCGGCGGAACAGCCAGTTCATGTAGCAGTCCATCTGAAGCTCGCACACCCGCGTGCCGGGGCGGCAGAAGACGAGGTTGGTCAGCCCGGCCCCGTGCGGCGCCACCACATGGGTCGCCTCGGCAAAACAACGGACCTGCTCGCCCAGCGTCATGCCGTCCAGGTCCAGCATCTCGAACCCGTGCGCCTCCAACACGGCCATCACCTCCCCCTCGTTCTCCAGGCGGCGCTTGGGGGAGCGGGTGCGCTGGACGTACAGGCGGCGGTGCGGGGCCTCGGCGGCAACGCTGCTGACGAGGCGGTCGAACACCCCCAGCATCTCCGGGCGCGGGTAGTAGCCGAACCCGCCAAAGTTTGGGATCAGCACCAGCTCGTCCACCAGCACGGTTTCCGCCGTGGGAATGGCGTGCACGCGCATCGCGCGCTCCGCCGCGAGCCGGACCAGCGTGTCGCGCTGGAAGCCATGCTCCAGCGGCGGCACGAGGATCAGGTCGTCGCTATGCCCAACCGGCAGCACCGATAGCCGCGACAGGGCGTCCACGTGCCAGTGATAGTAATTGTAGGCGCCCGCGGCCAGCAGATGCACCGCGCGCCCGTCGACGCGCCGCACGTTGGTGCTGTTCAGCGTGGTGTGGCCGGTTTCGGGATCGACCTCCATCCCATGTTCGGCGGGGTAGACGTGCTGCAACGTCTCCGCGATCAAGCGGTTCGCCACCATCACCACGCCCGCCGACGAATGCACGCAGGCGTTCCGCAGCCGGTAGAGCCGCACCGGAGCCGGCGCATAGCCAGTCTCCTTCCAGGCTCCTTCGAAGGGATGCTCGACGATGCGGCGTTTCCCAGAACCCATATCGCCAAAATCCGTCTCGCCGAAGGCAAGCGGAAGGATCGGAACCTCGCAGGCCGGCAGAAGCGGTTCCGATTCCACCAGCAGACGGCCGTTCTCATCTTCGAGCCGCAGGGCTTCCAATTGGGGAAGCGTGATCTGGAGCGGAGGAGTCATCAGCGGCGTCGCCCAATTCGCGTATTGAGCGAACCAGAGGACCGCCCGAAACCACGCGGGAGAATGCACGCATCCCATCCACACGCCAAGCCCCGGAACGGCGAACCCCGGAAATGGAGAAGGCCGGCAACCCGTCTGGGTTCCGGCCTTCGTGGATGGTGGGCGCGACAGGGATTGAACCTGTGACCCCTACGATGTCAACGTAGTGCTCTCCCGCTGAGCTACGCGCCCATCCGTGCCGCCGTTCAAACCGTTGTTTCGGCCTATCCGGCGTGGGCGTGGGGTGTACCATCATCCCGGGGGTCTGGCAAGCCTGGAATTCATTTTTTTCCACCAACCGGCACAAAGTCGTTCCAGCGTGTTGGAACGCGAGCGGGACGGCGTGACAGGACCGTCCGCGTCCACTACATCACAGGAACCATGGATGCGCACGCCGACGCCGTAACCGGGCCGGATCCGGCTTTCGAGCTGCTGAGCCCGGCCGAACAGACCAAGCCGCTGGTGCTGGCCTCGCCGCACAGCGGAAGCCGCTACCCGACCGAATTCCTCGCGTCGGCGCGGCTCGACCCGCGCGCGCTGCGCAAGTCCGAGGATTGCTTCGTCGACGAGATCTTCGCCGGCGCCCCCGCCCTGGGCGTGCCGCTGATCCGGGCGCTGTTCCCGCGCGCCTTCCTGGACGTCAACCGCGAAGCCTACGAGCTGGACCCGGACATGTTCTCCGACGCGCTGCCGTCCTACGTCAACACGCGGTCCCCGCGCGTGGCGGCGGGGCTGGGCACCATCGCGCGGGTCGTCGCCAACGGCGAGGACATCTACCGGGGCAAGCTGCGCTTCGCCGAGGCGGTGCGGCGCGTCAACCGCTACTACACCCCGTATCACACGGCGCTGCGGGCGCTGGTGGAGGAGACGCGGGATCACTTCGGCCACGCCGTGCTGATCGACTGCCACTCCATGCCCTCTCCCGGACTGGGCGACCGCGACAGCCGGCGCGCCGACATCGTGCTGGGGGATTGTTTCGGGAATTCCTGCGCGCCGTCGGTCATGGAGTCCGCGGAGCGCTTCCTGCGCGGCCTGGGCTACACGGTCAACCGCAACACGCCCTATGCCGGCGGGGACACCACCCGCCATTACGGGCGGCCGCGCCAGGGTGTCCACACGCTTCAGATCGAGATCAGCCGCGATCTCTACATGGACGAAGGCACGCTGGCCCGCCTGCCCTTCCTCGACGTCCTGGCCCGGCACATGAACGAGCTGGTGGACACCATCGCCCACCTGCCGCCCGAACCGCTGGCCCCGCGTTGAGCGTCCGCACCCAGCCGACACGAGCGCAAACAAATGGTCAGGGCAGAAGCCCCGGCCCGAGAACCATAGAAAAAAGGCCGGGGCAAAGGCCCCGGCCTGAGTCTAGGGAGGAAGTGCGAGGGGGGAGCGGGAAACTGCGGAATCCCGCCAAGTTGACAGATCTCAAGGTCGTGAGAGGCTTGCCTCAGCATACAGGGTCGGCATACAGCCGGCGTGCTGAGGAGGCAGGGATGGCTGACTACGTAATTGAAATTGGTGGGCGGCTTTACTACCAACGCCGCATTCCCGCCAGCCTCCGGGAGCACCCCGAACTCCGCCGCATGAAGAACGGGATGATCAAAATCGCGTTGGGATTGTCGGCATCGGAACGCTCCAAGGCTCGAAGCAAGGTGAGCATCATCAACGGCGAGGTGGAGAAGCGGTTCGAGTCGTACCGGCGGGAAATGCATCGCGAGCCCCGCTGGGTCGAGGAAATGACCGTCGAACAGATCCACGACGCCATCATCGGCGGCTTGGCCTACACCGACTTCGGCAACGAGCGACCCAAAACGCCCGCCGAGTTCCTCGACAGCGTCCTGCGGGCGAGAAACATGCAGGTACCGCCCAGCCTCGCGGCCAAGATCCAGCACGCCGTCCCGGCCGTCGCCGCTCTTGAGGAGTACGCCAGCCTCGGCAACCCTTTCAACGGCAGCACGCCCAGTTACTACATGACGGCTGGGGCGGTGAAGCGGATGTACGAGCAGTGGTCGCCGCCTCCCCAGCCGCGTCGGGTGGCTGGTCTCGGTGAATTGATTCAACAGTACTTGGCCGAACCGAAGCGGAAGTCCATGGACATGAATGCCCGCCGCGGGTACGGCGTGGCGTTTGCCTTCTTGACCGACGTGTTGGGTGAATTTCGTGATGTCTCTACGGTTGGCCGGGAAGACATCAAGCGGGTCAGAGAGATCATTTTGTCGATGATCCCGCGGGCGAAGTCGTATCCAGAGTTCCGAGACCTGAAGTATCAGGAAATCGCCGCTATCCTAGACGCCCGCCGTGAGGACGACGATTCCATTCGGACCTTGAAGGCTTCCGTCGCGAACAAGTACCTGAACCGCATCACAGCCCTTTTCCGGTACGCCGTCACCGAAACCTACTTGACCGCGACCCCCGCCGACGACCTCTCCATCCCGGCCAGCGAAAGCCGGCGAACGTCCTTCACCCTTCCGCAGTTGCGGGCACTGTTCACCGCGGAGTACCGACTGGACGGATTGAACTGGCTTCCGGTCCTATCCCTGTTTCAGGGGTGCCGGGCAAACGAGCTTGCCCAATTGGACGTGACGGACCTGATCCAGGAGAGCGAGCATTGGTGCCTCCGGATCACCGACCAATCCGAGTTCTCAGACGGCCAGGACAAAGACAAGACCGTCAAAACCGCCGCTTCACGACGCGTAATCCCGCTCCACCGGCGGGTGGTGAACTTGGGCTTCGTCGAGTACGTCCACCAGCGAAAGCAGGACGGATTCCGGAAGGTATTTCCAGCCACAAAGTACAGCAGCGGCAACTATTGGGACAGCATCCGCGACGATGTCTACGATCTCCTGGACCGGGCTGGAGTTCGGACCGACACCACGACGTACCACAGCTTCAGGCATACCTGGAACCAAGCCATGATCGAAGCCCAGGCCAATGAGATCGCCCGCAAGCGGCTTGGCGGCTGGGCTCAGCCGGCCCATCCCGCCGACAAAACATACGCCCGCTCCATCTCGATCCCGTACATGGCCCAGGAGTTGAACCGCATTGACTTCGACCTGCCAATCAAGCCACCACCGGGCTGAACTGGCAGGGCACTGGGCGGTCGTCACGCCAGCCTGGGGTCGGCGGTTGCCGCCGACGGCTGAAGCAGCACTTGTACGCCACCTATTCTCCTCAACCCTCTGTACCCGTTCGCACTCTTGGGGTAGACTTCACCGTGCTGGAGGGAACCGTGGCAACGCCGGACGACATCGACGCTGAACTTACGCTGGAGATTGACGGCCAGAGCGTGACCCCGGAGAAATTCCTCAAGGGGGTGCGGGCGTTTTTCGGCGTGCTGTCGTCGATCACGAAGGAAGCCTGCGACAACGATCAACCAGTGAAGTGGTTGGTGCAGGTCAAGGCCGGCAGCAATCTCGTGGGGATCGAGCCAGCAGCCGGTGCTCCGCCGAACATTGTGGCGGCCATCACCGGACGGGTGCTGTCCAGCATCAAGGCATTGGAGTTCGGCACCGACGATCTGGAGGATCTCCCAGAGGCGGGTCTTCGACACCTGCGGGATCTCGGGTCCGTGGTTGGTCTCAAAGAGGGGGATGACACCACCGTCCGAGTATGGCGAAGGAAAGAACCTGTTGGCCTCAGCCACAGGACGGTGGCTACAGCAGTCGATCTCCTGAGGGCCGCGTACGAGGACCATGGGTCAATCGAGGGCACCCTTGAAATGGCGACCGTCCGGGGGAGCCAGCACTTCGTCATCTACGAGCCAGTCTCAGACCGGCCAATTCGCTGCTACGTGGGCGATCACCAATTCGAACAAGCTCTATCATGCTTCCGGAAGCGGGTGGAAGTCTACGGCATGATCCGGTACCGGCCAGACGGGATTCCGACCGGCATTAAGGTCGAAGAAATCGTCCCGTTTCCCGATCCGGAGCAACTCCCTCACTTCCGCGAGGTCCGCGGCATCCTGAGGAACTATGAATGAGTAGGGCCAAGCTCTATTGGGATTCGGACTGCTTCCTTGGCTACCTGCTCGCCGAGGAGGACAAGGTGGATCTCTGTGAAGCCGTCCTCCAGGAGGCCAGCGAGGGCCGTGTGCTGATCGTCACGTCGGCGTTGACGATCACGGAGGTCCTGAACCTCAAAGGGCGTCCGCCGGTTCCGAAGGAGAACAAGAACAAGGTCCTGAACCTGTTCCGAAGCGAGTACATCGCCGTACGGGGGGTCACCAGGAAGGTGGCTGAACTCGCACGGGAGGTTGTCTGGGAGAATGGAATCAAACCGAAGGACTCCATCCATATCGCGACCGCTCTTGATGCGGGCCTGAACGAGTTCAACACCTTCGACGGCGAACTTCTGAAAAAGAGCAGCAGGGTCGTGAGCCCAAGCAAGTTGCTCATATGCCGGCCGCGGGGACCCGTGCAACCGCGGTTGCCGTTCGACAAGGTTCTTGAAGACACCAGCGTTCAGTAATCCACATCGGGGTCGTCTCCTTCTGTGGCTGCCCACTGCGGAGCCCAGAGGTTCGTATTGTCCTCGTCCACCCGGTCTTGATATGCGATTTTGGCATATCAGACTTGCAACACAATGCTTCTTGGCATTTCGATTTCCGGGATTGAGTAGATCTAAATACCCCCGTCTGGCGGATCAGGGCCGAACAGACGACGTGCCATAGGTCGCTTGAGGAAGCTGCCCCTGACTGCTTCAGAACTCAACTGCGTTTCAAGGCTATACCGGAAAAAGGCCAGCCTCACAACTGGCCGCCGACCGGAGCCGGCCGGCGACCGCCACACTTTCATTAATGACCCCGCAACGTGATACACCACGACGGGGACGGACCTGAAAGCCGCATCGAGGGCTCCAGGTCCTACCGCTGGCCCCTTCGGGGGAAGTCCTTGGGATGAAACATGAGGTACAGGCCAACCGCCTCAGGTGTCGGAAACACACGTAGACCCCGCCGCCCCCATACTCGATGGCCGACCGATGCGATGAGCTTCGACGGACGCACTTAACCCTGCGGAAGGGTTAAGTGTGCCTCCCTCCACGATGAGAAGGACTGGGAGTTTACCTCTCCTGATGATCAGAACGCAGCCGAGCGAAGCGAGGGCTGCCGGACGAACGCGAGCCTGCGAGCGTTTGGCCGTCCAAGCAACCGTGGAGGTGACGCAAAGGTCCACCGCTTCCAGACCGCTCTGGTGGGCACGCACCGGAGCCCCACACAGGCACGTGACCACGCCGCCGTCACCGTGCCAGCATGTTCTTGACTGACTGGGCTGTGAAGGGCCTGCCCGCTGACGACAGGTACCCCAGAGCAGCGAGTTCCGTTGAGATCTCCCGCAAGCTTCTGACCTTTCCGGTCTTGGGGTTCCTCCGGGACAGCCGTTTGGCCTCCCGGACGATTTCCGGGTGGAGTTCGAGGTGACTCTTTCTGCCCTCGCACCTCCCCTGGTCGGCCCTCACTCGGTCGCGGGCGACTCGCAGCTTGAGGACGAGTTTGGCCTTCTCATACTGGCTAAAGGCTCCGGCGATCTGCCGCATCATCACCTTTGTGGGATCGGTGCTATCCGTCATCACGCTGCCGCTCGCGGTCACCACGTGGATGCCTCGGTTGGCCAAAGATACAACTCCAAGCTCCTGTGCGATCAGGTCGCGTGCGAATCGGGTCTCATCTTCGACCAGGATCAGGTGGATGTCGTCGGCTTTGGCTTGATCCAGCATCGCCCGAAACCCGACGCGGGTCTCCACCGGGTCGGTCCCGCGGACGGCCGCGTCCCAGTAGCAGGCCACGACCGTCACCCCGTACGCTTTGGCGTACCGCATGATAGCATCGTTCTGCCTGTGGGGAGAGTCCCCGTCCGTGTTGCACGCCGACGATGTGCGGAGGTACGCCAAGGCATGCGACATGGCAAAATACTCCTCGAACCTTTCGGGGATAATACAGCAATAACAATCAGTTTTCTATAGAATCTGTCTATAATTCTGAAGAAACCTAGACGAATTCGACCTCGACCGGTGACCCATCACCACCCTGCTCGCCTGCCATGGAGTGCCGGACGGCAGGCGGCCCGCACTTCCCCGGCGATCTGTTGGCCGGTGCGGACCAGCCGCATCCAACCATCGGCTGTCTCTGGCAGGGAGGGGGGAGACCGCATCATCGGCCCGCCCAGCCCGCCAGATCCTCCTGGACGGCAATCTTGAATTCCGTCCGATGCTCCGCGGTGACGAAGGCGACCAGGATCTCGATGGCATTCGCATCGGTGTCAAAGGATGCACCCACTATTTGAGCCCGCTCCTTGGAAGTGAGAATGATCCAAGCGGCCAACCGGAGCAGGGAAATCAAGTAATTCTTCTCGACGGATTGCTTGACCCGTGCGGCCGGCAGACCTCCCCATGTCTGCGATTCGACTTCGATCAAGCACTCCACCGGCGTGTCATGGGCAACGGCGGGCATGAATTCGCCCAAAATGTGGTGGGCACGGGAGAGCCTCAACATTGGGCAGTGACCTGGATCGTTGTGGCGGCTCTACGATTTATCCGCCACTGACGATGACGCCGACCCGCCTCCCGATTCGCCGGTGGTCTTCGGGTAAATACCCGAGCCAATCATCGGATTATGGAGTCCAACATGAAGATGCACGAGGTAATGGGGCACGCTCATCAAGAGGAGAACAACCACCCGCACACCCTGACGCTGACCCTTGATCACAATCAGGTGGACCAGTTTCGCCGGCTGGCCTGCGACCGTTCCGACATGCGGGTGGTCCAGATCGACGACATCGGGAACGAAAAGGCTATGGTATCCGTGACGTGCGTCTCGACGGAGATCCGGGACCGACTTGCCGACGCATGGTGAGATCCACTGAACCTAAGGAAACGGCAATTCTCCGCAGTACCTGCTTGCCTGCCAGCGGAGCAGCCTGACCGACGACACGATTAGGATAGGACTAGGACAGCTTCCAGGAATTCCGAACTCCTGGAAGAGGTCCTGGTGGTGCTTCCAGGTGCCCCTGAGGTATGCTGGAGTGTCTCCCCGGCGGTTTTTCAGGCATCGGCCCCATGAGCTTCGTGGATGCCAAAAGCAACGACGAACTGAAACGAGCTTTCGTGCCCCCTTCTGGCGATTACCGCGTGATCCGCACCGAAGAGTCGGCCCGGCGGTTTATCTTGGCCCATCCAGGCCAGGGCCTAGTCTATGTACTCCACCGTCCCGACGGCGTGCCATTTTACGTCGGCAAGGCAGGTCCCTCCAGCCCAGGCCGCCCATTCGACCATGTTGCGGAAGCCCGAAAGGGGCGGACGACCACGCCAGCCAAGTTGGAACTGATCCGGCTCATTCTCGACCTGAAGGACGAGGTGCGGTACTCCATCGACAGCTTCCACGTCGGCCCGAACCAGGAATATTCCCGAGAGATCATGCTCACCCACGTAATCGGGCTCATTCGTGACGGTGGCACGCTCACCAACACCCGCGACGAATACTCACATGTAGGCCCCGGCGGACTACGCGGCGGTTTTGAGTGCCCGGCCTACCGATTCGAATGAAGCGATTATCCGGTCAATGGACGCGGACTAGTTTGGGCTCAAGGCTGGCCTCGACGATCACGTGGAGACAGGTGACGCCTACATGGCAATTGGTTTGAGCTTGTACGGATCGTGGTGATCCGTGAGTATACCGTACCGGGTCGGCTCGAAGTTGATGATCGTCTGCAACGTGATGACCTTCTGATTCTGGTGGTCAACGATCCGCACGTCACCGTTGTCGGTCATGATGACCTCATTCACGAGGGCATACCCCAGTCCCTCGTTGCGGTCGGCAATGCGGCCCCGGTACATCTCCTTGCGTTCGTTCAACAACTCGATGCCGTTGGCGGTCAGCCTCACGCACACCATCACGCTGCTGACCCCCAGCATGTCGCGGTCCACACCGGAGTGAAGGGACTCCAGGCTCTTGTAGCTGTCAGCCATGGAGGCGATCACGAATGGTGCGTGTTGGCCGAATTGGTCCGCGGGAAATTCGGCGAGGGTCTTCTCGAAATGGTCGCGGGTGGCCTCGGTGTCGCCAATAACGTAGCTCCTGCCAGCCGCATGAGCGATGACGGTCGGCGTGCCCTTTGGCGGGAGGGTAACCTTGCCGATGACCCTGGTCGCCCCCTTCACCGAAGCAATGATGAACTGGGTGACGGTAGCAAACCGGTGAGCCCGATAATGATGCACAAGTTCTCTTGCGACGTGCTTCACCAGCGAGAAAGGGTTCGCTGTCTTCTGCCGAGACAGTCCGTCCAGATCCAACGACTCGACCAACGCCTTGATCGAAGCGACGTCACCAGCAAAGCACAGTACCGCACGCGAGGTTAGGGGAAATATCTTCAACAACTGGTCACTCACATCGTTGCCGGGGCTGTAGGTCAGCCGGCAGTCTGCGGCAATCAGAACGGCGTCGCGAGTGATGGTAGCCGCACACAATGTCATCGTGCTCTCCCCAATCAGCGTCGGCCGAATTCGAGAGCTTTGAAGCATCACCACAACCCGGCCGCATTCACGATAGCTTTCCGTCGGGAGCCCGTCGATCTGAACCTGAGGACCGCAGCCAGATTCGGCACCCTAAGCCAGCCCTGGGGTTGCCTCGACGATCACGTGGAGGTCTGCCCCGAACAGTTGGTCACTGGGCCCGGATTCGTTCCGGACCTCCCGCCCACACAGTCTGGCGAGCGTAGCTGAACCACCGCCACAGCATTGCCACCACAGTGACGACCAACATTCCGACCATCGGCCAGACGGCTCCGCTGGGCAGCAGCACGCCCAGGAACCCCTGGACCAACGTGGCGGTCTCGTCGATCACCGGCACCGTGGCGGCCAGCCTAGACCAGACACGCCGGACTGGACAGTGATCGACTGGCGAACCCGGCCTCATCGGCTTGGCGACCTCAACCCGCTGCGGAGTGGCGTCGGGCTGGTCGCCATCGTCGAGGAAAATCGCAGACTCTGCGGCACGCCGCCTGACCAGCCCGGCCAGGGTGGCCTCCGGCCGTTCGTCGAGGTCGTGGTCCACTTCATGAACTCAGACGCGGTCCCTGGTAGTCGGCGGCGTTCAGCTTCACACAGGCGTGGCGGCCGTAGGGTCCGACGCCCACGGTGTAGGAGAAGTGGGAGGGCAGCCCGCTGGCGGTCGACGACTGGCACGTGGACCAACCAGTCCACCTCCCCATCGTGTGGGCGATGTCGGCGGCCAGCATTTCCTTGGCCTGCCGCTGGGTCCAGGTCAGGCCCATGCGGATGCTCAGGTCAGTCGCCGCCACTCGGTGGTCGGCACGCCAGCCGGGCATTGATAGGCGGCCAGCCGGCACCCTACGAATTTTCGGATGATTTAGGCGGTCAAGGTGATGGCGTCATCCATGCCCACCTCCTGGATCAGGTCGACACCCGTGACGGCGTCGCAGGATTCGGGTTGAGCCGCACGGCCTCCATGCCGGCCAGGATCGCGTCCAGGCTGGGATGGTCGCTGAACAGCCGGAGGTGGGCGTGCAATCGCCCGTCCACTTCGGCCGGGGGACGGTGTCCGGCAGCGTTCGTGACAGCGGGTGTCGTCACCGTTCTGGTCGGGCAGTGTTGAACCCCGCTCGCCTCGGCTGCTACACGTTGCTCAACGTATTCTCGACGGCATCCAGGACCAGCATACAGCCCGAATACGATCACAGTTTCCTAATATGCGAAACCCGTTGACCCACAACGAAAAAAGGGCCGCGGAGATCCGCGGCCCGAGTCTAGGGAGGAAACGCCCAAGAAGTGCGTTACGGCCCCGTCCGCATCGAAGATGCGACCGATGCCGCACTGCACAATATGAGACCGGATGGGCCGAGGATCAAGGGGGAAATAACTTTTCTATGCAATTCAGCAGCTTATACGAATATAAGACAAACATGATGCTCCATGCGCGCAGCCCTTCACGCTGCATTGCACACAAAAAATCCCGTTTGCTCCCGCACAATCTGGGGCTGGCCGGCCGTCCGCCAACCCGCTTCCACCGTCCGGCGTAACGCTTTGGGCCGGCGGGGAACCATCCCCCGCATCGCTCGTTTCGTCCCTGCGCGCCGCGGGCTGCACCCCGCGGTTGCCGACCGGCCGCGCTTCCGCGCGGACCGCTGGAATCGGAGAACATTACCCGTGAGCAGACTGGTCGTCGTATCCAACCGTGTAGCCCCCATCGACGAGGGCAAGCAGGCCGCCGGCGGACTGGCCGTCGCCGTGCTGGCCGCGCTGAAGAAAACGGGCGGGATCTGGTTCGGCTGGAGCGGCACGGTGGTCGAAGGCGACTCGCAGAGCGAGCCGCGGCGCACCGACGTGGGGCGCCTGACCTACGCGACGCTGGACCTCGGCCGCCGCGATTTCGAGGAATACTACAACGGCTTCGCCAACCAGACCCTGTGGCCCCTGTTCCACTACCGGCTCGGTCTGATCGAGGTCAGCCGGCGCACGCGCGAGGGCTACAAGCGGGTCAACGGCTATTTCGCGGAAAAGTTGGCCCCCCTGCTGCAACCCGACGACATGGTGTGGGTGCACGATTACCACCTGATCCCCTTCGGCGAGGAATTGCGCCAGCGCGGCTGCAACCAGCGCATGGGCTTTTTCCTGCACACGCCCTTTCCGGCGCCGGAGGTGCTGGTCGTGCTGCCCAACCACCGGGAGCTGATCCGCGAGCTGTGCGCCTACGACCTCGTCGGCTTCCACACCCAGGTGGACCTGCGCTGCTTCGCCGACTACATCCGGCAGGAGATGGACGGCGAGGTGGAGGACCGCGGCCCCAACGGCGGCATGCTGATCCACGCCTTCGGCCGTACCCTGCTGGCCAAGGCCTTCCCCATCAGCATCGACACCGCGAACCTGGAAAGCCTGGCCGAAACCGCCGTGCGGTCCCGCCACACCGAACGGCTGAAGGAAAGCCTCGTCGGGCGGCGGCTGATCATCGGGGTGGACCGGCTCGACTACTCCAAGGGTCTGCCGCAACGCTTCCAGTCCTTCGAGCAGTTGCTGGCCAACTACCCGGAACACTGCAACCGCGTGTCCTTCCTCCAGATCGCACCACCGAGTCGGGAGGACGTGCCGGAATACATCGCCATCCGGCGCGAACTGTCGGAGCTGTCGGGCCGCATCAACGGCCGCTTCGCCGAGTTCGACTGGGTGCCGATCCGCTACCTGAACAAAAGCTTCGGGCGGCGGGTGCTGGCCGGCTTCTACCGCACGGCCAACGTCGGCTTCGTCACGCCCCTGCGCGACGGCATGAACCTTGTCGCCAAGGAGTATGTGGCCTGCCAGGATGCCGACGATCCGGGCGTCCTGGTGCTGTCCTGCTTCGCCGGAGCCGCGCGGGAGCTGGGGGAGGCGCTGATCGTCAACCCCTTCGACACCGAGGCCGTGGCCGACGCCCTTCAACGCGCCCTGACCATGGCCCTGCCCGAACGGAAGGAGAGGCACCGGGCCATGATGAGGACCCTGCGCACCCACGACATCAGCTGGTGGCGGGAAACCTACGTGGATGCCTTGACGCGGGCGCCGTACGGGTGAAACTTCATTCCATGACGACCGATGCCCCCTCCGCCGTGAACGGCCCCCTCACCCTCGTCGCCGACATCGGCGCGACCAACGCCCGCTTCGGCCTGATCGACGACACGGGCATCCACGACACGCGCATCCTGCGCGGCGCCGACTATCCCTCGCTGGAAGCGGCGGCGGAGGCCTATCTGGCCACCGTGCAGTCGCTGCCCCGCGCCCTGCCCCGCCCGACGCGCGGCGCCTTTGCCATCGCCGGACCGGTGACCGGCGACCGCGTGCACATGACCAACCTGGGCTGGTCCTTTTCCACCAGCCAGGTGCGCGGCCTGCTGGGGCTGGACCGGCTGGTCGTCATCAACGACTTTACCGCGGTGGCGCTGTCGGTCCCCCGCCTCACCCCCGCCGACGTGCGCCAGGTGGGCGAGGGCGCGCCGGAGCCCGACCACGTCGTCGGCATCATCGGGCCGGGCAGCGGGCTGGGCGTGTCCGGCCTCGTGCCGGGGCCGCAGGGCTGGACCGCGCTGGCCGCCGAGGGCGGGCACGTCACCATGGCCCCGATCAGCGACCGCGAGAGCGCCGTCCTGGGCCAGCTTCGCAAGGCCTTCGACCACGTCTCGGCGGAGCGCGTGCTGTCCGGGCCGGGGCTGGTGAACCTGTACGACGCGCTGTGCATCCTGGACAACCGCGAGCCGGAGCGCCTCACCCCCGCCCAGGTGACCGAAGGCGCCGTCACCGGCAACAACCCGTATTGCGTGGAAGCGGTGGAGATGTTCTGCGCCATGCTGGGTACCGTGGCCGGCAACCTCGCCCTGACGCTGGGCGCGCGCGGCGGCGTCTACATCGCCGGGGGCATCGTGCCGAAGCTGGGTCCCCTGTTCACTCACTCCCGCTTCCGCAAGCGCTTCATGGAAAAGGGCCGCATGCGCGACTACCTCGCGCCGATCCCGACCTACGTCATCACGCATGACCTTCCGGCCTTCCTGGGCTTGGCGGAGGCCGCGGCGCGAGCTTAGTTCTGGATTCTTGCGGGCAACGGCTTTTACACGGATTGCACGGATTCGGGCACGGATGACACGGATTTTTCATTGATCTTGGGTGCGCGGCGGCAGCTTTCCCCAAGCTTCATCCGTGAAATCCGTGTTTAAATCCGTGTTTAAATCCGTGGCATCCGTGTCAACGTTGCTTGCATATCGGTGCGCCGCAAGGATCGTTCACGCCGACAGCCGCGACACCGCCAGCTTCAGGTCGGCCAGGAAGGTCGGCTGTTCGGCCAGCTGGCCGCGCAGGATGTAGCTGGGGTGGAAGGTCGGCACCACGTCAACGCCGGGCAGCAGGCGGCAGGGCTGCACGGTGCCGCGCAGTTGCATGATCCCGTTCTGGCCGGTCAGCGCCCACAGCGGCGTGCGGCCCAGCGCGACGATGACGCGGGGGGCGTAAGCCTCCAGCGTGCGCTGCAAATGCTCGATCTCGCCAGAGAACTCCGCCAGCACCCAGTCGGACGTGCCGAACGGCCCCCAGCGCTCGTCCACCGCCCGTCCCTCCTTCTTCGCGCGGGTTCGGGACGAGAAGAAATGCGCCACCTTGTTGCCCGGCGGCTGATAGCGGAAGACGTTGGCGACGAGACACTGCGCGCGCTCCACGCCCGCGGCGTGGAGGTTCTCGTCCAGCAGCTTGCCGCTGCGCCCGACAAAGGGCTTGCCCTGTTTGGCCTCCTCCGCCCCCGGCGCCTCGCCGACGATGGCGAGCCGTGGCCCCGCGGCCGGCTGGCTGGGCTGCTGGTAGTCGGCGAAGGGCAGATCGGTCATGGCGCGGGTTCCGGTGCGGATAGGACGTGCCGGGACAACAATCGGGCCCGGCCTTTGGTCCTATAGCCAAGCTTCCGCTTCTTCTCAACGCCCACCGGCCTTGCCCCCGCACCCTTTCCGCCCCACGATTGTTGGTCGAACGAAGACCATAAGAACGGAGGGCACGAGATGGCCGCGCAACAGGACCTGTCCGGCATGACCTGCGAACCGTGCCGGGGCGGCATTCCCCCGATGGACCGCGCCATGGCGGAAAGCTATCTGGTCCAGGTGCCGGGCTGGTCGATCAAAAGCAACCCGGACCGGCTGGAGCGCGACTTCCGCTTCCGCAATTTCCGAGAGGCGCAGGACTTCGCCATGCGCGTCGGCAATCTGTGCGAATCGGAAGGCCACCACGCCGAAATCCTCTACGGCTGGGGCCACTGCACCGTCACCTTCTGGACGCACAAGATCAAGGGCCTGCACGAGAACGACTTCATCATGGCCGCCAAGGTGAACGGCCTGTCGGACGAGCCCTATGTTCCGGCGTCGGAATCCATGGGCGACGTGTCGCCGACCGCCCGTCCGGGCTGACGATCGCTTGTGAGCATGGTTGACTTGCCCCGCTCCCTCTGAGAGACCGGGCGGCATCGCCACTCCGGAGGGAGCGTCCCCGTGTCCAGCCAGCCCGTCGTGATCCAGTGGGGCCTGTCCAGCTACAGCGGATGGGGTGTGAACGGGTTGCAGATCTCGCTGTGCTGGACGCGCAGCGGACGTTTCTCGCCGCTCTGCTCCCTGCCGGTCCGGCTGGAGGAAATCACGCTGTCGCCGCTGGAATGGCAGCGCATGGCCGGCTTCTTCCGCGACTCCGACGGCTTCTGCAAACAGATCGCCCCGCACGCCGGGCAGGAGATCGGCGTGTCCGTGCCGGTTCTGCGCGGGCTTGGCAACAACCTCGCCGGCAGCCGGTCGGTGGACGGGATCACGCTGAATGGCCAGCCGACCATCGGCGTCTGCTACCTGGAGGACACCGGCATCGACGCGGAGGGCCGGGCGCGCGCGGACCGGTGCGCGGCCATCGTCGCCGGGTCGGGCTTCGTCGCGCGGGTGCTGGAGGGTGCCGGCATCGCGCGGGTGCGCACCGTGCTCCAGGGCGTCGACCCGACGCACTTCCACCCCGCCCCCAGGGCCGGCTGGTTCCGCGACCGCTTCGTCGTCTTCTCCGGCGGCAAGCCGGAGTTCCGCAAGGGCCAGGACCTCGCCCTGCTCGCCTTCCGCGCCTTCGCCGAGCGCCATCCCGAAGCGCTGCTGCTGACCGCCTGGCACAGCCCCTGGCCGGAGGCCGCCCGCTCGCTGGAGGCCAACCCGGCCGTAGCCCCCGTCCGCTTCCACGAGGACGGGCGTTTCGACGCGGCGGGCTGGGCCGCCGCCAACGGCATCCGGCCGGATCAGGTGATGGACCTCGGCCCCGTGCCCAACGCCGACATGGCCCGCATCCTGCGCGAGGTGGACGTCGGCCTGTTCCCCAACCGCGGCGAGGGCGGCACCAACCTCGTCGCCATGGAATGCATGGCCTGCGGCGTGCCGGCCATCCTGTCGGCCAACACCGGCCACCTGGACCTGATCCGCGACGGCAACTGCCTGCCGCTGACCCGGCAGCGCCCGATCCAGGCGTCCTTCGGCACGGACGGCTGGGGCGAAAGCGACGTGGAGGAGATCGTCGCGGCCCTGGAACGCGCGTGGAGCGACCGCGACGCCGCCGCGCGGATTGGCCGCGCAGGCGCTGCCTTCCTGTCCGGCCTGACCTGGGACCGCTACGCGGCCGGCATCGCGGACGTCGTGGAGGAACACCTGTAACCGTCAGCCGCCGCTTACGGCGACGCGATCACCAGCGTCTGCGGCGCCGGGGCGAGGCTGTCGAACTCCACCCGCCCAAAGCCGGCGGCGGCGCAGATGCGTTCAAAGTCGCGCTGCGTGTAGGCGGTGCCGGACGGCGTGGTGGTCAGCATCAGAAAGGCGAACATCGCCGGAAGCGGCGGGCTCGCACGGTCCTCGTCCGGGACGAAGTCCGGCGCCAGCACGCAGCCGCCCGGCGCCAGGGCGTGGAGCACCCGGCGCAGCACCGCCGCGCAGGCGGCCTCGTCGAAATGGTGCAGGAAGTTCGGCATCAGCACCACGTCGTAAGGACCGCCGAGCGTGGCGTCGAAGGCGCTGCCGGCGATCCAGTGGAAGCGGTCGGACAGGCCGGCGGCCTGCACATGCTCCCGCGCCACCTCCAGCACCGCGTCCCAGTCCAGCGCCGTCACCTCCGCCTGGGGGAAGCGGCGGGCAACCTCGATGCCGTACATCCCGTGACTGGCGGCGATGTCCAGCACCCGCCGGGGTTCCAGGCCGCGGGCCTGCATCCGGTCCACCGTTCTCGCCGCGATCGGCATGGCGAAGGGCACCATCGCCCGCGCGAACTTGACCCAGACGGGGTTGTCCGGGGCCACGTTGGCCAGCCCCGGCGCACCGCCGTTGCGCACGCTGCCGTCCGGCGAATCCAGCACCAGGCCCAGCATTTCCGGCGAGGCCAGGAACCCTTCGGACGCGCCCAGCGCCGCGGGGGAGCGCCGGTCGAGGAACGCCGCCGCGGTGGAGCTGAGGCTGTACTCCCTGCCCTCCTTCCCCAGCAGGCCCAGCGAGGTCAGGTAATCGCAGAGGATGCACACCCCGCGCTCGGACGCTCCCGTACGCCCGGCGATGGCCGCCGCGGTGCGTGCCCCTTCGCCGATGGCCGTGCAGACGTCCAGCCGGATCGCCGCGACCAGCGCCGCGGTCCGGACATAGCCGAGAAGACCGTCGAAGATGATGGTCGGTGAGGGTTCGTTGTGCATCGGGGACCTCCGCCGGATCGGGCCGCGACGGCCCGCCAGGTCTGCCCGCCAGAGTAAGCCCGCGCCGGCTGCCCCCCGCCGCACGCATCGGGGGTAGGGCCGCACAACCAAGGCGGAGGGATCGACGCTACAGCGCCCGGACCGCCGCCACCAGCCGCTCCACCTCCTCCTCGCTGTTGTAATAGTGGGGGGAGGCGCGGACCACGTCCGTCAGCCCGCGGGCGTCCATGTCGAAGCGGGTGGACGACGCGCCGGATACCGACACGTTGATGCCCTGCCCGCCCAGCGCGGCCTTCATCGCCCGCGGATCCTTGCCGTCCAGCGTGAAGGTCACGATGGCGCAGCGCTCCACGCCAAGGTCGCGCACCGTGGCGCCAGGGATCGCGGCCAGCCGCTGCCGTAGGGTCTCGGCCAGCCCGAAGGCGCGCTCCCGGATCGCATCCAGCCCCCAGGACAGGGCGTAGTCCACCGCGACGCCCAGCCCGATGCGGGCGGCGATGTTGCTCTCCCACAGTTCGAACCGGCGGGCGTCTGGCCGCATCTCATAGCGGTCGGGGGCGACCAGTTCCGCGCCGGAATGGTCCAGCGTGTGCGGCTCGATCCGGTCCAGCCAGCTCTTGCGCACGTAGAGGAATCCCGTGCCGCGCGGCCCGCGCAGGAACTTGCGCCCGGTCGCCGACAGGAAGTCGCAGCCGAGATCCTCCACGTCCACCGGCATCTGCCCGACCGTCTGGCAGGCGTCGAGCAGATAGGGGATGCCGTGCCGACGCGCCACGCGCCCGATGGCCGCCGCCGGGTTGACCAGACCGCCGTTGGTCGGGATGTGGGTGATGGCGATCAGCTTCACCGGCCCCTTCCCGGGTTCGGCGATCATCGCCTCCAGCGCCGCGACCGAGGTCTGGCCGGTCTCGTCGCTGGGGATGACCTCCACGACGGCGCCGGTGCGCCGGGCGGTTTGCAGGAAGGCGACGATGTTGGCGGCGTATTCCGCGCGCGCGGTCAGGATGCGGTCGCCCGGCTGGAAGCCGCCGCCCGGCAGCACGGCCAGCGCGTTGAAGGCCATGTCCCAGGCGACCGTCGCGTTCTCCACCAGCGCCACCTCCTCCCGCGAGCAGGCCAGCAGCTTCGCCACCGCGTCGTAGGTGTTTTCCAGCTTCGCGTTGTTGCGGGCCGCGGCTTCATAACCGCCGATGGTCGCCTCTAGCGCCTGATGCTCCGCCACCGCCTCCAGCACGGGCTGCGGCGGCAGGGCGGCGCCGGCGTTGTTGAAGTGGGCGACATGCCGGGTGCCCGGCGTCTCGGCACGGGCGCGCGCGACGTCGATGGCCATGGTTCCTCCCTCTGGTCTTCTTCAGGGTTCGCCGATGTGGACGGCCAGCCAGACGGTCGCCCGGTCGGGATCGGTCCAGGCCACGCGATGGCGGGTGTGGGCGGGGATCATCATCCAGTCGCCGGGGCCGAGCGGGCGCTCCGCCTCCCCTTCGATCTGGAGGCGCGCGGCGCCCTGGACCACGAGCACGAACTCGTCCCAGGCCTGATCGTACCAGAAGCCTTCGGGGGAGGTCTGGCCGGTGGACAGGATGCGCTCGATGCGCACGCCCGCGGATGATGCGCCTACGGATGATACAAGGGTCGTGAACAGTTCTTCCGGCAGGCGGCCGGGCGGCAGGTCGCTCAGCAGGCTGCCGGCGGGAACGCTCATCCCCAGAGTTCGGAGGCCGGCGGGCACAGCACCGCGCCGTCGTAATGCAAGGCCGGCGTGCGGTCCTCTGCCAGCAGCAGCGGCCCGTCGAGGTCGACGTAGCGCGCACCCTGCGCCACCAGCACGGCGGGCGCCATGGCGAGCGAGGTGGCGACCATGCAGCCGACCATGACGTCGAAGCCGGCCTCTTCCGCGGCGCGCTTCAGCAGCAGCGCCTCGGTCAGGCCGCCGGTCTTGTCCAGCTTGATGTTGACGACGCGGTAGATGCCCTTCAACCGGTCCAGCGATTCCAGCCCGTGGCAGGACTCGTCGGCGCCCAGCGGCACCGGGCAGTCGACGCCGCGCAACGCCTCGTCCTGGCCGGCGGGCAGCGGTTGCTCGATCATCTCGACGCCGAGGTCCGCCAGCACCGGCGCGAAGCGGTGAAGCTGGTCCAGTGTCCAGGCCTCGTTGGCGTCGACGATCAGGCGGGTCGCCGGGGCGGCCTCCCGCACCGCGCGGACGCGGTCCAGGTCGCCTTCGCCCGTCAGCTTCATCTTCAGGATCGGGTGGTTCGCCGCCCGCTCCCGCGCCGCGGCGGCCATGGCGGCGGGCTCGTCCACGCTCAGCGTGTAGCAGGTGACCAGCTTCTTCGGCGCGTCGGGCAGGCCGGCCAGACGCCACGCCGGCTTGGCCGCCTGCTTGGCCTCCAGGTCCCACAGCGCGCAGTCCAGCGCATTGCGCGCGGCACCCGGCGGCATGATCGCGCGCAGCCGCTCCCGGTCGAGACCGTCGGCGACCTCGCCCGCCATGGCCTCCAGCGCCTTCACCACCCCGTCCATGGATTCGCCGTAGCGGGCGTAGGGCACGCATTCGCCCCGCCCGCGCTTGCACGCCTCCACCACCTCGGCCACCACGACCTGGGCCTCAGTCTTGGCGCCGCGTGAAATGCGGAACGTCCCGGCGATCGGGAAGCTATCGCGGCGAACGTAAAGACGACGGGAGGTCGACGACATCGGTTTCTCCAGCAACGCGGCAGACCCGGAGTTTAGACGAACCAACCGCGGTGACCAGAGCACGGTAGGAATGCCTGCCTTACCCGGCAAGCCCGGTACGATCCGGCTCCTGCACAATGGCCCCGTACCAGCCCAGTCCTTTGTAGGTCTCGTAGCCCGGCGTCAGCGCGTAGCCGAAGACACGGCCCGACGCATCGACATAGTGCCCCATCGTGCCGTCGCTCTGGCGCAGGGCGATGGTTTCGCTCAGCAGCCCGCACCCGTCGGACGAGGCGATGACCCGGTGCCGCGCGTCGAGCAGCAGGCAGCGCGACCGCGACCGTTCGCCGTCCTCCAGCCGGACGCCCTGGACCACGGCGGCGGCCTGCGGTTCCCAGTCGAAGAAGATGCCCAGCACGCCGATGGGCTCCCCGTCCGCCTCGCCATCGCGGCGGATCGCCGTGGCGTAGGTGGCGACCACCCGGTCGTCCAGCCGCGGGTTGCGCATCACGTCGCCCACCGTGAACTCGCCGCCGTTGCGGGTGTCCAGCGCCTGACGGAACCACGCCTCGTCCGCCACGCGGGCGCCGAGGGCGTTCAGATAACGGTTGGGGCGGCCGGTGGCGATCACCTCGCCCTTCAGGTCGCAGATCCAGAGGTCGAGATAGACGGTGTAGGATTCCAGGATCACGCCCAGCCGATGCGAGGCGTGGCGGCGGTTCTCCTCCGTCGGGTCGGCGGCGCAATCGACCACGGCGCTGTCGGTCGCCCACCAGCGCACGTCGCAGGACCGTTCGTAGAGGTTCCGGTCGATGATCTCGATCATGTTGAGCGCCAGATCGGCCAGCCGCTTGCCGTGCATCTCCCGCACCATGGCGCTGCCGGTGGTGGTCAGATGGTCGACGCGCGCCACGATCTCCGTCCGCAGTTCGCGGGTGATCGTGTTGACCTGCTTGGAAATTTCCGAAACCTCGTTGGCGACGACGGCGAAGCCGCGCCCCGCGTCGCCCGCCCGCGCCGCCTCGATCAGCGCGTTCATGGCCAGCATCTTGGTGCGGCGCGTGATGTCCTCGATCAGCGATACCTTCTTCGATGCGACGTCCAGGACGCCCCGCGACAACTCGAACAGTTCGTTTCCCGCCACGCTCATCCGACTCACCCCGCGGTTTCGATGACACGCTGATAAGACGAACGAACATCAATCCGCGTGCCAACGTCGGCGTCCAAAGACGACGCACCGGAAAAGCCCCCGCCGCCAAGGACATGAGCGCCCGCAAACACGATCAACCATACGGTGAATATGGTTCTGATTTCGTTGCAATGCTGAAAGACTCGCCAATCGGGATGCAATCACCCAAGGCGCGTGCACGGCTCCGGCCCGCCTCGTCCGCAGAGGGATGTCCGGCGCAACAAAAGAAACGATTTTCGGAAAAGTTCGATCTATTGCATCGCAGCATGGACGCACGCCGCTCCAGCAATGCCCATCGATTGGGCATATGCCGGAACGCTGATCATACGGCGAAGGAATAGGCAGACCCGCCGTATGGAAATCGGCCCTCTCGGAATCCGACGGGTCAGGCGACCTTGTGGATCTCGTCCAGGAACACCTGCACCTCGCGGGTCAACCGATCGGCCTGGGCGGTCATCTGCTCCGACGCGGCGAAGACTTCGTGCGCTGTGCCGCTGGTGCGCTCGGCCGCCTGGGTAACGTCCTGGATGTCGTCGCTGACCGCGCGGGTGCCGGCCGCCGCCTGCTCCATGTTGCAGACGATCTCGCGCAGCGCAGCACCCTGCTGCTCGATCCCCGCGGCGATGCCGCCGGCGATCTGATTGATGTCCTGGATGGTGTGGCCGATGCCGATGATGGAGGACACCGCCTCTTCCGTGGAGGACTGGATGCCGGCGATCTGGCTGGCAATGTCGCCGGTGGCCTTGCCGGTCTGGTCGGCCAGCCGCTTGACCTCCTGCGCCACGACGGCGAAGCCCTTGCCGGCCTCGCCCGCGCGGGCCGCCTCGATGGTGGCGTTCAGGGCCAGCAGGTTCGTCTGGCTGGCGATGTCGTTGATGAGGGTAACGACCTCCCCCACCGTCCTGGCCGTGTCTGACAACTGGGCGACCAGGGCGTTGGAGCGCTCCGCCTCCCCGGCCGCGGTGGCGGCCACGCCGGCAACCTGCTCCACCTGACGGGCGATCTCGCGGATGGAGGCGGACAACTCCTCCGTCGCGGCGGCGACGCTGCCGACGTTGGACCCTGTCTGCGCCGCCGCCGCGGCAACGGAGGACGCCTTGCCCGTGGCGGTGTGGGCGTCCGTCTCCATGGTGCGCGCCGACATCTCCAGCTGGTGGGCGGTGCCCGCCACCTCGGCGCAGACGGTGCGGATCTGGTCCTCGAAGCGGTCGGTCACGCCGGCGAAGCCTTCCACCTTGGCGGCGATGGCGTCGGTGGCGTTGTTGATGGTGCGGCTGGCGTGCAGGAAGTTGCCCTGCATGCCCTTCAGCACGATGCGCCGGAAATACTTGTTGGCCGACACGTAGCTCATGGAGGCCGCGGCCTCGCGGATGAAGGCGTCGGTGCGGTCGATGGCGTCGTTCAGCGCGACCATCATCTCGCCCAGGTCGCCACCTTCCCTCAGATTGACGACGCGCGCCTCGAAGTCGCCGCGCGACACGGCCCGGCAGACGCCCAGCGCCTGCGCCACGGCGGCGCGGGCGCGCACCATGCACAGCATCACCCCGGCCAGCGCCGCCAGCGCCGCCCCGCCAAGCCCGAGCCGCAGGGCGATGCCGCCAATTCCCACCGCATCGACCACCAGCAGGGCCGCGACGAGCAGCGCGGCCACCGCCCCGAGCGCCAAGGCCCTAGAGAGAGAAGACGAATTCGTCATACCCGATTCCCTTCTCCGTCAGCAGGGCGACGACGGCGGCGAAGGCATCGTTCATGCCCTGCTTGCGGTCGGCGTTCTTGTTCTCGATGTCCAGCAGCGTGCGGTACAGCGGCACCACCTTGTCGATGGCGGCGCGGTCGGGCACCCGGCGCGAGGAGTGGTAGCCGATGAGCTGGCCGTTCACGTCGTAGCTGGGCGTGACGTGCGCAAAGACCCAGTAATGGTCGCCGTTCTTCGCCTTGTTGACGACGTAAGCGAATATCTCCTGCCCCGCGGCGAGCGTGTCCCACAGCAGCTTGAAGACGCAGCGCGGCATGTCGGGATGGCGCACGATGGAGTGCGGCGCCCCCATCAGCTCCGCTTCCGTGTAGCCGGCCACGCGCTGGAAGACGCGGTTGGCGTAGGTGATGCGGCCCTTGAGGTCGGTCTTGGAGACGATCACCTCGTCCGCATCGAAAAAGCGCTCCACCCCGGTCAGGGGAACGTCGCGTCGTGCCATCGTGCCTGCGGTCGCCGGCCGGAGAAACCGGCGCCCCCCATTGTTCGTGTTGATTACAGGGCAGACATCTCCCACCCCGAAACAACCCTTCCGGGTTCGCTCGGGCACCGCAAATTAAGATCACGCGGGGTTACGGAAAAGTTTAAAAGTGTTTCCCGCCGGAAATATCTTTATTCACGACCCAAGGTGGACGCCCTCGCAAGCAAGGCGGGTGGCCACCTCATTCGGGGGCATTCATTCCGGCGGATAAGGAACCGTCAGCAGGCGCCCGGTCGGCGGGTTGTCGATCATCGCGACCGTGCCGTCGGGCCAGCGCACCTCCACCCGCTCCACGTCGCGGATGGTGCCCAGCCCGAAATGGGCGACCGGCTCCGTCTGGCAAAGATAGCCGGACCCGCCGCAGATGAAGCGGCGCTGCCGGCGCCCGCCGGCCATGCAGGTGACGACCGCCCCGCGGGCCGGCGCCCCGTAGGGGGTGAGCGGCAGAATGCGAAGCCAGCCGTTGTGATTCGCCATCGTGCGGTAGAGCGACAGCGGCTGCGGCGCGCCGCCGCCATGGGCGACCAGCAGTTCCAGCCGGCCGTCGCCGTCGATGTCCGCCACGACCGCCCCGGTGCCGAGCCCCTTCGGCTCCAGCGCGTCGCCCAGGTCGATCGGCTGCCATTCGTCGTGGCGCCAGCCGAACATCCGGTTCGGCTCGCCGTGCAGGTTGAAGAAGAGTTCCTCGTAGCCGTCGTTGTCGAAATCGGCGGCGATGACGGTGGAGACGCGTCCGGGCATGGACATGTCCCCGCTGGCCTCGTCCACGAACACGCCGCTGGAGCGCTGCCGAAACAGCCGCTGCGGGCCTTCCCAGGTGCCGACCAGAAGGTCGCAGGCGCCATCGGCGTCGATCATCACCACCGCGCGGCCGGCGAAACGGGAATCGGCGACTCCGCGCTCCTCGGCGATCTCCTCGAAGGTGCCGTCGCCCAGGTTGCGGAACAGGAAATTCGGACCGCCCTCGTTGCAGGCGAACAGGTCCATGCGGTCGGACAGGAATGGCACGCCGACCAGCCCGCGCCCGGCGGCGATCAGGTCGATCCCGGCCTCCTCCGCCGCGTCCTCCAGCCGGCCGCGCCGGCTCAGCTCGAACAGGCGGAACGGTCCGCCGTCCGCGGCCACGACGAAGCCGTAGCGCCCATGCCCGTGCCGGTCCATGGCCACCACCGACCGTCCGGCGACGCGGTTGGCCATCCCGGCGTTCTCCGGCTGGGCCAGCAGGTCGAGCCAGTGCTTGCCGAAGCAGGCGAACAGGCGGTCGCCCATCTCCTTCGGCCCGCTGGCGCAATCGGAATTGAGGACGTACAGCTCCTCCCGCCCGTCGCCGTCCACATCGGCGGCGGCGATGGCGACGGCGCAGCCCCTGGCATCGGCCAGCAGCGGGTTGGCGACGTCCACCAGTTGGGAGCCGTCCCATTTCAGGATGAGGTTGTTGGTGGCATAGCCGGTGACCACCAGTTCGAACGCGCCGTCGCCATCGACGTCGGCAACGGCGATGCCGTTGGACAGGCGCGGTTGATTGCCGGCGATCAGCCGCGAGCATTCGAGGAACATCGGCCGCCTCTCCCCTCAAGCCGCAATGCTTTAAAGCCGCGTCGGCCACCCATCCTTACGGGCTTCTGTCCGTTGATACCCCTTCGAACGACGGAGGTAAACCCGCACGGAAGTTCAAGACCGACGCGAGCGGGGAGATATGACCGGAAGTGGGAGGCGAAAAGCGGGGTGCACCGGTTGGGCCAGGCACCGGAACGGCCCGCCGTCGTCGGCACGCGAGCGACGGCACGACGGCGGGATTTGGGCCGCAGGAGAGTCCCGCCCAACGCTCATGAACGGAGATGCGGAAAGAAGCGCCGTTACCGCCGCTTCTTGATCCCGCCGTTGGTCAGCGCGCCGCCGGCGGCAACCTTGGAGTCGTCCTCGTCCTTGAGGGTGGCGGCACCGCCCGACGCCTTGGACACCGCCAGCTTGGCGGCCTCCTTCAGCGCCTTGGCGGCCTCGCGGGCCGGCAGCTCGATGTTCAGCTCCAGGGTCGAGCAGTCGCCGCCGCGGTCCAGCTTCACCTCGACCTTGTTCTGGTCGATGTCGATGTACTTGGCGATGACGGCCAGCAACTCCTGCTGGAGCATTGGCAGATAGTCCGGCCCGGAGCGCCCGGCGCGCTCGTGGGCCATGACGATCTGCAGGCGCTCCTTGGCCTGGACGGCCGACGCGCGAGGCGCGGACCGGAAAAAGCTGAAGATGCTCATGCGGTCCTCCGGAGGAGACGGCTGAACAGGCCCTTCTTCTGGGGCGTGACGAAGCGGTGCTCCACGTCCTCGCCCAGGAAGCGGGAGACGGCGTCCAGGTAGGCCTGGCCGGCGTTCGACTGCTCGTCCAGGATGACCGGCATGCCGACGTTGGAGGCGCGCAGGACCGCCTGACTTTCCGGGATCACGCCCAGCAGCGGGATCGCCAGAATCTCCAGCACATCGTCCACCTTCAGCATCTCGCCCTTCTCGACCCGTTCCGGATCGTAGCGGGTGAGGAGAAGCTGCTGGGTGACCGGCTCCATGCCCTTCTCGGCACGGCGGGACTTGGAGTTCAGCACGCCCAGGATGCGGTCGCTGTCGCGCACCGAGGAGACCTCTGGGTTGGTCACGATCACCGCGTGGTCGGCGAAATACAGCGCCATCAGCGCGCCGCGCTCGATGCCGGCGGGGCTGTCGCAGACGATGTAGTCGAAATCCTTCGACAGCTCGTTCAGCACCTTCTCGACGCCCTCCCTGGTCAGGGCGTCCTTGTCGCGGGTCTGCGAGGTCGGCAGGATCGACAGGTTGTCGATGCGCTTGTCCTTGATCAGCGCCTGGTTCAGCTTCGCTTCGCCATTGATGACGTTGATGAAGTCGAACACCACGCGCCGCTCGCAGCCCATGATCAGGTCAAGGTTGCGCAGCCCGACGTCGAAATCGATGACGACCGTCTTGAAGCCGCGCAAGGCGAGTCCGGTCGCGAAAGCGGCGGAAGAGGTCGTCTTGCCGACGCCCCCCTTGCCGGAAGTCATGACGATGATCTTGCCCAACGGAGCTTCTCCCACGTTCCTAAAAGTTGCCGCCAACAAATCCGGTTACACAGTGTCGCAGATCAAATCCCGCCCATCGGGGCGGGACGGTCATAACGGTTCCATGTGCAGATAGCCGTCGCGCAGGAAGATCTGCACGGCCTTCTTCAGCACGTCGTTCCCGAAGTCCTCGCTGACGCGGTAGAGCCCGGCCACCGAGACGACCTCCGCATCCAGGCTCTGGCAGAAGATGCGCGCGTTCGTGTCGCCCGACACGCCCGCCAGCGCACGCCCGCGCAGCGCGCCATAGATGTGGATGTGCCCATCGGCCACCACCTCGGCCCCCGGCGACACCGGGGCGGTGATGACCAGATCGGTCTTCTCCGCGTAGATCTGCTGGCCGGAGCGCACCGGCTCCGTGATCACCAGCGTCGGACGGTAGATCGGTTCCGGCGGCGGGGCCGGCTGGGCCGGGGCCTGCGCGCCGGCCTGCTGGGGGTCGGCGCC
>Ga0065721_10004049_pt1 | contig 54563 bp, 54 predicted proteins | sample Mesricmetagenome_FD_59108 | JGI IMG/M metagenome (GOLD analysis project Ga0065721, IMG submission 59108) | Mesophilic microbial community from rice straw/compost enrichment Sample: eDNA_1 v2 (version 2) | ecosystem: Engineered > Solid waste > Grass > Composting > Bioreactor | place: USA: Davis... | reverse complement strand
ACATCACCGACTACGGCGCCTTCGTGGAGCTGGAGCCGGGCGTGGAAGGCCTGGTGCACGTGTCGGAAATGTCGTGGACCAAGAAGAACGTCCACCCCGGCAAGATCGTCTCCACCTCGCAGGAAGTGGAAGTCGTCGTCCTGGACGTCGATCCGTCCAAGCGTCGGGTGTCGCTGGGCCTGAAGCAGGCCATGGCCAATCCGTGGGAGGCCTTCCTGGAGGCCCATCCGATCGGTTCGGTCGTGGAAGGCGAGGTCAAGAACGCCACCGAGTTCGGCCTGTTCATCGGCCTGGACAACGACATCGACGGCATGGTGCACCTGTCGGACCTCGACTGGGCCGTGTCGGGCGAAGAAGCCATGGCGCGCTACAGCAAGGGCGACGTCGTCAAGGCGAAGGTCCTGGACGTGGACGTCGAGAAGGAGCGCATCTCGCTGGGCATCAAGCAGCTCAGCGGCGACCCGATGTCGGGCGACAGCTTCCGCAAGGGCCAGACCGTCACCTGCACCGTCACCGAGGTCACCTCGGGCGGCATCGAGGTGCGGTTCGGCGAGGACGATGCGCCGATGACCGCCTTCATCCGCAAGTCGGACCTGTCGCGCGACCGCGCCGACCAGCGTCCCGAGCGCTTCGCCGTGGGTGACCGCGTCGACGCCCAGATCACCAACGTGGACAAGGCCGCCCGCCGCGTCTCGCTGTCGATCAAGGCGCTGGAAATGGCCGAAGAGAAGGAAGCCATCGAGCAGTTCGGCTCGTCCGACTCGGGCGCCTCGCTCGGCGACATCCTGGGCGCGGCTCTCCGCGAGAAGGCCCAGAAGGAATAGTCCAGCCTCTCAAGGGTTGAACTGAAGAGGCCCCGTCCGGTCCGCCGGGCGGGGCCTTTTTCATGCGCGTCGGCCCGCGCCGGCTTGACCCTGCGTCCGGCGTAAACCCTTTTTCCGCCTTGAACCCGGGGGGAGAGTCGCCCATGGTCGCGCCGGTTCGAGGGGCCTCATGATCAAGTCAGAGCTGATCGCGAAACTCGCCGAAGAGAACCCGCACCTCACCCAGCGCGACATCGAGCGCGTCGTGGGCGTGATTCTGGAGCGGATGATCGAAGCCCTCGAGCAGGGCGGGCGCGTGGAGCTGCGTGGCTTCGGGGCCCTGTCGGTGCGCTCGCGCGAGGCCCGCGCCGGCCGCAATCCGCGCACCGGCGAACCCGTTGACGTCCGCGCCAAGCACGTGCCGTTCTTCAAGAGCGGCAAGGAGCTGCGCGAGCGGCTCAATGTCGAAGAATCGTAACCCCTAGCGTCTGGGAGCCGCGCGTGAGCATCGTCTCCGAATTCCGTGAGTTCATCGCCCGCGGCAATGTCATCGACCTGGCGGTCGGCGTCGTTGTCGGTGCGGCGTTCAACGACATTGTCACCGCCCTGGTGGACAACATCATCATGCCGCCGATCGGCCTTCTGCTGTCGGGCATCGACTTCTCGGACCTGAAGTGGGTGCTGAAGGCGGACAATCCGGCCACCCCCGAGGTGGACGCGGTGGCCATCCAGTACGGCGCTTTCGTCAACACCTGCATCAAGTTCCTGATCGTCGCCTGGGCGGTGTTCATGCTGGTGAAGGTGGTCAACGCCATCCGCCGCAACCGGCACGAGGAGCCCGAGGCGGAGGCCGCCCCGCCGGCCCCGACCCCCGAGGAGTCGGTGCTCATCGAGATCCGCGACCTGCTCAAGGCCCAGCAGGCGAAGTAGCAAGACGCGAAGGCCGCCCGGCCTGAACCCGGGCGGCCTTTCTGTTTCCGGCGCGAGGCTTGCCCAAGGGGCGGGCGAGCGACTAAGCCGGCCCCATGACGGCCAAGGCCAAGATCTGCGGGGTGACGACGCCCGAGGCGGTGCAGGCCGCCCTGGACGGCGGCGCAGCCTTCGTGGGCTTCATGTTCTTCGAGAAGAGCCCCCGCAACATCACGCCCGAGACGGCGGGACGCCTCGCGCCGCCGATCCGCGCCCGGGGGGCGAAGGTGGTGGCGGTGACGGTGGACCCCACGGACGCCGCCCTCGACGCCATCATGGCGGGCCTTTCGCCCGACCTCATCCAGCTGCACGGCAAGGAGCCGCCGGCGAGGGTGCGGGAGCTCGCCCAGCGGACCGGACGCGGCGCGATCAAGGTTCTGCCCGTGGCCGAGGCGGCGGACGTGGAGGCGGCGGGCGCCTACGAGCCGGTGGCCGACCACCTGATGTTCGAGACCAAGCCGCCCAAGGACGCCGATCGGCCAGGGGGGCTGGGCGTGCCCTTCGACTGGAGCCTGCTGGCGGGGCGGCGCTTCTCCCGCCCCTGGTTCCTGGCCGGGGGCCTCAATCCATGGAACGTGGGGCAGGCCATCGCCGCCTCGGGGGCGCCGCTTGTGGACGTTTCCTCTGGCGTGGAGCGCGGTCCCGGACTAAAGGACCCGGCCTTGATCCAGGCGTTTCTCGACGCCGTCCGACGCGCCTGAGAGCCCGGCTTTGAACGCGCCTTCCCGACCCAACGACTATTCCGCCTATCCCGACGCCCACGGGCGGTTCGGGGACTACGGCGGCCAGTACGTGCCCGAGACCCTGATGCCGCTGGTCCATGAGCTGACCGCGGCCTACGCCCAGGCCAAGGCGGACCCCGCCTTCCAGGCCGAGCTGTCGGGCTATCTCACCCACTATGTGGGCCGGCCCTCGCCGCTCTATTTCGCCGCCCGCCTGACCGAGCACTTCGGCGGGGCGAAGATTTATCTGAAGCGCGAGGAGCTGAACCACACCGGCTCGCACAAGATCAACAACTGCATGGGCCAGATCCTGCTGGCCCGCCGGATGGGCAAGACCCGGATCATCGCCGAGACCGGCGCCGGCCAGCACGGGGTGGCCACGGCCACGGTCTGCGCCCGCTTCGGCCTGCCCTGCGTGGTCTATATGGGCGCGGTGGACGTGGAGCGGCAGAAGCCCAACGTCTTCCGGATGAACCTGCTGGGCGCGGAAGTGCGGCCGGTGACCTCGGGTTCGGCGACCTTGAAGGACGCCATGAACGAGGCGCTGCGCGACTGGGTCACCAACGTCCACGACACCTACTATCTGATCGGCACCGCCGCGGGGATGCACCCCTATCCGGAGATGGTCCGCGACTTCCAGGCGGTGATCGGCCGGGAAGTGCGCGAGCAGGTGATGGCGCTCGAGGGCCGGCTGCCCGACGCCGTGGTCGCCTGCGTGGGCGGCGGCTCCAACGCCATCGGCATCTTCCATCCCTTTCTGAACGACGCCTCGGTGAAGCTCTACGGCGTCGAGGCCGCGGGCGAGGGCCTGGACACCGAGCGCCACGCCGCGGCCATCAACGGCGGCCGCCCGGGCGTGCTGCACGGGAACATGACCTATCTGCTGCAGGACGACGACGGCCAGATCACCGAGGCCCATTCGATCTCGGCCGGCCTCGACTATCCCGGCATCGGGCCCGAGCACGCCTGGCTGCACGACGTGGGCCGGGCGACCTATCTGACGGCCACTGACCAGGAGAGCCTGGACGCCTTCATGCTGCTCTCCAAGCTGGAGGGCATCCTGCCGGCCATCGAGAGCGCCCACGCCCTGGCGCGGGTGGGCGACATCGCTCGCGAGATCGGCAAGGACGGCGTGGTGGTGGTGAACCTGTCGGGGCGGGGCGACAAGGACGTGAACACTGTCGCCGCCCATCTGGGACGCCAGATTTGAGCCGTTTCCACGTCGTCATCGCCTGCATCTGCTCGGCCGTCATGGGATTCCTCCTGGGGTTCCTGGTCCGGGCCGAGGTGCGTGTGGCGATCGACACCGACGTCCCCAACCCGCCCGTCGTGGAGCGTTCGCGTTGACCAAGGCCCGCATCGACGCCCGGTTCGCCGCCCTGAAGGCCGAGGGCCGCGCCGCCTTCGTGCCCTATGTGATGGCCGGCGACCCTGACCGGGAGACCGCCCTCGCCATCCTGACGGGCCTGCCGGCCGCCGGCGCCGACCTGATCGAGGTCGGCTTCCCCTTCTCCGACCCCATGGCCGAGGGGCCTCCCATCCAGCGCGCCGCCCAGCGGGCCCTGGCGAAGGGCATGAGCACCCGCGGGACCCTGGACCTGATTCGCGCCTTCCGGGAGACCGACGAGACCACGCCGGTGATCCTGATGGGCTACATGAATCCCATCTTCAGCTGGGGCCTGGCGCCCTTCGCCCAGGCGGCGGCCGAGGCCGGGGTGGACGGCCTGATCGTGGTGGACTGCCCGCCCGAGGAAGCCGATCCGCTGGCCGACGCCCTGGACGCGGTGGGGATCTCGCTGATTCGCTTGGCGACGCCGACCACGGACGATGCGCGCCTGCCGGTGGTGGTGCGCCGCACCTCGGGCTTCGTCTACTATGTGTCGGTGGCCGGGGTGACCGGGGTGAAGGAGGCCGACGCGGCGGCCGTCGCCCCCCATGTGGAGCGGGTCCGCAAGGCCTCGGGCCTGCCGGTGGCGGTGGGCTTCGGCATCAAGACTCCGGAAAGGGCGAAGCAGGTAGCCCAGGTCGCCGATGCGGTGGTCGTCGGCTCCGCGCTTGTGGACGAAGTCGCCGAAGCAGTGGAGATGAACGAAGACGTGACCGTGCGAGTTCTTTCCAAAGTGCAATCCTTGGCTAAGGCTGTGCGCCTCGCGCGAACGAGCCAAACGGCGGTCTGAAAACCATGGCGATGGCTGATCAGCGGAACGACAAGCCCGGCCGTCCGGCCGGCACGCGGGAACGCCGGGGCTGGCTGTCCCGGATCGCGCCCGGGGTGCGGAACTTCGCCAAGCGCGAAACCCCCGAGAACCTCTGGGTGAAGTGCCCCGAGACGGGCGAGATGATCTACCGGCCCGACCTGGAGGCGGCCCTGTGGGTCACTCCGTCCGGCCACCACATGCGGATCGGCGCCGCCCAGCGGATGTCGATCACCTTCGACGACGGCGTGTTCGAGAAGATCGACTGGGAGCCGGTGGTCGAGGATCCGCACAAGTTCCCCGACGACCGCTCATACCCCGAGCGCCTGAAGGCGGCCCGGCAAGCCACGGGCGAGCAGGATTCCATCGCCGCCGCCTATGGCCACATCAAGGGCGAGCCGGCGGTGGTCATGGTTCAGGACTTCCACTTCATGGGCGGCTCGCTCGGCATGGGCGCGGGCGAAGCGTTCATTGCGGCGGCCCGCGAGGCCGTGAAGCGGCAGGTCCCCCTGGTGATCTTCACCGCCTCGGGCGGGGCGCGGATGCAGGAGGGCACCCTGTCCCTCATGCAGATGGCCCGCACGACCCTGGCCCTGAACGAGGTGAAGGCCGCCGGCCTGCCCTACATCGTCGTGCTCACCGACCCCACCACCGGCGGGGTGCTGGCCTCCTACGCCATGCTGGGCGACATCCACCTGGCCGAGCCTAAGGCCACCATCGGCTTCTCGGGCCGCCGGGTGATCGAGCAGACCATCCGCGAGACCCTGCCGCCGGGCTTCCAGAAGTCGGAATTCCTCGCCGAGCGCGGGATGATCGACCAGGTGGTGAAGCGCGCGGACCTGCCGGACGTGCTGAGTTCGATCCTGAAGACGCTTATGATGGGGCGTGAGCGTCTTTCCCCCGCCGCCTGACCTGAAGCCCGATCCCGGTTTCGACCCGATCCGCGCCTCCGACGCGGTGATCCAGCGCCTGCGCGCCAACCATCCGACCCTGATCGACCTGACCACGGGGCGGGTGGAACGGCTGCTGGCGGCCCTGGACCATCCCGAAAAGCGCCTGCCGCCGGTGATCCATGTGGCGGGGACCAACGGCAAGGGCTCCACCACGGCCTACCTGCGGGCCATCGGCGAGGCGGCGGGCCTTAAGGTCCACTGCCTGACCTCGCCGCACCTGGTGCGCTTCGCCGAGCGGATCCGGCTGGCCGGGCGGCTGATCAGCGACGAGGAGCTGCTGGCCCTTACCGACCGGGTGGAGGCGGCCAACGCCGGGGGCGAGATCAGCTTCTTCGAGATCACCACCGTCCTGGCCCTGCTGGCGTTCGCCGAGACCCCGGCGGACCTGTGCATCATCGAGGTGGGGCTGGGCGGCCGGTTCGACGCCACCAACGTCTTCGACGCCCCGGCGGTGAGCGTCATCACCCCGGTGGACTACGACCATCTGGAGATGCTCGGGCCGGGCTTGGCCAAGATCGCCTGGGAGAAGGCCGGGATCATCAAGCCGCGCCGGCCGGTGGTGGTCGCCCGCCAGATGGACGAGGCCCTGGAGATGATCACCCGGGAGGCGGACGACCGCATGGCGCCGATCCTCCAGATGGGCGCCGACTTCGACGCCTGGGAGGAGCGCGGCCGGCTGCTCGTGCAGATGCCCGAGCGGTTGCTGGACCTGCCCGCCCCCAGCCTGTTCGGCGGCTATCAGTTCGACAATGCGGGCCTGGCGGTGGCCGCCGCCCTGACCTTCGACCCCGCCCTGAGCGATGAGGTGCTGGGGCGCGGCGTCTCCTCGGCCGTCTGGCCTGCCCGGATGCAGCGGCTCACGGCCGGGCCGCTCGCCGAACTCGCCCGCCAGCGGGGCTCGGACCTGTGGCTGGACGGGGGACACAACCCACACGCCGGTCGGGCCCTGGCCGAGGCGGCCACTCGGATCATCGACCGGGATCCCAGGCCCCTGACGCTGGTGACGGGCATGTTCGCCCGCAAGGACGCGGAGGGCTTCTTCCGTCCGTTCGCCGAGATGCGGCCGCGGGTGATCGCCACCACCTTTGATTCGCCCCAGGCGGCCCCGGCCGAAGACATCGCCGCCGCCGCCGCGCAGGTGGGCCTGCCCGCCGAGATGGCGCCCGACGTGGACGCGGCGGTGCGCCTGGCCCTGGCGGGGAACGGCCCTGCGCCCCACGTCCTTGTCTGCGGAGGGCTGCATTTCGCCGGCGAAGTGCTGGCGATGAGCCCGGAGACCTGGCCCAGCTGATGCCCGCCAAGCCCTACAGCCTGAGGTTCGCCTTCCCGCGCCATTACCTGATCACCCTGGCCGTGGCCCTGCTGGTGCTGTGGAGCCTGATCGAGATCTTCGGCCGCACCGACGTGGTGCTGATCGGCTGGATCGTCGGCTTCCTGATCGCTACCCGGGTGGTGCGCTTCTTCGTCCTGCGCCATCGGCCGAAACGAAAAGGGCCGCCCGAAGGCGGCCCCGAAACCTCGGCGGACGGCTGAGGCGGTCAGGCGGCGACGCCGGCCTCGGTCAGCCATTCCAGAATCTTCTGCTTGGGCATGGCGCCCACCTTCATGGAGGCCATCTGGCCGCCCTTGAAGAGCATCATGGTGGGGATGCCGCGCACGCCGTAGCGCGAGGGCGTGGTGGGGCTGTCCTCGATGTCCAGCTTGGCGATCGTCACCTTGCCGGCGAGTTCCTCGGAGAGCTGCTCCAGGGCCGGGGCGATCTGCTTGCAGGGGCCGCACCATTCCGCCCAGAAGTCGACGAGCACGGGGCCTTCAGCCTGCAGGACCTCGGTCTCGAAGGTGGCGTCGGTGACCTTCACGGTGCTCATAGGAAACAACTCCTCTCGCGCGCGGCCGGCTGCCGGGTTGGGCGCTTGAACGCCGGCGCACGTCTGTTCGATCCGTCGATGTAGGCGGCCCCGGCGCAGGTATCAACCGCCACGGCGAAGCTCGGCAAGAACCCGCTCCATCAGCTTTTCTGGAACGGTCATCAGCTTCGGCCCGTCCGTCCAGACGAGGGCGGCCTCGATCCGGCGTCCGGGGAACACCTCGTCCAGCACCGCGGCATAGAGCGCCATCTGGCGCAGATAGGCCGGATCCGCGTCCTCGATCCGGTCGGGCGAAGGGCGATTGGTCTTGAAGTCGGCCACCAGCACCCGATCCGGCAGCACCACCAGGCGGTCGATGCGCCCCGAGATCTTCAGGCCGGGCGGCAAGGTTGCGGCGGTCCCGGCGATGGCCACCTCGGCCCGGGAGCCGGGGCCGAACACCTCGGCGAATCGCCGATCGTCGAGCACCGACAGGGCCGCGCCCGCCATCTCGGCCCGCTGATCGTCCGAGAGGTCGGGCTCGCGGGCGAGCAGGGCCCGGGCGCCGGCCGCCCGTTCGGCCGGGGGAAGGTCGGGCAACACCTGAAGCAGGCGGTGAATCAGGTCGCCCCGGCGGAAGCGGCCGAGGCCGCCGGCCGCCGAAAGCGGCGAGGGCGCGGCGACATGCGTCCCTTCGCCGAGGTCGGACGGCGAGGCGTAGCGGGCGAAGGCCTCGGGAGCCGGGTCGATGCTGGTCCAGGCCGGCAGGGTGGACGCCCGGGGCGCGGCGGCGTCGACGCGGCCGAGCGCTACGGGATCCGGGCCGTAGCGCTCGATCATGATCTCGCCGCAGGCGGCCGGGCGCACATGGGGGGCGATCCGCTCGTGGGCGAAGCCGGCCTTGATGGCCGCCCACCAGCCCTTGATGCCCTCCTCCTTGCGGTTGGCGGCGATGCGGCCGCAGAGGATCAGCCGTTCCCGGGCGCGGGTGAGGGCCACGTACAGCAGGCGGAGGGATTCCTCGGCCTCCCGGGTCTGGCGCAGGGCCCGGGCGGCGGCCGAGGCCTCGCAGTCGGCCTTGCCGCTGGCGCACCACAGGAAGCCGCCGTCGGCGGTTTCCAGCAGGGGCGATCCCCGGGCGCCCTGTTCGGCGGTGGTCTCGGGGAGGATCACCACCGGCGCTTCCAGGCCCTTGGCGCCGTGGGCGGTCATCACCCGAACCTCGTTGCGGCCGCCTTCCAGCTCGCGCTTCACCACGATGTCGAGGCCGGCGAAGTCCGCGGCCAGGGTCTCCAGGTCATGGACGCCGCGGCCTTCGGCGGCGAGCACCTGGGCCAGGAACTCGTCCAGGGCGTCCTCGGCCTCGGCTCCGAGCCGGCGGAGGAGCCGCATGCGCATGGAGCGGCCGGCTTCGTCGCGGAAGGCGAGGGCCCGGCTGTAGAACTCGAACGGCCCGGCGGGCGCGGCCTCGCGCATGGTCGTCAGGAAGCCCGCCGCGGCGGTCCAGGCGGGCTGTTCCGCGGCCCGGGCCTGGAGGGTCCGCCACAGGGAGGCCTGCCGCTCCCAGGCGAGCTGGAACAGGTCTTCGTCGGTGAGGCCGCAGAAGGGGCTCTTGAGCAGGGCGGCCAGGGTCAGGTCGTCGTCCGGGAAGAGGGCGAACCGGGCCAGGGCCATGAGGTCGTCGAAGACGATGTGCTCGGAGAGCGCCAGGCGGTCGGCGCCGGCCACCGGCACGCCGGCGTGCTTCAGGGCGCGCAGGATCTCCTCGAAGAGGGCGCCGCGCTTGCGGACCAGGATCAGCACGTCGCCGAAGCTGGCGGGCCGGGGCTTGTCTCCCTCCATCACCGCATCGCCCCGGGCCACGAGGTCGCGGACCTCGCAGGCGATGTGACGGGCCAGGACCTTGACCGCGCTCTCGTCGCTCGCGGCGTCGAGGGGCGCGTCCCAGGCCTCGCGGCTCTCGACCGGGGGCTCGCGGACCAGGGGCCAAAGATCGACGCAGCCGCGCTCGCCCGCCCGCATGGGGATGTGCTCCAGGGGCTCGATCCCCGGGGGCACGCCGTTGGCGAACACCGCGTCCACAAAGGACAGCACCTCCACGGTGGAGCGCCAGGAGGCGTGCAGGGGCACGGCCGCGCCCTTGCGGCCGGCGGCGGCGATCTCGGCCACGTAGCGTTCGGTCTCGGCCAGAAGCCGTTCGGGGGCGGCGCCCTGGAAGGAGTAGATGGACTGCTTCTCGTCGCCGACGACGAAGAGGGTGCGTTCAGTCTCGCTGCGGCGGAGCAGGCCTTCGCCGGCGAAGAACTCCCCGGTGAGGGCGCGGACGATCTCCCACTGATCGGGGGCGGTGTCCTGGGCCTCGTCCACCAGGATGTGATCGATGCCGCCGTCCAGCTTGTAGAGCACCCAGGCGGCGGCCGGGCGGCTGGCCAGCAGGGCGCGGGTCTTTTCGATCAGGTCGGCGAAGTCGAGGGCGCCGGCGGCGGTCTTCTCCACCCGGTAGGCGGCCAGATAGGCCTCGGCCAGCATCAGGGCGTCGAGGGTGTCGGCGGCGACCTTTGCGGCGCGGAGCCGGTCCCGGGCCCGGGCGAGGCGGTCCTGTTCGGTCAGCAGGGCCATGCGCAGGCCCTCGTGGGCCTTGAGGCCCGAGGTCTTGGCGACCCAGGCGGCGGGCGTGCCCTCGCCCTTCTCGGTGAAGAGGGCGGCCAGGGCGCCGGCGAAGGTGGGGGCGTCGGCTACGGCCCGCAGGAGGGCGGCGCACTTCACGTCGGTGACGCCGCCGGCGGAGAGCGCCTCGGCGGCGGCGCGCCAGAGGTTGCGGTCGAGGGCGGCGAGGGCCGCGCGCTCCACGGCCTCGGCGTCCTCGCCGGGCTCAAGGGCGCAGACATCCCAGACCCAGGCCGCAGCGCCCGCATAGCCGCCCCGGCTCTCGAAAAACTCCCGCAGCTTGCCGCGGCGGGCCTCGAAATCCAGGAACATCTGCTGGAAGGCCCCGAAGTCGAGGGCCACCGACAGGCGGGCGTAGGCCTCGGCCACGGGCCCCTCGCCCTTGAGGGCGTGGCGGGCGACGGCGGCCCGGGCGGCGGCGGCCACGGAGGCGGCGGCCGCATCGTCCATCACCCGGAAGCCGGGGGAGATGCCGGCCTCCAGCGGAAAGCGCCGGAGCAGCTTTTCGCAGAAGGCGTGGATGGTCTGGATCTTCAGGCCGCTGGGGGTCTCCAGGGCTCGGGCGAACAGCGCCCGGGCCTCGGACAGGCGCCGATCGTCGTAGGAGTCCTTCGGGCGGCCCTCCAGGTCGGCCAGTTCGCGGGTGAGCAGGTCGTCGGCCATCACCGACCAGCCGCCGAGGCGGGCGAACAGGCGGCGCTGCATCTCGGCGGCGGCGGCCTTGGTGTAGGTGACGCACAGGATGGTCTCGGGCTCGGCGCCGGCGAGCAGCAGGCGAGCCACCCGGTCGATAAGGGTCTTGGTCTTGCCCGAGCCGGCGTTGGCCGTGACGAAGGCCGAGATGGCCGGATCGGCGGCGGTGCGCTGGTGTTCCTGGGGCGGGATGTGCAGGGTCAAGCCTCGCCCTCCTCGCCGCTGGTGGACCATTCGAACACCCGGGCCAGGTGGTCGTAGTCGGAGGCGTAGGTCTTCACGAACTGCGGGGCTGTGCGCGAGACATAGGGCTGGTCCGGACGCATGTAGCGGGCGAGCAGCCGGCGCGCCCCGTCGAGGGCCCGAGCTGCGGCCTCGGCGCTCTCGCTGACGGTGGCCCGAACCTCCTCGCGACCGGCGGGACGGCGGCCGGTGACTTCCAGATAGACCAGTTCGCCGGGAACGAGCCGGCCGATGCGCTCGAAGCCGCCGGCGGCGAGGATGGCGGCGGTGAGGGTGAGCTGGGGTGAGAAGCCGGCGTTCACCACCTTCTGCGAGGGCGCGCGGCCGGTCTTGTAGTCGAGGATGTGGCCGTAGCCCTCCGGGTCCGCCTCGATGCGGTCGGCCTTGGCGCCGAGGATGATTTCATGGCCGTCGACGCGAACCGGCATCCTGCCGGTCTGCTCCACATGGATGGCGCGCCCGTCCGTCCGGCGGCGGGCCTCGAGTTCGGCGACCCAGCCGGCGGCTTCTCGGGCCAGGGCGCTTTCCCGGGCCAGGGCCTCCCGGGGCATCCCGGCCTTCTCCAGCTCCTCCACATAGAGGGCCTCGAAGATGGCGGCGGCGTCGGGCGGGAGTTCGCGCGGGTGAGCGATGGCGAAGCGCTCGAAGGCGGCGTGGATGGCCGTGCCCCGAGCCCGCGCCTCCACCGGCTCGTCGGGCCGGTCCAGGGGGCGCAGGTTCAGGATGTCCCGGGCCCAGACGGCGTAGGGGTCGCGTGTCAGGGTTTCTACACGGGTGACGAACAGTTCCCGCGGCCGGGCCTCCACCGGCGGGCAGGGCGCGGGGCGGCCCACGGGGGCGTAGACGTCGGGGGCGTCGAGGCCGCGGGCCCAGGCCAGGGCCTCGGGGCGGCCGGGAATCTGGACGCCCGCGCCTCGGGCGAGGGTCTCCAGCCGCCAGAGCCAGCGTGACTTCACCGCCGGCTGGCCGTCCCGGCGTTCGGCGTGCAGCAGCACCACCTCGGGGGCGCAGGCGGCCTGGGCGAAGTCGTGGGCGGCGAGGCCGACCCGGCGCTCGGGCGGCGGCAGGCCGAGGGTCTTGCGCATGGGCCGCGACAGGAACGGATCAAGGGGGGCTCCCCGCGGCCAGACGCCCTCCTCCAGGCCGGCCACCACCAGGCGGTCGGCGCGCACCAGGCGGGCCTCGATGGCGCCCAGGATGCGCAGGCGCGGATGGGTGGCGCCGCCCGTGCGGATGGTCTCGCCCTCCATCAGCCGGGCGAGAAGGTCGGCGAACTGGCGGGTGGAGACCTCAGGCAGGCCGTGGGTTTCGTGGATCAGCCCGGCCAGGAGCCGGCTCATGGCCTCGCCGCCGTGCCCGCCCCAGAGCTCGGCGCGTCCCCCGCTGGCGTCGGCGGCCAGGGCCTCCATGGTCGCGGCGAGGCGGCGGGCGAGGTCGCTGACCGTTCCCTCCTGGGGCGGGTCGCCGAGCCTGTCCTGCAGGGCGGCGACCAGCGGCAGGCCGGGGTGCTTCCTGGCCGCCAGCCGGGCCTCCAGAGTCTCCCAGCGCCAGGGCCGGGCGCCGCGCAGGCCGTAGCGTTCCAGGATGTCGCGCTGGCGGGCGAGGTCTTCGGGCGTGAAGCCGAGATGCACGTCGGGATGCTTGAGCAGGGCCAGCAGCGTGACGGGCGCCAGGGGATCGACCATGGCCCGGGCCACCAGGCCGGCCAGCACCCCGCAGCGACAGCCGGCCAGGGGCGCCCCCGCGGAGGAGTCCGGCACGATGCCCCAGCGGCCGAGCTTGGCGGTGACCCGACGGGCCAGAACCTGGTCGGGAGTGACCAGGGCGGCGGTCTTGCCCGGCGTCTCCAGGGCCTCGCGCAGCAGGAGGGCGGCGACTGCGGCGGCCTCCTCTTCGGAGCGGGCGCTGACCAGGGACAGGCCCTCGAGGCCGGCGGCAATGGGGTCGATCGTCTCGGCCCGGGCCTCGGCGCGGAGCTGGTCGATGGCGTGCAGCCAGTCGGCGGTGGCCTTGGGCGGGCGCAGGGCCTCGTTGATCACCCGGCGGCGCCAGCGGCCCTGGGCCCGGTGGGCCAGCGACGCGGGCCAGACCTCCACGTCCCCGCGATCGATGCCCGAGCGGGCCAGGAGACGCCGCAGGGCGCCCTGGGGATGCTGCTCGTCCACATGGCGCCAGGCGTCCTCGGCCAGGCTGTCGTCGAGGCCCGGGACGACGACGGCCCCGCGGGGAGCGGCGGCGATCACCGCCAGCAGGTCGGCGGTGGCGGGGGCGGTGCCGGTGGAGCCGGCGGCCACGAGCACGCCCTGGGGCGGCTTGGCGGTCCAGACCTCGGCCAGGCGCCGCAGGAGCCGCACCCGGCGCTCGTTGACGTCGACCACGCCCAGGGCCTTCAGGCGCCTGGGCCACTCCACGAGGGCGGTTTCCAGGAATTCGCGGCTGACGCGCCAGTGCTCGGCGAGGTCGGCCTCCACCAGGCCGGCGAGCTTCTCTCCGGCCTCGATCTCCTCGATCTGCAGGCTGTCGAGGAAGCCGCCGAGGGCGTCGGCCAGCTCCAGGGCGGCCGAGGCGGTGAGCTCCCGCCCGGGCAGCAGGCTCCAGTGCTCGGCCACCAGGCGGGTGAGCTCGAAGCGGCGGCGCAGGGGATCGATGGCGGCGGGCAGGTCGAGGGCGAGGTCGCCCGGCTCGAAGGGCGGCTCCCCGGCCTCCAGGTCGCCCAAGGGACGCATCTGCGGCGGCAGGACGGCGCGGCCATCGGCGGCCCGAACGAAGGCGTCGGCCACGGCCCGGGCGCCCCGGCGGGTGGGCGTCAGGACGAGGGCGTCGGACAGGGCCTCGGGGCCGAAGGGGCTCAGGGCCTCATACAGGCCGCGGGCGAGATCATCGGCGAACGGCCGGTGCGCCGGGATGCTGAACCAGCGCGGCCCGGGACGCTCGAAGATGGCCGTCACGCGAGCCTCTGCTCCGCCGCGTCCCGGGCGGCGGGATCGCCGACGTGCATCCAGAAGGCGTCCATGGCCACGCCGTGCAGGCGCCCGGCGGCCTGCAGTCGCCGCCAGGTGGGCTGGATCGGGAAGGCCGCGTCCGGCTCGTCGGCCAGGATCTGCGGATTGAGGATGCCGAAGCCGACGTTGGCGTAGGGGGTGGCGACGTCGGGCGAGGTGGAGTGGGTGAGGCGGCCGGCCTCGTCCATGAAGAAGCCCTGCGGGCCCTCGAACCCGATGCCCTGGCCGCGCCTCACCAGTAGCAGGAGAAGGTCCATGCGGGCCGGGTCCCAGGCCGCCTTGAGGGTCTCGAGGGCGGGGCGCTCGCCCTCGATCCAGAGGCTGTCGATATTGGCCAGCATCACAGGACGATCGCCCAGCAGCGGCAGGGCGTGGCGGATGCCGCCGCCGGAGTCCAGCAGCTCGGCCCGCTCGTCGGAGATGACGATGTCGAGGTCGGTGCGGCCGGAGAGGTGGGCCTCCACCTGGTCGGCGAAGTGGTGGACATTGACCACGGCGCGGCGGATGCCCGCGGTCTTCAGCCGGTCCAGAACATGGTCGATGAGCGGCCGTCCGGCCACCGGCACCAAGCACTTGGGCATGGTGTGGGTGAGCGGGCGCATGCGGGTGCCGAGCCCTGCGGCCAGCACCATGGCGGTGTCGGGCGCGGCGCTCACGCGCGGGCCTCCGCCGGAACGTGGCGGTCCAGCCAGCCCCTGAGGGGCGCCAGTTCCGGATCGGTCAGGCAGCGGTCGAGATAGCCCCAGAGCCTGGGCATGAAGGCGGCGTAGCGGGGCTTGCCGTCACGGGTCACCAGGCGGGCGAAGATGCCCAGGATGCGGACGATGTTGAGGGCGCCGAGGGCGTGATAGTCGGCCAGCATCCGGGCCCGGTCCACGCCCGGGCGCAGGGCGAAATAGGTGTCGAGGGCCGCGGCCTCGCAGGCCTCGGAGATGTCCCGGCGGGCGTCATGCAGCAGCATGGAAAGGTCCCAGGCCGGGTGGGCCTTCACCGCGTCCTGGAAGTCGAGGAGGCCGACGCGGGCCCCGCCGCTGCGGTCCGGCAGCCAGATCAGGTTCTCGGCGTGGTAGTCCCGGTGGCAGAAGACGCTGGCGCCGGCCGCGCCGTGCGCCCGGATCGGCCGCCAGACGGCTTCCCATTCTGCGAGGGCGTCAGGGCCGAAGGCGAGCCCCGGCTTCAGCTTCGGCAGCCATTCCACGAACAGCCGGTCGGCGGTCTCCAGGGCCGTCTCGTCATAGGTGAGCAGGGGCCAGGACGCCCCGTCATAGGCCAGCACCTCGGGGAGCTCGGCCTCGTGCATCCGCACCAGGGCCTGGATCGCGGCCTCATAGAGCGGAGCCTCGTCCTGGCCGCGCGCGATCAGGCGGGCGAAGAGGTCGTCGCCCAGGTCCTCCAGCACCGCGAGGCCGGCGGCGGCGTCATGGGCGAGCACCTGGGGCGCCGACAGGCCCTGGGCCCGCAGCCAGCCGCTCACCGCGACGAAGGCGTCCACCCGGCCGGCGGCGAGGCGGGCGAGGGCGTTGTAGCCGAGGCCCTGCCGCTCGGCGGGGGTGGCGGCAGGCGGGCAGGGGGCGGTCTCCATGGACGGCGGCTGGTCCATGAAGATGAAGGTGGCGCCGTCCGCCGTGTGCAGGCGCTCATAGCTGCGGGTGGAGGCGTCGCCGCCCATGGGCTGGCGGCGGGCCGCGCCGAAACCCGCGGCCTCGAGGAAGCTGGCCTTCAGCGCCTCGCGCTCGCCGGCGAGGTCGGTCTTGCCGGGGGTCGTGTCAGGGGCGGAACTCAAGCCCTCGTCCTTCCCAGGCCCCGTGCGGGACGAGCCGCACGCGCCTGCCGTCTGCATCGCCGTCCAGAAAGGCGATTTCTACATCGAGTCGGTCGGCGGGCAGGGCGCCCTCCAGCCGCTGGGGCCATTCTATGACCGCCGCACCCTCGTCCAACGCCTCGTCCAGGCCGATCTCATAGGCCTCGTCGGGGTTCGAAAGGCGATAGAGGTCGAAATGGGCGACCTTCAGGCGCGGCCCCTCGTAGAACTGCACCAGGGTGAAGGTGGGCGAAGGGACGTCCTCGTCCGGCCGGGTCAGGGCCCGGACCAGGGCGCGGGCCAGGGTCGACTTCCCGGCGCCCAGGGGCCCGTTCAGGCAGACGGCCTCGCCGGCCTTGAGCTCGGCGGCGATGGCGGCGCCCAGCCGCGCGGTGGCCGCCTCGTCGTCGAGGCGGAAATCGCCTGCTGCCGGCTGGATCATGCGAAGGCCCGCTCCGGGTCGGCGGCGAGCCCCTCCTCGATGTGGCGCTTGAGCTTGAGGGTCACCTCCCCGGGATCGCCCGAGAGCGCGTCCGGCGCAATGGGACGGCCGATGACGAGGCTGAATTTCCGCCCCTGCTTGTTGAGGAGTTCGTGGAAGAGGGTGATGTCACGCAGCTCCTGCGAGACGCCGTGGAAGAGGTGGAACAGGGTCGACCAGGGACCGGCCACATGGACCGGGATCACCGGCGCCACGTGCCGCCGGGCCAGGGAGACGGCCGTGGGCGCCCAGGGCGGGTCGGCGAGGGTCCCGTCGGGCTGGCGGCGGGCGAGGCGGCCGGCCGGGAAGATGGCCAGGCAGCGCTCGGCCTCCATGGCCTCGCGGGTCAGCTGGAGGGTGAGGCGGGTGCGCTCGCGGGTGCGCTTGGCCTCGACCCATTCCACCGGAACCAGCACCTCGCCGAAGGCCGGGCAGACCCGGTGGGCGTCGGCGTTGGCGTAGAAGCAGATGTCAGGCCGCCGAACCTTGAGGGCGTCGAAGACGGCGATCCCATCGGCGATGCCGGTGGGGTGGTTGCAGATGACCACGGCCCGGCCGCGCGCGGGCACATGCTCAAGCCCGATGGCCGAGACCTTCACCGACAGCAGGTCGGAGACATGGTCGAGGGCGGCGCGGCCCTGCAGCGGGGCGATGGCGTCGGCCATCCGCCGGGCCTTGGCGTAGTCCAGCAGGGCGTAGAGCAGCGGGCGCAGGACCGGCCAGGCCGGCGAGGCCGAGAGCCGCGGGGCCCGCTCGGCGATCAGCACGTCCACGATGTGCGCGCGGGCCTTCGGGCTGGCGAGGGCCGGGGCGTGGCTGAGCGCGGTCATGGGGCGGAACATGCGCCGCTGCGCCGTGGCCGGGCAAGGCCGGGAGCAGGGCGGGCCGCTGCCCCAGGGGAAACTAGGCGCTTGGGGCCGAGAGGGCGTAGAACGCTGTCATGCGTGACATCACCCACTTCATCGACGGGGCCTCCGTGGCGGGCCGGTCCGGCCGCTTCGGCGACGTGTTCAACCCCAACACCGGCGAGGTCCAGGCCCGGGTGGCCCTGGCCACGGCGGACGAGCTGGACGGCGCGGTCCAGGCGGCGCTGAGGGCCCAGCCGGCCTGGGCCGCGGTCAATCCGCAGCGCCGGGCCCGGGTGATGTTCGAGTTCAAGCGCCTCGTGGAGGCGCGGATGGACGAGCTGGCCGAGATCCTCTCGTCGGAGCACGGGAAGGTGATCGCCGACTCCAAGGGCGACATTCAGCGCGGCCTGGAGGTGATCGAGTTCGCCTGCGGCATCCCGCACGCCCTGAAGGGCGAATACACCGAGGGCGCAGGGCCGGGGATCGACGTCTATTCCATGCGCCAGCCCCTGGGCGTGGTGGCGGGGATCACCCCGTTCAACTTCCCAGCCATGATCCCGATGTGGATGTTCGGCATCGCCATCGCCGTGGGGAACACCTTCATCCTGAAACCCTCGGAGAAGGACCCGACGGTTCCGGTGCGGCTGGCCGAGCTGATGATGGAGGCCGGCGCCCCGGCAGGGGTGCTGAACGTGGTCCATGGGGACAAGGCGGCGGTGGACGCCATCCTCGACCATCCGGACATCAAGGCGGTGAGCTTCGTGGGCTCGTCCGACATCGCCCACTACGTCTATTCCCGGGGCACGGCGAACGGGAAACGGGTCCAGGCCATGGGCGGGGCCAAGAACCACGGGATCATCCTGCCCGACGCCGATCTGGACCAGGCCACCAAGGACATCATCGGCGCGGCCTATGGCTCGGCCGGGGAACGCTGCATGGCGCTGCCGGTGGTGGCCCCAGTGGGCCAGAAGACCGCCGACGAGGTGCGCGAGCGGGTGCTGGCCGAGATCGAGAGCCTGAAGGTGGGCGTCTCCACCGACCCGGCGGCGCAGTACGGGCCGGTGGTCAGCCAGGCGCACCGGGACAAGATCGCCGGCTACATCCAGACGGGTGTCGACGAGGGCGCCGAACTGGTGGTGGACGGGCGGGGCTTCAGCCTCCAGGGCTATGAGAAGGGCTTTTTCATCGGCCCCACGCTGTTCGACGGCGTGAAGAAGGGGATGAAGACTTACAACGAGGAGATCTTCGGGCCGGTGCTGCAGATCGTCCGGGTCGAGACCTTCGAGGAGGCCCTCGAGCTGCCGTCATCGCACCAGTACGGCAACGGGGTCGCCATCTTCACCCGCAACGGCCGCGCCGCCCGGGAATTCGCCAGCCGGGTGAATGTGGGCATGGTGGGCATCAATGTGCCGATCCCGGTGCCGGTGGCCTATCACACCTTCGGCGGCTGGAAGCGCTCGGCCTTCGGCGATGCGAACCAGCACGGCATGGAGGGGGTGCGGTTCTACACCAAGGTGAAGACCGTAACCGCCCGCTGGCCCGAGGGGGCGGTCGAGGATTCGGCCTTCGTCATCCCGACGATGAAATAGGGCGATCCCTCCCCGGGGACGGGGAGGGACGCGCGCCTACAGCCTGCGGCTGATGATGTCCTTGTTGGCCGTCCGGGTCTTGGCGCCCTGGCTGCGGTCCAGCTCCGCGCGGTCCCCGCGGTTGGCGCGGTCGGACGAGAAGGTGGCTCCCTCGCCGGCGGCCTCGCCCCAGTCGGCCTCGGGATCGTCGGCCTGACCGAGCTTGTGGATGTCCACATTGGGCGGCGTGCCGACCCCGAGGTCGCCGGAAGCCCCGGATTCGTCGGCGGTCTCGCCGGCGGCGGCGATGTCGCTGTCGCCGAAATCGGCCTCGCTCGGCCGGTCGCCGTTGGTGGCGCCGTCAAGATCGGCCGCGAAGCTGCGGGGCTCGGGACTGGCGGCGCGCTGGAGACGGTCCGGGTCGCGCTGGGCGTCCATCTCCCGCGCGCCCACGCCGCCGCCCTGCATGCGGGTGCGGTTCGCTTCGGCCTGGCTGGGACTGAAGGTGCGATCGTTCGGGTCGGCCATGGTGGGGCTCCTTGCTGCTGTCCCCTCCTCAACCCGGTGGACCGGCGGCCGTTCCTTGCGCCGTCCGCCGGGGACGGCTAGGCGGAGGGCGATGCCGTCCGCGCTGCAAGCCGCCTATGACGCCCGCCTCGCGGAGGGCGCAATCCGACCCGACGCCGCCCAGGCCGCCGCCCTCGCCGCCCTCGTGCGGCTGGAAGGGGAGCTGGCGGAGGCCCAGCCCGCCGCAGGGCTGAAGGGCCTGTTCCGCAAGGCTGCGCCCCGGAGCCTTCGGGGGGTGTACCTCGTGGGGCCGGTGGGGCGGGGCAAGTCCATGCTGATGGACCTGTTCTTCGAGACGGCGCCCCCGGCGAAGAAGCGGCGCACCCACTTCCACGTCTTCATGGGCGATGTGCATCGGCTGATCGACGCCTGGCGGAAGGGCGACGCCGCCGCCCGCAAGGCGCGGTTCGGCCAGGCCAAGGGGGATGATCCCATCCCGCCGGTGGCCGACGTGATCGCCGGCGAGGCCACCCTGCTGTGCTTTGACGAGTTCCAGGTCACGGACATCGCCGACGCCATGATCCTCGGGCGGCTGTTCGAGGCCCTGTTCGAGCGCGGGGTGACCCTGGTGGCCACCTCCAACCGCCTGCCACACGAGCTCTACAAGGACGGCATCAACCGCCAGCTCTTCCTGCCGTTCATCGACCTCCTGACCTCCAAGGTGGAGGTGGTGTCGGTGGCCGGGCCGCACGACTACCGCCTGGACCGGCTGCGGGCGGCGGGGACCTGGTTCTCGCCCATCGATCCCGACAACGAACGGCAGTTCGACCGCCTGTGGTCTGAGATGCTGGGCCCCGAGGAGGAGACCGGCGAGACCCTGGAGGTGCTGGGCCGGCGGATCACCCTGCCGCATGCGGCCGGCGGGCTGCTGAGGGCGAGCTTCGCCAGCCTCTGCTCGGTGGCCCTGGGGCCGAACGACTACCTGGCGATCGCCGAGCGCTTCCACACGGTGTTCCTGGAGGGCGTTCCCACTCTCAAGCCCGCCCGGCGGGAGGAGGCGCGGCGGTTCGTGATCCTGATCGACGCGCTCTACGAGGCCCGCACGAAGCTGATCGTCCTGGCCGAGGCCGAGCCGGTGATGCTGTATCCCGAGGGCGACGGGGCGTTCGAGTTCGAGCGCACGGCCTCGCGCCTGCAGGAGATGCGTTCGGCCGACTGGCTGGAGGACCGCTAGGCGGGCCTGAGGCTCGCCACCAGCTCGCGGGCGTAGGGGCGCAGCTCGTCCTCGGCCCGGACCACGATCTTCAGCTCCCGCGCCGCCCAGTCGTCGTCCAGCTCGACGATGGAGAGCGCCATGGTCCGCGAGGCCCGGTGGGCGGTGGTGCGGGGCACGACGCCGACGCCCACGCCGCATTCCACCAGCCGGCAGACGGCGTCGAAGCTGCGCAGCTGCACCCGAAGCTTCAGCGGTCGCCCCTCGCGCGTGGCCTTGGCGGTGAGGAAGCGCTGCAGGGAGCTCGACCGCTCCAGCCCCACGAGGTCGTAATCCAGCACCTGGGCGAAGGTGACGCTGCGCCGGGTGGCCAGGGGATGGCGGGTCGCGGCCACCACCACAAAGCGGTCCGACCGGAAGGGGTAGGTCTGCAGCGAGCCCACCTCGACAGTGCCGGCGACGATGCCGATGTCGCCGACGCCCTCGGCGATCAGGCCGACGATCTCGTCGCTCAGCCGCTCCTCGAGATCGACGCTGACCTGCGGGTGGTCAGCCAGGAAGCTGGACAGGGCCTCGGGCAGGAATTCGGTCAGGGCGTTGGTGTTGGCCAGGACCCTCACCTCGCCCGACAGGCCGCCGGCGTAGGCCGACAGGTCCTCGCGCATCCGGGCCTGCTGCAGGAGGATGGCCCGGGCGTGCTTCAGGAGCATCCGGCCGGCCGGGGTGGGCGTCACGCCCTGGCGCGAGCGGGACAGCAACGGCGCCCCCAGGGCGGCCTCCATGTTGCGGATGCGGGTGGAGGCGGCGGCGAGGGCCAGGGCGCTCTTCTCGGCCCCGGCGGTGATGGAGCCAGCGTCCACCACCTCGCAAAACAGCCGCAAGTCGGTCAGGTCGAACCGCATCCTTCGTCTCCCGCGAAGGAACGCTACAAGAAAGACAGATTGTGTCGAAGACCAATCCGCGCGAGCTTCGGCTGCTACGAAGGAAGGTAGGTTGCGCCCGCCCTGCGTTGACACTGCAGGGCGCAGGCTTACAAGCGTGGCCACTTCCAACGATCGGAAACGGACGGGACGGCATGGCGGAAGTTTCGAGGGTGGTGCGCGAGCGGCCGATGTCGCCGCACCTTTCCATCTGGCGGTGGCACATCACCATGGCCTCGTCGATCCTGCACCGCGCCACGGGCGTGGCGCTGTACGTGGGCGCCCTGATCGCGGCGGCCTGGGCGGTGTCGCTGGCGGCGGGCCCCGACGCCTACGCCGTCTACAAGGCCGTGATGGGCTCGATCCTCGGCAAGCTCGTGCTGTTCGGCCTGACGCTCAGCGCCTTCTATCACCTGGGCAACGGCATCCGGCACCTGACCTGGGACCTCGGCCACGGCCTGGACGTGAAGAGCGCCAACGCCTCGGCCGTGGGCGTCTTCGCCTTCACCATCGCGGCCACCCTGGCCGTGTGGGTTATCGCCGCCATGACGGGAGCCCTCTGATGGCCAGCTATCGCACCCCTCTTTCCCGCGCCCGCGGCCTCGGCTCGGCCAAGCACGGCGTGGGCCACTGGATCGGCGAACGCGTCGGCGGCGCGGCGCTGGTCCCGCTGACCCTCTGGGCGATCTACGCCGCCATCCGACTGGCCGCCCTCGACTACTACGGCGCCGTCGAGTGGATCTCGTCGCCGCTGAACATGACCCTGATGGCGCTGACCATCGCCATCAGCTTCTGGCACATGCATTCGGGCCTGCGGGTCGTCGTGGAAGACTACATCCACAAGACCCTGACCAAGACTGGCCTTTTGCTCCTGAACCTCTTCGTCTGCGGACTGGCCGGCGCGCTCGCCGTCCTCTCCGTGCTGAAGGTCGCGCTGGGAGGCGCGTGAGAGTCCGATGGCCGCTTACGAATTCATCGACCACAAGTTCGACGTCGTCGTCGTCGGCGCCGGCGGTTCGGGCCTCCGCGCCGCCCTGGGTTGCGCCCAGGCCGGGCTGAAGACCGCCTGCGTCACCAAGGTGTTCCCCACCCGCTCGCACACCGTGGCCGCCCAGGGCGGCATCTCGGCGTCGCTGGGCAATATGGGCGAGGACGACTGGCGCTGGCACATGTACGACACCGTCAAGGGGTCGGACTGGCTCGGCGACCAGGACGCCATCGAGTACCTCTGCCGGAACGCGCCGGCGGCGGTCTATGAGCTGGAGCACTGGGGCGTGCCCTTCAGCCGCACGCCCGACGGCAAGATCTACCAGCGCGCCTTCGGCGGCATGACCCGGAACTTCGGCGAGGCCCCGATCCAACGCACCTGCGCGGCCGCCGACCGGACCGGCCACGCCATGCTCCACACCATGTACGGCCAGTCCCTGGCCCATGATACGGAGTTCTTCATCGAGTACTTCGCCCTCGACCTGATCATGGACGAGGGCGTCTGCCGGGGCGTCACCGCCTGGAAGCTCGACGACGGCACCCTGCACCGGTTCCAGGCCCAGCTGGTGATCCTGGCCACCGGCGGCTACGGCCGGGCCTACTTCTCGGCCACCAGCGCCCACACCTGCACCGGCGACGGCGGCGGGATGGTGCTGCGGGCCGGCCTGCCGTTGCAGGACATGGAGTTCGTCCAGTTCCACCCGACCGGCATCTACGGCGCGGGCTGCCTGATCACCGAGGGCGCCCGGGGCGAGGGCGGCTACCTGACCAACTCGGAAGGCGAGCGCTTCATGGAGCGCTATGCGCCGACCGTGAAGGACCTGGCGCCGCGGGACATGGTCAGCCGGGCCATGACCATGGAAATCCGCGAAGGCCGCGGGGTGGGTCCGAAGAAGGACCACATCTACCTGCACCTCGACCACCTGGATCCGAAGATCCTCGCCGAGCGCCTGCCGGGCATCTCGGAGAGCGCCAAGATCTTCGCGGGCGTGGACGTCACCAAGGAGCCGATCCCGGTCCTGCCGACCGTTCACTACAACATGGGCGGCATTCCCACGAACTTCTACTCGGAGGTCGTGACCAAGGCCGGCGACAATCCCGACCAGGTGGTGCCCGGCCTGATGGCCGTGGGCGAGGCCGCGTGCGTGTCGGTGCACGGCGCCAACCGCCTGGGCTCCAACAGCCTGATCGACCTCGTGGTGTTCGGCCGCTCGGCCGCCCTGCGCGCGGCCGACATCCTGAAGCCCGGCGCGACCCAGCCCGAGTTGAAGCCGCACATGACGGAGTCGCACCTAGCGCGCTTCGACCGCTTCCGCCACGCCAACGGCTCGACGCCGACGGCGGCCCTGCGTCTCGAGATGCAGATGGCCATGCAGGAGGACGCGGCGGTCTACCGGACCAGCGAGGCCCTGAAGTCGGGCGTCGCCCGGATGCAGGCGGTGAACGCCAAGCGGCCCGACCTGAAGGTCTCGGACCGGTCGATGATCTGGAACAGCGACCTCATGGAGACGCTGGAGCTCGACAACCTCATCGGCCAGGCCCTGGTCACGGTGACGGGCGCCGAGAACCGCAAGGAAAGCCGCGGCGCCCACGCGCACGAGGACTATCCCGAGCGCGACGACGAGAACTGGATGAAGCACACGCTCACCTGGTTCAACGACGGGACCGGCGAGGTGAAGATCGATTACCGCCCGGTGCACGACTACACCATGACCAACGAGATCGCGCCGTTCCCGCCCAAGGCGCGCGTGTACTAAGAGCGGAAGGAAGAGATCCGAGATGGCCGAATTCCGCCTTCCCAAGAACTCCCGCATCGTCCCGGGCAAGCACTTCCCGGCTCCGGCGGGCGCCAAGCGGGTGAAGACCTTCAAGGTCTATCGCTACGATCCCGACAGCGGCCAGAACCCGCGTTGGGACACCTATGACGTGGATGTGGACGCCTGCGGGCCGATGGTCCTGGACGTCCTGATCCACATCAAGAACAACATCGACCCGACCCTGACCTTCCGGCGCTCGTGCCGGGAAGGGATCTGCGGCTCGTGCGCGATGAACATCGCCGGCCGCAACACCCTGGCCTGCATCCAGGGCCACGACGATTGCCCCGGCGAAAAGGTGGCGATCAGCCCGCTGCCGCACATGCCGGTGGTCAAGGACCTGATCCCGGACCTGACGCTCTTCTACGCCCAGTACGCCTCGATCGAGCCCTGGCTGCACACCGAGACGCCCGAGCCGCAGAAGGAATGGCGCCAGGCCCCGGAGGACCGGGAGAAGCTGGACGGCCTCTACGAGTGCATCCTGTGCGCCTGCTGCTCGACCTCGTGCCCGAGCTACTGGTGGAACCAGGAGAAGTACCTGGGCCCGGCCGCCCTGCTGCACGCCTATCGCTGGATCATCGATTCCCGCGACGAGGCCACCGGCCAGCGGCTGGACGAGCTTGAAGATCCGTTCAAGCTCTACCGGTGCCACACGATCATGAACTGCGCCCAGGTCTGCCCGAAGGGCCTGAACCCGGCCAAGGCGATCGCCGAGGTCAAGAAGATGCTGGCGGAGCGGGTGGTCTGATCCGCCCGGGCCGCGGCGCCGCCCCGCGCGGCCCTGCGGCCGCCCTGCTCGCAGCCGGCCTCCTTCTGGCCGGCTGCGCCACCCTGCCGGCGGCCCGCTCCGACGCCTGCGCGACGGCGCCTGCGACGCCGGTCACCCTGTCTGAGGATGGCCGCACCGCGCGCCTTTTCCTGGACGTCGCCACCTACAACATCGAGGGCCTTGGTTGGCCCGCTCGCAAGGGGCGCAAGGCCGAGCTCGCCGAGATCGGCCGCCGGCTCGGCGAGCTGCGCGCGACTGGCGAGGGGCCCGACATCGTGCTCTTCCAGGAGGTGTTCTCCAGGCCCGCGGTGGCGGCGGTGGAGTCCGCCGGCTATCCGGCCCTGGCCGCCGGGCCCAAGCGCCGCAGCCGCCGCGACCTGCCGGCCGCGGGCCGCGCCTCTGGCCGGCGTTCGTGGATGCGGGGCGAGATCGGGCTTCGCCTGACGACGGGCGGCCTGGCCATCGCCAGCGTCTATCCCATCATCGACCAGGCCGGAGAGCCGTTCGGCCGCCGGGGCTGCGCCGGGCTCGACTGCCTGAGCAACAAGGGCGCCCTGCACGCCCGTATCGTCATCCCCGGCGCGCCTGTGGCCGTGGACGTGTTCAACACCCACATGAACTCGCGCAAGGCCTCGAAGGCGCCCAGGCGACGCACCCTCTCGGCCCACGCCATCCAGACCGCCGAGCTGGCGCATTTCCTGGAGGTGCGCCGCGATCTGCGCGCCCCGGCCATCCTCGGCGGGGACTTCAACATGCGCCGATCGGAGGCGCGCTTCGAGACCTTCTCGGCGCTCCTGCCCATGACCCTGGTCCACCGCTACTGCAGCGAGGGCGCCGACCGGTGCGACGTGCGCGCCTCATGGGACGGGGACGCGCCCTGGATGGACACCCAGGACCTGCAGCTCTTCGCCGACGGGGAGGCCGTGCGCATCCGGCCGGTGCGGGTGGAGACGATGTTCGACGGCCGCCCGGACAGTCCGGCGCTTTCCGACCATGACGCCCTGCGGGTGGTGTATGAATTGAGCTGGCCGGTGTCGCAGCCCGCAGGGTCGCCGCCGGCCGCCTGCGCTGCCGACGCGTCAAGTTGACGCCGGTGTCACTTTTGGGCAATCGAAGAACCATGACCGATCAAACGGCCCCGACCACCGGCCATGTCGTGATCCTGGGCGCCGGCCATGCCGGCGGCACGGCGGCCGCGCTGCTGCGCCAGTACGGCTTTGCGGGCCCGATCACCCTGGTGGGCGAGGAGCCGATCCCGCCCTACCAGCGGCCGCCGCTTTCCAAGGCCTGGCTGAAGGGCGAGGCCGACGCCGAGTCCCTGGCCCTCAAGCCGCTGGAGTTCTACGCCGAGCACGACATCGATTTCCGCCCCGGCGTGAGGGCGGTTCAGCTGAAGCGCAGCGACCGCACGGTCGTGCTGTCGGACGGCTCGACGCTCTCCTACGACATCCTGATCCTGGCCACGGGGGCGCGGGCCATCGCCCTGCCGATCCCGGGGGCGGACCTGCCGGGCGTCATGTTCCTGCGCACGGCGGCGGACGCCGAGCAGCTGAAGGCGGCCGTGGGGCCGGGCAAGACCCTGGCGGTGGTCGGCGGCGGCTACATCGGCCTGGAGGTCGCCGCCTCGGGCCGGGCCCTGGGGGCCGAGGTGGTGGTGCTGGAGCGCGAGAGCCGGCTCCTGGCTCGGGTGGCCTGCCCCGAGCTGTCGGACTTCTTCCGCGGCTATCACGAGAAGCACGGCGTGCGCTTCGAGCTGGGCTGCTCGGTGGTCGGCTTCGAGGGCGAGGGCCATGTGACCGGCGTGAAGCTGGCCAGCGGCCAAGTCGTGCCGTGCGATGCGGTGGTGGTGGGCGTGGGCGCCCATCCCAACGACGAACTGGCCTCGGACGCCGGGCTGGAGACGGCCCGCGGGGTGGTGGTGGACCTCGACGCCCGCACCTCGGACCCGGCCGTCTTCGCCATCGGCGACGTGGCCCACCGGCCGATGCCGATCTACGACCGCATGTTCCGGATGGAGAGCGTGCCCAACGCCCTGGAACAGGCCAAGCAGGCCGCCTGCGCCATCACCGGCCGGCCGCGGCCGCCGGGCGAGTGCCCCTGGCAGTGGTCGGACCAATATGACCTGAAGCTGCAGATCGCCGGCTACGCGTTCGACGCGGACGGGATCGTCGTGCGCGGCGACCCGGCCAGCGGCAAGTTCGCCGTCTTCCACCTGAAGGGCGACCAGGTTCAGGCGGTGGAGGCGATCAACGCCCCGCCCGAGTTCATGATGGGCAAGCAGCTCATCCTGAACCGCAAGCCGGTCGACAAGGCCAAGCTTGCGGACGTTACGATTTCCATGAAAGAGGTCGCCGCTTAGACGCGCGGCTTACCGGGGAGCGCCATGGCCAAGATCACCTACATCGAACATGACGGGACCAAGCACGTGGTCGACGTCAAGACCGGGCTGTCGGTCATGGAAGGCGCGGTGAAGAACAATATCCCGGGCATCGACGCCGACTGCGGCGGCGCCTGCGCCTGCGCCACCTGCCACGTCTATGTGGACGAGGCCTGGGTCTCCAAGACCGGCGAACGCTCGGCCATGGAGGAGTCCATGCTCGACTTCGCCGAGGGCGTCGAGGACAACAGCCGCCTGTCCTGCCAGATCAAGGTGACCGACGCCCTGGACGGCCTCGTCGTCCGCATGCCGGAAAGCCAGCACTAGGCCTGACGCCCGGGTCGTCCGTCCCGCCGAGCGGCGAGGGCGGACGTCGCTGTCCTGCCCCCCAGAAAGCACGGAAGACGCCGACGGCCCTATGGCCCGGGCGGCTGGTCCTCCTAGAGCGCCAGTTCGCGCTGGGCGACGACCGCTTCGGCGCCTTCGGGCAGGTGGCAGGTGAAGGTGGCGCCGGCGCCCGGTTCACTCTCCAGGGCCACCCAGCCGCCATGGAGTTCGGTGAGGGCCTTCACCAGCGCCAGGCCCAGGCCCGGGCCGCCGCGTTCGCGGCCGATGAAGCGGTCGAAGATATGGGCCTGGACGTGGAAGGGAATGCCGCGGCCGGTGTCGGACACCTGCAATTGGATCTCGCCCAGAGCCTTGCGGGCGGCCAGGGTGATCGTCCCGCCGGCGGGGGTCTGGCTGAGGGCGTTCTCCACCAGATGGTCGAGGATCTGGGCCAGGCGCTTGGCGTCGCCGCGGATCAGGCCGATGTCGTCGGGCCGTTCGATGACCAGCGAGACCTTGGCCGCCTCCGCCCGCTTCCGCCAGCGGCCGGCGACGCCGATCATCAGCTCGGCCACGTCAACGTCCGAGAGCTCGAGGGCCATCTCGTCGGCGTCGATCTGGGCCATGTCGAGGACGTCGTCGATGGAGCGGGCGAGCTGGGTGGCCGCCGCTTTCACCGCCGCCGCGTGCCCGCGCGCGCGTTCCGGAAGGGCTTCGCCCGCATGCTCCAGGAGTTCGGAGTAGCCGATGATGGTGGTGAGCGGGGTGCGCAGCTCGTAGGAGACGTTGCCCACGAAGTCGCGCTTGAGCCGCTCGGCCTCTGACAGGGCCGCCTCGCGGTCGGCCAGGGCGCTCTCCAGCCGCCGGGCGTCGGTGACGTCGGTGAAGGCGATGAGGGTCGCGCCGTCGGGCAGGGGCCGCGACCGGTACTCGACGATGCGGTCGTCCGAGGTGCGGGTCTCGCCGGTCATGGGCGTGCGGGCCCGCGGGTCGGGGTCGCCGACCCGCCCCTTCAGCTCGCGCCAGAAGCCCATGTCGTGCAGCTTGGGCACGCACAGCTCGACCACGGCGTCGAGATCGGCGGCCTCGAGAGCCTCGGGGCTGATCCCCCAGAAGCGCTCGAAGCTCTCGTTGTGCAGGCGCAGGCGCCCGTCCGAGCCGAACACGGCCACGGCGTCGGAGAGCTTGTCGAGGGTGGCCTGCTGCACCTGGATGAGAGCGTTGTACTGGGCCTTCAGCTTCAGCTCGCCGGTGATGTCGGAGAACAGCATAACGACCCCGCCCATGGGGTGCGGCTGGCGCACCACGCGCAGGGTGCGCCCGTCGGGCAGGCTCCACAGGTCGTCCGGCTCCTGGCCCAGCTTCTCGTACCGGTCGAGCTCGGCGGCCTTCCACCGGGCGTAGTCGGCGGTCTCGGGCAGGCGCCGGCGCTGGCGCAGGCGGTCGAGCACCTCGCCGTGGGTGGGGCCTTCTTCGAGCCAGGCGGGCTCCAGGCCCCACAGCTCGGCGAAGGCGGTGTTGTGGAAGATCAGCCGCTTGCCCTCGCCGAAGATCGCCACGGCGTCGTCAATGCGGTTAAGCGTCTGGTCGTGGGCCTCGATGTTGCGCTTGAGCTGCTCGCGCAGGTCCTCGATGTCGGTGACGTCATCGGTCCAGACGCCGACCCCGCCGCCCTCGAGCGGCTGGGCGGTGATGTGGAAGGCCCGCCGGCGCCCGTCCAGCGACAGCCAGCGCACCGCCTCGCGCTTCTGGCCGAGGTTGGCCGCCTCGGAGGCCACGGCGTCGGCCCCCCGGTCGAAGGCCGCGCCGCGCTTGGCGGCTTCGTCCAGGCTCTCGGCCCCCACGGCCTTCAGCCAGGCGGCGTTGACCCAGACGGGCGAGCCGTCGGCGGCGGCGATCCAGGCCGGGGTGGCGCGGGTGTGCAGGAAGGCGGCGAAGCGCGGGGCGGTGGGCAGGCCGGCGTCCTCGCCAAGCACCCCCGACACGCGCAGCCAGGCCAGGGCTCCGGCGGCGCGCCCCTCGACGGTGACGACTCCGCCGCTGCCCTGCACCTCGAAGGCGCAGGGCTCCCCCCGCTCAAACAGGCCCCGAAGGCGCCGGGCGTGGTCGGGGTCGGCGCGCATCAGGGCGTTGACCAGGGTCTGGGGCTCGGCCTCGGAAAGGCCCAGCGCCTCGGCGCAGACGGCGAGGCTTTCCTCGCCCGAGGCCAGCAGGGCCTGACCGTCCTCGACGGCGAGCAGGGCGGAATCGAAGGCCTCGGCCGAGGCCTGGGCGGCCTCGGCCCGGGCTTCCAGGCCGCGGATGCGGGCGCTGAGGTCCTGAATGCGGGCGAGGTCCCGGCGCCGCTGGGCCGCCGACCACAGGAGGACGGAGATGGCCAGGGACACCGCGCCGGCCGCCGCCGCGAGTATCAGTTGGTCCGCGATCATCCTGGCCCCGGCGAATCAGTCTTTCGGAGCTTACGGCGACGCAAGCCCTGCCGCACGCGAAGGCGCGTTCCTATGTGCGCGAAAGTTCGCGAGAATAGGGCGTATGACCATCTTTTATCCCGTCGCCGTCAACGCCGAGCAGGCGCTGTCCCGTCCCCTGGGGCGGGCCGCGCGCGAGAGCGAGGCGCGCCGCCGCGCCGGCGGACCGGTGGCCTTCACCACCGACGCGGCCGGGCCGGCGTTCCCGACGCGCGAGGCGGCGCTCGAGGCCTATGCCGACCGGCTCGAGGGCGTCGAGGCGGCCGACCGCTTCTGCCAGCTGGTGGAGCAGGTGGCCCTGGACGCCGGCCGCGTGCCTGCGCCGGTGGAGCCCACCTTCGAGGACGGCCGCCGCTGGCCAAGGCCGCCCGCCCCGCCGCGCACCGTCTGGCGGCTCACCGTCTCATACTGGCGCATTCCCACGGCCGAGCGGCCGCTGGAGCCGCCCCAGGCCCGTCAGGCCCGGAAGTCCAAGCAGCCCCTGGAGCCTGAGACCCTGAAGGCCATCGCCCTGACCCCGCTGCGGCCGGTGAAGCCGCAGCAGCCGCTGGACATCGGCCTGTTCGAAATCCGCCCGCCCGACGCGCCCCATATCGTGATGCCCGATGAGTGAGCCCGTGACCGGCCGCGCGCCGTCCCTGGACGACCTGGCCGTGCTCGCCGAGCGGGCCTTCGCCAGCCTGCCGGAGGGCTTCCGCCGGCTCGCGGGCGAGGTGGTGTTCCGGGTCGACGACTTCCCGGAGCAGGAGGTGCTGGACGAGCTGGGCATCGCGGACCCGTTCGAGCTTACCGGCCTCTACCAGGGCGTGGACCTGGCGCGGCGGTCGGTGTTCGACGTCTCGCCGCAGCCCTCGCGAATCTTCCTCTACCGCCGGCCGATCCTCGATGAATGGGCCGAGCGCGGGGACGTGACCCTGGAGGAACTGGTGAGCCACGTGCTGGTCCACGAGATCGGCCACCACTTCGGCCTGTCCGACGACGATATCCACGCCATTGAGGCCGCCGCGGAGTAAGCGCGGCCGGATCGGCGCTCCGGCTCGGAAGATGACGTGCGCGTCATTTTCTTGACGGAACACTGATCACATTCCATGCTGCCTACTGACAAGACGGCGGGGGCAACCGCACAGACAGGGTAGGAGCGAAACGAGATGGCCGCCGACGGCAACATCACCAAGGACATCATCTACGACGCGGTGGCGCCGGACGACTTCGAGTCCATGCTCGAGCTGGATCGCTACAACGCCCGCTCGACCGCCTTCGACAAGATCATCTCGGCGACCCACGACCACTTCTGGGATCCGCTGGACACCAAGTACATCGACTTCAGCGAACCGTTCGACATGGAGAACGAGATGATCCTCCCTGAGGAGATGATCATCTCGCTGCAGACCGACTACGTCTCGAACCACCTGAAGGACCGCAAGGACCGGGTGCGGTTCGCCAACCAGCAGACCCTGCGCACCTTCTCCTCGATCCTGCACGGCGAGCAGGGAGCCCTGAACCTGTCGGCCAGCCTGTGCCATGTGCTGAAGGACCAGGGCGCCCAGGAATACGCCGCCAACCAGACCCGCGAGGAGGCCCGCCACGTCACGGCCTTCGCCAAGTACATCAAGGCCCGCTGGGGCCGTCCGGTGGAATGCGGCCCGACCCTGAAGGCGCTGCTGGTGGAGATCATCGGCAGCCCCGAGGTCTACAAGAAGATCATCGGCATGCAGATGCTGGTGGAAGGCTTGGCCATGGGCGCCTTCGCCACCATCTTCGCCAAGACCAACGACCCGCTGGCCCGGAAGCTGACCCAGCTCGTCATGACCGACGAGGCCTTCCACCACAAGTTCGGGAAGATCTGGGCCGACCGCACCATCCCGCACCTGACGCCGCAGGAGCACGAGATCATCGAGCTGTGGGCGGCGCATTGCTTCCAGACGCTGCTGTTCAACCTCGTGGCCCCGACCCAGCAGCGGGACCTCTATGAGGAGTTCGGCCTCGATCCCGAGAAGGTCATCGCCGAGATGGGCCAGATGGTCACCGACGAAACCCGCCGGGAGAACATGAAGGAGCAGACCAACATCTTCCGGGTGCTGGTGAAGACGCTCCTCAACGCCGGGATCATCACCGACCGGACCAAGGCCTTCTACGCGACCTACGTCGACCTCGACGAGCTGAAGGGAGAGGGCGACAAGATGGTCGGCGACGACATCGCCGAGGAGGGCATCAAGTACCTCCAGGAGATCAATTTCAAGGACCGCGCCAAGCAGGTCCTGATCGCCGCTGAATAGCCGTCGTCACGACGGTCAGACGAGACGATGAAGCCCGCCGGCCCCTGCAGGGGCCGGCGCAGGCGTAGCCAGGCGGCCGCCGCGTCCCTATGTAGCGCCGCTGCGACTTCGCGCGCCGTTGTTTCGTCACTTGAGGCGGGTATCGCTCGCGCCATGCTGAAGCGTCTGATCCTCGCGGCGGCGACCGCCCTGAGCCTCGCCGCGCCCGCGGCGGCCGAGCCCGCCGAGAAAATCGAGCTGACTCGGATGATGGGCCGCTGGTACGAGGTGGCCCGCATCCCCAACAAGCTGCAGAAGGACTGCGAGGCCGGCGCCTCGGACTGGACGCCCCAGGCGGGCGGTTTCGCCGTGGTGCAGAGCTGCTGGAAGGCTTCGGGCGCGCCCACCACCTGGAAGGCCCGGGCCACGGTGGCGGACGACAGCAACACCCGCATCCGCATGACCTTTTTCGGCGGCCTGGTGAGCCAGGAGTACCGGGTGCTGGAGCACAGGATCGACCAGGGCTGGCTGATCCTGGCCACCGCCAACGGCCGCTACGCCTGGCTGATGTCGCAGAAGCCCACCCTGCCCGCGGCGATCAAGGCCCAGGCCGTGGCCCGCATGCGCCAGCTGGGCGTCGACATCGGCCGCCTGGAATTCCCCGGCCCGCCGAGCCGCTGACCGGGTGCGCTGCGCCGCCGCGGCCCGCGCGCTTGCATCCGGAACGTAGCCGGAACAGAGTGGCCCGCATGGACGTCTCCGTCACCGTCGTCACGGTCTCGCGGCCCGAGACCACGGCCGCCGTCACCCGGGGGGCGGCGCGGTTCCTGACGGCCCTGGGCTATGCGCCCCTGGCGGAGGTGACCCTGCCCAACGGCCGGCGGGCCGACCTGATGGCCCTGGGGCCCAAGGGCGAGGTGTTCATCGTCGAGGTGAAGTCGGGGGTGGAGGACTTCCGCACCGACCAGAAGTGGCACGAATACCTGCCCTATTGCGACGCCTTCGCCTTCGCCGTGGCGCCCGAGTTTCCCCGGGAGATCCTGCCGGACGAACCGGGACTGATCGTGGCCGACGGCTTCGGCGGCGCCATGCTGCGGGACGCGCCGGTGACGCCCCTGGCCGGGGCGCGGCGCAAGTCTCTGACCCTGGCTTTCGCCCGGCTCGCGGCCCTGCGGGCGGCGGGCGTGGAGGCCTACGCGCTGTAGGCGCGTCAGCGCGGGGCGCGCTTGGCCAGAATCCGCTGCAGAGTGCGCCGGTGCATGTTCAGGCGCCGCGCCGTCTCCGAGACGTTGTGGTTGCAGAGTTCATAGACCCGTTGGATGTGCTCCCAGCGGACCCGGTCGGCGCTCATGGGATTCTCGGGCGGCGCGGGCGGCGCATCGCCCCGGGCCAGCAGGGCCCGGGCCACGTCGTCGGCGTCGGCGGGCTTGGAGAGATAGTCCACCGCCCCGGCCTTCACCGCCTGCACGGCGGTGGCGATGTTCCCGTAGCCGGTGAGCATGATGATCTTGGCGTCGGGCCGGGCGTCGCGGATAGTCTCCACCACCTTCAGGCCCGAGCCGTCCTCCAGCCGCATGTCGAGCACGGCGAAGGCCGGCGGATTGGCGCGGACGGCCGCCACGGCTTCCGACACGCTGCCCACCAGGGTGGGCTGGAAACCCCGCTGCTCCAGGGCCCGCCCCAGCCGGGTGCGCAGGGGCGCGTCGTCATCCAGCACCAGGAGGGACTTGTCGGGAAGCGCGGCGATCTCGGCGGACAGGTCGGTCATGCTTCAACCCCGGTCACTCGGGGCTCCCTTCGGTTGCTGCGGCAGTGTGTCGCACCAGAACATGGTTCCGCAAGCGTGGTTGCGGCTAGGCAGGGTTGGCTTCGATCGTCGGCCTGGGCCAGCGGGCGGAAACCACGGCCCCGCGGGGCCGTCCGTTCTGGAAGGTCACCTGGGCCCCGGTTCGTTCCAGGAGGGTCTTGGCGATGAAGAATCCGAGACCCATGCCCACATGCCCCGTGCGGCCGCCTTCCTGTCCAGGACGGCTGGTCACATAGGGCTCGCCGAGCTTGGCGAGGATATCGGGCGAGAACCCCGGGCCGTCGTCGCGGACCTCGATGGAGACCGTGTCGGCGTCGAACCTGGCGGTGACCAACACCTCCGACGTGGCGAAGTCCACGGCATTTTCCACGAAGGTGGTCATGGCGTGAAGAACTTCCGGCAACCGCCGGATGTCCGGCGATTTCACGCCTTTGGCCCCGGTGACGATGGCCTCCACCCGGACGTCCTTGATGGCCGCATGGGGCTCGATCACCTCCTGCAGCAGCTGGCGCAGAGAGAGGCGCTCATGAACCTGGTCCGAGGCCTGGTCGGGGGTTTCGGACAGGCGCTTCAGAATCTCGCGGCAGCGCTCGGCCTGGGCGATCAGCAGCTCGGCGTCGTCCTTCACCTGATCGGTGGGCGCTTCCCGGGCCATCTCCTTGGCGACGATGGAGATGGTGGCGAGCGGGGTGCCCAGCTCATGGGCGGCGGCGGCGGACAGAGCCCCCAGGGCCGAAAGGCGCTGTTCGCGGGCCAGCACCGCCTGGGTCACGTCCAGGGCCAGGGCCATGCGGGCGGCGGACTCGGCGGACTGGCGCACGTAGCCGGCGATCAGGCCCATAGCCACCAGGATGGCGGCGGCGGCGATGAAGCGGTGCTGCGGGGCGAGCATGGTCGGCTCGGGCAGCGGGAACGGCAGGGACAGCAGGGCCAGGATGACGATGGCCACCGCGGCCAGGGCGCCGACGGCGAGCATGGCCCGCCAGGACTGGGTGGCGGCGGCCAGGGCCACCGGCACGATCAGCAGGGTGATGAAGGGGTTCGCGGTCCCGCCCAGCAGGGCCATGAACAGGGCGAGCTGGAGCACGTCCCCGCCCAGATGGATGATGGCTTCCCGGCCCCCGGTGATCCGCTGGAGGGGCGAGGCGAGGCTTGTGAGCAGGTTGAGCCAGGCTCCGGCCACCACCACGCCCACGGCCATGGCGTAGGGCGCCTCGTAGCGGAGGACGAGGCCCAGCACCACGAGCAGCAGGGCCTGGGACCCGAGCATAAGCCACCGGAGGGTGACGATGGTGCGGATGCGCAGGTGGCTTCGGCCGACGCCGGTGGCGCCCCACACGCCTTGCGCCATTCGGGACGCCGCCTTATCGACGGCCTCGGCCGGGGCCTGAGCGCGGGCGATCGGCACGGGCTCAGCCCTGCCGCGCAGGCGCGCGGTCGGCGACCCGGCACGCAGAAGGGGTAGCAAGCATGTCCAGGCGGGTTCTCGCCCTCGTCGCGGTCCTGGCTGTGGCGCTGGCCATACTCACCGGTCTTGCGGTCCGTCGCGGAGTCGTGGGGTCGGGCGAGCAAGGCGCCGCCGTGGGCGGACCGTTCCAGCTCGTCGACCAGTCGGGCGCCAAGGTCGACCAGGATGTGCTGAAGGGCAAGTGGAGCGCGGTCTTCTTCGGCTTCACCCACTGTCCGGACGTCTGCCCCACCACCCTGTTCGAAATGGCCGAGGTGGAACGCCTCCTGGGCGGCCGGGCCGACCAGCTGCAGACGGTGTTCATCACCGTGGACCCCGAACGGGACGACGTGGCCCAGATGGCGGCCTATCTGAAGAACGACGCCTTCCCGAAACGCCTGATCGGCCTGACAGGGACGCCCGCCGAGGTGGACGCGGCGGCCAAGGCCTATCACGTCTACTACCAGAAGGCAGGCGAGGGGCCGGACTACCTCGTCAACCACGCCTCCTACACCTATCTCATGAGCCCCAAGGGCCGCTTCGTCTGTGTCCTGCCCTACGAGCTGACCCCCGAGCAGACGGCGGAGAAGATCGCCGTCGCCATGAAGGCCGGACCCAACGCCGAGCGCTGCTGACGGCCGACCTCCGGCGAGCCGCCTGCGACACGGCGGCTTAGGGAGCGTCTTTCGGCTTCACATGTTATGTTGCGGCGCAGCATAATGAGGCCGCCATGCTCTACGCCCTGTACGAAGCCGGCTACTACGCCTCGACCCCGGTCCGCCTGGCGGCCCTGGCGGCGCGGCAGTTCTGGAGCTCGCCGCTCAATCCGGCGGCCGACACCGAAGCCGGGCGCAGCCTGTTCGCGGTGTCCGACCTGGTGGCCAACCTCACCCGCCGCTACGGCAAGCCCGCCTGGGGCATCGAGGCGGTGGAGATCGAGGGGCGGCGGGTGCGCGTACGGCCCACCGAGGTGTGGTCGAGCCCCTGGGTGAAGCTGACCCATTTCGCCCGTGATGCGGCGGACATGCGTCGGGCTGGCCGGCGGACCCTGGAGCCCGCGGTGCTGATCGTCGCCCCACTCTCGGGCCACTACGCCACCCTGCTGCGAGGCACGGTGCAGGCCTTCCTGCAGGACCACGAGGTGTTCATCACCGAATGGTCGAACGCCCGGGACGTGCCGGTGATGGAAGGCCGCTTCGACTTCCACGACTACATCGACCATGTGCGCACGATGCTGCGCATGCTGGGCCCGCGTCCGCATGTGGTGGCCGTCTGTCAGCCCGGGCCGCCGGTGCTGGCCGCCGCCGCCCTGATGGCCGAGGACGGCGAGGAGAGCCGCCCGGCCTCCATGACCTTCATGGGCTCGCCGATCGATGCGCGCCTGTCGCCAACGGTGACCAACCGGCTGGCCGAGGAGCGGCCCTTCGCCTGGTTCGAAAGCAACATGATCTACACCGTGCCCGGGCCATATCCGGGCATGGGCCGGCGCGTTTATCCAGGCTTCGTCCAGCTGGCGAGCTTCATGTCGATGAACCTCGAAAAGCACCAGGAGGCCCATCGGCGCTACCTCCAGCACCTGATGGACGGCGACGGGGACAGCGCAGAGAAGCACCTGGAGTTCTACGACGAGTACCTCTCGGCGCTGGACCTCACCGAGGAGTTCTATCTCCAGACCGTGGACGTGGTGTTCCAGCGCTACCTGCTGCCCCGGGGCGAACTCTACCACCGGGGCCGGCATGTGCGGCCGGAGGCGATCACCGACATCGGCCTGCTCACCGTCGAGGGCGAGAACGACGACATCTCCGGCATCGGCCAGACCCAGGCCGCGCACGACCTCTGCACGGGCCTGCCGGCCGAGCTGAAGGAAGACTATGTCCAGCCGCACGTGGGCCACTACGGGGTGTTCAACGGCCGCCGCTTCCGCGAGGAGATTTATCCCCGGGTGCGGATGTTCATTCGCCGCCTTGATCAGACCTTCGACAGGGCCGCGGGCGCTGCCTAAATAGGGACGGTGGGTCCCTTCCGCGCATCCTTTTCCGACGGCGACGAGCTGCAGGTGGCGGGCGCCGTCGTGCGCCTGCGGGTGAACCGGCGGGCGCGGCGGGTGTCGCTGCGCCTGGACCGCGCCCGGCGGGAGATCGTCGCCACCGCGCCCAGCCCGCGCCATCTCGCCGAGGCCGCCGCCTTCGCCCGGGAGCGGGCCGGCTGGATCGCCGAACGCCTCGCCGAACTGCCCGGGGCCGCGCCCCTGGAGCCGGGCCAACTGATCGAGGTGTTTGGTCGGCCAGTACGCCTGGAGCAGGGGGCTGGCCGGGCCCGCTGGATCGAGCCCGAGGACGGCTCCACGCCCCGGATCGTCGCCATGGGCGAGGGCGAAGGCTACGCCCGGGCGGTGATGCTGGTGATCCGACGCAAGGCCGCCGAGGTGCTGGCGGAGCGCACCGCCCACTACTGCGGGCGGCTGGGCGTGCCGGTCCCGAAGGTGAGCGTCGCCGACGCCAAGTCGCGCTGGGGCTCCTGCCGGCCCGCCACGGGGCGGCTGCCGGCCTCGATCCGCTATTCCTGGCGTCTCGCGCTGGCTCCGTTCGAGGTGGCCGACTACGTGGCCGCCCACGAGTGCGCCCATCTTCTGGAGCTGAACCACGGGCCGCGCTTCTGGGCCCATGTGCGCCGGCTGGTGGGGGACGAGCGCCCCTACCGCGACTGGCTCCGCGCCGAGGGCGCGCGACTGCACGCCTTCGGGCGGTAGAGCCTAGAACACCGGCTCTTCGCGGCGCTGCGGTTCATCGAAGGCCGACGGCGGCGGACGGTCGCGGCCGACGCCGAAGAAGTCGCTGATGCCGTCGATGACATCGCCGATCGGGTCGGGCTCGGGCGGCGGCGGCAGGGCGCTGCCCGGGATCGGCTGGACCTTCAGCCGCGGCAGGGCGGCGGTCATGTAGTCCTTCCAGATGCCGGCGGGGGCGCCGCCGCCGGTGACCCGGCGCATAGGCTTGTTGTCGTCCTTGCCGACCCAGACGGCGGTCACGAAGCCGCCCGTGTAGCCGACGAACCAGGCGTCCCGGTAGTCGCTGGTGGTGCCGGTCTTGCCGGCGATGTCGTAGCCGCCGACGTTGGCGCGTCCGCCGGTGCCCGAGGTGATCACCTGGCGCATCATCTGGTTCAGATAGGCCAGGGCCGGCTGGCCGATCACCGCCTGGCGGGGCGGCCGATCGACGCTGTGGTCATAGAGCACCCGCCCGGAGGCGGTGCGGATGCGCTCGATGCCGTAGCCCCGGGCCAGGAAGCCGCCATTGGCGAAGGGGGCGTAGGCCTGGGCCATCTCCAGCGGGCTCACCTCGACGGCGCCGAGGGCCATGGAGGGGTCGAGCTGGATGTTGGAGGTGATGCCGAGCCGGCGGGCGGTGGCGGCCACATTGGCCGTGCCGACCTCGTTGGCCAAGCGCGCGGCCACGGTGTTGATCGACTGGGCGAGCGCCGTCTGCAGGGTCATGGGCCCGAGGTACTGGCCCGTGTAGTTACGCGGCTCCCAGTTGCCGATCCGCACCGGCTCGTCGACCACCGGGGTGTCGGGCGTGCGGCCGGCCTCGAGGGCGGCGAGATAGACGAAGGGCTTGAAGGACGAGCCAGCCTGGCGCTTGGCCATGGTCGCCCGGTCGAACTGGCTCTGCAGATAGTCGGCCCCGCCCACATAGGCCCGGACCCGGCCTTCGCCGTCGAGGGAGACCAGGGCCGCCTGCTCGACGCCCTGGCCCTTGGCTGCGGCGACGCCCCGCTGGACCGCCTGTTCGGCGGCGGCCTGGAGCGGCAGGTCGAGGGTCGTCTCGACGACGAGGTCCTCGGTGGGCTCTCCCACCAGGCTGCGGACCTGGTCGTCCACCCAGTCGGTGAAATACTGGGCGCGCTGGTTGGCGAGGACCGGATTGACCCGGACCTTGGTGCGGAAGGCGGCCTCGCGCTCCTCGGGAGTGATGAATTTCGCCTCCACCATCTTGTCGAGGACGACGGTGGCGCGGCGGGCGGCCCGGTCGGTGGCCGAGACCGGCGAGTAGCGGGAGGGGCCCTTCATCATCCCGGCCAGCAGGGCCGATTCGCCAAGGGTGAGCTGCTCGGCGGGCTTGCCGAAGTAGCGCTGGGCGGCGGCCTCGATGCCGTAGGCGCCGGCGCCGAAGTAGACCCGGTTCAGATATAGCTCGAGGATCTGCTTCTTGGAGAAGCGCGCCTCCAGCCAGACGGCCAGGATCAGCTCCTGGGCCTTGCGCCGGTAGTTCTGGCTGGGCGTCAGGAAGAGATTGCGGGCGAGCTGCTGGGTGATGGTCGACCCGCCCCGCAGCGGGCCGCTCTCGCGCCGCATGTTGTAGAGCTGGCTGCGGACGATGCCCCAGGGATTGAAGCCGAAGTGCCAATAATACCAGCGGTCCTCGATGGCGATGAACGCCTGGGGCACGTGCTTGGGCAGGCGGTCCAGGTCTACCGGCGGGGCGTACTGGCTGCCCCGCACCGCGACGAGCGCCCCCGAGCGGTCGAGGTAGGAGATCGACGGCTGGCGCTTCACCTCATAGAGGCTGGAGGTGTCCGGAAGGTCCACCGCGAAGACCGCGAAGAAGGCCACCAGAAAGATCAGGCCCCAGACGCCGAGCACCAGCGTCCAGTAGATCAGCGCCTGCAGGGGCGAACGCTTGTCGCGGGGCGGCCGGGGTCCGCGGCCGCCCTGTCCCGCATTGGCCATGTGTGCGTCGTCCTACCGTTCTGAGCCGCCCCCGGCCCGCGCTGCCTTATCTCAGGCGCACGGAACGCCAAACAAGATTGACGGGACATGAACGCCTGGGCGCGGCCGCGCCCAATGTGCGCGTTGGAGGCGGCGGCTCAGCTCTGCATTCTCGCATAACTGCGTTGCGCAAATAGCGGTTGCGCTCGTTATCTTAACACCGTTATCTTTACGTTGCTCAGTTCGTCGTGCGCCGCAGGTGGGGATACCTGCGGCGGTCCCACGCGGCGGAAGGGGCCGGCGCTTTCGAGCAGGGCGCCGCACTCCCCCGAAACGCTGGAGGGCTCTCGATGAAGCTCCGTACCTTTGCGGCCGCCTGCGCCGCCCTGACCGCCCTGGCCGCCGGCTCGGCCGCCTTCGCCGCCGAACCGGTCACCGCCAAGCTGCAGGCCCCGGTCGCCGAGAAGACCAAGTTCATCGCCGGCGGCGCGATGTTCGTCTGCGAAGCCGACGCCTGCGTGGCCACGGCTCCGACCTCGCAGACCTTCGCCACGTCCACCTGCAAGACGATCGCCGAGAAGGTGGGCCCGGTGGCCGTGTTCTCGGGTCGCAAGGCGCTGGACGACGGTCGCCTGGCCGACTGCAACGCCAAGGCCCTGGCCAAGGCCGACTCGGCGACCCAGATCGCCAAGCAGTAAGACTCCCAGCAGCTCTCTCTAGTCGAGCTCTGTTGACCCTCGCCCCGCCGGCCCGCCGGCGGGGCTTTTTTGTAGCCCAGGCTCTTGTGGCGGCGCCGGAGATGGACAGAATCGCCGCGCACAGCGCCCGTTCGGTTGCGGCGCAAAAGAACGCGTGCTAGTGAGCGCGCGGCTTTGGGCCAGGGCCCTTCCGGGCTCTTGGCTCGTTGTGCCTTTTTCAAGCGCTTTCAAGCCTTTAATGCCGCAACGGAAGCTCCGCTAGCGGCTCATGGCACGCACCGGGCGGGTTTTAAGTGGCGGACGACTCCAAGGCATCGAATGTGGGCGGCAGATATGCCCAGGCCCTGTTCGATCTCGCGAACGAACAGAAGAAGGTCCAGGCCGTCGAGGCGGACCTGAAGTCCCTGAAGGCGGCGATCGCCGACAGCCGGGACCTGCGCGCCCTGCTGGCTTCGCCGGCGTTCGGGTCAGAAGACAAGCGCAAGGGCCTGGCCGCCATTGCGCAGAAGGCGAAGTTCAACCCGATCACCCAGAAGTTCCTGGGCCTGTTGGCCGTGAACGGCCGCGCCGCGGCCCTGCCGGAGGTGATCTCGGCGTTTGAGGCCCTGGCCGCTGCTGGTCGCGGCGCCGTGTCGGCCGAGGTCGTCACCGCCGTGCCGCTGTCCTCGGCTCAGGCCAAGGGCGTGGCCGCGGCGCTGCGCCAGGCGCTGGGCAAGGATCCTGAAATCACGACCCGCGTCGATCCGTCCCTGCTGGGCGGCATCAAGGTGAAGGTCGGCTCCCGTCTGTTCGACGCTTCGCTCCGTTCGAAGCTCGACTCCCTCAAATTCGCCCTCAAGAGAGCGTAAAGCCCATGGATATCCGCGCCGCCGAGATTTCGGCCATCCTGAAGTCCCAGATCGCCAACTTCGGCGAGGAAGCCGATGTCTCGGACGTCGGCTCCGTGCTGTCGGTGGGTGACGGCATCGCCCGCGCCTATGGCCTCGACAACGTCCAGGCCGGCGAAATGGTCGAGTTCCCCTCGGCCGGCGTGAAGGGCATGGCGCTCAACCTCGAGCGCGACAACGTCGGCATCGTGATCTTCGGCGAAGACCGCGCCATCCGCGAGGGCGACGAAGTCCGTCGCCTGGGCGAGATCGTGGACGTGCCGGTGGGCAAGGGCCTGCTGGGTCGCGTGGTGAACCCGCTGGGCGAGCCGATCGACGGCAAGGGGCCGATCACCGACGTGGCGGAGCGTCGCCGCGTGGACGTGAAGGCTCCGGGCATCATTCCGCGGAAGTCGGTGCACGAGCCGGTGCAGACCGGCCTGAAGGCCATCGACACCCTGATCCCGGTGGGCCGCGGTCAGCGCGAACTGATCATCGGCGACCGCCAGACCGGCAAGACCGCTGTCGCCGTCGACACCATCCTGAACCAGAAGTCGGTCAACGCCGCGGGCGACGAGAGCCAGAAGCTCTACTGCATCTACGTGGCCATCGGTCAGAAGCGTTCGACCGTCGCCCAGATCGTGAAGACCCTCGAGGAGCGTGGCGCCCTCGACTACACGATCGTCGTGTCGGCCACCGCCTCGGAGCCGGCCCCGCTGCAGTTCCTGGCGCCGTTCGCCGGCTGCGCCATGGGCGAATGGTTCCGCGACAACGGCATGCACGCCGTGATCATCTATGACGACCTGTCCAAGCAGGCCGTCGCCTACCGCCAGATGTCGCTGCTGCTGCGCCGCCCGCCGGGCCGTGAAGCCTACCCGGGCGACGTGTTCTACCTGCACTCCCGTTTGCTGGAGCGCGCGGCGAAGCTGAACGAGGAAAACGGCCTCGGCTCGCTGACCGCCCTGCCGATCATCGAGACGCAGGCCAACGACGTGTCGGCCTACATCCCGACGAACGTGATCTCGATCACCGACGGCCAGATCTTCCTCGAGACCGACCTGTTCTTCCAGGGCATCCGCCCGGCGGTGAACGTCGGCATCTCGGTGTCGCGCGTGGGCTCCTCGGCCCAGATCAAGGCGATGAAGACCGCCGCCGGCCCGATCAAAGGCGAGCTCGCCCAGTACCGGGAAATGGCCGCCTTCGCGAAGTTCGGCTCGGACCTGGACGTGGCCACCCAGCGCCAGCTGGCCCGGGGCGAGCGTCTGACCGAGCTGCTGAAGCAGCCCCAGTACTCGCCGCTGGCGGTCGAGGAGCAGGTCGTGTCGGTGTACGCCGGCACCCGCGGCTACCTCGACAAGGTGCCGGTGTCGCAGGTCGGCCGCTTCGAGGCCGAACTGCTGGCCCACATGCACGCCAAGCACCAGGACATCCTGGACGAAATCCGCACCAAGAAGGACCTCGGCCCGGTGGAAGACCGCCTGAAGGCGGCCCTCGCCGCCTTCGCCGAATCCTTCGCCTAAGACTGACCTGACCCGGGAGCGAGTAGCCGGCGATGGCCAGCCTCAAGGAGATGCGCAATCGGATCGGAAGCGTGAAGGCCACGCAGAAGATCACGAAAGCGATGCAGATGGTGGCAGCGGCCAAGCTGCGGAAGGCGCAGGACGCGGCCCAGAACGCGCGCCCCTACGCCCAGCGTATGGCCGCCGTCATCGCCAACCTCGCCGCCGGCGTGTCCGGCGAGGGGGCGCCCCGGCTGCTGGTCGGCACGGGCTCGGACCGCCGCCATCTGGTGGTGGTGGCCACGTCCGACCGCGGCCTGGCCGGCGGTTTCAACTCGGCGATCGTCCGCACCGCGCGCGAGAAGATCAACGCCCTGTCGGCGGAAGGTAAGGACGTCCTGGTCCTGACCATCGGCCGCAAGGCCCGCGACCAGCTCCGCCGCCTGGCGGGCGACCGCCTGGTGGCCTCGTACGAGGCGGGCGGCAATCCGTCCCTGGCCACCGCCGAGGAAGTGTCGGCGAAAATCCAGGAGCTGTTCGCGGCTGGAGAGGCGGACGTGGTCCACCTGATCTACTCGCGCTTCCGCTCGGTGGTCTCGCAGACCCCGACCATCCGTCAGCTGATTCCTGCGGAAGTGGGCGACGGCGCTGAGCCGCTGGACCTGAAGGGTGCGACCTACGCGTATGAGCCGGACGAGGAGCAGATCCTCGAGACCCTGCTGCCGCGCAACATCACCACTCAGCTCTTCGCCGCCATGCTGGAGAACCAGGCGGGCTTCTACGCCGCGCAGATGACGGCGATGGACAACGCCACCCGCAATGCCGGCGACATGATCGCCAACCTCACCCTGCAGTACAACCGCTCCCGCCAGGCGCAGATCACCAAGGAGCTGATCGAGATCATCTCCGGCGCCGAGGCGCTCTAGTCACCGAAAGAGCCCGTCATGTCTGAAGCTCCCGCCAAGAAGCCCGCCCGCAAGGCCCCCGCGAAGAAGGCCGCCGCGTCCGCCGCTCCGGCCCCGGCCGCGAAGGGCGTCGCCACCGGCAAGATCGTCCAGGTCATCGGCGCCGTCGTCGACGTGGCCTTCGAGGGCCACCTGCCGGCGATCATGAACGCCCTGGAGACCACCAACACCGACCAGCGGACCGGCAAGCCGTTCCGCCTCGTGCTCGAAGTGGCGCAACACCTCGGCGAGAACACCGTCCGCACCATCGCGATGGACACCACCGAGGGCCTGACCCGCGGTCAGTCCGTGGTGGACACCGGCGGCCCGATCAGCGTGCCGGTCGGCCCGGGCACCCTCGGCCGGATCATGAACGTCATCGGCGAGCCGATCGACGAAGCCGGTCCGATCAAGACCACCACCTTCTCGCCGATCCACCGGGAAGCCCCGAGCTTCGCCGAGCAGTCGACCTCGGCGGAAGTGCTCGTCACGGGCATCAAGGTCATCGACCTGATGTGCCCCTACACCAAGGGCGGCAAGATCGGCCTGTTCGGCGGCGCCGGCGTCGGCAAGACCGTGACGATGCAGGAGTTGATCAACAACATCGCCAAGGCCTACGGCGGTTACTCCGTGCTGGCCGGCGTGGGCGAGCGTACCCGCGAGGGTAACGACCTCTACCACGAGATGATCGAGTCCAACGTGAATGTGGACCCGAAGAAGAACAACGGCTCCACCGAAGGCTCCAAGTGCGCCCTCGTGTACGGCCAGATGAACGAGCCGCCGGGCGCCCGCGCCCGCGTCGCCCTGACCGGCCTGACCCAGGCCGAGTACTTCCGCGACGTGGAAGGCAAGGACGTGCTGCTGTTCGTCGACAACATCTTCCGCTTCACCCAGGCGGGCGCCGAAGTGTCGGCCCTCCTGGGCCGCATCCCCTCGGCCGTGGGCTATCAGCCGACGCTGGCCACTGAGATGGGCAACCTGCAGGAGCGGATCACCTCGACGACCAAGGGCTCGATCACCTCGGTGCAGGCCATCTACGTGCCCGCCGACGACCTGACCGACCCGGCGCCGGCCACCTCGTTCGCCCACCTGGACGCCACGACCGTGCTGTCGCGCGACATCGCCGCCCAGGCTATCTTCCCGGCCGTGGACCCGCTGGACTCCACGTCGCGGATCATGGACCCGCTGATCATCGGCGAGGAGCACTACACGGTGGCCCGCCGCACGCAGGAAATCCTGCAGCAGTACAAGGCCCTGAAGGACATCATCGCCATCCTGGGCATGGACGAGCTGTCCGAAGAGGACAAGCTGACCGTGGCCCGCGCCCGGAAGATCCAGCGCTTCCTGTCGCAGCCGTTCCACGTGGCCGAGCAGTTCACCAACACGCCCGGCGCCTTCGTGGAGCTGAAGGACACCATCCGCTCGTTCAAGGCGATCTGCGACGGCGAGTACGACCACCTGCCGGAAGCCGCCTTCTACATGGTCGGCACCATCGAAGAGGCCGTCGCCAAGGCTGAGAAGCTGGCGGCGGAAGCGTAAGGGAAGATGGCCGAAAAGCTCCACTTCTCGCTGGTGTCCCCCGAGCGCGAGCTGTTCTCGGGTCTCGTGGACCAGGTCGATGCGCCGGGGTCGGAAGGCGACTTCGGCGTCCTCGCCAACCATGCGCCGTTCATGACGGCGCTGAAGGAAGGCCAGGTCCGCGTGCATCAGGACGGCCAGATCACGGTCTATGACGTCCGTGGCGGCTTCGCCGACGTGACGCCGGAAGGCCTGACGATCCTGGCCGAGCACGCATCGGAAGCCGCCTAGAGCGGCGAATTCCGTACAGCTTGAGAGTTGGCGTCGTGAGGCCTTGCCTCCGGCGCCCCTCTAAAGTTTGATGCGCCGCCTGAAGTCAGGGGAACTTTGTCCATGCGTCTCGCCATCTCCAGCCTCGTCCTTGCCGCGGGCCTGGCTACCGCCGCTCAAGCTCAGGACGCCGCTCAACCGGCGCCCGCCGCCGACGCCGCCCCCGCTGCGGCCGCGCAGCCTGCGCCGACCCTGCCGACCACCGGCGACGGTGCGGCCCTGATCTCGGTGATCGAGAACGTCTGCAAGCCGGCTGTCCGCGGCGGCAATCTCGACGACATCGCCAAGGCGCAAGGCTTCAAGCTGAACAAGCGCGAGCAGTTCTGGGCCAAGCCCCTGGGCGGGGCCAAGGCCTATCAGATCGTCGTCTACCCGCAGGGCTCCAACAAGGACGTCTGCTTCGGCGAAGTTCGCTTCGCCCCGGGTCAGGACGCTCCGCTCACCGAGGCGCTGAATGTCTACGCCTTCGTGCAGAACCCGCCGCTGGAGCCGACCGCCAACTATACCCAGCCGGTCGATCCCGACGGCCTGAAGCGCGTGCGCCGCTCGTGGGAGCACGTGACCTCGAACTCGTCCACCGGCCTCAACATCTCGACCGTGCGCAATCCGGACGACACCCCGGTGAACAAGGCCTACGATCTGGCCACCTTCCAGTATCAGGAACGCAAGTTCTAAGACGCTCCCGCGCGCCGGGGACGACCCCGGCGCGCTTTCCCCACCGGGAGGACGACCTCCGACGCAAGTAGGAGGCCTCGCATGGCCTGGGTCATTCTCTTCATCGCCGGCCTGTTCGAGGTCGCCTGGGCCGTGGGCCTGAAATACACCGAGGGCTTCACCCGGATTGGTCCCACGGTGTTCACCGCCGTCAGCCTCGCCGCCAGCATGGGCCTCCTGGGCCTCTCCGTCCGTAGTCTGCCCCTGGGCACGGCCTATGCGGTCTGGACCGGCATTGGCGCAGCCGGGACGGTTCTGCTCGGCATCATCCTCTTCAAGGAGCCGGCCACGGTGGCCCGGCTTCTCTGCGTCGGGCTGATCCTGTCCGGAATCCTCGGGCTGAAGCTGCTCACCAAAGCCTAGGCCGCGGCGCGCGCCCGGTCTTCCAGCCAGTCGAGCGCGAGGGCGGCGACGTCTTCCCAACCGGGCTCGCCCACCAGCCAGTGGCTCATCTGCGGCATCTCCCGATAGGCGGCGCCGATCCGCTCGGCCGTGCGCCGCACGGTGGCGGGTGGATGGACGGCGTCGCGCTCCCCTGCGATGGCCAGGGTGGGAACAGGGAGCGGGCCCGGTCCGATGGCGGTGGTCATAAAGGGGTCGAGCCACCAGTTCAGCACTTCGCGCAGGGCCCGGGCGCTCTCATGGCCGATGCGAGCCAGGATCTCGTCGCAGTAGGGCCCGTGGATCCGATCGAGTCCGTGGCGGCGCATGACGTTCCGGTCGGGGGGCACGGCGCCGGACCAGAACGGGTCCAGCAAACCTACGGCCGCAGCGGTCAGCGTCTCCTCGACGCTGGAGCCGGTGACGCCCCAGGGGGGAGAGGGTGTGAGGAGCACCACGGCCGCGGCCCGGGCTTCCCGCGCCGCGAGCTGGCAGACGAGGCCCCCCAGGGAGTGTCCCACGAGCACCGGCGGTTCGGGCAGGCCGGCGCAGAACTGGACGAGGTCGCGCGCATAGTCGGCCATGGAGAGCCCCGCTACGGCCGAGGCCGGGGCGCGTACGCCGTGCCCGCGCAGGTTCGGGGTCAGCACGCGCCAGCCCCGGGCCTCGAACGGTCCGCGGAAGCGCTCGAACGACCAGCCGCCGCAGAAGGCGCCGTGGACCATCACTACCGTGGGCATGGAGCGCTTGCCCCTTCCAGCGCGGCTTTGCGCCGCCGGCAGTCTAGCGCCAAACCGGCAACTGCAAGCGAAGGTTTCAGCCTCCCGCCTCCTTGGGAGCCGGTGTAGCAGCCAGGGGGGCGAAGGCGGCGGCCACCTGCTCATAGGTGGGTCGCTTGAACGGCACGATCAGGCCGGGGGCTTCGGCGAGGTACCCCCAGCGCCAGGCGTCGAACTCGGGCTCGCCATGGGCGGCGAGGTCGAACTGCGATTCCGGCCCGTCGAAGCGGAAGGCGAACCACACCTGCCGCTGGCCCTTCCAGCCCCGTCGGGCGGCCTCCTCCACGGCGGGCGGAAAGTCGTAGGTCAGCCAGCCGTCGGTGCGGGCGAGATAGGTGATGCTGACGGCGCCGGTCTCTTCGGCCAGTTCGCGTCGCGCAGCGACCTCCAGGTCCTCGCCGTCGTCCACGCCGCCCTGCGGAAACTGCCAGTTATACGGCGGCGGCGTGCCCGCGCGCCGGCCGAGCCAGACGCGGCCATCGGGATGGAACAGCACCACCCCCACGTTGGGGCGGTAGAGCGAAAGGTCGGTCATGGCCTGCGGGTGGTGAGCGCCGACGCGGGGGTCAGCTGATAGCCCCTCTGTTCCACCTCATTGGCCCAGCGTGCAACCGTCTCCAGGGTCACGGGGTAGGCGAAGGCCGAGCCGAGGGCCTGGCCCCTTTGCAGGGCCCCGGCCTCAAGGGCCAGAAGCTGCTGATCGATGGCTCCGCGGGAGAGCTGGTCGTCGATCACCCGGTCGGCGGTGGCGCGGGGCAGGCCGCCGTTCCGGCGGGCCGCGGTTCCGTCGTCGATGAAGGCCAGGCCCCGCGCCCGGAGCGAGCTCGCCAGGGCCTCGTAGGCCCGCTCATCCGCAAGGAAGCGCGAGCCGAGGTAGTTGGTCAGGCCGAAGTAGCCGGTGGCCCGGGAGAGGATCCATTCCAGCTTCTTGGCCGTCTCGGGCGGGGTGGCGCTGGTCATCAGGGTGTAGGGCCCTGGGTCATTGTCCGGATAGTCCAGGGGCTCCAGCGGAGTCTCAAGCAGCACCTCGTGGCCGTGGGCCCGGGCCATGTCGATCCACCCCTGGAGCTCCTCGGTATAGACCACGAACGACAGGGTGATCTCGGGGCGCAGGGTCTCGATCGCCTGGCGGGTGGCGCGGGTGTTGAGGCCGAGACCGCCGACCACGAGGCCGACCTTGGGGCGGCCGTTGGGCGTGAAGGGACGGGCGTAGGCATCGGCCGGCGTGCGGCCGTCCTGGGCGATGATCGGCAGCGGACCGCCCGGGCCGGGGGCGAAGAAGCCGGCGATGGGGGCCGGCGGCAGGGCTTCGCCCGCGGGAGGACGGGGCGGCGAGGCGCCCGAGGCGTTCCAGGCGGGGGCGGCCAGGGGAGCCAGCGGCCGCTCCGAGAGGCGCACCACGTCGGGCTGCGGCGTGACCGGGCCGGACTGGGGCCTGAGGGCTTCGCGCCAGCCGGCGGGAGCCTCGCGGAAGGCGCCGTCCAGAGGCACATGCGCCCGGCCGCCGGCCGCCAGCGGGCCTAGCATCTGGACCAGGGCGAAGGCTGCGCCGAGAAACAGCACGCCCGCCCCGGCCACGCCAAGAGCTGGGCTCTTCATGAGCCTCGCGGCGCCCGGCGCCGGAGCCTTGAGACGGGGCAGTGCGATGTTCGCCACGGCGACGCTCCTTCAGCGCCGAACCTCCCGCAACAGGGTTAACGGCCGATCAACCCGGGCGCGGGCCCGGGGCCGGATCACTTCTGGCTCGTGGGCGGCGGCGGCTTGATCACCGCCACCTTCTCCTTGGCCACGATGCCCGCGAGCTTCGGCTGCGGCTTGGGCAACTTGGGCGTCTGGGCCACCGAGCCATACTTCAGCACGTCCATGGCCCGGGCGATCTGGAAGTCCTTCTTCTCGTCGAAGTCCTCGGGCGGCGCCTCGGCCGGCTCGTGGGCGCCGCGCCGCACCTTCCCCTCGTCGGCGTTCAGCGCGTTGCGGAACGAGGCCTCCGAGAACTGGTAGGTGCGGTTGGCGATGATCTGCGCCTCCTCGCGGGTGAGCGCCACCTCAAGGTCCGGCTCGATGCCGGTCTTCTGGATGGAGCGGCCCGAGGGCGTGTAGTAGCGCGCCGTGGTCAGCTTCAGGGCGCCGTCGATGCCGCCGCGCAGGGGGATGACGGTCTGGACCGAGCCCTTGCCGAAGGTGGTGAGGCCCACGACCTCGGCCCGCTTGCGGTCCTGCAGGGCGCCGGCGACGATCTCGGCCGCCGAGGCCGAGCCGGTGTTCACCAGCACCACCATAGGCAGGCCGCCAGTGATGTCGCCCGGTCGGGCGTTGTAGCGCTCGACGTCGCGCGGGTCGCGGCCGCGCTGGCTGACGATCTCGCCGCCTTCCAGGAACAGGTCCGAGACGCCGACCGCCTGGTCGAGCAGGCCGCCGGGGTTGTTCCGCAGGTCGAGGATCAGGCCCTTCATGTGCGGATTCTTGGCCTTCAGCTCCAGGAAGGCCGCCTCAGCCTCGTCGGTCGTCTTCTCGTTGAAGTTGGCGATGCGCAGCAGGCCGTAGTCGCCCTCCATGCGGGCGGTGGCCGACTTGGGCTTGATGACCTCGCGGACCAGCTTCACGTCGAAGGGATCCGTCTTTTCCCGGGCGATGGTGAGCGTCACCGCCTCGCCGGGCCGGCCGCGCATCTGCTTCACGGCCTCGTTCACCGACAGGCCGAGCACGCTCTCGCCGTTCACGGCGGTGATGTAGTCGCCGGCCTTGATGCCGGCCTTGAAGGCCGGGGTGCCGTCCATGGGCGAGATCACCTTGACCACGCCGTCTTCACTCGTCACCTCAATGCCGAGACCGCCGTATTCGCCGCGCGTCTGGTCGCGCATCTCGTCGAAGTCGGAGGGGTCGAGGTAGCCGGAATGCGGATCGAGCGACGTGAGCATGCCGTCGATCGCCGCCTGGATCAGCTTGGTGTCGTCGACCTCGGTCACATACTGGTTCTGGACGGTGTTCAGCACGTCGCCGAAGAGGCCCAGCATCCGGTAGGTCTTGGCCCGGGGCTCCGCCGAGGCGATAGCCTGCTGGCTCACGTAGGCCATGGAGCCGGCGCCGAGGATGAACGCCGATGCGCCGATCACGAGGTACTTCTTCATGGCCTTCCTCAGGCTCCCCTCTCGCGGCGGCCGCCGCGTCTTCTGACAGGCGTCGACATCATTCCGACCCGGCGCTCAGCCCGTCCCTCTTGCTCAGCCACCGGCCGGGATCGACCGGCGAACCTTGCTCCCTCACTTCCAGATAGAGTTCGGAAGTGGATTGTCGACCATCGACCGCCCATCCGACGGGCTGGCCCGCCGCGACGGATTGTCCGACCTGAACCGACGTTCTCTCCAGGCCAGCCAACACGAGATGATAGCCGCCCGCTAGTCTTAAAATCAGGATGACGCCCCAGCCTTTGACGGGGCCCACGTACTGAACAACCCCCACGCCGGGGCTGACCACCTTGGCCCCGCGGGGCGCAGCGAGGGTCACGCCATTGGCCTTGCCGCCCCCGGCGAGGGGCTCGCCGAAGCGGCGCACGATGGGGCCGTCGGCGGGCATGACGAGGCGCTCGGGCGCCCTCAGCGCGCCGGGCGGCAGGGGCGGCGGCGGCTCGCGCAGGGCGAGGCCCGCGTTGGACTTCGGCTCGGGCAGGGACTCCGCGGCCAAGCTCTCGCGCTCGAACAGCGCCTCGCTCTGGACGGCGGCGAGGCGGCGCTGGCGCATGACCTCGCCGGCGTCCTGGGCGTAGGCCCGGGCGCGGGCCTGCAGCTCGGGGGTCAGGGCTTTCACCAGGATGGCGGCGCGCACGGCGTCCTTGGCGTCCTGCGGCGAGACGAGGAGCGCGGGCGGCGGGTCGCGTTCGAGCTGCTGGAGCACCGAGAGGAGGCGCGCGAGCTGATGGCGCGTGGCCGCCTGCTCGGCCGAGATCTCGGTCTCGGCCAGGTTCAGCCGCTGGAGTTGATCGCTCGTAGCCGCCAGGGCGACGGCGGAGAGCGCCGCCGCAGCCAAGCCGCCGGTGATCAGCGTCCGACCGTGCATCTAGTCCCTATGATATGGCGAACCGGACAGAATTGAGACCGCCCGATAGACCTGCTCGGCCAGCATGGCGCGGGCCAGGGCGTGGGGCCAGGTCTGGGGGCCGAAGGCGAGCTTGCCGTGGGCCTGGGCGACCAGGGCCGGATCGAGGCCGTCGGCTCCGCCGATCAGGAACACCAGCCGGCGCACGCCCCGGTCCCGGAGGGCGGCGATCTCGTCGGCGAAGGCCCGGGAGGGCCGCGCCGTCCCCCGCTCGTCGCAGGCGATGACGTGGGCGTCGGCGAGGTGGGTCCGCAGGGCCTCGGCCTCGGCGGCCTTGCCCGGCTTGCGGCTCTCCACCTCCACCACCTCCACCGGGCCGAGGCTGAGCGAGCGGCCGGCGTTGGTCGCCCGCTCGACGTACAGCTTCACCAGCTCCGTCTCAGGCGAGCGGGGCAGGCGGCCGATGGCGACGATGGAGATCCTCAATTGGCGGCGCGGTGGCCGCCGGTCTCCACCGACCAGATCTTCTCGATGTTGTAGAAGGCGCGTACCTCGGGCCGGAAGAGGTGGATGATCACGTCGCCGGTGTCGATCAGCACCCAGTCGGCGTGGGGGAGGCCCTCCACGCGGCACTTGCCGTAGCCGGCTTCCTTCAGGGCGCGCAGCAGGTGGTCGGCCATGGCGCTGACATGACGCTGCGACCGGCCGGACGCCACCACCATGGCGTCGGCGACCGGGCTCTTGCCCTTGAGGTCGATGAGGACGACGTCCTGCGCCTTGTCATCATCCAGACGGGCCAGGATCAGATCTTCCAGGGCGCCGATAGGGCCCTGGTGGTCGCCGGAGGAAAGCTCCGGCTGCGCGCTAGGCGCAGGTTCGCGTTGCAGCGGGATAGCTCCTTTGATGTCCCAGCGGCCCACCCTAGCACGGATTGGCCGGGATGGCATCACGACCGGGTGCGGCGCAGACGCTCCCGGAGCAGGGTGGACGACAGGAAGTTGAAGCGGCCGAACAGGAAGGCCCAGGCCGGCGGGCGCCGGTCGGCCAGCAGGCGGGCCTGATGGGTGGGCAGCCGCGCGGCGGCGAAGCGGCGGGCGGCGGGCGAGAAGCGGCTCTTCAGCGAGATCCAGGGGCGCGAGACCACGGCCACGGGCACCTCGCGCATGATCTGGGTCCAGCCGCGCCAGCGGTGGAAGGTCGCCAGGCTGTCGGCCCCCATGATCCAGACGAACTTCACCCCCGGATAGCGGGACTTGAGCCAGCGCAGGGTGTCGACGGTGTAGGCCGAGCCGAGGCGGGTCTCGAGGTCGGAGACGATCATCCCCGGACCCCGGGCCAGGGCCCGGGCCTGGGCCATGCGCTCGCCGAGGTCGGCGGTCTCGTGCCGGGGCTTGAGCGGGTTCTGCGGCGACACCAGCCAGATCACCCGGTCGAGATTGAGCCGCCGCTTGGCGGTTTCGGCCACGTGGGCATGGCCCTCGTGCGGCGGGTTGAAGGAGCCGCCGAAGAGGCCGACGCGCATCCCCGGCGTCAGGGTGAAGCCGGGACGCAGGGCGGCGGGACGGCCGGCCGCCGGCGCCCGGCGGGCGGAACCTGCGAACCCCATGCGACCGCTCAAGACCGTCTCGGCGGAGTGGGGGCGCCGGCGCGGTCGAGGTGCGGGTCGGCCTGGACGACGCGGCTGCGGACGGTGAACACGCCGTCGCCGGCGAGGACGCCGCCCCGGGCGAACAGGCGCCCGTTCTCCCAGTTGGAGAGGCCGAGCTCGGGCTTGTCGAGGGCGTACTGGCCGTCCACCCAGCGGGTGAAGCCGTCGCCCACGAAGGGCGCGTCCACGGCGGCGAAGAAGCGCCGGTGGGCCTCGGGATCCTCGGAGATCAGGCTGGCCACGAAGTGCGGGCTGTGGGCGTTGAACAGGGCCACGGCCTCGGCTGCGTCCTTCACCACCTTGAGGCTGACCTCGGGGGTCTCTTCCCACTCCCATTCGCGGCCGAGGTCGGCGTCGGCGATGGGCTCCACCAGCGGCTCCTCGCAGGGGCCCGCGGCGCGGACGACGGTGACCCGGGCGTTGCGCCAGGCCTCGGGCAGGCGGCCAAGGTCGGCCTCGGCCATGTGCAGCTTGCAGCCCTTGCGGCGGCGGCCGGCGGCCTCCAGGGCCTCGAGGAAGACCGGGATCAGCTCGTCCGCCCGGGCCTCGACGATGCAGCAGACGTTGAGGGTGTTGCACACCTTGCGGTCCAGGGAGTGGTAGGCGGCGGCGTAGAAGCGCTCGGCGTCGGCGGCCGCATCCGCCACCATCCAGGCGCCGCCCGTGCCGTGCAGGCTGACGGGGGTTCCGGCCTGGCGGGCGATGGCGCCGAGCTGGGCGACGGCGGCGCCCGAGCCCCGGGCCACGGCCAGGGACAGGCGGG
>Ga0065721_10003933_pt1 | contig 54574 bp, 57 predicted proteins | sample Mesricmetagenome_FD_59108 | JGI IMG/M metagenome (GOLD analysis project Ga0065721, IMG submission 59108) | Mesophilic microbial community from rice straw/compost enrichment Sample: eDNA_1 v2 (version 2) | ecosystem: Engineered > Solid waste > Grass > Composting > Bioreactor | place: USA: Davis... | reverse complement strand
CGACAGTCGGGAGGCCTCTGCATCGTTAACGGAGGCTGGGTCCGGGGATGGGAAATTCCGGTGAGAGCCGGCCCTAGGAAACCCCCTGCCGGAAATCCCGACGCCCCGAGGCGGTTTGCGTCTCGTTTTTAAATTCTGAGGCGGAATCCGCCTCGGGGCTTCCATCGACTAAGCAAACCCGGAGGTTTATGCCGTCCGGCGCGAAGGCCTGCCTGCTAGAGGGTCTGGTACATCACATAGGCGTCCACAAAGCCGTGGACGGGGTGCTCGAAGGCGCCGGGCAGGGTGCCGACGATGTCGAAGCCGAGCTTCTGCCACAGGGCCACGGCGCCCTTATTGGTGGAGACGACATGGTTGAACTGCATGGCCCGGAACCCGCGCTCGCGCGCCCGCTGCAGCGAATGGCGGCACATGGCGCTGGCGACGCCGCGCCCCTGGGCCGAAGCGGCGGTGACATAGCCGCAATTGGCGACATGGGCGCCGCCGCCATGGCGGTTGGCCATGAGGTAATAGGTGCCGGCCACGTCCCCCTCGATTTCGGCGACGAAGACCTCGTGGGCCGGCATCATCCAGAAGGTGCGAATGGCCTCGTCGTCGAGGTCGCGGTCCACGGCATAGGTCTCGCCGGCCGCGAAGACCGGCTTCAGCATGGCGAGGATGGCGGGCCAGTCGGCCTCAGCGGCGGGGCGGATCGTTATAGCGTTCATCTTCATCGATCGGGGGCACCCGGACCTGGCCGGGCGGCGGGATTTCGGGGGCGTGGGGGTGGTCGGCAATGCTCGGGCGATGACCCAGCTCGAACCGCCAGGCGGCAAAGGCGAAGAGCAGCAGGGCCACCGCGACGCTGGCGCTGGCGGCGATGAAGGGCGCGCCGGGGAAGTAATCATGGGCGCCGGGGGAGGTGGTGTAATAGGAGAAGATCTGTGTCGCCGCGAGCGGCCCGATAATGGTGGCCAGCGAGCTGGCGGCGTTGACGGCGCCCTGCAATTCGCCCTGGCTGTTGTCGGGCACCTGCCGCGACAGCACGCCATTGATGGCCGGCGGCGCCAGGCCGCTGATCGTGCCCACCAGGATGAACAGGTAGAGGTGGTAGACATCGGCGGCGAAGGCGATGCCGGCGAAGGCGGTCACCGCCGCCAGCAGGCCGATCATGGCCACGGCCGGCTCGCCCATGCCGCGCGACAGGGGACCGGCCAGCAGGGCCTGGCTGATGGCGAAGCCCAGCCCGAAGCCGCCCAGCGTCCGCCCGATGGCCGAGGAGGAGAAATTGAACATCTCGACGGTGAAATAGCTGAACACCGTGGGCAGGGCCTGGGCGGAGAGCTGGAAGAAGAACAGCACGCCCAGCAGCCACAGCACCGAGGGATATTTCTTCAGCGCCAGCACCGCGCCCAGCGGATTGGCCCGGCGGATATCGAATTTCCGGCGCGAGGTCTTGGGCAGGCTTTCGGGCAGGACCAGGAGGCCGAAGAGGAAATTGGCGAAGGCAAGCCCGGCGGCGGCGAAGAAGGGCACGCGCGGGCCGATTTCGCCCAGCTCGCCGCCGATCACCGGGCCGATGATGAAGCCGAGCCCGAAAGCGGCGCCGATCAGGCCGAAGCGCTGGGTGCGCTTATGGGGCGGGGTGATATCGGCCATATAGGCCGTCGCCGTCGCCAGGGCGGCCCCGGCAATGCCGGCGATGATGCGGCCCACGAACAGATACCAGACGAAGGGCGCGATCGACATCATCAGGTAGTCGAAGGTCAGGCCCAGCAGCGACAGCAGCAGGACCGGCCGGCGGCCGAAGCGGTCCGACAGATTGCCCAGGATGGGCGAGAACACGAATTGCATGAAGGCATAGGCGAAGACCAGGTAGCCGCCGATCACGGCCGCGTCGGCCACGCTGCCGCCCGTCAATTCCTCGAGCAGCTCGGGCAGGACCGGCACGATGATGCCCACGCCGATCATGTCGAGCAGAATGGTGATCAGAATGCAGGTCAGCGTCAGTCTGGAGCGCGTCGAAGCTTGCATGCGGTGGTTCGAACCTTCTTCTTGGACCGCTCCGGGGGCCTAAAGCTGCAATTGACACGCCGGGGCCGCGAAGCGCAAGGCCGCCTAATTGGTCGCGCCGGCCCGGTAGTCGTAAATCCAGCCCAGGCGCCGCAGATGGGCCCGCGGGCCCTGCGCCGCGATCACGGCATCCCGCGCCAGGCTCAGCGGCCAGGGCAGATGGAAAATGCGGCCATTGCGTGCCGAAAGCGCTGCAACCCGCCGGGTCCGCTCCTGGCGCATCCCGGCATAACGGGCGAAGGCCTCGCCGGCTCCGTCCGTTTCCGCCAGCAGGGGCGCGAGGACCGTGGCGTCCTCGATTCCCATGGCCGCGCCCTGCGCCTGGAACGGCACCATGGCGTGGGCGGCGTCGCCGATCAGCCCGATATTGCCCTGATGCCAGGCCGGGGCCTGCACCGTGTACAACGGCCATGGCGTCCATGTGCCGCCCGCCGCCGCCACGATGGCCTCGACGCGGGGACCGGCCCGCAAGGGGCGCGGCTGGTGCGCGGGGTCCGGCTTGGCGCCGGGCATGAACAGGGCCAGGTTGACCTGGCGGCGATGCGGCAGGGGATAGCAGACCAGATGGAACCCGGTGCCGAAGAACACCGATACGCGATCCGGCGCGATCTGTCCGGAGACGAGGTCGAACGGCACCAGGGCGCGCCATGCGATTCGCCGTCCGAACAGCGCATCGGGTCCGCCCAGGGCGGCGCGCCGGGTCTGGGAATGGACGCCATCGGCGCCGATAAAGGCCTCGGCGCGGCTGGTCCGGGCCTGGCCGTCGGCTTCGTCTATGGCCACGCTCACGCCGCGGGCATGGGAGACGACATCCCAGTGCCGGACGCCGAACAGGATGTCGATATTGGCGAAGCGCCGGCAGGCCTTGTAGAGCAGGTCGGCCAGGTCCGCCCGGTGCATCACCGTATAGGGCGCGCCGAAGCGCTCGCGCATGATGGCGCCCAGCTCCATATGAGCGGCGGGCTTCTGGCTGCCGCGGGGATAGAGATCGAGCGCGGCCGGTTCGAAGCTCACGCGGTCCAGCGCCTCGCCCAGGCCCAGGCTGTCGAGGCAATGGCGGGCATTGGGGCTGATCTGCAGGCCCGCGCCGAATTCCTGGATGTCGGGGCTGCGCTCGAGCACGACGACACTGGCGCCGAACTTGGCCAGGCCAAGCGCCAGCGTCAGGCCGGAAATGCCGGCTCCCGCGATGATGAAATTGCGGCCCGTGGCGGGCATGGCATCACTCAGGCGGCGTCGGCCTGGAAGATGGCGGAGGCAGGGTTCGCATGCCCGGCGCCCAGTTCGGCCTTATAAACGTAGAGCGTCGAGCAATAGGGGCAGACGATTTCGTCTTCCTTGCCCATGTCGAGAAAGACATGGGGATGATCGAACGGGGGCAGGGCGCCGATGCACTGGAATTCCTTGGACCCGATCTCGATGGAACGCAGACCTTGCGTGTTGTGGAAATGCGGGGTCGAGCCGTGGGCCATGGTCGGAACCTGGGTGGTGGTTGGAATTGGCGCGACCATAGCCAAAGCCCCCGGGCAAGAAAAGGGCAAAGGCAGCGTCCGATTGTCCTTGATTTTGCCCCGCCAAGCCGCAAAACCCCCATCAGCAGCCAGAAGGATCGACCCATGCCCCATTTCACGACATCAGGCCTCTCGCTCGCCTATGAAGTCCATGGCGCGGGCGCGCCGGTCCTCTGCGTCCATGGCTTTGCCTCCAGCGGCAAGGTCAACTGGATCGATACCGGCTGGGTGGAAACGCTTACCAGCGCCGGCTACCAGGCGATCACGCTGGACAATCGCGGCCATGGCGCGTCGGACAAGCCGCACGATCCCGAGCTCTATTATCCGAGCCAGATGGCCGACGACGCCATTGCCCTGCTCGACCATCTGGGAATCGGCCGCGCGGCAGTGCTGGGTTATTCGATGGGTGCGCGAATCGCGGCCTTCATGGCCTTTTCCCATCCGGAGCGGGTTGCCTCGGCGATATTCGGCGGCATGGGCACCAATCTCATCAACGGCCTCACCGACGGCAATGACATCATTGCCGGGCTGAGGGCGCCCGACCTGTCGGATCTCACCCACCCCACGGCCCGGCAATTCCGCATCTTCGCCGATCATACCGGTTCGGACCGCGAGGCCCTGGCGGCCTGCATGGAGACCTCGCGCCAGCCCATGGCCCGCGCCGATGTGCGGCGGATCGAGGTGCCGGTCCTGGTGGCGGTGGGAGAGGCCGACGAGATGGCGGGCCGCCCCGAGGCGCTGGCCGAGCTATTGCCGCATGGCGAGGCGGTTCTGATCCCCCGGCGCGATCACATGCGCGCGACCGGCGACAAGGTGTTCAAGTCCGCAACGCTTGAATTTCTGGGCAGGACATTCCCGATTGCGCAGGAATCATGAACCAATCAGCCTGCTGGGGCTTTGTTTTATAGAACGATCTGGCTTATATCGTCATTTATCGATGAAGCGGAGTGCCACGCCATGAGCGGCAGCCCCAAGAAGTCCGTCCATATCCAATCCGTGGACCCCGTTTGGGAAGCCGTGCGCGCCGGGGCGAAGCAGGTGCTGGATAGCGAGCCGTCATTGGCCAATCTGGTCCTGTCCAACGTGCTCAACCATGACAGTTTCGAAGACGCGCTCGCTCATCGCCTGGCATCGCGGCTCGATCACGAGGAAGTTTCCGCCGACATGATCCGGCAGGCCTTCGCCGAGACGTTGCGGGACGATCCGGCCATCGGGCAGGCCGCGCGCGTCGATCTGGCCGCGACGCTGGAGCGCGACCCCGCCTGCCATCGGGCGGTCGAGCCGCTGCTCTATTTCAAGGGCTATCAGGCCATCCAGACCCATCGTTTCGCTCATGCCATGCACCGCGCGGGCCGGCGGGACTTCGCGCTTTACCTGCAAAGCCGCTCCAGCCAGGTGTTCCAGGTCGATATCAATCCGGCCGTCGTCATGGGCAAGGGGATCATGCTCGATCACGGCACCGGCCTCGTCATCGGCGAAACGGCCGTGGTGGGCGACAATGTCTCCATGTTGCAGAACGTGACCCTGGGCGGCACCGGAAAATCGGATCAGGATCGTCATCCCAAGATCGGCAACGGTGTGCTGATCGGCGCCGGCGCCAAGGTGCTCGGCAATATCAAGGTGGGCGATTGCTCGCGGATCGGCGCCGGTTCGGTCGTGCTCAAGGAAGTGCCGCCGCGCACCACGGTCGCGGGTGTTCCGGCAAAGGTGATCGGCGAGGCGGGTTGCGCCCAGCCGGCTCTGGTCATGGATCAGATGGTTCTCGTTCACGACGCCAGTTGATTGAACGCAAGCGCGGCAAGGGCGTTTTACCCGGAAATGCCCGGTTCGGGCACTTGCCAGCGCCGGGACAGGCACTAGATTGCCGGCTCAACGAAACCAGCAGGACATGCTCCCGTGAACCATCCCGAGATCATCAAGCTGCAGAAGTTCCTGCAGCAGAAGTTCAACAACCGCAATATCGACGTGAGGCCGCGCGCCAAGCTGAACGATTCCGTGGAAGTGTTCATCGGCGAGGAATCGATCGGCCTGATCCATGTCGATGACGAGGACGGCGACAAGTCCTACATGTTCTCGATGTCGATCCTGGATATCGACCTCGAAGATCTGGATTGACAGGGCCGCCGCCCTTCGGGGCGGCCGCTCAGGTTAAAGGGCGCCGATCTGGTCGAGCCAGAGGGCCAGTTCCTGGTCGAAGCCGCGCCAATAGGGCAGGGCTTCGGCCCCGAAGCTCAGAACCGCTGCCAGGCCGCTTTGCAGGTGAATGGTGCGCAGACATTGCTCCGGCCGTCCCGGCTCCACCGCCTGGGCGCATTTGGCCACGAAGGGCATGGGCGAAAGCGGGTCGTACCAGACCATTTCCCCGGCATAACCATCCCGCGGCACCAGGGCTTTCCCCACGAGGCCGGGTACGCCGCCCACGGTACCCTCTTCAAAATGATGCAGATAGACCGCGTCGAGCAGGGCGCTGCTCGGCCGGGCGCGGCTGCGCGGCAGCAAGGTCACGCCGACCGGGATCGGCGCCAGGCCGGGCTCCAGCTCCAGCATGAATTGCAGGTCGACCTGGCTGGCGAAGCCGGCCTTCATCTGCTCGCCATAGCGGAACCAGGTGGCGGGGATTTCCAGTTCCCGGCCGGCAATGGTCTGTTGCACCGCATCGCCATCGCCTAGAGCTGCCACGGGGCGAGCGGGAATTTGGCCGGCCCGATCAACGAGATAGGCCAGCCCCACGGCCAGCAAAAGCACCAGAACAGCTATGCCGGCCAGGTTGTAGGCCAGCGCGCCACGCGTCTCCGCCGGGCCATTTGTGGATATCGGGGCCAGCATTAACCAGTTTTCTCGCCTAGAGGTGACAGGCAATAGGGCGGTCAATATGCTTAATAAAGGGTAAATTCGGTAGCGGGGTGCAGCATGACGAGGGAACTCCTGCTCGCGGCGTTCATCATGGGCGTGGGGCTGTGCGTTTCGGGGATGGCGACGCATCTCTATCAATGGCTCACCCGCCAGCCGGCCATGCTGCGCATGGATGGCAGCACCTATCTGGTCGCGCTCGGCAACCTGGTCATGAGCTTCGTCTGTGGGCCGTATATCATGCTGCAATATGGCTGGCGGCATGAGGAGGGCGGCACGATCTCGATGGCCTCGGTGCTGTTTTCGGCCCTGGTGGCCTTTGGCTGGGCCTTCATCACCGGGTTACTGTTCATGAGCGCTTACGTCGCGTTGCGCTACTAAGCCATTGAACAGTCGAGAAAACAGCAAGCCTGGCTCCGCTCGCGCGGGCCGGCCTTGCTCTTCAGACCCCTGTCAGGGTTAGGCTTTGGGCGGGGTCCGGAAACTCAGTGCATGTTCGCCGCGATGACGGTGACGCGGTCGTCGATCATGTCCACCCACTGGCCGGCATGGGCCTGGGACTGGCGCTTGATGTATTTGTAGGGCGTCTCGCTCCACAGGCGGATGGCGCCGTCCTGGTTGTCGAGGACGAGATCGCCACGATCGGTGCGGGCGATGAGGACGGCGTGGCCATTGCCGTTGGCTTCCTTGACCACGGCGATCAGCAGGGTGGAGGGATGCCAGCCGGCGGCGATGAGGTCGCGGCGCTTGATCAGGGCGAAATCTTCGCAATCGCCATAGCCGTTGGGGTAAGTCCAGAACTCGGCGACCTGATAGAGTTCCTCGTCGGTGACGGGGGTAATCGTTTGATTATAATAGTTATTTACGGAGACGAGCTGCTGCCAGTTAGCGTCGGTCAGCACCGTGGCCGGCACAACCTGGTCGTGGGGGCGGCATTCGGCGGGACGGGACTGGCAGAATTCGAGATGGCCGACGGGAATGGAGGTGGTCCCGGCGCTGGTCTGGATGAAAGCGACATTGGTGAAGTCGATTGCAGCGGCGGGATTTGCCAGCATAATCAAAGCCGTAACGAGGCCTGCCAGCATTCCCTTCTTGTTCAAAGCCATAGTGTCGTCTCCCTGATGGAGACCACATTAGGCGGGCGGTTTTAGGCCGATCCGAAAATTGCCGAGCAGTTTTTATGCGTGTTTTATCGAAGCGTTTAGGGCTGACTTAACCATGACATCCGGGGCGATTTGACTAGCAGACTGTTAGCGTTGAGCCTAGTTCACACGCAGATTCTGCTGCACAACGTTTAGCATTTCCTGGGCCGAGGCGAATTCGACGGCGACCCCGTTCTGGAAATGGCGGACGACGCGGGCGCGCATGCGGCCGAGCGTGATCGGCGTGCCCATGGCGGGGCGAACGTCGAGCTCGATGGCGGCGCCGGAGAGCGAGATGTCGATGATCTTGCAATTGTAGCGGCGGCCATCGTCGAGGACGACGGTGGAATGGCGGATGTCGGGCACGACGCGTTCGTGGCGACGGTCCTCGGGCAGGTTGAGCAGGTCCTTGTTGGCCAGCCAGGTGAGCTGGGCCGCCATCTTGTCGCGCTTGCGGGGGGAGGCGGCGATATCCATGACGAAACCGCCATCGACCTGATGCAGGATGGTGCCCTCGATGCGGCCGATATGGTCGAGATAGGCGATGATGCGCTCGCCGACAATGCCGGCCACCGGGGCGATGACCACGGCATCGCCCGGCGACATGGACAGCACCTGGCAGGGGAATTCGCGGCGGTCGGCCAGCATGTAGCGGCCAAGGATGGATACCCGGACCCGCTGGAAACGCTGGTCCGCGGCCTTGATGGGGCCGGGGGAAGCGGATTGCGGCGCGGAATAGTCATCACTGAGCATAGGTCAACCTGTTCCACGCAGTCGGGGGAATCCACAGGAACCTAGCTGGTTTTGGTTAACGCTTGGTGAGACGGACCCCGCCGATTAGCGGCAAAGGCCCGATATTGCTCAATTGTCGCGGCCGCCGTCGATGACGGCCAGGTGCGCATAGCGGCGCGCCGTGCGGCCATAGATGGTGGTGGGCAGGGCGGTGGGGGAGCCGGCGGTGAACTGCACGTCGTTGACGACGCTGGACATGACCTCGCGCACCGTGTCCTCGGCGGAAATCTCGTCCGGCCAGATCAGCCGCAGGCCGGTGATGCGCTGTTCGAGCACGGGCTGCACGCCCAGCCAATAGGGCTCCTCCAGCGCGGTCATGGCGCCCAGGATGCGCGTATGGGTCGAGCCATTGTGGCGCAGCGGCATAAGGATGGTCTCGAAATTCACCTTGGTCTGCAGGGCGGTGGAGCCCTGGAAGGTGACGAGGGCGACGGCGTGGTCCTCGGTGACGGCGCGGATCAGCGTTTCCATGGCGTCGTTGTCGCGATCGTGCCAGAGGGCCGAGAAGGAGCGGCCCTTGAGTTCGCGGCAATAGGAGGTGCACAGATGCGAGCCGGCCAGGCGGAAGGAGAACCTGTCATGCTCGTCCAGTTCGAGAATGAAGGTATTGGCCAGGGCCTCGCGGATGCGGGTCGGGTCGATGTCGCGGCGATCCGGCGCGCTACGCGCACCGCGAATCGTGTTCCAATAGGTATAGAGCGTCGTGGTGCTCGGCATCTGCATGTTCAGGAACCCGGTCTGACTGGCCTCGGAAGACCTTCTCGGAGAGGGTCTGCCCGCAACGCTCCGACCATCGCAAAATGCCGAAGCCAATGCCCGCTTAAAGAAGAGTTAAGGTTAACGCCTGCCGCCGGATGTGGAAAAGTTAACGCGACCCCATATGGCGCCGGGTTTACAGGACGTCGTGCATGAGTGAACAAGGCCAAAACCCCGGCGTGCCGGGCTCTCCGGCGCGAGAGCCGGTCTTCCTGCTGCCCGGCGCCGTTACGGTGCTCGCAGGATTGCTCATCGCCATTCACCTGGCATCAACCCTTGTTCTTAACGAGGAGGGCCAGATCGAATTGATGTTCTGGTTCGCCTTCCAGCCCTATCGCATCGTGCTGATGGCCCAGGATCCGGGCCTGGCCGTCCCGCTGCTCTGGACGCCGTTCACCCATGCCCTGCTGCATGCGGGCTGGGATCATCTGCTGTTCAACACCGCCTGGCTGGTGATCTTCGCCACGCCGGTCGCGCGGCGCTATGGGGCAGTGGCGATGCTGAGCCTGTTCCTGGTCTCGGCGGCGGCGGGCGCGGCCCTGTTCGCTGTCACGACGCTCTACGAGGGCATCTACCTGATCGGCGCTTCGGGCGGGGTCGCGGGCCTGACTGGCGCGGCCATCCGCTTCATCTTCCAGCCCATCCTGATGGGTCGGCATCCCGAGACCGGGGAGCCGGTCATGCTCGGCCGGCGGCTGGCCAGCATGAGAGAGGTCTTCACCAATCCGCCCTCGCGCTATTTCACCCTGATCTGGCTGATCCTCAATGCCGCCGTGCCGCTGGTGCCGGTGGTGACGGGCCAGTCGCTGGCCGTGGCCTGGCAGGCGCATCTGGGCGGGTTTCTGGCGGGGTTTCTGCTGGTGGGGCTGTTCGAGCGGAAGGTGTGAGGGCGTGGAGCCAAGCGGTCATTCGAGCCGATGCGACGATATTATGCCCATCCTCTCGCGTTGCGCAGCCTGATCCCGCTGGCATGCAGCGTTGTTTGCCAAAGGCCCTTTAATGGAAGCAGGCTATCGACGACTCGGAGGTCCACGCCCCGGGTGGCTAGCGCGGCCGGCAGATCGGAAAGCATATCGCAACGAAGGGGTTTCACCGCGATCCGGCTGACCCACATGCCTGCGTCCTGCAAATTTTCAAAGCTATCGTTGGGTAGGTGGTAGCGATGCAGGGCCGTGGTCGCTATTTCGCGAAGTCGGTCTCGCTCGATGTATGCCACCGCGCGGTAGGCGCCCAACCACCTTGTCCTGTCAGCCTCGTTCGTTCGCTCGGTTGCTGAAATCAGGATGCGCGGGCAGTCGCGGGGGAAGAGGTACATAAAATCTACCCGTTCCTCGATTGCCCATACCAAGGCGCCATTCAACCATTCCATGCCGGGCGCGCGCTGAGACGGCACCAATACCGAACGCGGGATGAAGGTAGAGATCGCAGCATCGTCGCTAAAGTGGAACAGGCGCATTCTGGCCGACTGAACCTCCGGTTTGCTGCGAAATGGCAACGACCTTAAGGTCGAAATCCTGCATTGTCATGACCGGTTTCGGGGATGGCGAAGTGACGGGAAAACGACGGGAATGGGGTGGAAACTGTCAGTTGGCTCTTGGGTGCGAAACCACCAAAGCGGACTTCAATCGACCGTCGCATCGGGACCGTTTGCGAAGGATGGCTTCTGGCGTCTGCAACCATTCAGGCGCTGTGACTGCCGCAGGTTTCCAGCGTCATAGTCCCGGGTTTGTGCAGGGACCACGGATAGGCCGGCTTCATGCTGCGCTCGTCTGCGTCGCCTTGGCTCTACGCAGGTTCGCGGCGAATAGCGCCAGTGCGACACCGCCAAGAATTCCCACAGACGAAATCAGCAGGCGACCAGTCAGCGGCTCTCCGATGAACAGCGCGCCACCTGCCGCAGCAATGGCGGGAACCGTCAATTGGACGAATGCCGCGCTAGTACGGGTCATGCTCGGCAGCACGGTGTACCAAATGGCATAGCCTATTCCAGAAGCAATCGCCCCCGAGGCGAGTGCATAGGCCAGACCCGACGCGCTGCTCGTATGCGCCGGATCGGAAATTGCCACCAGCACGAGGGCAATCGGCAGGCAGCGAATGAAATTTCCGGCGGTATCAGCCAACGGCGCACGAGAGCTCTGTCCCAGCACGGAATATGCCGCCCAGGACAGCCCTGCGGTGGCCATCAATGCCGTGCCGAGCAGCGGCGGCGCCACCAGTCCCGGCGCCACGAGAAATACCAGGGCAACAAAAGCAACGCCGAATCCGAGCCACTCCCAAGGCCCTGGCCTGTCACCTTTCAGAATGGCCCATGCCAGCATGCCGACCTGCACGCTGGCGAAGAGGATGAGCGCGCCGGTCCCGGCCCCCAGCATGAGGTAGGCGATTGAGAAGGCCAGCGCGTAGCCGAACAAAGCTGCGGCCCCTCGCCAACTGCCACTGATTTCGATCCTCGCGTCACTATTCCTGCGCTCGCGGAAATAGAGGATTGCGGCCAAAGTCAGGGCTCCCGACACGATCCGCACACCGGTATAGCCAGTGGCGTTCATATCTCCTGCGCCCAGCGCCAGCCTAGCCAGAACCGAATTGGCTGAAAAAGCGAGCAGCGCTATCGTCGCGAGCACGGCGACCCTCAACGCAGTATCCTTTTGGTCTCGGTCGGAAATGGAGCATAGCCCCGTTCTGACGCAACCACTAGCCATTGCAGAAAGCGGGGGCGACGCCAGGTGTGCAACACGCCATTTCGTCCGTTCGGTCGGCTGTCCGCATCCACAAATGGGGTCGCAACCCGCCGCTCATCCTTGGCTTGGTCTGACGGCGGGCTGGATTGCCGGGACGAGCCCGGCAATGACGGCGGGGATGGATCGGTGTTTTGCTTGTGCCGGGTGAGTTGCCGCTGGGCCCCCTCATTCCCTCCTCTCAAGGGCAGGGCTATCGCATTTGGGCCATGTCTCGTGCTTGCCGGCACCCCCACCCATCCTTTTATCGGCCCATATGCGGTAGCCATGCCCGCTTTCGCGGGAATGACTCCGGGGTGAGAAGGCCTCCTTGAGGAACGCCTTCAGCAGGCAGGGGTGAGGCCGTGGGCTCGGGGCTAGCCGTAGACGGTTTTGGGGTCGAAGAGGCGGGGCAGGCCGGTGTCTTCGAGATTGGCCGTGTCGTCCGACAGGGCGACGCGGCGATAGAAGCAGGTCTTGCGGCCGGTGTGGCAGGCGGCGCCGCGGCCGGTCTGGCGGACGGCCATGACCAGGCAATCCTGATCGCAATCGGTGCGCAGTTCGACCACGTCCTGCATTTCGCCCGAGGTCTCGCCCTTTTTCCAGAGCGCCTTGCGGGACCGGGACCAGTAATGGGCGATGCCGGTTTCGAGCGTCAGCGACAGGGCCTCGGCATTCATATGCGCGACCATGAGGATGTCGTTAGTGCCCGCTTCGGTGGTGACCACGGTGATGAGGCCATGGGCGTCGAAGCGGGGGGCGAAAATGGTGCCTTCCTCGAGAGCGGCGTGGTCGAGGGATTGCGGATCAGCAAAGGCGATGGTCATGGCCGGGACTCCGGTTGCGATGGGGCGGCTTTAGCGCGGATGGGGGATGGGGGGAAGGGGGCTTTGCAGGGGGTGGCATGCCTCCAACTCGCTCGTCATCCTTGGGCTTGACCCGAGGAGCTTTCACTTGTCGATGCGCCATGGCGTAGAGCCCTCGAGTCAAGCCCGAGGGTGACGATCTGAGTGTGGGAATGACACCGAGTATACCAGCCCTACAGCCATCCCTTCCGCTTGAAGAAGAGGTAGGGCAGGACGGCGAAGAGGATCATGAGGAAGATGGCGAAGGGATAGCCGAAATCCCAATGCAGCTCGGGCATGATGTCGAAGTTCATGCCGTAGATCGAGGCCACCAGCGTCGGGGGCAGGAAGACGACGGCGGCGACCGAGAAGATCTTGATAATCTGGTTCTGTTCGAGATTGATGAGGCCCAGGGTGGCGTCGAGCAGGAAGCTGGCGCGGCCGTTGAGCCCCCGTGCATGCTCGCCCAGCGATAGAGCATCGCGCTGGATGACCTTGAGCAGGTAGCGGTTTTCCTTGCTGGCGGTGCGGCGCTGCGCGTCGTCCATGGCGGTGTGATAGGCGGTGAGGCGGCCCATGCTGACCAGGCTTTCCTGGATGAGATTGAGCAATTCGGCCTTGGTGCCGATCTTTTCGATCACCGCCTGGAGGTCACGCGTCTTCTTGGAGACATTGCGGGCCTTGTTACGGAAAATCTCGCGGGAGATATGATCGACATCGGTGCCGACGCGTTCGAGCGCATCGGCTATGCGATCGATCAGCGCTTCGAGCAGGCCGAGCATGACATGCTCGCCGCTGCGCGGGGGATTGTCCTTCTGCCGGGCGGCGCGGATGCGATAGGCGGCGAAGGGGCGCGGATCGCACCAGCGGACGGTGACCAGGGTATTGCCCTTGAGAATGAAGGTCACCGGCATCTTGATGACGTCGTCTCCGTCGAGATTGGCCAGGGCGGTCAGGGTGAGGAATTCGGCGCCGTCCTCGTGATAAAGCCGCGAGGAGAGCTCGATTTCGGCCATGTCGGCCTGGGACGGGACGGTGATGCCGAGCGCGCGTTCGATCGCCTGATCCTCCTCGAGGGTGGGATTGTGGAGATCGATCCAGACGAGGCCCGAGGCGTCACCGGCAAAGGGGGCTTCGGTCAGCAGGTCATCGATGCAGGTGAAGGCTTTCAGCATGGCTGGCTCCATGGTTTGCCGGCGCTTCGCGCGCGCCGGTTCACCCGGGCGCTAGAGCGCTCTGCCGTAAGGATATGTCGATGCGTTCCGTAAAGAGGGATCGGTCATTGCCCGGCCGGTCTAGCCCGTTGGCGAAGGCTCCGCCAGCACAAAGTGCGGCCGGCGCGATGGAAAGGCGCGGCCTATCAGCGGCGGCCGGCCACCATGGCGAAGAAGCGGTCCTGCTCAACGCGATCCTCGGCGAAGACACCGGTGAAACGGTGGGTGACGGTCTTGACGTCATGGGCCTTCACGCCGCGCATGGTCATGCACATATGCTCGGCCTCGAGCATGACGGCGGCGCCGCGGGGGCCGAGATTTTCGTTGATGGCGTCGATGATCTGCGCCGTCATGGTTTCCTGGGTCTGCAGGCGCCGGGCGAAGACTTCCACCAAGCGCGCCAGCTTGGACAGGCCCACCACGCCCTCATGGGGCAGGTAGGCGATATGCGCCTTGCCGTAGAAGGGCACCATGTGGTGCTCGCAATGGGCATAGAAGGGGATGTCCTTGACCAGCACGAGATCGTCGTAGCCGCCGACCTCGCGGAAGGTCTTGGAGAGCACTTCGCGGGCGTCCTGGCCATAGCCGGCGAACAGCTCGCCATAGGCCTTGGCGACGCGGGCCGGGGTTTCCAGCAGGCCTTCGCGGTTCGGATCGTCGCCGGCCCAGGCGATCAGGGTGCGCACCGCGGCCTCGGCCTCTTCCCGGCTGGGACGGGGCGATGCTCCCGGCGTGGCGGGCACAGGCTTGAGCGGCTTGACTTGGGCATCCATCGGGTCCGGCTCCTTAGCGTTGCGACCGCCCCTATAACGTGGGTTAAGGCGTGTCGGATCATGGCAGGAGCATTTCTCCTGACAGTCCAGTGGAGACCACCTATATAGAAGCGGAACGGGACCGGAACAAGAAACAGAATTGTCGCAAACATGGAACTGAGCGATCTCTATTCCGAACGCATCCTGGATCTGGCGGGAAATGCCCCTCAGCCCGGCCGGCTCGCCGATGCCGATGCGTCGGCCCGCAAGGTCAGCCGGGTGTGCGGCTCGATGATCGAGGTCGATGTCGTGGTGCGGGACGGGGCGATCGCCGGCTATGGGCATGAGGTTTCGGCCTGTGCGCTGGGCCAGGTCTCGGCGGCGGTGGTGGCGCGGGAAATCGTCGGCACGCCGGTGGCCGAGTTCCTGGCGGTGCGGGCGCAGATGCACGACATGCTCAAGGATGGTGGGCCGCCGCCGGGCGGCAAGTGGGACGATCTCAAATATCTCGAACCGGTCCGGGACTATCCGAACCGGCATGTCTCGACATTGCTGGTCTTCGATGCGGTGGCGGCGGCGATCGAAAAGCTCGAGTCTTCTCAAGCTCTTGCGGCGCGGGGCTGATGGATCGAGTCATGTCGCTGTTCTGGCGGGTCGTGGATTTTCCATTCAAGGTCGCCGCCATTTTCCTCATCACGCTCTATCGCTACACGCTCTCGGCCTTTACCGGGCGGACGTGCCGGCACCTGCCGACCTGCTCGGAATTCACCCGCGACGCGATCTGGACATTCGGTTTCTGGCCGGGCGGCTGGATGGGGCTGGCGCGGCTCTGGCGCTGCCGTCCGGGTGGGACGCATGGCTATGATCCGGTGCCGGAAAAACTTCCGGAGGCGGGCCGGTGGTATCTGCCGTGGCGCTATGGACAATGGAGGGGAGAAAAACATGACCATGCTTGAGGGAAGCTGCCTCTGCGGCGCGGTGGCCTATGCGGTGGAAGACGCGTTCCACGCCGCCTTCTACTGCCATTGCTCGCGCTGCCGGCGGGCGACGGGCTCGGCGTTCAAGCCGATGGCAGCGATCAAGACCGGAAGGCTGCGCCTGACCCGGGGCCAGGATGCCTTGCTGATCTACGGAACGCCGCCCGGCAGCCATGACGTGCATTGCGGCGCCTGCGGCTCGTTCCTCTATTCGGTCATCGCCGATAATGGCAACACGCATGTGGCCATGGGCACGCTGATCGATACGCCCTCGGTGAAGCCCTCGTTCCACATGTTCGTGGGCTCCAAGGCCGCATGGTACGAGATCGGCGATGACCTGCCGCAATTCGAGGGGTTGCCGGGCTGAAGGCCATGTAAAGGCTGGAATTCCCGTCCATTCATGCTAAGCAGCGGCCTCGCGCCGTTTTAGCGCGACCAATCGATTTCATGGAGACTCAAAATGTCGATCAAGGTGACGTTCCCCGATGGTGCTGCTCGCGACTATTCGCGCGGCACTACCGGCACCGAGATCGTGGAGGGAATCTCCAAGAGCCTGGCCAAGAAGACGGTGGCCATGAAGTGGAACGGCGTCTTGTCCGATTTGTCCGACGCGCTGGAAGACGATGGCCGTATCGAATTCGTGACGCGCGACAGCGGCAGCAAGGACGTGCTGGAGCTGATCCGGCACGATGCCGCGCATGTGCTGGCCGAGGCGGTGCAGGAGCTGTGGCCCGACACGCAGGTGACGATCGGCCCGGTGATCGAGAACGGCTTCTACTACGACTTCTACCGGCCGGCGGGGCCGTTCACGGAAGACGAGCTGCGCGTCATCGAGAAGAAGATGGCCGAAATCGTCGAGCGTGGCGCCGTCTTCACCAAGGAAGTATGGAGCCGTGACCAGGCCAAGGACTGGTTCGAAGCCAAGGGCGAAGCATTCAAGGTCGAACTGGTCGATGCGATTCCGGCCGACCAGTCGATCAAGATGTACAAGCAGGGCCAGTGGATGGACCTTTGCCGCGGTCCGCATATGCGGAGCGTGAAAGATGTCGGCCAGGCCTTCAAGCTGACCAAGGTGGCGGGCGCCTATTGGCGCGGCGACAGCAATCGCGAGGTGCTGAGCCGCATCTATGGCACGGCCTTCGCCACGCGCGAGGAGCTCGACGCCTATCTGACGATGATGGAAGAGGCCGAAAAGCGCGACCATCGCAGGATAGGCCGCGACCTCGATCTGTTCCATCTGCAGGAAGAGGCGCAAGGCTCGGTGTTCTGGCATCCGCGCGGCTTCGTCATCTACAACCAGATGGAAGCCTATATCCGCCGGCGGCTCGGCAAATCCGGCTATCAGGAAGTCAAGACGCCGCAATTGATGCATGCCAAGTTCTGGGAACAGTCCGGGCATTGGGGCAAGTACCGCGAAAACATGTTCGTGGTGCCCGACCAGGTACCCAATACCGAGGACGACCAGCCCATCTTCGAGGCCGGCGCGGACCTGCTGGCGCTCAAGCCGATGAACTGCCCCGCGCATGTGCAGATCTTCAACCAGGGCATCAAGTCCTACCGCGATCTGCCTCTGCGCATGGCGGAATTCGGCTGCTGCCACCGCAATGAGGCGCATGGCGCGCTGCATGGATTGATGCGCGTGCGGCAGATGACCCAGGACGACGCCCATATCTTCTGCCGCGAGGACCAGATCCAGAGCGAGACCGAGCATTTCGTGCATCTGCTCTATTCGGTCTATGGCCATATGGGCTTCGACAACGTGATCATCAAGCTGGCGACGCGGCCGGAAAAATTCGGCGGCACGATCGAGCGCTGGGACGCGGCGGAAAAGGCGCTGGGCGACGCCCTGCGCGCCACCGGCTACGATTTCGAGATCGCCGAGGGCGAGGGGGCCTTTTATGCGCCCAAGCTCGAATTCCATCTCAAGGACGCCATCGGCCGGTCCTGGCAGGTGGGCACGCTACAGCTCGATTACGTGCTGCCCGAGCGGCTCGACGCGACCTATGTGGCCGAGGATGGCAGCCGCCAATATGCGGTGATGCTGCACCGGGCCATCCTGGGCTCGCTGGAGCGGTTCATCGGCATCCTGCTGGAAAACTATGCCGGCAAGATGCCGATGTGGCTGGCGCCGACCCAGGTGGTGGTGGCTACCATCGTGTCGGAAGCGGACGATTATGCCCAAAAGCTGGTGAACCAGCTCAAGGCCGCCGGCATCCGCGCCGAGATCGACACGCGCAACGAGAAGATCAATTACAAGGTGCGCGAGCACTCGGTGCAGAAGGTGCCGCTGATGTTCGTGGTGGGCAAGCGCGAGGCCGAGGAGGGTACCGTCTCGGTGCGCCGCCTGGGGACCGAAGGCCAGAAGGTCGAGCCGTTCATGGATGCGCTGGTCTCGCTGATGGCCGAGGCGACCCCGCCGGACCTCAAGGAAGAAGCCGAAAAGGCCGCCTGATGCCGCAACGTCCGTCCAACCGGGAAATGAAGGCCCTCTATCATCTGGGCGAGGACAAGGTCCTCGGCCCGGATGACTTCAAGGATATCGGCGAAAAGACCTTTGCCGGCATGCTGAAGAAGAAGTGGGTGGAAGAGGTGGCGCCGGGCAAGTTCCGGACCACCGAAAAGGGCCGTATCATCCACGACGAGGAAGTCTATTTCACCGGGCGGTGGAAGCGCTGATTACCGCGAGACAGCTCCGCGAAAGCGGGGACCTTCGTTTATAAAACAGAGGTTCCCGCTTTCGCGGGAATGACTCAGTGGAAATGACGGGGCATCGAAAAGGGCCTCTCGTCAAGGGTGAGTGCAGGAGCGGGTATCGATGGCCGAACCGATTCAGATCACCCGCTCCATTTCAATCGATCCGGCGGAGATCGAGGAAAGCTTCGTGCGGGCCTCGGGGCCGGGCGGGCAGAATGTCAACAAGGTGGCGAGCGCGGTGCAATTGCGCTTCGACCTCGTCAATTCCCCGAGCTTGTCCGAACCGGTCAAGCGCCGCGTGGCGGCCCTGGCCGGCAGCCGGCTGACCAAGGACGGGGTGATCGTCATCACCTCCAATTCGCATCGCGACCAGCCGCTCAACCGCGCCGAGGCCTTGGCGCGGCTGGTGGCGCTGATCCGGGAAGGCGCCTATCCACCCAAGCCCCGCATCGCGACGCGGCCGACCCTGGCGTCGAAGAAGCGGCGGCTGGAGGGCAAGGCCAAGCGCTCCGAAGTCAAGCAGATGCGCGGGCGGCCGGGCGAGGAATAGGGACCTTCAGGTTTAAACGGACACGGTTCTGTCGCTCTCTCCCTCTCTCCCTCTCTTAAGGGGAGGGAAGCAAAAGAGCATCAAACGCAATCCGGATCGTCACTCTCGGGCTTGACCGGGGGTTCTTTGTTTTTGGGTCTATCGCAAACGCCCTCGGGTCAAGCCCGAGGGTGACGATCCGTGGGTGGGGTGCCTCCTCTTAAGGGGGAGGGAAGCAAAAGAGCCGCGATTCCAGCTACTAGGGGCCGCCGACAGACCCGGAAGACCTCATGGTGAGCCTGTCGAACCATGAGGTCTGCTCCGGAGGCGAAAGGATATCGGCGGTGCCGATATCCCAGGGTCTTTTATTTCGATTCCGCGCTGATATTGACCTTGCCGAGCAGGCTGGTCGGGTCGTCTTCGGCGGCCATGAAATCGGCGATGCCCAGGCCCGGATCGTCCTTGGCGGTGATGGCGATTTCGAGGGTTTTCGCGGTGCCGGAGACGAAGGCGGCCACGGCGTCGCCCATCTTGGCGGCATCGGCGACGCCGGCCAGGAGGCCGATCACCGTGCCCTTGGCGAGATCGGCATAAATGGGGCGGAGCGTGGCCGGGTCGCCGCCCTGTTCGGTGGCGGCGATGGCAAGGACGAGATCGGCCAGGCCGTCGTCCACGACATTGGCATTGAGCGACTTCACCGCCATGCCCATGGCGGCGGCGAGGGCGGTGTTTTCGTTCAGGTCAAAGAGATCGGCGGTGGCGTTGGCGATGGTGCCCGCCAGGGTGACGCTGGCCAAATCCACGCCGGAGGCGGAGACTTCCTCGATATCGATGCTGTTCGTGGCCTCGTTCCAGGCGGCGGCGAGGCGGAAGCCGGCATCGACCTCGGTGATGCCCAGCGCGCGGAGCTGGTCCAGCGCCTCGTCGCCGGTATCCTCCGGCACGGGCGCCTGGATATTGCTGGCGGACACGTCGAGGACGGTCGGGATGCCGTTGCGATAGGCGCCCAGCGTCAGGTCGAAGGCGCCGACATTGACCTTGATGCGCGCGTCTTCGTCATCGGGATCGGGAACGTCCACCGCGAGCCCAGAAAGGGCGAAGCCTTCCATGGAGGGCATGAGCAGGCGCGCATTATCGTCGAACCAGGCGGCGTCCACATCGTCCGGCACGGTTTCGAGCAGGGCGATGGTGTTGCTGAGATCGGTCTGCTTGATGGTGAGATTGTCGAGCAGGACCGAGCCGTCGCCCTCGATCGCCACGTCGAGCCCGTTCATGGAAATCGACGGATAGACGCCCGGCGACATGCCGCCCATGACCATGCCGGCAATGTTGAAGCGCAAGGCGCTGCCATCTTCGACGCCCTCGCAGGACATGCCTTCGAAGGTCACTTCGGAGGTTTCGAAGGCGGTGAGGATATCGGCATACATGCGCACGAATTGTCCGATCAGGGCTGGGTCGAAATCGTCCGGATCGTCTTCCATGGCCTGAACCAAAGCCGTCATCTCGGCGAAGGAGGTCTTGAGCGGGCGGGCCTTGAATTCGGCGCCCGAAATGGCACCGAAGGTGCAGTCGACATCCTCGGCGCGCATGGTGCCGCCCGTGGCGGAGAAATCGGTATAGATGGTCTCGATGGCGGGGCTGCCGGCCTCGACCAGGCCATAGACGGCCAGCATCTGGCCGATGTCGAAATTGGCGGCGGAGACGGCGCCGAAATCGGCATCGGTCTCGCCGGTCTCCATGAGGGTGCGGCCGAGGCTGACGCTGCCCGCCACCCCATCGACGATATCGGTGAGGACCAGGTCGGTGAAGGTCACGACGGCGCGGTTCTCGGTGTCGTCGCGCTGGGAGGTGACGGTGACCACGATTTCCGGCACCGTGATGCTGGTGGCGTCGAGTCCGGCCAGTTCATCGGCATACTCGGCCACCGCGCCGGCCAGGATGGCGGTGAGGGTTTCGTCGGAAATGGAGGAGTCGACGGTATCCACGACGGGGATGGAAATGGAGTAATCGACCTCGATCGCGGCGGGCGCGGCCTGCTTGCTCTTGGTCTTTTCCTTGGCCAGGGCCGGCGCGGCGGGCAGGGCGACGCTGAGCAGGCAGGCGGCGGCGAGAGCCGGCAGGCGCGAGGCTGGCGAATTGACGAACATGGTTCTCTCCCGTTTCCATCCGGAATTTCTGGTGAATGGCCTCAGCCTATTCAACAGCAAGATTTGTCATTGTCGAGACAGCGCGCCCCGACGCCTGCCGTTGACGGCTAATAGATCGAGGTCAGGAGCTCGATTTCACGCTGGCTGCCCGGCTGGACCTGGACCTCACGGTTGTAGACCTGGTCTCCCAGCTTGGCGAGGACGAGATATTCGCCTTCGGACAGCACGGTGGAGGGAAAGGCGCTCCGTTCGGTGAAGATCGTGGTGCCATCGGTCGTCTTGACTGTCCATTCGACGTCGGCAATGGCCTCGCCGCCTTCCTCCGAGACCAGCTTGAAGGAAATTTCGGCGGCGTGGTGATAAAGGGTGGCATCGGTCAGCTGGCCCGGCTCGACGCGCAGATCGGCGCGGACCACGGCGTTGACGTCGCCGAAATGGGAGACGACCTGATAGGTGCCGGCATTGAGCGTGACGATCTCGTTGGGCGGCACGTTCTCGGCCACCATCACGCGCTCGGCCGCTGAGGTGCCGGCGGTGAGGATGTCGAAGTGCAGCAGGCCCGGCGAAATGGCGATATCGCCCGTGACGGCGGAATTGAGCCTGATGGCGCCGGCGCCCAGGATGATGTCCATCTCATTGGGGCCGGGCGCGACCGAGAAGGCCTCGCTGATCTGGGCCTGACCATAGGCGACATGGACCATGTATTCGCCGGGCGGCAATTCGAGCCGGGCGCTGCCGGCATCGGCCTTGGCCACCAGCGCCATTTCGCCATTGGCATCGGGCTCGGCCTCGAAGACGCGCCAGACCAGGCCTTCCTGTATGGTGGTGCCGTCCTGGGTGATGCGGGCATTCAGCGTTACCGGCTGGGGCACATTGGTGAGGGCGGCGATGGCTTCGGTTGCGGCATTGGGCCCGGCGTCGGGGGCCGGCGGCGGCGCGCTCCGATCCGGACGCGGGCGCGGCAGGGGCGGAATTTCGGCGCTTTCCTGGGCCAGGGCCGGGCTGAGCGGGGGCGCCGACAAGGTGGTGAAACCGATCACGATCGCTATGAGCGCTGCAAGACGCATGAAGACTCCCGGGCCGCCGCATGGATGGTCGGCCGAATCCTGCCGGTACAGGTAGGCCGCGATTGGGGAAAAGCTGTGTCACAGTCCCGGCTGTTTTTAAACAGCCCATTGGCCCGGAGACGCTTTTTCGCAAACCGGCCTTTGCCCGTGGGGCAGGGACCGCTATCTGTCAGCCGAACCAAGGAGAGTATCATGCCTGCCAATCCGGCCCTGCGCGACTATCTGCTCACCCGCCGCTCCGTGGGGCTGGCCTTCCTACAGGAGCCGGGACCGTCGGCGGCGGAACTCGAGACGCTGCTGACCATTGCGACGCGCGTGCCCGACCATGGCAAGATCACGCCGTGGCGGCTGGTGATCTTTGCCGGGGAGGCGCGGCGCGCTGCGGGAGAGAAGCTGGCGGCGATCGCGGCGGCGCGCAATCCCGGGCTGGACGAGGCGGGGCTGGAGATCGAGCGCAATCGCTTCCTGCCGGCGCCGCTCACCATCGGGGTGATTTCGACGCCCAAGCCGCATCCGAAAGTGCCGGAAATGGAGCAATTGCTGTCGGCCGGCAATGTGGCGTTCAACCTGGTGCACGGTGCCTATGCGCTGGGTTACGCGGCGAGCTGGGTGACGCGCTGGTTCACGTTCGACGCCGAGGCGGCGGCGATGCTGGGGGCGGGGCCGGGCGAGCAATTCGTGGGTTTCGTGCATATCGGGACGCCCAGCGCGGCGGTGGAAGACCGGCCACGGCCGTCCCTGGGCGAGGTGGTGACGCGCTGGGATGGCGGTAACTAAGCGGTAGGTTTGGTTAACGCATTGTTAGCGGTCAATGATGCTAACCTGCGCATATCCTGATTCCCACGCGAAAGCCCAAAGATGGGTGTGCAGCCGATATCCATACCGCAGAACCTGGCGAGCGCGCTGAACGCAGCGGGCAATCGCAGCGGGGTGGATTTCGGCTATCTGCTGCAGACGGCTGTGCGGGAAAGCAGCCTCAATCCGCAGGCCAGGGCCGGCACGTCCTCGGCGGTGGGGCTGTTTCAGTTTCTCGAAGGCACCTGGCTACAGGTGATGAAGCAGGACGGGCCGCGCCTGGGCTATGGCGCCCATGCCGACCAGATCGAGGTGACGGCGAGCGGGGATTACGTGGTGCGCGACCCGGCGCGGCGTGCGCAAATCCTCAAGCTGCGTGAGGACCCGCAGATTGCCGCCGACCTGGCGGCCGCCTTTACCCGCTCCAATGGCGATTATCTCCATTCCGCCTTCGGGCGCATGCCCAGTCCGGGCGAATTGTACATCGCCCATTTCCTGGGCGCACAGGGCGCCGAGAAGATGTTCCGCGCCGGGCTGCAAAATCCTGAGCAAATGGCGGTGGACCTGTTTCCGCGCCAGGCGCAGGCCAACCAGGCGATCTTCTATGACCGCAGCGGGGCGCCGCGCAGCATCAGGCAGGTCTATCAGGTGCTGACGGCCAAGCATGAGGGTGGGGCCTCGGCCGGCTTTTCGGTGCAGCAAATGGCGGGGCAGGGTGGCAGCGAGGTCGTGCGCGAACCGGCGCCGCCGATCCCCTCCCGCTTCTCCCGCGAGGACATGTCGTTTACCGGCCTGTTCCTGACCGATCCCAGGGATGGACAGGGCGGCGAAGAGAATGGCGAAGGCGGCGCGGCGTTCTTCACGCAGCTTTACAGCCAATAGAAAGGGAAAGCTTCAATCCCGGTCGCCGATTTGGCGATGCGTTAAGAAGTCGGCGCTCTCATGAAATCCTGCCAGGAAGGGCAGAGGGCTGGAGGACAGAATGCGACATCAAGCCAGTGTGGCCGGGCAGGGACAGCCGCCGGTTCCCAGAGGTCTGGTCCTGCTCGGGCTCAGCGTACTGTCCTGGACGATGCTTGTGGGCCTGTGGCAGGGCCTGGCCGCGATCGGCGCGGCGCTGGCGGGATAGAGTGCAATATCGAACCGCCTGAAGAGACGTATGCTGCCGCAGAATTGTGTGCGGACGGGTTGCCAAGCAAGTCCAATAAACAGCTGCGCGAAACAGACTAGCGACAGCGCTGGCCGCATTCTCTAATAATATCACGGCCAACTCGGAGTGCGCTGATGAAAATCGCGATGGTCGGAGCCGGCTATGTCGGCTTGGTTACAGGCGTCTGTCTGGCCGATTTCGGCCATGACGTGGTCTGTGTCGACAATGACCGGACCAAGATCGAGGCGCTGCGGCGCGGCGAGATACCCATCTACGAGCCCGGCCTTGCCGAACTGGTCAAAGCCAATGTCGCGGCCGGCCGGCTGATCTTTTCAGAGGACCTTGCCGCGGCCGCGCGGGCGGCGGAGGTGATTTTCGTGGCGGTGGGGACGCCGTCGCGCCGGGGCGACGGCCATGCGGACCTTCGCCATGTGCATGCGGTGGCGCGGGACATTGCCGCCAGCGTCGAGGGCTTTACGGTGGTGGTCACCAAATCCACCGTGCCGGTGGGCACGGGGGACGAGGTGGCGGCGATCATCGCGGCGGCCAATCCCGAGGCCGACGTGGCGGTGGTCTCCAATCCCGAATTCCTGCGCGAAGGCGCCGCCATCGAGGATTTCAAGCGTCCCGACCGCATCGTGGTGGGCCTGGAGGACGAGCGGGCCCGTGCCGTGATGAACGAGGTCTATCGTCCGCTCTACCTCAACCAGGCGCCGCTGATGTTCACTGGCAGGCGGACGGCCGAGCTGATCAAGTATGCGGCCAATGCCTTCCTGGCCATGAAGGTTACCTTCATCAACGAAATCGCCGATCTCTGCGAGCGCACCGGGGCCGATGTGCAGCAGGTGGCGCGCGGCATCGGGCTGGACAAGCGGATCGGCCCGAAATTCCTGCATGCCGGACCGGGTTTCGGCGGGTCCTGCTTTCCCAAGGATACGCTGGCCCTGGTCAAGATCGGGCAGGACAATGAAAGCCCGATGCGGCTGGTGGAAACGACCATAGCGATCAACGACCAGCGCAAGCGCGCCATGTCGCGCCGGGTGGTCGCGGCCTGCGGCGGGGAGGTGCGGGACAAGACCATCGGCGTGCTCGGCCTGACCTTCAAGCCCAATACCGACGACATGCGCGACGCGCCTTCCATCGACACTTATCCGGGGCTTGCTCGATCGCGGGGCGCAGGTGGTGGCGTATGATCCGCAGGGCATGGACGCGGCCAGGAGTGTGATCGAGGGCATAGCCTATGCCGAGAGCGCCTATGCGGCGGCCGAGGGCGCCGATGCGCTGGTGCTGGTCACCGAATGGAACGAGTTCCGCTCGCTGGATCTCGACCGGCTGAAGGCGGCGATGCAGGTGCCGGTTTTCGTCGACCTGCGCAATGTGTACCGCCCCGAGGAAATGGCCCGTAACGGCTTCCACTATGTCGGCATCGGCCGGCCTGCCGGGTCTGTCCGGGCCGACCAGGCGGAGGCGGCCGAATAGGGCGTCGGGAGCGAGGGGCCGTGAGCGGGGATGGGCTGAAATTCGGCACGAGCGGGCTGCGGGGGCTGGCGACGGCGCTGGCCGGGCAAGCGGCGCGACGCTATGTGCTGGCCTTTCTCGAGCATGCGAGGCGGAAGGGGGAACTGGGCGATGGGCGGGTGTTCATCGGCCGGGACCTGCGCCCGTCGAGCCCCGCCATCGCAGAGGATTGCGCCATGGCCGTCGTGGCGGCCGGCCTGGTTCCGGTGGATTGCGGCGCCTTGCCGACGCCGGCGCTGGCCCTGCATGCCATGGCCGAGGGCGGGGCGGCCCTGATGGTGACCGGCAGCCATATTCCGGCGGATCGGAACGGGCTCAAATTCTACCTGCCCGGCGGCGAGATCAGCAAAGCGGACGAGGAGGGCATCCTGGCCTGCCTCGATGAACGGGGGGTGCCGGACCGGCCGGTGCGCATGGCCGATACCAGCGCCGAGGCGGCGGCGCGCTATCTGGCGCGGTGCGCCGGGCTGCTGCCGGAGGGGCAATTGGCGGGATGGCGGATCGGCATATTCGAGCATTCGAGCGTGGCGCGAGACAGCCTGGGATTGGTGCTGCGGGCGGCGGGGGCGGAGACGATCGGGCTGGGGCGCAGCGGGCATTTCGTGCCGGTGGATACCGAGGCGTTCGGCGATGCGCTGTTTGCGCCGCTGCCGGGCTGGCTGGATCAATATGGGCTCGACGCCGTGGTTTCGGCGGATGGCGACGGGGACAGGCCGCTGCTGATGGATGGCAGCGGGCAATTCGTGCGCGGCGACGTGCTGGGGCTGATCGCCACGCGCTATCTGGGCGCGGACAGCGTGGTGACGCCGGTGACGTCCAATTCCGGCCTGGAGCGCAGCGGTTTTTTCGCCCATGTCATCCGCACCCGGGTGGGGTCGCCCCATGTCATTGCGGCCATGGCGGCGGCGCCGGGCGCGGTCATCGGCTTCGAGGCCAATGGCGGCACACTGGTGGGGCGGAATATCCGCCTCGATGGCCGGGCCTTGCCGGAACTGGCGACGCGCGACGCCATGCTGCCGCTGCTCTGCGTGCTCGGTGCGGCGGCCCGACGGGGGCAGGGGATCGCCGAGCTGGTCGCGGGCCTGCCCTTGCAGGCGGCGCTGGCCGACCGGCTGCAGAATGTGCCGGATGTTCGTAGCGCGGTGTTTCTCGGGCGCCTGGCGGACGATCCCGCCTATGCGGAAGCGCTGTTCGCGCCGCATGGCATTGCGGAGCTGGTGCGGATCGACGGAATGCAATTTCGCACCGGGGCCGGGGAGATGGTGCATTTTCGCGCCTCGGGCAACGCGCCGGAGCTGCGCTGCTATGTGGAAGCGGCCACGCCCGAGGCGGCGCGGGCGCTGCTCGACTGGGGACTGGCGACGGCGGCCCGGGAAATGGGGCTGCCACCGCCCGGTCCCCGAGCCTGACGCGGGGCAGCGGGCCGATATCGGCATTTGAGACAAATTTTATCGAAATTGCGAACATCGCTGCAATTCGAGGCGGGCATCCTGGTGGCATCAAACATCTGGGATGGCTCAAATGACGATCAGACTTGCAAAGGGGCTTGCCGGCTTGGCGCTGGCGGTCTCGCTCGGTGCCAGCCTGCCCGCGCAGGCTTCGGATGCGTTCGCCACTGCCAGGGGAGCGGCCGTGCAGCCGCTGGCCATGCAATATTTCTGCGCCCAGCACCCTTCGGAATGCCGGGGCGGCGGTGCCGGGCAGGTGGCGATGAATGCCGAGCTCATGACCCTGCTCAAGACGGTCAATGTCCAGGTCAATCGCAGCATCAAGCCGCGGCGCGAGAGCGCCGACAACTGGGCGCTGGCGCCGGAGGCGGGCGATTGCGAGGATTACGTGATCACCAAGCGCGCCCATCTCATCCGCGCGGGCGTGCCGGCCGGCTCGCTGCGCATCGCCTTCACCCATACAGGCCGGGGCCAGCCGCATGCCGTGCTGGTGGTGCGCTCCAGCGATGGCGATTTCGTGCTCGACAACCTGACCAACAGCGTCAAGAGCCTGCGGATGAGCGGCTATAATATTCGCTCGATGTCTTCGGCCGATCCGCGCCGCTGGGTCGCCGGCTGAGATTTTCCCATCATCATGCAGCCCAGCGGGGCGGTTTCGCCTGAGCGGCGGAGCCGCCCCGTGCTTTTGCATGCAACCTTTTCCGGCATTGCCAGTTAGGCCGTCTGACGTGCCAGACAAGTGCAGTCCGTGCTTTTGCTTACGCGTTCACATTTTAACCCAACTTGACGAGCAGGCTTGCCAAGTCGGTTAATAGAATGCCAAGCTATTACGTTGACTTTTTCTTAATATTCGGGGCAATCATCTTCTGCGGCGTGTACGAGGAAAGCTGAAATGCTGAGAATTTTCGGGACGACTCTGATTGCAGCTGCGCTGACCGTCTCCTCGGTCCATGCAGCGCCCGTGTCCGGATATGGGGACACGCTCGACGCTCAATTCGCCTCGCTCTATGCGGCGGCCTTCGCGGCCTGTACGCCCAGCGGCGGCGCGCCGGCCGACGCGGATGCCTGCGCGGCGGCGATCAATGCCTATTCGGCGGCACTGGTGGCGGCGGGCGTGCCGCTCGAGGTGGCGGTGGTCTCGTTCCAGGAATTGCGCGACGAGGTACGGGCCGCCGGTGGCGGAGCCGCCATCGATGCAGTGTTCGAGCAATTGCTGCCGGAAACTGAATCGGTCGGCGAAGAAGTCAGTCCCGGCTGATTGTGTAAATAATTGCCAGAGCAATTGAGCTGCCTTCGTCGGGTGGCTCAATTTTCGTTTGTCGCGCGGTAGGTATTCAGCGCTGCATTTTCTGCATATCTGGTGTGATTTATTGTTCCGTAATCCCGCAATTGCCGGGATTTTATGGGCATTGCCGCAGTTTTTGCGCTTTTTACAATTAACCAATTGCGTAACGGTTCTATGACAACTGCGTGACAATGTCGCAGCGGTGTGCAATCGTTTATGAGCGGTTAACGCGATCGGAATGCTGCGATGGATGATGAATTCTCTAAGCGCGATGCACTTGCCGGTATTTCGCTAGGCGCTGGCTCCGGCCGGACCTATGCGCTCGACGCCTTCGACGTCGCGCCCGCGGAAAAGTATCCCAGCGGGCTGCCCCTGCAGATGAGAGGGGGCGTTCCGCTGCTGCCGCCGCTGTCGCCGGCACGGCGGCTCAATCTCGTGGCCAAGCGCGGGCTCGACCTGGTGCTCTGCGTCCTGGCGCTCGTCGCGCTGGCGCCGCTGCTGCTGGGCGTGGCGGCGCTGATCAAGCTGACCAGCCCGGGTCCGGTGCTCTTCGTGCAATATCGTCCCGGCTATGGTGGCGTGCGCTTTCCCCTGCTCAAATTCCGCACCATGCATGCCGATCGCGGCGATATGTCGGGCGTGGCGCAGACGCAGGCCAATGATCCGCGCGTGACCCGGATCGGGGCCTTCCTGCGCCGGACCAGCATCGATGAATTGCCGCAATTGCTCAATGTCCTGGCCGGGCATATGTCGCTGGTGGGGCCGCGTCCGCATCCGGTCAATATGCGGGCGGCGGGCAAGCTCTACCAGGAATTGGTGCCCTATTACGACCTGCGGCTGGTGATGCGGCCGGGCTTGTCCGGCTGGGCGCAGGCCAATGGCTATCGCGGGCCGACGATCGACGCGCGATCGGCGCGGGCGCGGATCGAGCACGACATGGCCTATATCCAGAATTTCTCGCTCGCTCTCGATCTGCGGATCATCCTGATCACCCTGAGAAAGGAATTTCTCGGCGGCACCGGATTCTGACGCGCCCGCCCGTCCTAATATCGGCGCCGATAGGAGATAGAGGTCACGACGCCACTTCCTGCCCGGAGTTTCAATGGCCAAACGCATCCTGATCACTGGGGGAGCCGGGTTCATCGGTTCGCATCTGAGCGAGCTTCTGCTCGAGGCCGGGCACGAGGTGCTGTGCGTCGACAATTTCTTCACCGGCACGCGGGGCAATGTGCTGCACCTGCTGGAGAACAGGCGGTTCGAGCTGATGCGGCACGATGTGACCCATCCGCTCTTCGTGGAAGTGGACGAAATCTACAACCTGGCCTGCCCGGCATCGCCCGTGCATTACCAGTTCGACCCGGTGCAGACCACCAAGACCAGCGTGATGGGCGCGATCAACATGCTGGGGCTGGCCAAAAGGCTGCGGGTGCCGATCCTGCAGGCCTCGACCTCGGAAGTCTATGGCGATCCGGAAGTGCATCCGCAGCCGGAGGGCTATTGGGGCCACGTGAACCCGATCGGCCCGCGCTCCTGCTATGACGAGGGCAAGCGCTGCGCCGAAACGCTGTTCTTCGACTATCGCCGGCAGCACAACCAGAAGATCAAGGTGGTGCGTATCTTCAATACTTATGGACCGAAGATGCACCCCAATGACGGGCGCGTGGTCTCCAATTTCGTGGTGCAGGCGCTCAAGGGCCAGGACATCACCATTTATGGCGATGGCAGCCAGACGCGGTCCTTCTGCTATGTCGACGACCTGGTGGCGGGCCTGGTGCGGATGATGGCGACTGAGGATAGCGTGACCGGGCCGATCAATATCGGCAATCCGGTGGAGTTCACCATCCGCCAATTGGCCGATCTGGTGGTGGACATGGTCAATTCCGGTTCGAAGGTGGTCTATCGGGATCTGCCGACCGACGATCCGCGCCAGCGCCGGCCCGATATCGGCATGGCGCGTGCGGTGTTGGGTTGGGAGCCGAAGGTGCAGTTGCGCGAAGGGCTGGACAAGACCATCGCCTATTTCGAAACCCTGCTGGCGGCGGGAAAAGCGGCCCAATGAGCAGCCCGGATATTGTCTTCCCGCTGGAGGGGCAGCGGGTCTGGGTCGCCGGGCATCGTGGCATGGTGGGCAGCGCGGTGGAGCGGCGGCTGGCTGGGGAAGGATGCGTGCTGGTGGGGCTCGACGAACCCCGCGCCGATCTGCGCCGGCAGGATGCAGTCGAGGCGCTGATCGGGCGGCTGCGCCCGGATGCCATCGTCATGGCGGCAGCCAAGGTCGGCGGCATCCTGGCCAACGAGACCTATCCGGCCGAATTTCTCTATGACAACCTGATGATCGAGGCCAATGTCATCGGCGCGGCGCATGGTCATGACGTCAAGCGCCTGCTGTTTCTCGGTTCGAGCTGCATCTATCCCAAAATGGCGCCGCAGCCGATCGAGGAGACGGCTTTGCTGACCGGGCCGCTGGAGCCGACCAACGAATATTATGCCATCGCCAAGATCGCCGGCATCAAGCTGGCCCAGGCCTATCGCCGCCAATACGGCCGGGACTATATTTCGGCGATGCCGACCAATCTCTATGGACCCGGCGACAATTTCGACCTGCAATCGAGCCATGTCCTGCCGGCGCTGATCCGCAAGGCGCATGAAGCGAAAATGCGGGGCGAGGGCGAGCTGGTCGTCTGGGGAACGGGCAGCCCGCGACGCGAATTCCTGCATGCGGACGATTGCGCCGATGCGCTGGTTTTCCTGCTCAAGACCTATTCGGACGAGGCGCATGTCAATGTCGGATCCGGCCAGGACCTGACCATTCTGGAACTGACAGAAATGGTCTGCGCGATCGTGGGGTTCGAGGGGCGCATCGTGCACGATCTCGGCAAGGCCGACGGCACGCCGCGCAAGCTGATGTCGGCGGAGCGGCTGCGGGCCATGGGCTGGGCGCCGCGGATCGGGCTGCGCGAGGGCATCGCCCAGACCTATCGCTGGTTTCTCGATCATGTCGCCTGAGGCGCATGACGTACAGGCCGTCGCGCCATCCCACGACATGCTGGGCATGCGCCTCGATGCCATCGCGCCGGGGCGCTATATTGCGGAGATCGTGGAGGCCGGCGGGCGCGGGGAGGGGTTCTATTGCTGCATCGCCAATGTGCATATGTGCGTGTTGGCGCATGACGATCCCGCGTTCCGGGCCATCGTCAATGGCGCGCGCTATGTGATCCCCGACAGCACGATCCTGCAAAGGGCGCGCGCCCTGCGCTATGGCGTGTCGGCCCCGCCGACGCTGCGCGGCGCCGATATGATGCTTGAAATTGCCCGTATGGCGGCGCGAAAGGGCGTTGCCATAGGGCTTGTCGGCGGGCGCGACGAGGCGGCCCTAGCCGGGCTGATCGAACGGATGGTGGCGCAGATTCCGGGCCTTTCCATCGCCTATGCCTTTTCGCCGCCCTTTGCCGGCATGGATGAAGCGGCGGATGCGGCCATGGTTGCCGATATAAAGGCGGCGCGCCCCGGCGTGCTGTTTGTCGGCCTGGGATGCCCCAAGCAGGAGCGCTGGATGGCGGCGCATGTGGACCGGATTCCCGCCGCCATGCTGGGCGTGGGCGCCGCCTTCGACTTCAATGCCGGCGTGGTACGGACCTCGCCGCAATGGGTGCACAAAGCCGGGCTGGAATGGGCCTATCGGCTCATGCGCGAACCCAGGCGCCTGTGGCGGCGCTATCTCACCACATCGCCGCGCTTCCTGTGGCTCCTGTCGCGCGATGCGCTGGGCAGGCGGGGACGGGCGGGTTGAAGGTGCAGGGCATATCGCAGCGGCCGGACGGATGGATGGACAGGGTCGCGCGGCGCGGCGGCCCGAAATTCTGGACCGTGCTGGACCAGGCCCTGGTCAGCGGCAGCAATTTCGTGCTGACGCTGCTGCTGTTCCGGCTGCTGGGCATCGACAATTTCGGGGTCTATGCGCTGTTCTTCGTGGTGCTTACCATCGCGCAGACCATCCATCATTCGGCGGTGAGCACGCCGATGATGAGTATCCTGCCGGGGCCGGAAGCGGCGGCGCATGAGCGGGAAATCGCGCATTTCCTGGTCTTTCACCTCATCGTCAACCTGCCGCTGTCGCTGGCCGCGACCGCCGCGCTGCGCATCGCTGCGGGGCCGGCGATCGGGCCGGTGGAGGCCGTCGCGACGTTCCTGGCGCTGGCGCTGTTCCAGTTCCATGATTTCGTACGGCGCTATCTGTTCTCCGCCGAGAAGGCGTTTTACGGCTTTCTCGCCGATGGATTGCGCTATCTGTCGCTCCTCGTTGCGGTCGGCCTGGCTCTGGCGCTGCTGCCAGGCGAACAGCGGGTGGCCCTGGCGCTGTGGCTGGCGGCGGCGGCCTCGTTCCTCTCCGTGCTGCTCATGGGGGGGATGGTGCTGCGCGCCGCCGATATCGGCGCGCCGGGCTTGCGGGCGGCGCTGGCCCGCTATGCGCGCCTGTCCTCCTGGCTGGGCTTCAGCGGCGCGCTGCAGGTGTTGAGCAGCAGCATATTCTACCTGGTGGCGGGCGGATTGCTGACGCCGGCGGCAGCGGGCATATTGCGGGCATCGCAGACGGCGACCAGCATTCTGCCCGTCATGCAGCAGGGGCTGGAAACCTATGTGCCCATGCGGGCGGCGCAACATTTCCGCGCGGCCGGGCGAGCTGGTCTTGCCGGGTTCCTGCGGCAGAGTTTCCTCCAGGCCTTCGCCTTCGCGCTGATCGTCGGACTGCTTCTGGTCACCTTCGCCGATCCGCTGATGGCATTGCTGTTTCCGGGGGACCTGGCCGGCACGAACCTGGTCTTCTGGTTCGTGGTCATCGCACTGGTCGAGGTGCTGGTGAGCTATATCCGTTTCTATTTCCGCAGCGTGCTGGATGTGGCGCCGGTCTTCTGGGCCAGTGCCGCCTCTGCGCTGGTGGCCATGGGGCTGGTCTATCCGCTGGTGTCGCAGATGGGCCTGGTCGGCGCGGCTCTCGGGATCCTGGCGGCGCGCATCGCCTTGCTGTCGGTGCTGGCCCTGTTTCTGGTCCGGCGTTGGCGGAGGCCGGTATGACGCTTTCGGCCGGCCCCGATATCGCGACGATGTTGCAGGCGTTTTTCCGGCATCTGAATGCGTCCGGCCTGCCCTATGTGGTGGTCGGCGACGTGCGCGACCTGCCGCATGACGTGCGGGGGGATGTCGATTTCGTGGTGCCGCAGCATCGGCTTGGGACGGTCCACGGCATCATCCGTGCCTTTGCCCAGGCGCAGGACGTGGACCTGGTGCAGGTGCTGCAACACGAGGCTTCGGCCTATTACACCTGCCTGGGCTGGATCGGCCCGCGCGGCTATTGCGTGCTCAAGCTCGATTATTGCGGCGATTACATCCGGCGCGCCCGCCTGTTGCTGGGGGCTGAAACGCTGCTGGCGGGGGCGGAGAGTATCGCCTTCGGCCCCGGTCTCGCGGACCATTTCAAGGTGCCGGGGGATGGGCCGGCCTTCGTCTATTATCTCTGCAAGCGGCTCGACAAGGGCGATCTGCCGGCGCGCAATGCCGCCTATCTCGAAGCGCTCTGGCGACGCTCGCCCGGCTCGGTGCGGGAGAGCCTGTCGGACATCTGGAGCGCGGCGGATGTGTCCCGCATCGAAAGACTGGTCGGGGCGGGAAGCGCCATGCCCGCGGCGGATATTGTTGCGCTGCGACAGGCCCTCTATCGGCGGCGACCCCGCCGCATGGGCGATGTTTTTCGCGATCTTGGGCGACGCACCAGCCGCGTGCTCCGGCCCACCGGCCTTTTGGTCGCGGTGCTGGGGCCGGACGGTTCGGGCAAGAGCCTGCTGATCGAAACGCTGCTCGACCAGCAGAAGGACGGGTTTCGCCACACGCACTTTTTCCACCTTCGCCCCAGGGTGCTGGGGGCCAGCGCGGCGGCCCGCATTCCCAGCACCGATCCGCATGCCCAGCCCGCCTATGGCCCCATCAAGTCGGTGGCCAAGCTGGGCTATATGGCGGCCGACTATCTCCTGGGTCATTGGCTCAAGGTGCGCCCGGCCAAGATGCGCTCGGGGCTGGTGGTTTTCGACCGCTATTACCACGACCTGCTCGTCGATCCGCGCCGTTCGCGCTATGGCGGGCCGGAATGGCTGGTGCGACTGGTGGGGCTGGCGGTGCCCAGACCCGACCTGATGCTGGTGCTCGACGCCGAGGTCGATACGATCCTGGCGCGCAAGCAGGAGGTGACGCGGGCGGAATGTCTTCGGCAGGTCGCGGCCTATCGGGCGCTGGCCGAAGGCCATGATTTCGTGCGGCTGATCGATGCCAACCAGACCCCCGAGGCGGTGGCGGCCGCGGCCAATCGGGCGATCGCCGGCTTCATGGCGGAACGGATGCGGCGGCGCCATGGGTGAGCTGGACGCATTGCGGGTGCAGCTATGGCCGGTGCTGCCGGCATCGGAGGGGCCGTATTTCGGCGTGCCCAAGGGCGAGACTCTACGCTGGATCCTGCCGAACGACCGGCGGGCCAGTGCGGCGGCCTTGGCGGGGTGGCGGCCCTATGCGCCCGCTTCGCGGCTGAAATTTGCGGCGTTCAAGGCGATGCTAGCGGCGCTGGGAGCGCAATATGTGCCGAACATTCTGGCTTTGGGGACACCGGAGGGGGGCGGGGCGCTCGCCGGGGTACCCGTCGTCTATATCGGCACGCCGGGGCCGGAGCGAAAGGCGGTCATCCATCTGGTCGAGAAGGGCGCGGTGGCGGCCATCGCCAAGCTGGCCCTGGCGCCGGGCGCGCGGGCGGCGCTGGCGGCGGAGGCGGCCATGCTCGAGCGGCTGGAGCGGGAATTGCCGGACCTGGCCGCGCCGCGCCTGCTCCGGCGAGACGCGGAGCGGGGGCTTACGCTGCAATCGGTGCTGTCCGGCAGGCCTTGCGGGCGGGCTTTCACCACGGCGCATGCGGAATATCTGCTGCGCCTGTGCCGGCCGGGGCAGTGCGACCTGGCCGCGGCGACCGAGCCGATCCGGGCCTTCTGGGCCGATGCGGCAGGCGGCCCGCCGCCCGCGCTCCTGGCCCGCTGGGCGCAGGCGGGGCGGGGCGGGGTGCCGCGCCTGTGGCTGCATGGCGATTTCGCGCCCTGGAACCTGCGCCGGCAGGGCGAAGAGATCGCCGCCTATGATTGGGAAGCGGGGCAGGCGGAGGGCCTGCCGCTTCAGGATATCGCGCATTTCTTCACCATCCAGGCGCAGCTTTTCGTCGAGAGTCGACCGCCGCTGGCGGCGATGCGCGCCAATCGCGCGGTGGGGCTCTATCTCGAACGGCTGGGGCTGGATTGGGCGCAGGGCCAGTGGTTGTTCGCCTATCACTGCCTCTGGGCCGCCCGCGCGGCGCAGGGGCGCGGCGACGCAGAGGCGGCGGATTTTCTCCTCACGCAGTTCAGCCGGGAGATGGCGGCATGAAGGTCCTGCTCTCGGCCTATGCCTGTGAACCCGGCAAGGGTTCGGAACCCGGGGTGGGCTGGCACTGGGCCCTCGAGATTGCGCGGCTGGGGCACAGCGTCCATGTCATCACCCGCGCCAATAACCGGCCGGCGATCGAGGCCGCCATCGGTGCCGGAGGGCTGCCCGAGACGCTCCGCTTCCATTATTGCGACCTCAGCCCGCGCTGGATCGGGCTGACCAAGACCTGGCTGCAGAGCCCCTATCTCTACTATTATTTCTGGCAGAAAAAGGCCGCCGACCTGGCCAGGGCGCTCCATGCCGAGCTGGGTTTCGACATGGTGCACCACATCACGTTCGGCAGCGTGCGGCTGCCCAGCAGGATGGGCGAATTGGGTATCCCGTTCTGGTTCGGGCCGTTGGGTGGCGGGGAAACGGCGCCGCCAAACCTGCGAAAGCACTTTCCGCTGCGGGGCAGGATCGCCGACGGGCTGCGCGATCTCTCCAATTGGCTGATCCGCTTCGACCCGCTGATGCACCGCAGCTTTGCCGCGGCGGAGCGCATCCTGCTCAAGACCCCGGACAGTCTCTGGTGCATTCCGGCACGCTATCGTCACAAATGCGTCGCGACCCTGGAAATCGGCATCGACCCGAGCGCCATCGCCGTTTCCGGCCCCCGTCCGGCCGGCGGAGGCAAGCGTGTGCTCTTCGTTGGCCGGCATCTCTACTGGAAAGGCATGGGCCTGGGTCTGCGCGCCTTCGCGCTGGCCCTCCGGCGCGATCCCGACCTGCGCCTCACCATGGTGGGCACCGGCCCCGAGACCCGCCGCTGGCAGAAACTGGCACGCGACCTGGGCATTGCACACGCCGTTGCGTGGCATGGCTGGCTCGACCGCGCGGCAGTGATGAAAAGCTATGCCGAGCACGATCTTTTCCTCTTTCCAAGCCTGCACGATTCCAGCGGCAACGTCATCCTGGAAGCGGCAGTAAACGGCCTGCCGGTTGTGTGCTTCGATCTCGGCGGGCCGGGGATGATCGTGGATGAATTGTGTGGAACACGCCTGGAGACCAAAAATCTGGACGAGGCCGAAACGATAGAACAGCTTGCTTTTCAGATTTCATCCCAAGCTATCGAAGAGACGGCTGATCAGCGCCATGACTATCGTCGATGGCTTGATGGAAAGAGCTGGGCTCAGGTCGTCGCGACGGTCTATAAATATTAGACGTAGCTGAAAATAGGACGATCAGAATGATTGAAACTTGAGTTGTCACATGGATGAAGATCGATTCAAATGAGGCCGCTATAAAATAGAATATGACAGTGTAGACGAAAAATCTTCTGAATTTTGAGCTTCTAATGTGCCTTATAGACGATATTGTCAGAATATAGAGGCTCAGCAGCATCGCTAGGCCGACAGCGCCGCCGGAGATAGCGGCACTTAATATGTCGCCTTGTGCGTTCGTGGCGTTCCACCAGGGCTGATTCAGAAGCGATCCTATTTGCTCCGCGCCCTGTATCAGACCCCACCCGACAAAGGGCGAAGCCCAAAGCATGTTTATGCCGACAGCCCAAATATCGGTTCGCCCATTTAACGTTGACCATTCCTGGTCTGCCTCAAAGTAATCAATTGGATTGCCGACGGTAAAAATTATCAACAGCAGGGCCGCAATAGCCATTGCCGCCAGGAGCGTAGTCAGAGCCGACCGTAGTGATTTTGGCACGAGCAAAATTAGTATTGCAAATGCTGCCAGTGCTCCCAAAAGATATCCAATACGCGAGGCTGCTGCGAGTACGAGGGCAGCAGAACAGAGCGTCCATACGAGGTTTATTTTCTTTCCAGCATCCATCCCAAAAATTAATATACCGACGGCGCCAATGAAAGCAATCCTGTTTGGATGAATTGCTGTTCCGCCAAGTTGAAATCTATCTGTTCCATATATTGTTATTGCAGAATGAAATACTAAATAATATGTAGCGGATATCAGAAATGTTAATTTTATCAACCGTTTGCATATATTGATCGCATCGGCTTCGTAGTCTCTATTTTTTATCATAGTTTGTGAACAAACTACTATAATAGCAAACCATTCGGCGATTCTGTATGCGGTTGTGTAGTTTACAGATCCCTGTATTGAGAAAATGACAAATGCAAGAACCATGTAGGTCGCATACATGAGTGTCATAAATTTTAGTAATTTTGATGGCGTTGATATTATTTTATATTTGGTAATACTATATATTACCATCAATACGGATATTGTTACTCCTGCAATTCTGAGTATGTGATTGTATATTACCTCATCTGACTGCTGTCCGAGGCCGGTGTGGTCGCTGGCCATGAAGCCGAAATAAGAAATATAAAGAATAGTTAGCGCGTTGACGGAGATTTTTTGGTGCTTCCGAGCCGTTGCGGCTAAATAGTCAGACTCGGAATTAGCACGGACCGCGACTTCGTTTTCGGCGTTCGCCTGTGAGGAAGCTGACATCATCGTTCGCTGCACCAGGATTGCGGTAATCTCTATCGTAACATGTATAATGCCACATGAGACTGACGATGGCGCCTGGCAAGGCATTCACCCCATGAAAATTCTCATTCTGCATAACGAGTATCAACAACGCGGCGGAGAAGACGCAGTTGTTGCGGCGGAGGAAGCGCTTCTTTTCGAAAGAGGTCATGAGGTCCGCGTTGCGCAGGCACATAACAACGATATTTCGGGCTTTGTCAGCAAGGCCACAGTATTCGCCACAGTGGCATACAGCCGAGGCCGGTATTTATGGGCTAAAGAACTTTTAGCCGGTTTTCGCCCCGACATACTGCACATACACAACTTTTTCCCACTGCTAACCCCGGCAGTACATCACGCAGCGACCGATATGGGGGTTCCTGTCGTCCAGACCCTTCATAATTTTCGCCTGACTTGCGCCAATGCTCTGCTGCTGCGCGATGGGCACGTGTGCGAAAAATGCGTGGGAGGCAGCAAGCTGTGGGGGGCATACCACCGCTGCTACCGGGCGTCGCTCCCGGCCTCGCTCGCGGTGGTTCATATGCAGCTTAGGGCCCAGCGCAGTCAGACATGGAAAAGACATGTCCATCGCTTCATCGCGCTTACAGAGTTTGCGCGAGGCAAATTCATCGCGGCTGGGCTGCCGGGGGACCGCATCTCGGTGAAACCCAACTTTGTTTCGGCAGCTCATCGCGATGTAGCGAAGATGCGGGCGGGCGCGCTTTTTGTCGGTCGCCTGTCCCCGGAAAAAGGCGTGACGCCTCTGATTGACGCTTGGCATTCGCTTCCGGACATACCGCTGACTGTGATCGGGGATGGTCCGGAGCGGCCGCGCCTAGCGGCGACAGCGCCACCAAATGTCCGGTTTCTTGGGCAGATGAATGCGTCGGCAGTTCGCGAGGAAATGGCGAGAGCAGAATTCCTAGTGATGCCGTCGATCTGGTATGAGGGGTTCCCGATGACGGTGGTGGAGGCCTTCTCACAGGGGCTTCCCGTTCTTGCCTCCCGGATCGGGGCACTTGAGGAAATCGTTTTGCCCGACGTAAATGGCGGCCATTTCGAACCTAGCAATCCCATGAGCATTGTAGGTGCCGTAAACGCATTCAGGGCAAACGCCGGAGCTGGCAGCAGGCTCGAGGCGGGAGCGCGCCGAACCTACCAGGATTGTTACACCGGCGAGAGGAATGCGGTGCAGCTCGAGAAAATTTACGCCGAAGCGATCGAACAGATCGGGCAGGACCGCGCCGCCAACTGGGTTTAGTCAGAAGTATACCACGCTCTGGAAAATGCTTGGCGTTGGGTCGCGGGCAGCGCCCAGGCGCCGCTTGCAGCGGCTTGGACGATCGTGCCGTCCAACGTTTCGAGATTTATTGTTCCCTGGCTGGTGGATAGTAGGAATGTGGTGACATCCGCACTTCGCGTTACCGGAGCGCCCTGAGTCAGGATCAGGTCCGCATCTATGTCGCTTGATAAATCTGCAGGGCCGATAGCGAGCGTGAAGTCGCAATATTGCCCGGAGACCATCACCAGGCGGATCGAAGTTGTGACACGCGCGGCGGTGGGTGTCAGCAGTTGGCGCTGGACGTGAATGCGCGTCAGCATGGCTGAGTTTGGCAATGCGGTGTAACTGGCATCTACCAGCCCGTGGCCGGCCTCGCGCTCAAAAATTCCCAGCCGCGAGGTTGCGGGCAAGGTGCCGGCGATGACGGCCAGGAAGACGCCGGCGTGCCAGGTTTGGCCCGGGGCGGCGCTGGGGCCGGCGTTGTATTCGACGGGGTTGATGGCGATTTCGCCATTGGCCAGGGCGGTGCCGGAGAAGCGCATGGTGACGGTGGGCAGGCCGTTGATGAGCTGGGTGGAGAGGACCTGACGGCTGATGCCGGCGGGGGCCGAGGAGCTCATCAGTTCGGGCCGGCCGGCATTGGGGGCGTAATTGGTGGCGGCGGGCTGGATGAAGAGGCCGCGATTGGTGATGGCGGGAACATTGGGCGCGAAGCTGTGCCAATGGCCCGAGCGGTCCTGGGCCAGGCGCGGCGAGGGGCTGGCGCAGGAGAGCACGGACGCGCGCGCCACCGGCGCGCCGTCCTTCATGTAGCGGTCATTGCGGAAATCGAAGGCCATGACCGCATTGGCCGGCCACCAGGCCGGCGTCTTGCGGGCCGAGAGGCCGAGGGACAGCCTGGTCATCAGACGAGCCCCACAATGTCGGTGGCGCTGGTGCCGGTGGCGCGGACATGGGTGGCGCGCACGGGCAGGGCGGTGCCGGCCGGGATATTGGCGAAGGTGATCTCGGTGCCGGAGGCGAGCACCAGGCGGAGGGCGCCGAAGCCGCCCACATAGATGGCCCTTGTGGTTTCCGGCAAAGCGTTGGTGTCGTGCGGGACGATGGAAAAAGCATGGATGGCGGGGCCCTCCATGCTGGGTTCGCGATTGGAATAGCGGTCGGCCATATCTGGTCCTCTCTGGTTGACGGACGCAAAGTATGGCCTGCGCCGTTCCGAGCGGGGATAAGTGGGCCGGCCGGCCCTTCAGGCGGGGCCGCTGGCGGCGGCCTGGCGGAGCAGGAGCAAATCCGCCTCGACCATTTCGCGGGCGAGGTCGCGCACCGAAATTTCGTGCGTCCAGCCCAGCTTCTGACGGGCCTTTCCGGCATCGCCGAGCAAAATATCGACCTCGGTGGGGCGGAAATAGCGCGGATCGACCTCGACCAGCACCCGGCCATTATCGGCGTCGATGCCTTTTTCATCCACGCCGCTGCCCTGCCATTGCAGGTTTATGCCGATATCCTCGAAGGCCCATTGTACGAAATCGCGCACCGGGGTGGTGGTGCCGGTGGCCAGCACGTAATCGTCGGGCTCGTCCTGCTGGAGCATCAGCCACATGCCGCGCACATATTCGCGCGCATGGCCCCAATCGCGCCGCGCATCGAGATTGCCCAGATAGAGCTTGTCCTGGCGGCCCAGGCTGATGGCGGCGACGGCGCGGGTGATCTTGCGGGTAACGAAGGTTTCCCCGCGCAGCGGGCTTTCGTGGTTGAAGAGGATGCCATTGCTGGCATGCAGGCCATAGGCCTCGCGGTAATTCACCACGATCCAATAGGCATAGAGTTTGGCCGCGGCGTAGGGCGAGCGGGGATAAAAGGGGGTGGTCTCGCGCTGCGGGGTTTCCTGCACCAGGCCGTAAAGCTCGGACGTGGAGGCCTGATAGAAGCGGGATTTGTTCTCGAGGCCGAGGATGCGGATGGCCTCGAGCAGGCGCAATGTGCCCAGGCCATCGGCATTGGCGGTATATTCCGGCGTCTCGAAACTCACCTGGACATGGCTCTGGGCGGCGAGGTTGTAAATCTCGTCCGGCTGGGTCTCCTGCATGATGCGGATCAGATTGGTGGAATCCGTCATGTCGCCAAAATGCAGGGTGAAGCGGGGATCGAGCTCGTGCGGATCCTGGTAGATATCCTCGATGCGGCCGGTATTGAACGAGGAGGAGCGGCGCTTGACGCCATGCACGACATAGCCCTTGTCCAGCAGCAGATGGGCGAGGTAGGCGCCATCCTGCCCGGTAATGCCGGTGATCAGCGCGGTCTTGCTCTGGGTCATGCCATGCCTTCCCTGTGGTTCGACCGGTTCGTTCGCGCCACCATTGCGCGCTGGACTGTTCAGGCTTCCTGGTAATATCCGCTATATTTGCGCAGGTAGGACCGTTCGGACCCGGCCTGCTGGTTGAGGACGGCGAGCAGGCGCGCATTGGGGCGCATCGCCTTGCCCAGCGCGTTCAGCACCTTGCCGGCTTCCTGCTGGCCGGTATGGGCCCAGCGCACGCAGAGCACGGCCACATCGGCATGCGGGGCGATATAAAGGCCGTCGATCACCGGGCCGATGGGCGGGGTATCGACCACGACGACGTCGAAGGTCTTGCGCGCCGCATCGAGCAGATCGACGAAGCGGCTATTGGCCAGCAGGTGATCGGTGGGCGTACCGCTGCGGCGGGCGCCGAAGATGACGGTGCAGCCGCTGAGCGGGTCGGTGGAGGCGAGCGCGGCCAGATTGGCGTCCGAGGTCGGCTGGCTGAGGAAATCGTTGAGGCCGGTCTGCGGCTCGAAATTCATATGGCGATGCACGCTGGGCTTGCGCAGGTCGCCATCGATCAGCAGCGTCCGGTGTCCGGACAGGGCATAGGATCGCGCCAGGGCGAGGGCGATCGTGGTCTTGCCTTCATTGGGCAGGGTGGAGGTCATCATCACCACCATGCCGCGGGTGGCCTCGCCGCGGGTCGAGGTCCTGCTGGTCTGCTGTTCGGTGGCGGCGCGGATGCGGCGAATGGATTCGGCGAACATCGAGAGGGGCGCATTGACCACCAGATCGGCGAGGCTTTGCCCATCCACGGGCGGGCGCGCCAAAGGCACGGTGGCGGCGACCGGAATCTTGAGGACGTTTTCGAGCTGCTCTTCGGTGGTGAAGCCGCCGATGAGGTTCTCGTAGAGGAAGGCAAGGCCGATCCCCAGGCCGATGGAGGCCAGGGCTGCGAGGCCGATGATCAGCATGCGATTGGGAAAGGACGGCGCGCGCGGGGTCAGCGCCACCGAGACGACGCGGCTATCGGCGATCTGCAGGGTCGCCTGGGCGTCGAGGTCCTGAACGCGGGCCAGGACGGTCTGATATTGCGCGCGGGCCAGCTCGGCATTCTGCTGCAATTCGTAGAGCTGGGCCAGGACGTCGGGCGGCAGCGAGCTGCTGAGCACCTGCTGGCGCAGGCGCTGGCGCATGGCGTCCTCTTCTTCCTGCGCCTGGGCCACCTGGCTCTGCAATTGTCCGATCTGTTCCCCGGCGGTGGAGCGCATCTCGGCCTCGATGCGCTGTAATTCGGCCCGAAGATCGATCGTGGTGGGGGATTCGGCGGTACCCGCCAGGCGGTTGGCCAGGCTCTGGCGCTGTTGCTCCAGCGCCGAAAGGGCGTCGGATTCGAGCGTGGCGACCAGGTCGGTCCAGTTGTTGGCGGTCAGCTCGGCCTGGGCCTGATCGAGGCTCAGGGCAGATTGCTGGCGGGCTTCGGTGAGCTGGCGGATATTGGCCTGCATCGCGGCCAGGTCGGTGCGGCCGCTATCCTGGATGATGCGGTCCATATTGCCGGAGACGAAACTGTCGAAGGAGCCTTCCGAAGCGACGATCGCGGCACGGGCGTCGTTGACGCGCGATTGCAGGATATCGCGCGAGGCCAGGACGCTTTCGACCTTCGAGGAAATCTGGTCCTGGATGTAGATATTGGCGGTGGCATTGGCCAGCTCCGCCGCCTTGGCAGGATCGCGCGAGCGTACCTGCAGGGAAATGAGATAGGTGAGGCCCCGGCGCTGGACCGAGACGGCGCCGGCCAGCTTGGATAGCGACTGGTTGAGCGCCTCCTCGCCGGTGGGCAGATCGGGCGTGGCCAGGCGCAGAAAGCTCAGGATGCGGTCGGAGAGACCGAGCGAGACGCCGAATTCGTCGTCGGTCAACAAGGTCTGGTCCGAGATGACCTTGAGCAGGATATTGTCCGACCGCATGATCTCGACCTCGCTGTCGATGCGCGCGTTTTCGGCCGAGCTGCTCAACAGGGGGGCGGAGGGGTCCAGCAGGTTCTTGTTGCTGGGATCGACCATGATCAGGGTCGAGGCGGAGTAGATCGGGGTCAGCGAGAAGACGATTATGGTTGCGCCCAGGACGCCGATGAGAACGGTCAGCGCGATCAGCCTGGCCTGGCGGCGAAGCAGGCGTAAAATGCCGCGCAGATCGATTTCTTCTTCAGGCATTACAGAATCCCGCTGCGGAAATGGCTGTCTGGTGAAGTTCTCTGCCGGCTCATGCTGCATTATGACGGATTATTGACATCAACTCTAAGAAAATCTTGTTTCTGGTTACCATCAAGACGCAGTGCGGTGAGTATGCCGGTGGCGAAACATCCCGTGTCGATATTAATGTTACCCGCCGCGATCACCGGTTGGGGCGAGGGGGTATGGCCATGGACCACCAGGTCCCAGGAATCGTCGGGCAGGGGCGCGAGCGCCTGCCGGTCCCAAAGCAGCACGGTCTCGTCCTGCTCGGCGAGGGTCAGGCCGGGTTGCGCAGCTGCGTGCACGAACAGAACCGGGCCCACCAGCGCCAGGACCGGCAGGTGTTCGAGAAAATCGATGTGATCGCGCGGGATATAGGCGTCGAGCAGGGCCTGGCGCTCCCGGCGTCCGGCATCGGCATAAAGGCTCGCGTCGATGCCATAGGATTGCAGGGTGGCGAGCCCGCCCAGTTCGAGCCAGCCATTGTCCCGTCCCGGATTGGCGAGATGGGCGAGCATCATGATCTCATGGTTTCCGGCCAGGCAAATCCTGGTGAAACCCGCCGGCGGCGGCTGCATCAGGGCGTCGATGACTGACGCCGATTGCGGGCCCCGGTCGACGTAATCGCCGAGCATGACCAGCACTTTCGGCCCTTCGACCCTCCGAGCGTCCGCGATGATCTGTTGTTGCAGAAGCTGAAGCTGCTCGAAGCAGCCATGCACGTCCCCGATGGCGTAGAGCGCGGCGGGCATTTCGGGGATATTGAGCCGAGGCCGGCCATTGGCCGGGCCGCGCGCGGGACGGGCGAGGCGATCGAGCCAGCTCATGGCTTGCCCTGCCGGATCGGTTGCCAGATCGTGGCGAGGCCGCAGGCCAGGATGGCCAGGAAGATCAGCGTATTGGCGGCCACCTCCAGGCTGAAATCGGCCAGGGAATGCACCGCGCAGGTTACGGTCACGGCGATGGCGGCGGCCTGTGGCGCGGTGTCGAGCCGGCTGCGGCTGCCGCGAAAGCGGATGGCGATGGCTACGAAGCCGGCGGCAACCAGCAGGATCGGGATCGATCCGGCGACGATGCCCAGCTCACTCCACAGGGCCAGATAGGTGTTGTGCGCGCGGGACCAGACATAATCGGCGCTGACCGGCAATTGATGCACCAGGGGAAAGGCCGCCTCGAAACTGCCGCCGCCCCAGCCGGTCCAGGGGCGCAGGGCGATCATGTCGAGCACCTGCGCATAGAGCCCGGTCCGGTCGCTGGCGGCGCCTTCGGCCTGAAGGAGCCGGTCAAAGAGCAATTCGCCCGAGGTCAGGATCGCATAAAGGCCGGCGAGGGCGAGGGCCGGCACGCCGACAAGGATGGCCGAGCGCAGTCCCTTGCCCTTGCTCACCATCATGAAGAGGCCCAGCGTGGCGCCGATGATCGCCGCAACGAGGCCCATGCGCGATTGCGTGGCGAGGATCGCCATGAGCAGGAAAAGGATGCTGAGCCCATAGAACAGCAGCGCGCCGGTATTGCCGACGATACGCCCATCATCGGCATGCTGATGGCTGCGTTCCGATATCCGGCCGGCAAATTGCACACTGGCGATCACCGTGCCCATAGCCAGGAAGGTGGAAAAGGAATTGCGATTGACGAAAGTGCCGGTGGCCATTCCCTGATAAGCCCATTTGTCCATGCCCAGCACGGTGTCGCCACTATGCAGGGCGATCATGCCGTAGAGGGCATAGGCCATCACGATGGCGAGCAGGCCATCGAGCATGAGCCGCCGCCTTCTGCTGTTGGCGAGCACCTGGAGGGCGAGGAACACGAAAAGCGCATAGGCAAGCTGCCGCGTCAGCATCAGCCAGGTCATTCCGGGCGCGACCGATGCCGTATCCAGGACGATGCTGCCCGTCGGCAGGTCCAGTGTGCGATACCAGCCGAACCAGGCGCCGAAGGGCAGCACCTGCAGCAGCAGGGCAACGGCGACCAGGGCCATGGCGAGCGCCGGCCATTTCAGCCTGGCAATGCCGACGCGCAGAGGCTCGCCGCGCCAGGCCAGCAGCAGGACATAGGACAGGCATGCCAGGCCGATTATCACGGCGATGATGCCCCACAGGACCGGGCGATTGCTAGCCAATGGCAGCGGCGCAAGCGCCACGAGCGCCAGGAGCACGAAGAAATAGGCCCGGTTGATGGCATATTGTCCGCTCCGGGCGCCGGTGCGGCGCGTCCTGCGGCTGGTCTGGTTGAGATTTTCCATGGGCAGACTGGTCATTGCAATCCGGTCCAGGCTCGTTCAAGGGCGCCGACGAAGCGCTGCTGCGCACGCGGGGGCAGGGATTCGACGATGGCGCCGATACGGTCCCGCGCTTGCGGATTCTGCGCATAGAGCGCGGCCACGTGGTCAACGCGCGCAGTCTGGACCAGAAGGCGGATATCGTCTTCGTAGGTGGCGAGCGTTTCGGGTTCGAGGGCCGCGAAATGCTGCTCGGCCAGCATCAGGCGGTCCTCGGCGATCCAGCCTTCCGCAGGCGCGGTGGCGCGGGACATGCGGATGGCCGCATTGAGCGTCGCCTCATCGCCCTCCTGGATGGCGGCCAGCGCGACGATGAGCCAGCCGTAACCCGAAGCTGGCGTGGAGCGGAGGATGTTCTCGGCGATCGCCCGGCAGGTCGCCGGGATGCCGGCGCGCACATCGTCTTCGAGGTAGCGCAGGGGCAGGGCATCGGGATTGGCGAGAACGGTTTCGCAATCGGCGAGCAGCAGGTTCTGCGCCGAAACCGAGAAGGGAGTGGGCGGCGTTTCCATGGTCCAGTGCGAAACCCGCTGCGCCGGGCTGTCTCCGGAGAGAAGCGGCGCGGATTCGACATTGACGACGAGGACGCCGAGCAGGGCGGTCAGGATGCCGGCAATGGCGGGAATAACCAGGTCCGTTCGGTTCACATCCGCCCGCCATCTATGGGAAAGGAAGACTGGATTGCAGCCGCGGCGGGGGCAGGGCGCGAGGGGGTCGGCCGGGGTGAACAAGAGGGCGGATTATGCACGTCGGTCTCCAGCCATAGGTTCACCCTCAACTGTGCCGGTATTGTGTTGATAAGTCGTTCCGGCGCCGGCAGCCAGTAATCCGGATGGCGTTAGTGTCCGTCATCCGCGATCATTTTCCGAGAGGGATAATGTGTGCTTGCCGCGACGGTTGCAGATCGCGGCCATCGCGGGGTCATTCTCCGCGCCGGCCGCTCTCCTCGAGGGCGGCTTTGAACCGCTTCAGGGTCTCCTGATCCGCACCGGGTGGCGGGGTGGCTGGATGCTGGTTGGGTTCGGGCGCCGGAGCGGGGCGGCGCTGGCGCCGCTCGCGCCAGAGGACGTAGAGCACAAGAAGGCCCGCTGCCGTTATGACGGCGAAGCTCAGGATATTGGCCCATGTCCAGATCGTGTCGCGCATGAGCAATATAGGCTGATATCTTCGACCCAAGAGCAAGGCGCGGCCGCTATTAGGCTTAATCGGCAACGTAAATTGGGCGGCGTCAGAGGCGACCGAATTCGTCCTCGATGCGGATGATGTCGTCCTCGCCGAGATAGGAGCCGGTCTGCACCTCGATCAGTTCGAGATCGATCTTGCCCGGATTGGCGAGGCGATGCACGCAGCCCAGCGGCAGGTAGATGGACTGGTTTTCCGACAGGGTGGTGACGTTGCCGTCCACGGTCACCTCGGCGGTGCCGCGCACCACGACCCAATGCTCGGCGCGATGGTGATGCTTCTGCAGGCTCAGCTTCTTGCCCGGCCGGACGAAGAGCAGCTTCACCTGGAATCGGTCTCCATTGAGGATGGAGGAAAAGCCGCCCCATGGCCGATAGGCGGTGCGGTGAATTTCGGTCAGCGCCGAGGTGTCCTTGCGCGCGCGCAGACGCTTGACCATCTCGCCCACCTTCTGGGCCTCCGACAGGCGGCCGACATAGATGGCGTCATTGGTGGCGATGACGGCGATATCCTCGAGGCCGGTGACGGCGACATGAGCGTGGTCGCTGATCACCAGCGAGCCGGAAACCTCGCTCAAGGTCACCTGGCCGCTGGTGACGTTGCGGCCCTCGTCCTGGGTGCCGTTCTTCCAGACCGCGTCCCAACTGCCCAGGTCGGACCAGCGGAAATCGACGGCGACCACGGCGGCTCGCTCGGTCTTTTCGAAAATGGCGTAATCGACCGAAATATTCGGCGCCCGGGCGAAGGCGGCCTCCTCAAGACGAATGAAATCGAGGTCCTCGCGCGCGCCGCGCACTGCGGCGCCAGCGGCTTCATGCATGTCGGGCGCCAGCCTCCCGGCCTCAGCGAGAAAGGCGCGCGCGCCCAGCATGAACATGCCGGAATTCCAGAGATAGCCGCCCTCGGCCAGCATTTCGACCGCGCGGGCGGCATCTGGCTTTTCGACGAAGCGTTGCACCGGCCGGGCCTCGCCGCCGACAATGGCGTCGGACTTGATATAGCCAAACCCGGTTTCCGGATGGGTCGGATTGATCCCGAACGTGACGAGCTGGCCGGAGGCGGCGGCCGCGATCGCCCGGTCCACGGCCAGCCAATAGCCGGCATCGGCGGTGACGTTGTGATCGGAGGGCAGGACGTGGATCACCGCTTCCGGGCCGAAATGCTGGACGATGAAGCAGGACGCGGCGGCAATGGCCATGGCGGTATTGCGCGCAACCGGCTCCAGCAGGACCCCGGCCAGCGGAGCGCCGATCTCGGCGGCCTGTTCGCCCACGAGGAAACGATATTCCGAATTGGTGATGATTACGGCGGGCGCATAGCGCGGGTCCGCCACGCGCTGGAGCGTTTGCTGGAACAGGCTGGTGGGGCCGGTGAGGGGCAGGAACTGCTTGGGGCGGGCCGCGCGGGACATGGGCCAGAGCCTTGTGCCCTGGCCTCCGGCGAGTATCAGGGGGACGACGACAGAACTCATAGACTTGATGTCTCCCGAGGCTGGATCGGCCAAGTGAATATATGTCTATTTTGTAATAATGTCGCTGCGATTTATACGCGGGCGCGCGCTTGGTTAATCCGTGCGACCCGGCAAATACTAGCCGGCGCTCAATATTTCGGGTGCTCTACCTTCGCTGCGGCTGCTTTTCCGCCGGAGGCGCCCGTCGTGCCGTGGGGTCGCGTCGCGGGGCTTTTATGGTGAACCGTTCCTTAAACTTCCCATCATAGGGTGGGCGCGCTTGTGTGGAGTGGCGTGCATGATCGGTTATCAGGCCTTTGCGGATCTCTCGCGGTCCAGCGACAGCAATGAGCGCGGGCACGCCGCCCATCTTGCCGCCATGGCCTATCTCGGACATCGGGGCCCGGCCGACGAACATGCCGCGCTCTATGCGGCGCTGATCGGCTTTCTGGACGATCCGTCGGTCAAGGTGCGCGCGGCTTTGGCCTATGGGCTGCTGCATTCCCCCGAGGCGCCGCGGCCGATCATCCTGGCGCTGTTGCAGGACAGCCCGGTGATCTCGCAGGCGGTGCTGCAATATTCACCGCTGCTGGTCGATGCCGATCTGATGCCGATCGTTCGCGGCGGCGATGCCTCGGCGCTGCTGGCCATTGCCCAGCGCACCGCCATCAGTCCGCGCATCGCGGCCGCCATGGTGGCGCGCGGCGACCAGGCACTGACGCTGCGCCTGCTGCGCCGGCACGATATCGCTTTTGCTCCCGACCTGCTGGAGGGGCTGGCCATGTCGGAGGGCGGGGTCGCCGCGCTTCGCGGGGCGTTGTTGGGCCGGCCGGACCTGCCGGCATCGGCGCGGCTGCTGCTGGTGCGCCGCGTCGCCGAGGGCCTGCGCGAATGCCGCGTGGTCAAGGGGGCGCTGGCGCCGGAGCGCCTAGAGCGGATTCTGCGCGACGGCAACGACACGGCTATTTCCGTCATCGGCGAGACGCAATGCACCGATCTCAAATTCGTCGATCGACTGGTGGCCAACGACCAGCTCAGCACGAGGCTGCTGCTGCATGCGGTGGTGACGGGCCATGTATTGTTCTTCTCGGCCTGCCTGGCATCGCTGGGCGCGGTGACGCGGGAGAAGGTCTTCGTGCTGCTGGAAAGCGGCAGCCGCCCGGCGCTCAATGCGCTCTTCGTCCGTTGCGGGCTGCAGCCGGCCATTGCCCTGTTGTTCGTGCGCATGATCATGCATGCCCGTAGTGCCGATCTGTCCGACGACCTGGCGGCGCGCCATTACGTAGTAACGGCGCTGACCGAGGAATTGCTCGCCGAATATGACGGCGATATCCCGCTCGAACTGGAAGAGGCGTTCACCTATCTCAGCGAGCAGAACGTGGCCCTGGCCCGGCAGGCGGCCCGGGGAGTCATGCGGGCCTTTGCCGAGAGCCGGGACGCCGTGCTGCCGCTGCCCGAACCCGCCGCGCCCCGGCTGCAATTGCCGGCGGCGTAAAGTCGGCCAGCCGCTGACGGGCTAAAACCGGAACTGCTCGGTGAGGACACGCTCCTCGAGGCTGGTGCCGGGATCGAACATCAGCGTCACGTGATGGCTGCGGTCCTCGGTGACCGTCACTTCGCGCACGTTCTGGAATTCCACATTGTCGGCCACGGCGCTGACCGGACGCTTTTCGGCCTCGCGGGTGAGAAATTTCACCACGGCGCGATTGGACAGGATGGCGCCGCGCCAGCGCCGGGGGCGGAAGGGGGAAATCGGGGTCAGCGCCAGGAGCGGGGCCTCGATCGGCAGGATCGGGCCATGCGCCGAGAGATTGTAGGCGGTCGAGCCAGCAGGGGTGGACAAGATGGCGCCGTCGCAGATCAATTCGTCGAGCCGCACCTGGCCATCGACCAGGATTTGCAGCTTGGCCGCCTGGTAGGACGAGCGGAAAAGCGAGACTTCGTTGATGGCCAGGGCCGAGCGGGTAATGCCCTCGGCATCCAGGACCTGCATGGACAGCGGGTAAATCCTGGTGCGCTGGGCGGCCGCCAGGCGCTCGATCAGGTCGTTCTCGTTGAAGTCGTTCATCATGAACCCGACCGAGCCGAAATTCATGCCATAGGTGGGAATGCCGCGATCCATCACCTGGTGCAGGGTCTGCAGCATGAGCCCGTCGCCGCCAAGGGCCACCACGATCTCCGCCGCGCTCAAGGGGCTTTCGCCATAGCGCTGGCGCAGGCGATCGGCGGCGATGTCGGCCGCTGGCGTCTTGTTGGTTACGAAGCAAATTCTGGGGTCCGCCACGCAGCCGCCTCCCGAACACTGCATCCCCGGCGTGCAGCCCGTGGTGCCGGCAGCAGGGTTCGAACCCGCGACCCCCTGATTACAAATCAGGTGCTCTACCAACTGAGCTATACCGGCATCGGCATGGCGTTTAGCATCGCTTTGCGGCGAGCGGCAACAGCGATTGCGCGGCGGGCGCTCTCCCTCGCGCGAAATGGTGGAAATTTTTATTCTGTGCCGAGCCGGCTTGGTGCATTGTCAATCGCCTGCGGGGACCTGGCTTGGCCCCCTTTCGCACGGCTTGGACCATTTCCGCACAATTTTGCCTCAAGCCCTTGTAGTCCCAGTATTTCCGGTGCTTTCCGACTTGAATGGATCTTCGACGATGCGGTACTTAGGACCAGTGACATGCCGAGGCCAGATTGCCATGACCCAGACCCGTTTGACGCATTTGCAGGCGCTGGAAGCCGAGAGCATCGAAATCCTGCGCGAGGTGGCTGCGAGCTTCGAACGGCCGGTGATGATGTATTCGATCGGCAAGGATTCGAGCGTCCTGCTGCACCTGGCGCGCAAGGCCTTCTATCCCAGCAGGATTCCGTTTCCGCTGCTGCATGTCGATACCACCTTCAAGTTCCGCGAGATGATTGCCTTCCGCGACCGGACCGTGGAGGAATATGGCTTCGACCTCATCCGCCACACCAACCAGGATGGCGTCCGGGACGGCATAAATCCGTTCGACCATGGCTCGTCCCGCTATACCGACATCATGAAGACCGCCGCTTTGCGGCAGGCGCTCAATGCCGGAAAATACGATGCGGCCATCGGCGGCGCGCGGCGCGACGAGGAAAAGAGCCGCGCCAAGGAGCGCATCTTCTCCCACCGCAATGCCAGCCATGCCTGGGATCCCAAGAACCAGCGCCCCGAACTCTGGCGCACCTTCAATACGCGTCTCAATCCGGGCGAGAGCATGCGCGTCTTCCCGATCTCCAATTGGACCGAGCTCGATGTGTGGACCTATATCTACTCGGAAAACATCCCCATCGTGCCGCTCTATTTCGCGCGGCCTCGGCCGGTCGTGGAGCGGTCGGGCACGCTGATCATGGTGGATGATGAGCGCCTGCCGCTCCTGCCCGGCGAAAAGCCGCGCGAGGAAGTGGTGCGCTTCCGCACGCTGGGCTGCTATCCGCTGACCGGCGCCATTCGCTCCGATGCCGCCGACCTTCCCTCGATCATCATGGAAATGCAGGCCAGCCGCACCTCCGAGCGAGAAGGGCGGCTCATCGATTCCGATTCCGTCGGCTCGATGGAGAAAAAGAAGCAGGAAGGGTATTTCTGAGCATGAGCGTCGCCATGGCCAGCCCCAATACTGATCTCGACCTCTGGCTCGCCCAGCAGACGGACAAGTCGTTGCTGCGCTTCCTGACCTGCGGTTCCGTCGACGACGGCAAATCCACCCTGATCGGCCGGCTGCTCTATGACAGCCAGCTTGTGCTGGACGATCAATTGGCGAGCCTTAAGAAGGAAAGCCATAACCGCATCGTTGGGGAGGAAGGCATCGATTTCTCGCTCCTGGTGGATGGGCTGGCCGCCGAGCGCGAGCAGGGCATCACCATCGATGTCGCCTATCGCTTCTTTTCCACCGACAAGCGCAAGTTCATCGTCGCGGATACGCCCGGTCACGAGCAATATACCCGCAACATGGCCACCGGCGCCTCCAATGCCGATCTTGCCCTGGTGCTGGTCGATGCGCGCAAGGGCGTTCTGACCCAGACGCGCCGCCATTCCTTCATCCTGTCGCTGATCGGGGTGAAGCATGTGGTGCTGGTGGTCAACAAGATCGACCTGGTTGATTACGACCGGGCGGTGTTCGAGCGCATCGCGGCCGAATATCGCGCCTTTGCCGAGCCGCTGGGCTTCAAGACCCTGGCGGCGGTGCCGGTCTCGGCCCTGCGCGGCGACAATATCCTGCGCCCCAGCGCCCATACGCCCTGGTACCACGGCGCGGCCTTGATGCCCTATCTCGAGGAGATCGCGGTGTCCGAGGATCGCTCGGCCCAGTCCTTCCGCTTTCCGGTGCAATGGGTGAACCGGCCCAATCTCGATTTTCGCGGCTTTTCGGGCACGATCGCATCCGGGTCCGTCGCGGTGGGCGATGACGTGCTCATCGCCTCGTCGCGAAAACCGGCGCGGGTCAGCCGGATCGTGACCATGGATGGCGAACTGACCCGGGCGGTGGCCGGGCAGGCGGTGACGCTGGTGCTCGACCGCGAGGTGGATGTTTCGCGGGGCGACGTGCTCTCGCATCCGGGCGAGACGCCGGAATTCTCCAATCAGTTTCAGGCCAGGCTGGTCTGGATGAACGAGGAAGCAGCCTTTCCCGGGCGCTCCTATCTGCTCAAGATCGGCGCGCAGACCGTGCCGGCCACGATCACCGATCTCAAATACCGTACCAACGTCAATACGCTGGAGCGGAGCGCCGCAACCAAGATCGATCTCAATGAAGTGGCGACGGTCACCATCGCCACCGACAAGCCTATTGCCTTCGATCCCTATGCGGCCAATGCGCTGACCGGCGGTTTCATCCTCATCGACAGGCTGTCCAACGCCACTTTGGGGGCAGGGGTCATCGAGTTCGGCCTGCGCCGGGCGCAGAATTTGACCTATCAGAATTTCGACGTGAACCGGGAGGTTCGCGCCCGGATGAAGGGACAGGCGCCCCGTATCGTCTGGTTCACCGGCCTGTCCGGCTCGGGCAAGTCCTCCATTGCCAACCTGCTCGAAAAGCGCCTCACCGCCGAGGGCCGTCACGCCTATATCCTGGATGGCGACAATGTCCGGCATGGGCTCAACAAGGATCTCGGCTTCACCGAGGCGGCGCGTGTCGAAAATATCCGCCGGGTCGCCGAAGTCGCGCGGCTGATGGCCGATGCGGGGCTGGTGGTGCTGGTCTCGTTCATCTCGCCCTTCGAGAAGGAGCGCCGGCTGGCCCGCGAAATTGCCGGTGATATCGACTTCACCGAGGTCTATGTCGATACCCCGCTTGAGGTCTGCGAGGCCCGCGATCCCAAGGGGCTCTACAAGAAGGCGCGCGCCGGCGAGATCAGGAATTTCACCGGCATCGATTCTCCGTTCGAAGCACCGAGCAATCCCGAACTGGTGCTGCATGGCGCGGAGGAGGAGCCGGCGGTGCTGGCGGATCAGTTGCACGGTTGGCTGAAGTTTTAGAGCTTGTCCTTTGCACAGGTCGTCACCCTCGGGCTTGACCCGAGGGCTCTTTATGCCCGGCAGCGAGGGAAGAACCCTCGGGTCAAGCAACTGTGGATTGTTTGATGATGGCGTTTAGGATCGAGATGAACTTTCGCATTGCGGCGTTGATTGCGACCTTGAACGGTTTTCCATTGGCCCGCAGACGGTCATAGAAGGTCCG